>JACCDG010549619.1_pt1 | contig 53003 bp, 48 predicted proteins | sample 7442471 | NCBI WGS metagenome assembly JACCDG01 (sample SAMN15323444, study PRJNA562643) | freshwater metagenome | isolation source: river surface water | place: USA:Blue River Watershed | collected 2017-08-17 | reverse complement strand
TGGTGGAGAATTGACACAAAAGTCTACAACATTACCACCAAAGAAAACTACAAATCAACTGGTACTAAACCCAAACTAATTGTTTATGAAGTTGTGCCTTACGAAGTGCATACTAGTAAAGTTACACCACCAAACACCAAGGCTCCTGGTTTTGACGTATTGAAGAAGCAAGCAGTAAAGCATTACAATTACACCTATACTGGTAAAAACGTTGACATTCTCAACTTTAACATTAACTTTAAGATTGGTTTTGCCGCAGTTATGGCAAATGCAAAGTTATCTAGAACACAGGACGTCAAGCGTACTGGGCCAGCCAGCGGCACCGAGTCTGAAACAGTTGCAAACAATCAACCAATGCCAGAGGGTAATGAACCATCTAAAAATCCAGCTGTACCGACACAAGTTCGTTATACTGAGACCATTAATAAAACTGATAACAAGGGTGGTGGTGGTTTGGAAGACGGTGCTTCTAGAGCTGCAAGAATGTTCCACAGTGCAATCACCAGTGGTGCGGATATGCTTAAATTGGATATGAAGATTATTGGCGATCCATACTATATTGCTCAAAGCGGAACTGGCAATTACAGATCAAAAGAAGTATCAAAGAACTTAAATGCTGATGGTTCAGTGAACTATCAAAACGGTGAAGTTGATATATTGATAAATTTTAAGACCCCGATTGACATTAATCAGTCAACAGGTTTATATGATTTTGGTAAAGCAAGCAAAATGTCTGACGTTGTTCAGTGGAGCGGGCTATATCAAGTGATGCAAGTAACTAGCTCGTTCAAAGACGGACAATTTACACAAGTATTAACTGGAAACAGAAGAGCGAACCAAGAGCTTAAAGAAACTGCAACAGCAGCCAACATGTATAACTCTAGCAAGCAAGCTGATAAGAGCGTGCCAGTTAGTGAGGATAAAGAAAAATAATGAATGAAGAATACAGTCCAATAAACCAGCCAGAATCTAAACCTGGCCCTTTCCTTGCGACTGTGGTCAGCCATCTTGATCCAAACTACATGGGTGGGCTTGAAGTTGAAATTTTAAGACCTGGTGGTGGCAGTACCTCTGAGGGTCAGTTGCACCAAGTGAAATACATGAGCCCGTTTTACGGGATTACAAAGTCCAACGAAGACCTCAAAGATCAGAACCAAAATACTTTTGAAAATACACAGCAAAGCTATGGTATGTGGTTTGTTCCTCCAGATGTTGGATCAACAGTGGTTGTTATGTTCATTGATGGTGACCCGAAGCGTGGATACTGGATTGGGTGCGTACAAGATGAAAACATGAACTTTATGGTTCCAGGTGTTGCTGCAACCAAGCAGATTGTTGGTGGCAAAGGCGACAGGGTGCCTGCTGGTGAGTACAACAAAGCATTGAACAACGCAACTGGTGATTCTGAGCAGATTAAGAAACCCAAACATCCAATGGCTGCTGTTTTAGAAGCGCAGGGATTACTTGGCGATGACACACGTGGCATCACAACCAGTAGTGCAAGACGTGAAACTCCAAGTGCGGTATTTGGTGTAAGCACCCCTGGGCCGCTGGATAAAGGGCCAAATGCAAGACGTGGCCCAATTGGCAAGTCAGAGCACAGGATTTCAAATGCTTATCTAAGCCGTCTTGGTGGATCATCATTTGTAATGGATGATGGTGATGACAAGTTTTTACGTAAAACTCACGCCAAAGATGGTCCACCAGTGTATGTTTCTGTCGAGGGTGGTGAAAAAGGTGGAAACCCAGGCATTCCGCATAACGAGTTGGTGCGTATTAGAACTAGAACTGGACATCAAATTCTCTTGCATAACAGTGAAGACTTGATCTACATCGCTAACTCTAGGGGAACTGCTTGGATTGAGTTGTCTAGCAATGGTAAAATTGACATCTATGCTGCTGATAGTATCAGCATGAATACTGGTGGTGATTTCAACGTCACTGCTGCGGGTAGTATAAATTTAACAGCCACTGGTGGTAACGTTAATCTAAATGCCCAAAGTAGTTTCATGGCAACTGCTGCTGGAAGTTATGAAATCAAAGCTGGTGCTGATGGAAAATTAACTGCTGGTGGCAGTACAAACATTTTATCTGGTGGAAACCATATTGAAACAGCTGGTGAGATTCATATGAATGGTCCAGGTGCTGCAAGTGCGGGTGTTGCACCAGTTGCCCCGAGAGTTCCAGATATGGAACCATGGGCTGGGCACGAGAATTTACACGGAACCGCATTGAAGTACGGTACTGCAACTGATACATTCATGAAAGATAAGGGAGCGACAAAATAATGGCTAACGATTTTTACAACAGAATAACTTTACAACCCAAGACACAAAACGGCTTCCCTAATCAGATGTACAAGGGGTTTAGCTCAGTAAACACAAGTACTGAGAACTTTACGCTGTATGATTTTGAGTTAATCAAGCAGGATTTATTGAACCACTTTTATGTTAGACAGGGTGAGCGTTTGATGAATCCCACGTTTGGAACTATCATTTGGGACTTGTTATTTGAACCATTAACTGAAGAGTTGAAGGATTTAATCCTTCAAAATGTGAACCAAATCGTCAACTTTGATCCACGAGTTCAAGCAAGTAATGTGCTGGTAACGGGCTATGAAACTGGCATTCAAATTGAAGTTACTCTAACATATTTGCCCTATAATTTGTCAGAAAACCTTAAGATTCAGTTTGATCAGCAAAACGGTCTAAGCGTCTAATAAACTACTCACATAATTTTTCTAATAAATACACTTATTAGGATAAATTATGAGCTCAACTGCTAGACAAAATAATCTATTATTAACTGAAGACTGGCAAAAAATTTACCAATCGTTCCGCAATGCAGATTTCCAAAGCTATGACTTTGAGAATCTTCGCCGTGTGATGATTGATTATTTGCGTACTAACTACCCAGAGGATTTCAACGATTACATTGAATCAAGCGAATATCTGGCGCTGATTGACCTCATTGCTTACATTGGGCAAAGCATCGCATTTAGAGTTGACTTAAATGCTCGTGAAAACTTCCTAGAACTAGCAGAACGCCGTGATAGTATCCTACGTCTAGCACGTTTAATCAGTTACAATCCTAAGAGAAACATTGCTGCCACTGGGTTGATGAAGTTCAACACAGTGTCAACTACCGAGTCAGTACTTGACAGCAACGGTCGTAACCTTGCTGGTCAATTTGTTACTTGGAACGACCCAAGTAACCCAAACTGGTATGACCAGTTCATTAAAGTTATCAATGCAGCATTGCCAACAACACAACAGTTTGGCAATCCTGTGGATCAAGCATCAATCTACGGCGTACAAACTGCTCAGTACAGATTTAATGCAACAAACAATGACGTGCCAATCCATAGTTTTACCAAGACTATTGCTGGCCGCAGCATGGATTTTGAAATTACCAGCACAACGTTCAATGGTAAGACATACATTTATGAAGAAGCTCCAAAAATTGGCAACAAGATTGCCTGCATCTACTCTGATGACGGATTTGGAGCAAGTAGTCCAAATACAGGGTTCTTCTTCCACGTTACACAGGGTACTTTAAACCAAGGTACATTTACAATTAACCAACCAAGTAGCAACGAAGTTATCGACATCAGTGCTCAAAACATCAACAACTCTGATATTTGGTTGTACGGATTAAACTCAAACGGTCTTGAGAACGCCTTGTGGCAACAAGTACCAGCACTGGCTGGCAACAACATTATCTACAATAGCTTGACCAAGAACATCAAGGATATCTACTCAGTAATCACCCGTGTTGGTGATGCAGTTACTCTGTCTTTTAGTGATGGAACATTTGGTAACTTGCCTCTTGGTGCATTTAGAGTTTATTATAGAGTAAGCAATGGTTTGACTTACACTATTAATACATCTGATATCCGTAATGTTACTATTTCAATCCCATACACATCTGAACATGGGCAAGATGAAACTTTAACTATTTCCCTAAGCCTAGCATCGTCAGTTACAAATGCTACTGTTAGTGAATCCAACACTAGTGTTAAAACTAATGCTCCACAATTGTACTATACTCAAAACCGTATGATTACTGGTGAGGATTACAACATTAGTCCATTGACTGTTAGTCAACAAATTTCCAAAGTAAAAGCGTTGAATCGCTCTAGCAGTGGCATCAGCAGATATTTTGATCTAATTGATCCAACTGGCAAATACTCGTCAACGAATTTATTTTCTGACGATGGTATTATCTACAGACAAGACTCGTTGTCAGCTACAACATTTACTTTTGCAACCAAGACTGATATTCAAAACGTGTTATACAACACAGTTGCTGATTTAATGGCCTCGCCAAACTTGCGTAATTTCTTTTATGCAAATTATGTAGACAAGTTATCTGTAAGTATTGGCAGCACCTATGACTGGGTTGCTAAAACTGTTGACAGTAACGCATCAACTGGTTACATCCGCAGTGGTATTTCACCAGCGGCTGTTGGTCCAGTGTACGGTGGCGGTGACCTCAAGTACGTTGCACCTGGTGCATTGATTAAGTTTACAGCACCAGAAGGGTACTCGTTTAATACTAAATCAAATAACAAGTTAGTTGCCCAGGATACCACCAAAGCTGGCCTAGTACAGTACATTTGGGCTGAAGTAGTCAGTGTTTCTGGTGATGGTACTGCTAACAATACGGGTGAGTTGTCAACAGGTTATGGTCCAATAACACTAAACAAAGTTATTCCAAATCCAGTTTCAGGTGCTTACCCTTACATTACTCAAGTTATTCCTGAGTTTAATACTGTTATTAGTAGAGCAACGCAGACAGCTATTATTGACTTGGTCTTTACAAATACTCCGTTTGGTTTACGCTATGATGCCCCAACACAAACGTGGCAGATTATCTTTGAATCCAACTTAAATGCTTCAGGAAACTTTAGCTTGGGTAACAGTGGTGATGTTACTAATACTCGTGCTGATGCCAGCTGGTTATTATTATTCACTACAAATAACGAGTATTACACTATCACATCAAGAACACTTCGTTATGTGTTTGAGAGTGATACAGACGTGACATTCTACTTTGACAAGAATACTAAAATTTATGATAGTGTATCCAGCTCAATTGTTAACGATGAAATTTCAGTGTTGAGCATTAACAACAAGCCAGGTACGACTTCTCCGTTTACACAAGATATGAAGTGGGAAATTGTTTCTGAGTACATTGGTCTAGATGGATATGTTGACCCTAAAAAGGTAGTTGTATCATTTGCAGACACTGATAACAATGGTATTGTTGACAATCCACAGTCCTTCTTGGACATTGTTTACAATGATAACTCGGGTGAACCGACTTACGTTGTGCAGAAAAAATATGTAATTTCTGATGGTCAAGAAGATTATAAGTACGTATACAACGATCCAAGTGTTGGGCCAGTTATCATTGCGCTAACTGAAGCACTTGTTGGATCGCCAACAATTTATGACGCTAATCAACACTTCTATATCGTTGATCAACAAGTTGTTAAGAAATACAATTCATCTGGTGCGTTGGTGCCTAGTTTGGATTACAAAGTTTTTATTGGTAGAGATTTGTTGAGATTCCAATACACTCACAGTGCTGATTATGATTCTAGAATTGATCCAGGTACAAGCAACATCATGGATGTGTATGTGTTGACCAACGACTATGACACACAATTTAGGCAATGGTTGAGTGGTTCAAATGTTTTAAAACCAAAACCACCAAGCTCTGATCAATTAAATTCAATGTTAGCATCAAGCCTTGATCCAATTAAAGCAATGTCTGATGAAGTAATTTACCATCCAGTACAATACAGATTGTTATTTGGCCCAGGTGCTGATGAAAGTCTACAAGCATCATTTAATGTTATCATGAATCCAAACTCAACTTCTTCAGAAGCTGATGTAACTGCTAGAATTTTATCAGCTATCAATCAATTCTTTGCGTTGGCAAACTGGGATTTTGGTGATACATTCTACTTTACAGAGCTATCAACTTATGTGATGAACCAGTTGGCACCTGATGTTACTAACTTTGTAATTGTGCCTAAGAGATCAGGCCAATACTTTGGTAGTTTATTTGAAATCAAGTGCCCAAGCAACGAGATTTTCCTTAGCAGCGCAACTGCTGCTGAGATCAACGTAGTTTCTGGGTTAACATCAACCAACTTAAAAACAGTAACAGGGGTAGCACTGGATTCAGTGTCCTCACAGCAAATCACTAGTGCAAATTATGGAGCATCTAACTAATGGCTAACAAGAAAAATGTAACTGGAAATAGCGGCCTTAGCGCAAACTTATTACCAAAGTTTTACCAAACTTCGGCAAATAAGAAGTTCCTACAGGCAACTATTGATCAATTATATCAGCCTGGCTCGGTTAAAAAGGTAAGTGGTTATGTTGGTCGCCAAAATGCGAAAGCTGCGACACGTAACGATTTATTCATTGAAGCATCTGATATTGACCGTCAAAATTATCAGTTAGAGCCAAGTGTGGTTATTAATAATAAGTTTGGTAACACTGAGTTTTACAAAGACTATATTGACTACATCAACCAAATTAAAATATTTGGTGGCAATGCTGATAATCATGCACGTTTAAACAAGCAAGAGTTTTATAGCTGGGACCCACATATTGATTGGGATAAGTTTGTAAACTTTCAGAACTACTATTGGATGCCACTTGGTCCTGAAATTATTGCAATCAGTGGCCAAGGTATTAACGTACAAAGTACGTACAGTGTTGATTTGCGTTTGGAAGGAAACTCCAACGTTTATGTATTCACACCAAACGGACTAACAATTAATCCTGTTTTAAAGATGTATAGAGGGCAAACTTATACATTTGAAATCAACAGCCCAGGAAATCCATTCAGTTTAAAAACTCAACGATCAATTGGTAGCGCAAACCGTTACGAAGTTGGTGGACTTGATCATGCCGTTACCAACGGTAAAATTACAGTCACATTGCCTGAAGATGCTCCCAACACATTGTTCTATCAAAGTGAAGTTGATCTAAGCGTTGGTGGTGTTATTGAAGTCTACGACATTACAGAAGCAACTTACCTTGATGTTGAGAACGACATTCTAGGCAAGAAGTCCTACACTTTGTCCAATGGTACACCACTAAGCAACGGCATGGTAGTAGAGTTCAATGGCAAAGTAAAGCCAGCTCTTTATGAAACTGGCAGCTATTATGTTGATGGTGTTGGTACAGCAATTCGCCTAGTATCAACATTATCCTTAGAGATCATTACCCCATATACGCAGATTGAAACAATTCAATTTGATAACGTACCGTTTGATACAACCCCGTTTGATGGGTCTACTGGGTATGCGAGTGTTGTTGACTATGTGACTATTAACAAGTCAAGCCCTGATAGAAACCCTTGGTCAAGATACAATCGTTGGGTACATAAAGATGTAGTTATTGCCAGTGCTGAGTATAACGGCAATACCCCAGTGTTGGACCAAAATGCACGAGCAGTTCGTCCAATTATTGAGTTCCAACCAGGCCTAAAGCTGTTTAACTTTGGTACAACTGCTGTTGATGACATTGACTTAGTTGATACATTCACCACAGACGTATTCTCAACCATTGAGGGATCAACTGGTTACAACGTTGATGGTGTTGACCTAGTAAGCGGTTACAAAATTCTTGTAGTTGCTGATACTGACCCATTGGCTAACAACAGAATTTATAGAGTTGAAAAGATCTCCATCAACGGTGTTGAACGAATTCACTTAGCTGAACATGCTGAGCCGTTCAGTGGAGCAGTGACAATTGCCAAGCGCGGTAAAATTAATCAAAGTAAAACATTTTGGTTTAACGGCACAACTTGGATGTCTGGTCAAAACAAACTGAACACAAACCAAGCCCCATTGTTTGATGTCGTCGACTCTGATGGTGTTAGCTATGGTGACAACAGTGTATACAGTGGATCATCCTTTGTTGGAACTAGCATCTTCTCATACAAGGTTGGTTCTGGTGTAAACGATACAGTATTGGGTTTCCCATTAAGCTACCAAAACGTAAGCAACATTGGTGATATCGTTTTTAACTTTACACTGGCCAGTGGAACTTTCCAGCACAAAAACGCTGATGCAGTGGTCACGTCCCCAATTAACGTTGGTTACTTGGTTAAACAAAACTATGACGGATCATTGAGTAATGTAAACGGCTGGCAAGTTTGTAACACTACAACAACCCAAGCAGCGGTTAGAATTTACAATGATGAAAAAGTCAATAACTTTGACTTAGACATCTTTGATAATGTTGATGATTTGGCTGATTTGGAAGTACGTGTTTACGTTAACGGAATTCGTTTAGATAAAACAAAGTGGAGTCTAACAAATACCGCAGTTTACAAGCGTGTTGTGTTGAACACTGACATTGCCATCACTGACATATTAACTATAAGAGCGTTTGCATCACAAAAGATTAATGACAAGGGCTATTATGAGATTCCAGTTAACTTGCAAAACAATCCTCTAAATGGTGAGATTGGTGAGTTTACACTTGGTGAAGTTATTGACCACGTATCATCTATTGTTGACAATAGTTTGGATTTTAATGGTAGTTTCCCTGGCAGTGGTAATTTAAGAGACTTGGGTAATGTGACCCCACGTGGTACTAAGTTTGTACAGCACAGTGGTCCATTGAGCTTGGCTCTTTATCACATTACTTCTCAAGACAATAACGTAGTTACTGCTATTGAAAGAAGTAGCGAAGATTATAATAACTTCAAAAGAACATTTATAACAGTTGCGGAAAACTTGGGCGTTGATGCTGAACCAGCAGCAATGGTTGAGTTAATAATGCAGCGTATCAACGCTAATAAGCCAAAGACTGCACCATACTATTTCAGTGATATGGTACCATATGGTGCAAAGATTGAAACGTCACTGACCGTTGTTGATTACAGAGTTAAGATGTATCCACTGTCAACAGTGTTTACACTTGACAACTTGTCTAACAAATCAGTTTGTGTTTACTTAAATGGTGAACAGATGGTTCATGGGCGTGATTACACATTTGACAGCCAAGGGTTCATCAACGTAACTGCAACATTGACAACTGGTGATACCATCACTACTGTTGAATTTGATAACACTGATGGGTCATTTGTTCCATCAACTCCAACTAAGTTGGGATTGTGGCCAAAGTATGAGCCAATGCTCTACTTGGATACAAGTTTAGTTACCCCTCGTTGGATGATCCAAGGCCATGACGGAAGTCATGTGCTTGCGTACGGTACATACGGTGACAATGGCAGTGCAGATTATCGTGATGCGTTAATTCTTGAATTAGAAAAGAGAATTTACAACAACATCAAAGTACAATACGATACTACGATTTTTGATATTGCTGATATTGTCCCTGGATACAACAGATCAACTGATTACAGCTTAACTGATTTCAATCAAGTTTTGGCACCTAGCTTTTACAAGTGGATTGGCTTAGTTGGTGTAGACTTTACACGTCCATTGACTTATGATAGAAGCAATCCGTTTACGTTCAATTACTCACTAAACTATTCACCTGACGGAGCCTCTGTTCCAGCTTACTGGAGAGGCATTTACCGCTGGATGTTAGATACTGATAGACCACACGTATGCCCATGGGAAGTGATTGGTTTTAGTATTAAACCACAATGGTGGGATGAAGTCTACGGTCCAGCACCGTATACTAATGACAACCTGTTACTTTGGAATGACTTGGCAAATGGCGTAGTCAGAGAGCCAGGTGTACCTGCTGTCAAGCGTGATAAATTTGTACGTCCATTCCTAGCAACTGCTATTCCAGTTGACTCACAGGGTAACTTAGTTAGCCCACTATCATGTGGAATGGTTTCCGGAATCGTTTCACAGAGTACAAACAACAACTTTGTATTTGGTGACGTAAGTCCAGTTGAAGCAGCTTGGAGACGCAGCAGCCACTACCCATTCAGCGTGTTAATGGCATCTATGTTGTTAACTCCTGCAAGAACTTTTGGCCTAGCATTGGATCGTTCAAGAATTGTTCGCAACTTGGCTGGACAACTGGTCTATGCTGACACACAACTAAGAGTAACACCAAGCTCAATTGTAATTCCAAGCATCGCATCGTCTGAAACTCGTGTTCAAACTGCTGGTATCGTTAACTATGTAGTTGACTATATCATGAATTACATCTTCAGCAACAACGTTGAGAAGTATGATGCTTACCAATCAGACCTACAATTGATGGTAACAAAACTTGGATATAGAGTTGGTGCTTATACTAACAAAGACCAGTTTAAATTGTTGTTGGAATCAAAATCTCCAATCAGCACTGGCAGTGTCTTTGTGCCACCTGAAGATTACGACTTGTTCCTAAATCAGTCAAGTGCTGTTAAGAAAATTTCATACAGTGGTATAATTGTAACCAAGTTGTCAACTGGTTATGAGGTAAAAGGTTACAGCAGATCAGCCCCATACTTCAAGTATTATGGCTATGTAAGATCAGGAAGCACCATCAACGTTGGTGGTATTTCTGCATCGTATTCAAATTGGACCTCTGGTGCAAGATACAACAATGGTACTATTGTTTCCTACAATGGTGAATACTATTCTTCAAAATCAGCACACACTGCGACAGTATTTGATCCATCACTGTATGCAAAAATGCCTTCACTACCTATAACTGGTGGTGTTAATGTAACATTGCGAACTGCTTGGGATAGAAATACTGAGCTAGTTGCTCCATATGGTACAACTTTTGCTACATCCCAAGAAGTAGTGGACTTTATTTCTGGGTATAGTGAGTGGTTGAAGGACCAAGGATTTGTTTTTGATGACTTTAATCCAAACTTGGGAACAGTTTCAAACTGGGACACTAGTTCACGTGAGTTCCTATTCTGGACAACACAGAACTGGTCATCAGGTGCTGACAAGTGGCAAGAGTGGTCAGCTGGACAAGCACTGCCTTACGGCTCAATTGTACGTTATAATGGTGACTACTACAGCGCAGCGTTTAACATCCCAGCAAGCTCAAATGAAATTTTTGATGAGTCACAGTTCAATGTCCTTGAAGGTTTAAGCAATGTTGGAAGCTCAGTTATCAGTTTAAGCCCAGCAGCACTTGGATTAACATTCAACACTGGATTGGCAGTTATTGATGACATCAGCAACCCATACAACGAGTATGAGATTTTTAAAGTTGATGGCACACCGATTCCACCAAACAGTTTAAACTCATACAGAGAAGGTAATACAGTTACATACACACCAGCCAATGGTGATGGTATTTTTGGTGCAAGTTTTTACTTGATTCAAAATGAACACGTTATTGTAATCAACAACTCGACAATCTTTAATGACACTATCTATTCCCCACCAAGTGGTTATAGACAGGAACGTATCAAAGTATCTGGGTATGCAACTCAAAATTGGTACGGTGGGCTTGATATTCCTGGTTTTATCTACGATCAAGCAAGTGTAAAAACATGGCAACCATGGCAGGATTATACTGCTGGTGACATTGTGTTGCACCAAGGGTTCTACTACAGCGCAAATGCGTTTATTGCCGGAACAGCATCGTTTGAAGCATCCAATTGGGCCAGATCTTCTAACAAACCTGAGTCCAAAGTAATTCCTAACTGGACAAACTTGGCAACACAGTTTACAGATTTCTACAGTTTGGAGTCTGATAGCTTTAATGCTGGCCACCAAAATGTTGCACAGCACTTGATTGGATACCAAAAGAGAAGTTATCTTGAAAATATCATTCAAGATGATGTTAGCGAGTTTAAGTTCTACCAAGGTATGGTTAGAGAAAAAGGTACACAGAACGTTCTTAACAAGATGTTTGACCCGTTAACTGCTAGCGGATCGGAAAGCCTAACATTCTACGAAGAGTGGGCTATTAGAGCTGGAAATTATGGTGCCACTAATGCATTTGAAAACATCGAGTTTATTCTTGACGAGGGAATGTTTAAAAACAACCCACAAGGTTTCTCAATCTCTAGCAATACCAACTCATCTTTAAGTACTTTTATTATTGGTCAAACAGCCAATGACGTTTACTTGAAGCCAAGTGGGTTTACTGGCAATCCATTCCCAGAAGCAACTGAATTTACACCTTTCTTAAGAACTCCTGGGTATGTTGACCCAGCAGAGGTTAAAATTAACGTTGGCACGTTGGCTGACTTGTTATCTGAGGATGTAACATCGTATACTGATGGTGATATCGTTTGGTGTTCATTCGTCAAACCACCAAAGTTTTGGGACGTTTATAGATTTACAAACAGAACCGATATAACTGTTTCACTAGTAGCTTATGAAGGCACTATACTTACTGTTTTACCTGAAGCAGTTACTGATATTTCAATTGGTGACTATATTGGTATTACACGTAAAGCAAATGTTGATGCAGCGCAAGTAGACGTTATTGTTGGATTTTACAAGGTTGATGACGTTGACCCTGACACAGGATTAATGGTGATGACTGCAACTTTAACAGACTTCCCTGCTGAGTTCACTCAAGCGGCTGACGTAGTTATTAGCACATTTACATCACAGCGTGTTTCAAATATTGACGAGTTGGACACTATTGCAGCAACACATCCTGGTGAACTGTTATGGACTGACAATGTTGTTGGCGATAATTGGGGTATTTGGGAGTATAACAAGTGTTACTCAACAACCCAGTTACCAAATACCAGCAACACTGACACCCTTCCTGAAAACATCTACGGAACAATTATTGCAGTAAGCAATAACGGTGGAATGTCAGCAGTTAACACCGTTGGTGGCAAAGTAATTACTCGTGAAAAGGTCGGTGTTGCTGTACCATGGTCTGCTAAACAAGAAATCCAAATCCCATTCATGTCAAATACTGAATTGGGCAATGATTATAACGACGATAACGATAACAAGCACGTATCTGCTATTGCATTTAGTGCTGATGCTACTTGGATGGCAATTGGCTATAAGACAGTTGGTCACGTTGCTACAAATGCATCAACGGCACAGTTCTTTACAGTATCTCCTACGGGAACAAACACTACACTAGCACATCAGGGTATTGTCAGCATCTACAAGAAAGACGTAAACAATGTCTACTCGCTAGTGTACACCATTGCCAGCCCAAGTGCAGCATCTGAAGAGATGTTTGGTGCAGCATTAGCGTTTGCTGATACGAAATTATTTGTTGGCGCACCTGGTTCAAGATCAGTTTACTCCTTTGAGTATGCTGCTAGTTCACCAATTGTAAAGTCATACAATCCAGTTGGCAGTTCAAATGCTACAGTGGTGCTTTCTTCAGTAACTGACATTGCAGAAGGAATGTTGGTTGTTGGTGAAGGATTTGACGATGGGCAATATGTAGTAGCTATTGACTCATTAAACAACACAGTTACATTGAGCGGTAGCCCAACGAGCACCCCGTCAAATACATTGTCATTTATTACTATTGACTGGAGTTACACTGGTGAGGTACCGAATGCAACAAACATTGTTGGGTTTGGTAACGAGTTAACAGTCAGTGGCAACAGCGCAACATTAATGGCGCTTACTGGCACTACTATCAAGTTGTACGACGTCACATCCACACCTACACTGGTGCAAGATTTCAGTGGAGTAGCTGCTGCAATTTCAACCAATGGTGATTACTTAATTGTGTCATCAGGTAGTGTTGTAAATGTCTACAAGTGGAATGGCACTGCGTATGTTGATTATCAAAGTAATATTGCACAACATTTCTTAAATCTAAATGGCAACTTTGGAACTAAAGTGGCCTTTATGAATGATTTTGAAACTATCATTGTTTATTCTATAGACGCTGGTGATGGTGTAATTGCTGCTTATGATTTCTATAATACCAAGTGGGTATATTCAGAGACAATTACTGAGCCAGTTAACAGTGCGGAACAATATGGATTTGCAGTTTCAGACAACCAAATCTTGTTCAGCAATGACACTGGATCATTGTTGTTCAATGCTTCTAAGAGTGTTGGTGCAAAGACTTGGATGGTTAAACATGTACAGGAATCAATTCCTGATGTTTATAAAATCAAACAAGCATTTATATACAACCGTGCCAGTGGCAAGATGGTCAAGTATTTGGATATTGTTGACCCAGTGCAGGGCAAAATTCCTGGAATTGCTGAAGCTGAATTGAAGTTCAAAGCATTCTACGACCCAGCTTCCTACAGCATTGGTACTGACAGTGTCACTGTAAACTCTGATGCATTCTGGTCCAAGGATCAAGTTGGTATGCTATGGTGGGATCTACGCCAAGCCAAATTTGTAAGTGCTTATTTTGGTGATGTAGTTTACAGAACAAATATTTGGAACACTTTAGCAGCTGGTGCAAGCATTGATGTTTACGAATGGGTAGAATCAGAATTCCTACCAAGTGAATGGGATCTAATTGCTGACACTGCTGAAGGTGATTCCCAGGGTATCAGCGGAACTAGCTTATATGGTGATGATGTTTATAGTGTACGTCAGCACTACGATAACATCAGCAAAACTTTCAAGAACACTTACTACTTCTGGGTCAAGAACAAGAAGATTGTTCCAACTGTTGAGGGCAGAACGTTATCTGCACTTGATGTTGCCCTATTAATTGAAAATCCAAGAGGACAAGGGTACCAGTACCTAGCAGTAACTGGTGGTAACTCGTTTAATCTAGTTAACATCAAACATGAGTTAAAGGATGTTGATATTGTATTGTCTGTCGAATACTGGGTTACTGACTCAATTGACAGAAATATGCATACACAGTGGAAGCTAATAAGCAATGATGCTATTGCTTCAATTCCAGAAGGCGTTCAACAGAAATGGTTTGACAGCCTGTGTGGTGTTGACACAATGGGACGAACAGTTCCTGACATGAAACAACCACCTAAGTTGCGTTACGGTATTGAAAATCGTCCACGTCAGAGCATGTTTGTCAACAGAGTTGAAGCGTTGAAGCAATTCATCGAGCGTGTGAACAGAACTTTGTCTCCAATCCAAGTGTCACAAAATTATGACATCAGTGATTTAGAGCAGTACGAACAAGCACCAACAGTTAACTCAGGGCTTTATGACTTAGTTCTTGATACTGATGCTGAGTTGAGATTGACCAATGCAAACTCGTTCAAAGTTCCAACATTGTCACCGATTGTTTCATCAACTGGTGCAATAACCGGGGCTGAGATTATTACAGCAGGCAAGGGTTACTTATACCCGCCAATTATCAACGTTGTTGGTGATGGTGTCGGTGCTCAATTGAGAGCAGTTATCAGTACAACTGGTGCAGTTATTGGTGTTGAAGTCATCAATGGTGGCGAGGGTTACACTGCTGACACTACCGTATTGTCTGTTAGAGGTTATGCAGCATTGGTAAACATGGACTCTGGTGCAAATGATAGCTGGAGTGTATATACCTATGATAACTCATCAGGAGTTTGGTCAAGAACATTAACTCAGTCTTATGATGTAAGAAAGTATTGGAGTTACAGTGATTGGTATGCAACTGGCTACAACCAGTTTAGTGCTCCTGACTTTGCGGTTAATACGTTTGCTGAGTTAAACAGCATTGTCCCTACAATTGATGATGTGGTTAAGATTAACACTGCAAATAACAGTGGTTGGTTGCTATTGGAAAAATATGCAGAGTCAACATCAGTAGATTGGACTGCAACTTACAAAGTTGTTGGTGTACAAAACGGTACAATTCAGTTTAGCAAAATGTTGTACGACTTTACTGGATCACCAGTTGGTTATGATGCAACTATCTATGATGGAACAGTTTATGACTTGTTTGCATCGACAGAATTGCGAATTATCCTTGATGTAATCAAGAGCAAGATTTTTATTGGTGATTTAAAGTCCGCATTCCTAGATTTGTTTATTGCAGCAGTCAAGTATGCGCACAGTGAACAACTTTACATTGACTGGGCATTCAAGACTAGCTTTGTAAGAGCAACTCATGCAGTTGGTGACTTGGCACAACCAGTTACATATCCAGTTATCAACTTATCAAACTTTGAGAAGTATATTGCAGAAGTTAAGCCATATCGTACGCACGTTCGTGAATACGTAAGTACCTATGACGGTATTGATGTTGGCGCAACAGCTATGACTGACTTTGATTTACAACCATTCTATCAAGATGGTGCAGTGTCAGTAGTCACGTCCTATCTCAATAACGGGCAAGTTTCCGTTGAAGACCCAGTGATCCAAAGCTATCCATGGAAGTATTGGCTGGACAATGTTGGGTTTAGTGTTGTTGAGCTACGTTTGGTTGATGGTGGTTCTGGTTATGAGAGCCAGCCAACTGTTTCTATTGAAGGCGCAGTTGGGTCCGGCGCCACAGCCAAAGCATACGTTGCAAATGGAAGAGTCAACCGTGTTGTATTAGTTACGCCTGGATCAGGTTACCTAGTTGCACCAACTGTCGTGTTTACTGGTGGATTGGGCACTGGTGGTGTTGCTGCTCGAGCAGTAACAGTCATTGGCAACAGCGTTGTTCGTTCCAACTTAATCAGCATGAAGTTTGATAGATTGACACAGACTTACTTTGTAACTGATTTAGTTGAAGTTGAAACACACTACGGTGAGCAATCTAGAATCCAGTTCCCATTAAAGTGGGCACCTGATGTAACTATTGGAAAAACTTCCGTGGTTATCGACGGCACAACCGCGTTGCGTGACTCATACAAAGTTGCAATTGTTAAATCTACATCTGCTGGTTACACTCGTTACACTGGTACTATTATATTTGATACAGTGCCAGCAGTTGGTGCTGAAATCGTAATAACATACGTTAAAGATGTATCGTTACTCAATGCTGCTGACAGAATTCAGTACTACTATAACCCAGAAAAGAATCAATTGGGTAAAGATCTTGCGCAATTGATGTTGGGTATTGACTACGGTGGTGTACAAGTAACTGGATTGGGCTTCAACATCAGTGGTGGATGGGGAAATAGACCATATTCAACAGAAGCATGGGACGTTTATGACAGAAACTTTGATGATTACATTGTAACTGTTGGTGCTAACACCCATAGCTTTACTTTACCATACACACCAGCAGCTGGTGTTGAGTTAAACACTTATTACATTGAAAAATATGAAGTGTCATTTGTTTCAAATGGTTCAACAGTTGATTATATGTATGATAAAACCGTTCTAAGCACAATTACAGTTGATGCTGGACGAGATACCGTGACTTCTGGTGTAGAAGTTGTTTATACTGGTCCATTAACCATTAGTTCAACGATTTCAGTTGACTATACTATTGATATTGCTATTGGTATGGGAATTATTGGCCAAGGATTTGATTCCTCACATCGTGTTTTAAACATTGATGGGTTAAATGTAATATTGAACAAGGCTCCCACAGTATTACCAACTGGTAACTTGGTATTCACCAAGAACGTTGCAAATAGCGATGTGTTGTATGTTGGTAACACCAGCGGGGTTGAGGTTGGTGACATTGTTCACGTAGCAATGGGTTCAGCATTTAAGTATAACCAGACTATAGTTACTGAAGTGATTAATGGTACATCAGTTCGTATGAACCAGTACATTAAAACACCAATTATAAATGGTACTCCAGTTTCCTTTGTAAGAACACTGGTAAATGATGTAGACTATACTATTACTACTAGCATTGGCCGTGTATCTTTAGTTGATCCAATTGCCAACGGCATGACTGTGTACATTAGAAGCACACTTGACCCAATCAGATTGGATGATCCTAACTTTGGTACAGTTAATCAAACAAATACCAATGCAATAATGCTGCCATTCATTGCTGATGGCTCATCATCAACCTACGACATCCCAGGAACTTTTGTTGTAAACGAGGGTGACACGTTTATTATCCGTCAAAGCACTAGTGATGGCTCAATTGCACCACAGGAATTGGAGTACGATACTACAATTACTGGTGGCGATTTGGCATATTCAACAGCCAAGGGTATTGATCCAGAAGAGATTGTTATCGATGGTGACGGATTCGTAACACCAACAACTAGCCCTGGTCCTGAAGAACTAGTTCCTGGACAAGTTGTTGATACAGTTGCAATCAAGGTGTTTGACAGACCAAACTCTGGTGCAGCAAACGTCAAGGTGATCAACCACAGAGCAAATGGTAATACATCAGTATTTGATATTAGCAATACACCTAGTGGTCCTGGTGCAGTTGTAGTCAAAGTAGACTCAGTTATTGCAACAGTTAATGAAGATTACACTGTAAATTACAGCGATAATACTGTTGAATTCCCAACAGCGTTGGCTGATGGTGTTACAGTAAGCATCTTTAGTATTGGATTCAGCGGCTATAACATCCTTGACGTTGATTATTTTGTTGGTGATGGTGTTACTACTGAGTTTATCACACACGCACCGTTCCTAGATTCGTTTACGTCACTAGTTTATGTTGACGGTCAAGCAACGTCACCAGAGCAATTTAAGACAGACAGTACATACGACTTGGCAAACGTTGTTGGTTTAAGATTCCCAGTTGCACCAGCAGCTGGTAAGCTGGTCAACTTCATTATTGTTGTTGGTGATGCTCAAACATTCTCAGTTACCAAGACTGAGCGTGTTGCTGCTGACGGCAGTTTAACATATACACTACAAAATATGATTGGTAACTCGTTACTAAACGAATCCAACATGATTGTTAGAGTTGATCAAACAATTCTGCGTGGTCCAAATAGTGTTTACTTTACCATTGGTAGCAACAAGTACACTTACACAGTAAGCCCAACAAACGTGCAACCAAGTACTGTAAACGTTGATGATGTTGTTGTGCTAGCTGACGGTAACCTATTAGAGCTGGGTGTTGATTATACTGTTGACTTAGACGGCCTGTCAGTAAAAATTAACAAGATTACCTACAGAAAGTATACTGGAAAGCAATTAACTGTAAGCATTACATCGGATAACGGGTACTTGTATAACCCTGCAACGCAGGAAATCACATTTACACAAGCGTATGATTCCAATAATGTTGTTGAAGTTATCAGCTCATACGTTCACGATACGCTTGCTATTGAAAGAACAACGTATGTTGTTAACTCCACTCTTGATATTGTTTATGATACCCCAGAGTACTACTCATACAAGTTGATATTCAGTGGTAGAATTACTCTTGGACGTGCTGTTATTAACGACAACTACGTTTGGGTGATTAAGAACAATACATTGCTAACACCAAGTATTGATTACAAGGTTAGAGACGATCGACAAAGTATTGATATTACTGACAAGCTATATGACACTGATGAAGTGACAGTTATCATGTTTGGTAACAACGTGTTCCCAGTTGGTATTGCATATATGCAGTTTAAAGACATGATGAACCGTGTTCAGTATAAGCGTTTAAGTTTTAACAAGCAAACTCGCTTGCTAAGAGATCTACGATATAACGATACAGTTATTGAAGTTGAAGACACTGCTGGATTTGATAGTCCTAACCTAGCAAAAGGAAGACCTGGTATTATTGAAATTCGCGGTGAGCGAATTGAATACTTTGCTATGTCTGGCAACACATTGAGCAGATTACGTAGAGGAACACTTGGTACTGGTACTCCGTTGCGTCACAAGTCAGGATCTTATGTGACTGAAATTGGTTCAAGTGAGTCAATTCCATATAAAGATGAAACTCTAGTCACACAACACATATCTGATGGTACAAATATTGTGAACTTGGATTACATTCCACAGAGTGTTAACGATATTGAAGTTTTCGTTGGTGGTTACAACACTGGAATCCAATGGACAGCCGGTGTAGATTATGAGGTTGGTACTATTGTAACAATTGGTGCTTATACTTACAAGGTAGTTGCTTATCATCAGAGTGGTAGTACATTTAAATCAAATGTTACTACATTGACAACTGTTGATGGTGAGAGAACTGTGCTTGAAACTGGCGTTGCTTACGACCAAGTTTACGAATTCTTTATCGGTAACATTAGACTACGTAAAACTGAGTACACGATGTTTAACACAAACATCGCACCATATAGCCCAGAGGGTGATTTAACAATGCCTGCTGATTTCTCAGTAGATGGCGTATCAAGTGCTGTTACATTAACAAATGCACTGCCAGTTGGTATCCAAATAACAGTTGTTAGACGTATCTGTTCTGAGCTATGGGATAGTGAAATAAATATCCAAGAAGACGATAACCGAATTTCAAGATTCTTGAAGGCACAGCCTGGTGCATGGTATACAGACGCATATCAATTTAGCACTGGAACAGAATCGGTTTCATTTGACAGCACAATTATTACGTTTGACCGTGATACAACAGACATTGGGAATTTAACATTCGACAATGACACTGGGACATACAACTAAGGAAAGTTAAAATGGCAAAACAAGAAATTAACATTGGTATTAATCCCAATGACGGATCTGGGGAAACATTAAGATCTGCAGGACAAAAGATTAATGAGAATTTTTCAGAACTGTACTCAATTGTCGGGGCCAGTGGTGATATCACGTTTGTAAACAGCGTTACAGCAGGCCCAGGTATTAGTTTAAGTGCTACTACTGGTGACATTGTCGTTACCAATACATCGCCGTATATAAACTCATTTAATACTGTAACGGTGTCTGGGCAAGGCACTGTGATTGCTAATTCCACATCACAGGCACTTGCTTTTGTTGCTGGCTCCAATGTTTCGTTAACAACTAACCCAACATTAAACCAGGTGACAATTACAGCTACTCAACAGCCTGCAGATTGGAACGCAATCAGTGGCCCAACTAGCGTTATAAACAAGCCCGACATCCCAGATCCACAAGTGCAAGCTGACTGGCAACAGAGTAGTAACGTTGCAGTTGATTACATCAAGAATAAGCCAGTAATTCCCACTGATGTTTCACAATTATCAGACTCAACTGGTATTCTTCCTGACGGTTACAGAATCAAATCGTTCTCAGAAACAGTGGCACCATCTGCGACTACTGTGGTATACACTGCAATAGATGCCCCAACAGCTATCAATGTTACAATTCGAGCAGCTGGAACTATTGGCGGCTTAGATGTTCAAGCTGAGGTTTGCCAAATGTTTGTTGTGAGAAGTTATCCAGTTGTCGGCGACCCAGATGTGGCGTTTACTGTGGGTACACCAACTGGTACAACGCTATCACCATTGGCTACGTATGTTGCCCAGTGGAGTACAGTGAATAGTGCTATCGAAATCGTTGCAACCAACTTAAATTCAGGGGTTGATGAGAGCCTCAACGTCAAAGTTGTTGCGATCGAAGTTCTACCATAAACTACCACATTATTGTACTTGATAAATATATGATAAAGAGAGATCACTATGCAAGCTAGAGACGTAACAGGAATCCATATCGAAGGGCATTTACATATTCATGACCCTGTTGAAAAAATCAGTTTCGTGAATAAAAGAAACGCAATCCACTATGAAAATATGAGTATTGGATTGGCACAGAGTATGACTAACGGTGGTAAAGGTTTCGTCTATCAAATGGCATTTGGTAACGGTGGTACTAGTGTTGATCCTACTGGTATTATTACATACTTGACCCCAAATACGTCTGGAACAAACGCTAGCTTGTATAATCAAACTTATGCTAAGGTTGTCGATCCAAACTCAAGTACAAATACTGACCCAACACGTAATTTTACAGAAATTCGCCACGTAACTGGTACAAACTATACAGATATGTTTATTTCATGTTTGCTAGATTATGGTGAGCCTGATGGACAACTTGCATACGATACAAACAACAACAATGAAAGTACGTATGTATTTGATGAACTGGGCTTAAAAGGGTATGACGTAAACGGCAACCACTTGTTGCTAACACACGTTGTTTTCCACCCAGTTCTAAAGAGCTTAAACAGATTAATTCAAATTGATTACACTGTGCGTATTCAAAGTTTGACTGGTCTAGTGTCAGTATAAGGGGTAATTATGTCATATCAAGTAACATATACTGAATCAAATAACCCAGCTAAACCAGCCATCCTTGTTGATGATGGTACTATTAATAACGAAACCAGCGTTTCATTCGTTGGCCAAGGGTACACTGGTTTTGCACCAGTCGTTGCAAATAACTTCTTGCACTTGCTAGAGAACTTTGCTAGCCCTGCAACAAATCCACCGTCAACTCCAGTAGAAGGCCAAATTTGGTACGATACTACTAACAAAGTTGTTAAAGTTTATGACGGTACAACATGGAGTCCTGCTGGTGCATTACGTAAGTCACTAGAAGCTCCTGAGAACAGCGTAGCTGGTGACCTATGGGTTGATACTTCAAAGTCACAACTTTATGTTTATTCCGGTTCCAATTGGTTATTAATTGGCCCACAGTACAGTTCAGGCACACAAACTGGCCCAGTAGTTGATGAGATTGTTGACGTTGATAACGTTGTACACAGTGTTGTTTCAATCTTTTCAAATGGATACAGAATTGGTATTATAAGCAAGGATGCATTTACACCAAAAGCAGTGTTGGCTGGATTCTCAGCTGTTAAACAGGGCTTTAATTTAAGTTCAATTGATGCAACTAGCAGCACTGCACCTACAAGATTTTGGGGCACTGCATCATCCTCTGATTCGTTACTAGTTAGCAACAAAGAAGTTGCTGCTGCAAACTTCTTAAGAGGTGACACTGCTAGTACAACAAACTACACACTAAACGTTCGTTCAGACGGTGGTATTAGTGTAGGTAGTACACTGGCATTTAACATTGGTATCAACGGTACTACTACGGTACTTTCATCAAACAGTAACGGCAACAGCGTCGATTTTAAATTAAACAGTGACGGTGTTTTATCAACAGTTATGCACTTGGGTGCCGTTGGTAGAGTTGGTATTGGTATTAACAATACAAACCCATCTTCAACACTTGATGTTGACGGTCTAATTACCAGCAGTGGTGGGTTGACTGTAACCAACACCACTGATTCAACATTACTCACAAACGGCAGTATTAAAACTGCTGGTGGTTTAGCTGTTGCTAGAAACTCCAATTTTGGTGGTTCAATCACAGCCTATGGCAACGTTGTTGTCAACAACTTAAATAACAACCAAGAACCAATTGCAGGTTCAGTAATTTTACCAGGATCAGATGCAGCTAACGGGTTGTATGATATTGGTACAAGTACTAGAAAGTTTAGAAACATTTATGCACAAGCATTCGTTGGTAGCTTCACTGGTACAGTTAACGGTGTCGTTAACGGTAACGTTTCAGGTTCTGCTGCTAAACTTGCAAGTCCAACAACATTTAGACTATCTGGTGACGTTACTAGTGACATTAAAACATTCGACGGTCAGGGTGATGATCCGCTGATCTTTAATACTGCAATCAACTCAGGTTTCATTACATCAAAGACATTAGTTTCTGACTCATTGCTAACTGACACGCTACTTGCATACAGAGAATCAGCTACAAGTTTGGTCAAGATGACCAAAGATACGTTCTTAAGACACGTAGCAACAGTTCCTGTTGGTAGTATTTTCCCGTTTGCTGGTACAACAGTTCCAGAGGGATACTTATTATGCGATGGTAGTGAAGTTGAGATTTCCAGATACATTCAGTTGTACCGTGTACTTGGTAATACGTACAAAGCAACCGCATTATTAGTTGGTAAAGATACATTTGGTTTACCAGATTATAGAGGAAGAAACTTACTAGGCCGTGACAACATGGATAACGATATTCGTGTTCCAAGTAAAACTGGCTCAGGCACATTAATTAAAACCATTGCTGCTAGTGCAAACAGAGTTACTGACCCAAATGCAGATACAATGGGGTCAGGAACTGGATCGGAATCTGTGGCACTTGATGTTAAGAACTTGCCGGATCACAAACACAATTTAAGTGCAGGAACTACACAGTTCTATGCTGGTTCACCAGCAGGTGCTCAAGTTCAATCAGGAACTACACCTGGTTATGGCCTACCGTCTTCAAGCGGTGGTGCAGGTTTACCAAACAGTGGTAGCGTAATTTCTTCAATTGCGTTGGGTCAAGCGTTTAATGTTATGAACCCTTATGCTACGACAAACTTTATTATCTTTACTGGTGAGATCTAATGAGCTATACTATTAACCTATCTAGTGGTGCGAAACTAACTGACGTTATTGACGGATCAGTTGACCAAACCGCAACTGACTTAACTCTAATTGGTCGAAATATTACTAACTACGGTACTTTTTTAAACGACAACTTTGTTTATTTGTTAGAAAATTTTGCCAATGTTACTGAACCACCGCGCCCTATTTCTGGCCAATTGTGGTATGACACCAGTACAAATATTTTAAGAGTTTACAATGGTCAGGGGTTTGTACCAACTGGTAATACCGTTGTTTCTGCCACAGAGCCAGCCAATATTACATCTGGTACATTGTGGATTGACAGTGGCAGCAAGCAGCTAAAGTTTTATGATGGTGTTGATTTAGTTACAGCAGGTCCAATTTACACTTCATCTCAAGGTACATCGGGATTTGTTGTTACTGATATTATTGACTCGTTCCAACAAAGCAGAACTATTGTTGAATTAAGAGTTGCAAATACACTTATTGGTATTTTTAGCAAAGACTCATTTACACCGATGAACCCAATCGCTGGAATCAGCGGTGCTTTACAGCCTGGTTTTAACGTTGCTGACGACACGTTATTGTCTTTTAACATGACGGTTTCACAAGCACTTGGGCTAGTGGATTCCAATGGCGATTTGCAGACAACTGACAGCTTTATGTCCAAGTTGGATGACACTTTTGCAAGAGGTACAGTTTCGTTCCTCAACAATATCCCTTTGAAATTAGGTGCTGGTCAAGAATTACAAGTTAACGTTGACACTACATTATCACAGTTACGATCAAATAAAGTTGGTCAAAACTTCCAGATCACCACTCGTAGAACAAACATTGATTATGACCCAGCAATTTTCGTAGATACTACAAACTCATTTATTGGTCTATTCACTGACATTCCAACACACACTATGGATGTAAATGGTGATGTACGAGTGCGTGGTAACTTGGTTGTCGAAGGTGCAACTACTACTATTAATACTACGAACTTAGCAGTAGAAGATTTGTTAATTGAAATTGGTAAGGTTGCGACCCCAACTGATTCAACAGCAAACAACGGTGGTATTTCTCTAGCCGGTGCAACCCCTAAGAACATCGTTTGGAAGTTAGCAAACAATGCTTGGGTCAGTTCAGAAAACTTTGACTTACAAGCTGGTAACTCATATAGAATCGGTGGTAACATTGTATTGACAAACAATGCATTAGGTACATCAGTAGCAACTGCTGCTGGCTTAACCAGCATTGGACACTTGACATCATTAAATGCAGCTTGGATTGGCATAGCGAACAGCACAATTTCCTATGTTAACCCCGATGCAACTGATGGCGATATCGTATTAGATCCAAAAGGCGCCGGCGTAGTCAATGTAAGCAGCGCAAAAATTACCAACGTTGCAACTCCTGGTGCTGACACTGATGCAGCTAACCGTTTATACGTTGACGAAAAAGCTGCTGCAACCCCATTGGGTATTGCTATTAATATTGGATCAACAGCTATTACTGACGATGCAGCTATTATTACAAACTATTTGAATAAGATATTCCCGCCATTAGAAAGAACAGTTGGTACAATATTGAGAGCATATTGCACTAATACTGTACCTGCTTCAGCATTCAAGCAATTTACACAAACTGCTGGTGCTTGGGTTTACAATTTTGACTATTAATTAAGGATTTTCCAACATGTCATATAAAATCAATCATTACAACGGAACACTAATCGTTAATGTTAGCGATGGTACCGTTGATAACACCTTGGATATCACGCTTGTTGGTAAAAACTATGCTGGCTACGGTGCAACACAAAACGAAAACTTTGTTTATTTGTTGGAAAATTTCTCAAATATTACACCACCACCAAAGCCAGTAAGTGGTCAACTTTGGTTTGACAGTGGTAATAAGAAACTAAAATTTTATGATGGTGCCAAGTTTAGAACTGCTGGCGGTGTTGAAATTGGTGCCACTGAGCCATCTGGTTTAACTGTTGGTGATTTCTGGTGGGACACTGTTAACAACCAATTACACGCATACACTGGTAATGGGTTTGCATTAATTGGACCACAATTAGTTGTTGGTGCAGGTGCAACAGAAATGTTAAGCACTACAGTAATTGACGTTGATGGAATCTCACATTCAATTATCGAAGCAATTGCTGATGGACACGTTGTTTTTACAATCAGTGATGACGTTGCATACGAGTTAGATGAAACACGTAACCCAATTACTGGGTTTTCAACAATTCGTAAAGGTCTTACACTAGCGTACACTATGAATGATAACGGTGTGACTACTGAGACTGATAGATTCTTCTGGGGAACTGCAAGCAATTCTAAGAGATTAGATGGGGCTGTTCTTAGTGATTTTGTTTTAAAGAATGACTCGGCATTTGATAGAATTGTTAACTTTGCTGACGTAGGTTACACAGTTGGTAACCCAACACCTAAGTTGAAAGTTTACAACAGTGGTGAACAATACCCAACTATTTCCAATATTTGGAATGAGCAAATTAACTTTAGTACTACTGTTGATTCAGTTATAAAGCAAACGATTCAGCTTAACGGAACTGACGTTTTACCTGGTACTTCTGATGTATCAAACATCGGATCATCTACTAGAAAGTTTAACTCAATTTGGGCAACAACACTCAACGGTAACGCAACTGGTGCAAATACTTTAAAAATTGACAGCACAACAATCTATGCCATTGCCACACCATCTCCAACAGCCAGTACAATTGTTTCAAGAACAAGTACTGCTGAAACTGGTCCAGGCGGTGTTACTATTTCTGCTGGTGCAATCAAAGGATCGTATTTCGTAGGTACTGCTACTACTGCTAACTACGCTGACTTGGCAGAAAATTACCTAGCTGATGACGATTATGCAGTTGGAACAGTGGTTGCAATCGGTGGCGAAAAAGAAGTAACTGCCTGCAAATGGGGTGATAGAGCAATGGGCGTAGTTTCTGAAAAACCTGCTTACTTGATGAATAGTGAGTTGGTTGGTGGAACACCTATTGCGTTAAAAGGTCGAGTACCGACATTTGTAACTGGTGCAGTTAAGAAAGGGCAGCGTTTAATTGCCGCAAATGACGGAACCGCAATTGCTGCGGTTCCACATGCCAATGACGTATTTGCGATTGCTTTAGAAAGCAGCGACGATACTGGCGTTAAGCTAGTTGAGTGTCTAGTACTTTAATTACTGGTTAATCTTGCAGCCATTGGAAAAATGGTTGCAATTGCAGTAGCACAAGCGAGCGCCACTAGTTGGTGCTCTTTTTGTGTTCCGTTTCCTTTACGTAACTCAATAAAGTGAATCCATGAACGAATAGTTCCGTTCATATACAAGCGGCTCACAGTGTTTCCTTCTGGTAACACTACACGAGCTTGCTCTTTGGCAATACCTACACCAACAGCCCATTCGTATTGTTCTCTTACAAGGTCAATAACCAACTGTTGACGACGACGCCATTCAGCTTCAAGTTCTGGGTCATCTGTTTCGATACTGTTTTGGCGATTCTTTGTATCTTGCAAACGTGCTTCACGTAATACAAACGACAAGTCCTTGGTAGGATCTGCGTAACGCTGACTAAATTCCTGGAAGCTAAAACTACGGTGACGTAGAATTTGACGAGCAATGTCACGTGTAGTTTCAATCTCCACGCAAGCACTTACCATCTCCAAAGGACTCCAGTGTGCATGTTTTACTAGATAGTTAATTAGCTTTTCACTTGTTTCTGTGTTAAATTGGTTATTGGGGTTTGACACTCTAGCACAAAACGCAACAAGCTCTTGTACATCGTCAATACCTTCGTTTACAAATTCGTCTGTGGGTGTAGAGTAGGATACTAGTTTAACATTCATAGTTTGGATCTTTTCAAAAATTTTTGTGTAAGTTTTTCAATATCTTTTTTAACGCGAGCAGTGTCTAGTTTAAAATCTACAAAGTCTATGCTATCTTGATATGTAGTACATAGCTCAGATAGTGACTTTTCGAAAGAACCCCATCCACTTCGCTTTATCTTTGTTGTAATGCGTATTTCCCAAGTTCGTCCATCTTTGAATTTAACCAAAACTTTATTCAAGTATGCAAGAGGGACTGCATTTAAAGTCACCTCTCCGAATACTTCTGGCCAATGTTCAACGTGTTCTCTGGGAAGTAAATTTCCCAGATTCATCACTTAGCTTTTTTGGTTGGAACCAATTCCTCTGCTTTTCTGCGGAACTCTGCCGCTTGCTTTGCTAGTTTGTCAGCTTGGCTACGATAAAACTTCGCTTCAACATCAGGTGTGTCAAATGTTGTTGGTGCAGTTTCACCATCTTCATTTACTGATTGTGAAGTAGTTTTTACTACGTTATTGTCTTCAGCAGCAGGTGTAGATGGAGTAGCTTCTACTTCTGTAACTTTACCAATAGCGCCTTTGATTGACAAATCATCAATAGCAATACCGCGTTGTTCTGCAATAATTTGGTTTAGTTCAGAAAGTTGAATTGATGTTGACGTTGTTGGAGTCATTTCAATGTCACCAGTTGGTACTTTTACCAGTCTACCCTGTGTGTGCAATGCAGCTAACATATTACTACCATCTGGGAACGTAGTACGGGCCATTGCTTCAGCAAATTCGTATGCACTCTGACCTGCTGGGCCTTCTACTAAGTTAATGATAGCATCATGATAGCTATCAGGTAAACTTTCAGTTGGGACTACCAAACAGTAATGTGCGTCGCCGGGTAACGTTCTGTAGGCAACGATACACTTCTTTTTAGTTTTAATTACTCTACCAACGTGTTTAATTTCAGCCATATTAAGCCCCTTGTTGTTGTGATTTTTGAGCTTCTGCTTGCTTTGCAATATTTTCCAAGAAAGCTGCTAACTTGGTATAAGTTTGACCAACAGCCATCATCTCGTTTGGCTTGAAAGCACCACGCTGACTAGCTAAGTCAATAATCGCTTTGAGAGCATTCAAATCATTAATAGTCAATTCAGATGATTGTTGTTGTTCTTGTGCGGGTTGACCAGCCGCTTCTGGAGCTTTTTGATTTTCATCAGCCATACGTATCTCCTTAATAAAGTACGTATGTAATTATCTACTCTGTAAATGTGGACACGCAATTGTGAAAAAACTTAGCTCTTTTTCACTTTCAAAACCAATTCGAGTAGTATAGCTGATGCTGTTGGTATTATCCAAAGCAATTCCCTGTCCAATGTAATACCTATTGTTCAGATTTGTTTTAATCCAAGCATCAATCGATTTGATCGTGCTTGGATTGTATCTGTCCAAAGTAGCGTATTTAAAGTGTGGACAGGCAAACTCAACCCTACGTAGGTTAAAGTAATTCAATGGATTGGGTTTGCCGTTCTTTAAACTCATGCACGTTCCTTGGAAAACTCGTAGTAACCAACTTCACCAAACGGTGGAACAATGCTAGTAGTACCGTGGATGATAAACACTGTATCACAGTAATCTTCATCACCCCAGCTACCGCAAGGATATCCGTCAGTAAACATAATGAACTTCTTGGGAACGATGTCGTTCTTTTCCATGTAAGCCCAGTTAGCTTCGAAGTCAGTACCACCACCACCCATGGGCTCGTAGTTGTCGAACTCGTCCATGTTGTAGCCGTCAAAGTCTTGCTCGTTATACACACGGGTGTCAAAACACCACACTTTGATCTTGAAGTCCTTGTATTCTTCCATGATGCCTTTGATTTCGCTCAAGAAGTCTTTAGCTTGATCATCACCAATAGAACCAGACATGTCAATGCTCACGCAGATGTCAATAGTTTCTTGGAATTGCATACCAGGAAGAATAGCATTCATGTGCCAGCCCTTGCGGTTAGGACGCATGAACGAATAGTCGTTGCGGATAACGCTTTGGATTTGTTGACGCAAAATTTCACGCCAGTTCATCTTAGGCTCAGTCAATTCCCTGATCATGCGTTGGATGCTTGCAGGAGTATTTCCAGCACCAGCAGCTTGGGCAGCCTGCATAACAGCTTCACGAATTTCGTCGCGAATTTGCTTCATTTCTTCTTTGCTGTACGTTGGCTGGCCGTCTTCGCCACCCTTTTCCCAGTCAATGTGATCGTCGACCAATTGGCCAATAATCTTCATCTTGTTCTTTTGGAAATCGTCGTACAGCTCGTCATAGATCTGTTCTGCACTTTTACCGTAGTGCTTTTGATCGTGGTAAATTTGAATGTCAGGAACATTGTGATCACCGATGCGATCGCGAACAAGTTGTCCGTTAACGCAAAAGTCAGCGGCAATGTTGAACAACTTTGGATCACGGCCTTCACGGCGGCCCATGTGATCAAAAACGTTGTGCATGATTTCGTGAGCAATAACAAACTCAACCTGCTTGGTTGTCATTTTGTTAAAGAATTCACGATTAAAGAAAATCGTACGACCGTCAGTAGCCGCAGTTTTACAAAACTCGCCACCTTCTTCAATTTTAAGTCGTGTAGCCATGTTGCCGAAAAACGGGTGGCGCAAAAGCAAACCCACACGGGCTACAATGATTTTGTCAATAACTGGATCGGCGTGTGCCATGATGATTCCTTAAAGTTTCAGTATGTACATATTATAACAGGGGCCGTAGCCCCTGTCAACTGTTTGCTTACTTTTCAGTAGCTGCGGCAATGTATTTACCAAACTTTTCGTGGAAGTCATCGAAACACTTGATTTCGTCTGGATCCAACGGCAGCTTGTAAGTGGACAATGCCAACTTGGTGCCCATAATCACCAACTCAGTTTCAAAGTTCTTCATCATGAACTCGAAGAAGTTGTTGACTTGGTTGTTCCAGTCTTTTGCCTTCTTGTCGCAAGAGTCTTTGAGTTCGTAGCACAAGCTAATGGTCAAAGAGTACATTGCAGAGATTTCCTTGGTGTCCATCTTAGTGACCTTGCCAGAAAGGATGTCGCTAGGATTAGGCATCTTGGATGCAATCTTGCGGTGTGCCATGAACTTGACGGCAAGTCCTTCACCAATCGCACCAGACACAAGGTCAGTTAGAGTGGTTTCGTCAGTGTCGTCATCAGTAAGCAGTTCGCTAACAAAAGACCAGCTACGTGGGGTAGCAAATGCGCGGCTTGCAGACTTGGGATCAAAGTCGTACAGGTCCTTTTTGCTGAAGCTCAAGAAACCAATAACGTCCTTGTGAACTTGGTTCTCAACAGCCCATTGGAAGTAGTCGTCCCAATCAATTGCCATTTCCAAGTGAACGAAACGGTTAGCAAGCGGGGCAGGCATACGGTAAGTAACACCCTTGTCGCTTTCACGGTTACCAGCGGCAACAATAACAACGTTGTCAGGAAGTGCATACGCACCAACTTTACGGTTAAGCACCAACTGATAAGCGGCAGCTTGTACAGCAGGAGCGGCAGAGTTCATTTCATCCAAGAACAGGATAATCTGACCGTGGTTTGCTGCAAATTCCTTGCTAGGAAGTTCTGCAGGAGGTGCCCAACGCATGGTGCCATCGTTGGAGTCGAAGTAAGGAATACCTTTAATATCGGTAGGTTCCCAAAGACTCAAACGCACGTCAATTACGTGAGCTTCGAGTTCATCACCAAGTTGCTTGATAATGTCGGATTTACCAATACCAGGAGGACCCCACAAAAAGAGCGGACGCTTGTTTTTAAAAGCCTTGCGAAGAGACTTTTTAGCACCGTTGGGGCCGACTGTGCGGCTAAGAATTTCTGCCATGTTTTTTTCCTATCTTGAAAAAAGTTAAAGTGTGTTTGTAAGTCTGTAGTATATGATAGAAACAAGGCTGTGTCAATACTTTTTAGGAATTTTTTAAATCTTTTTCCCGTTCACTCATTGCTTTTACTAGACCGAACTTTCGAATGTCGTCCGAAAACAACATTAATTCGAAACTCTTGCGTTCAGAGAATACTGATATGCTTTGAGTTGTGAGGAAATATGGGCAATCGATGTATCGTTCCAGAAATATAATCGTTTGTGGACTTAGCTCGATAGACTCAGTGAATGGTATCTCGTACATTTTGACGTCAATCTCTTTGGTCAAAAACTCGAACCCATCTTCAGTTAACCTGAATGCATCCTGCTTGCTTGAGCGATTGCACTGCCACCATTTTCTGCCAAATAGCTTTACGTTAGCCTCGTCAGTGCTCTTGCCCCACTCTTGCAGGAATATTCTAGTTAGGGCATCGCGTGTGATCATTTGATAACTTTTCCTTCAGTTAGCTCTACTACAGTAAAGTCTGTGGTACCGAAAGTTAAATTCAATTTTTTTGCTAAATTATGAGCATGGCCAGGATTTGAGAAGGAAACTTTTTTGTATTTTGGGCCAGGGTAGCTAGTTAGACTATTAAAGCTCTTGAGGTTAAAAGGCTTGCCCTGATAGAACACGGCCCAGATAGCGTCAGCTTCTAGGATTTGTTCTGCTTTATAAGTTTTCTTGTTTACATGCTCTAAAAGCACTTTCGGTTTAGGTCGGCTCATATATACGTATCCAAATGTACGTATATATTTATCTTTATTTGTTGTCGAAACCGCCGCCATCCATGGCTACTGATACTACTTCAGGCTGTACGTGCTGTTTAAGCTCGTTGAACATGCTTTCGTAGTCCTGGTTCATCTTGTCTAGAATCTCAGCTAATGCTAGACCTAGTAACCTTGCTTGCTGAATTGGGATTTTAAACTCTCTTTGCTGTGCCAATTCAGTGGCCTTGAGTGCTTGGATAAATTGTGTAATTGGGGTAGTATTAATCATTGTTAATTGAATTCGCAGCAGTCAGTGCTGTCTTCATCTCAGCTTCAGTTTTAAATGGGCCTTGAAAGTCATTACGTTCCAACGTAATTAGCTTGGGACATAGACTCTTGAGCCACAGTTTGTTAAATTTGATAATGTAATATCCAGCACAAAACAAACTCTTGCTTGTATTACTCTTGGTAAACAATGGCAGTTTGCGTCGAACGTCATACATTGCATTGTATGGAGTCACACTGGTTGGATAACCATGACACTCGTTAGCATCGTCTTTGCTTACGGTTACTTTGACACCTTTGACAAAGAAGTTATCACCAAACTGCTTGGTCAAATCATCTTTTTTATTGAACACAAACTCACCGTTGGTGTTACTCAATACAAACTTGTTGTTTTCTCGTTTTTGCAATGTGGCAATCTTCTCACCATCTTGCTCAACGACCCAATACTTGCCATCAACTACTGGCTTTGCATGAATCTCTGGCATCATATTCTCCTTGCACCCATCCGTTTTGCTCTCACAGGTATTTTCATAAGGGCAAACGTACATCATTCATCATCCCCGTTCCAGCTTTCGCCAGTATCTGTGTTTTCTAGTAGTAACGGTCCTTCCAGTACAGTGTCGGTTTCATCATTAAACCAACCGGCTTCTTCAAGACCACCGTATCCGTCTTCTTCCCAAATACGTTCTACTTCAGCTCGTTCTTCTTCACTCATGTCTTCTGGGAAATCAAACTCGCCCCAACAGCCATCGTCCAGCATGTCCAGTTCCCAATCGTCCCACAATGGTTCAAACCCGTCGGGGTTCTTAAGATCAACATCTGGACGCTCATCACTTTCTTGTGTAAATGTGCCCCAGCGGAAACCTTCACTGTACGTAAAAGATTTACCGTCCTTGGACCAGTGCTGTGTCTCAACCGCACTCTTTTTGTGATAGTTTGAAATTTTCCAAGTAGCCATGTTAGTCTTCTTTGTATTTTGCCTGAAATGGTTCGGCGTATTGTTGAATGTTATCTGCGATACGTTTTAAATCGTAGCCGGCACAGAACTTTAACAGTCTAATACCAACTTGTGACACTTCTTTTGAAACAGAGTTAGCTGAGATAGTTTGATCAATTAGTGCTCTAATATCTGCTGGTTGTGCAGACAGGTCCACCAGTGTAACGTTGCGTTGATAGTCTTCTAAAACTCTATGCTCAGTTCCATTATGGTCTGTCCAACGTTGGAGCATCAAATTGTTCCAACTAAATCCCTTGCTTGACCTATCTTCAAATGCTTCTAAGAGACCGACTTTGTTCTTTGAACCCTTTGTACGGACCCCGGGGTAAGCAGAAAACACGTTGTCTGATGTGTCCCCTCGGATGCACTTTTCAAAGAGTGCCCACTCTGGGTTGACAACTTTTGGTTCGCCTGTTTTTTTGTCTGTAACAATCTTGCCCTTTGCATCGAATATACCCTCAATTGTAATGTGGTGTTCTTGTACACCATTGTATTGACTAACGTGCTTGTCAATTAATTGAACATAGTCAGTATCAGTGCTGATAATAACATGTTCATCATCTGGATGTGATTGTATAAAACCTGCGATTAAATCATCAGCCTCAAGTTGGGGGTGATGAAGTACCGTGCAATTTGTTTTTTCTTTGACGAATGTCAGGAAGTCATCATATGCTTCCCAAAACATTTTGTCTTCTTCTTGTTCTTTCTCAGTAAGGGCTGCCCTAGCTACCGCCCTAGTTGCTTTATATGGAGCGTAAAAGTCCTTGCGCCAACTGCGGCCATCAAGACAAAATACGACATGTTTGCCGTCAAAATCTTGCCATGCTTTTTTAATTGAGTTTAGAGTCACGTGCAAGGCCATGCCGAGTTTTAAATCAGCACTACCTTGTACAGAGTGTCTTGCTCTAAAAAATGTATTAGCTGTGTCTACAACGATGTATTTCATTCTACAGATGCTTTTCCGTTGCCAAGTTTGTTTACGTTAATAAAACCGCCAGTGACACGTTCTGGTTCAGCAACACCTGCTTCAGTGAGCATATTATATGCCAGTTCGCGGAACCAACGGTCAACGATTTCTTCTTCTGGATCACCTTCAAAACCGTATCCAGCTTGTTTCAATTGTACAATGAACTCATCATTCCAGTCAAGTTCAAAGAAGCCGTTTCGAATATTGTCTTTATTGACGTGTGTGTCTAATACTGCAACCCAGGGCTCGCCCAGTGCAGTGGCACGTTCCTTGGGAGTTTCTTTGGCACGTTGTTCTAACTCTTTGGCTTCAGCAGCCGCAGCAATCGCCTGATTTGCCAGCTTTTCAGCAACAATGCGTTCAGCCTCAGCCTGTGCTTTGGCATCTTCAATTGCTTGGATACCTGTGATCTTTTTAAACCATGTTTTAATCATTCTTATTTTCCTTACAGTTACATGTTCTGCGCCCTTGGTTACAATCGCCACTACACCCGCCTTTTATTTTTGTAAAAAGCAGGTATAGTAGTAATGCCCAACCAAGTATAAAGCAGATTTTAAAGAACAATCAAGTTCCCCATTCGTTCTTAAACAGTGGCACTTGCAGTCTGTCGCTATAGCGCAACCCGTGTTTCATAGCAATGTCTGCCACTGCTCTGTTATTAAGTGCATACACACTTTCAACACCACCAACTGGCATCAAGTAAATATGCCCGGTAAAGTCGGCAGCACGATAAGCACCGATAGCACATTCTGCATCGGCAAAGTCTTGTTCTGTAGCAATAACAAACTTTAGATATGTTGTGCCGACTTTTTCGTATTCTTCAACAATCTCTGGCTTGATAGCATCTTCCCACTTCTCACCACTACATGGAAGTTTAGCACTTACGCTGAACGTAATTTCTCGTTCAAACGGAGCGGCATTGCGCCATTCTTTTAAGAAGTTATAAAACTCTGGTGTAAGTTGTTGTGTACCATTTGTTTCGAAAGTAATTTCTTTAAGTCCAGCCATCTTAGGATGATTAAGCAAGTCTGGATAAGCACGTTGCCAACCCAGCAACGGTTCACCACCTGTGATTACGAGATGTTCGTCGCGCCATTCTTTGTACGGTAGCGTATCCACAATAGCATCGGCAACTGCACTAGTATCCAACATAGGGCTAAGATGCTTAAAGCGAACATCCCAACTAGCGTAGCTATCACAACCTGTAGACACAAGAGGAAGGGATTTGTACTCCGTGTACTTAGTAGGGTCAATATTTTCTGCTTCATCACTCAACTCTCCTCGTGGCATGCCAAAACCGGCACATTTAAAGTTACAACCAAAAGTTCTCAAGAAGACGGAAGGCACGCCCATATAACGTCCTTCACCTTGAATGCTGTAAAAAAGTTCTGCTATTTTTAGTTTGCTCATTGTGTTTCCATATAGTCTGCTACAAGCTGATTGGCTTCTTCTGCGGTAACCGCATAAACTGTTATTGTAGCAGTATTACCTTTAACATGCATGTCAAACGGTACTCTTCCCTGTGGAAACCACCCTTCATTAACGTGTCGAGTTACTACGAACTCTCGCATGTTTTTTGCTTTGACCATAGTTTCGTCAAAAATTTGTTGTGCAGTTTTCATACACAGTCTCCTTCTTCTGCTAATTTTTTAGCAACTCTATTTTGTAGATTGGCCTTCCATCTACGTTCGTCTCTAAAATGCTTGACATCCTGCACAGCATTTTCTAAAGTCTTTGCGTAGTTAAGAGCTTGTTGCTCTGACATATTAATTGTTGCTTGACAAGTAACTGCACCAGTAGTCCACAATTCCCATGTTACTTTTATTCGTGTAACAAGGCCATTAACCAAGTCCTTCCAGAACCAATCAAATTCCTGCAACCAAGGATCGTCAATATCATAACGCTTCTCGACAAGCTCTGACCAGTAATCAGTTTTAACAGTTATACCCACGTTAACGTCGACACCTGTGTCACTTGCTTCTACTTCAACGTTATGATCGTGATACTCTTGTCCACAACCGCAAACAATTTGGTACCATTTACAGTCACCCCAATCGTTGCGTTTTAGGATTCCCTCTGCTGGTTCTTGTGCCTTCATTATCTTCTCTCTAAAAGTTTTAACTCGTCTTGCAAATATTCCTTGTACTGGATTAGAGTGAATATTTTCTTTTCATCAGCGCCAGCACTGCGGATTTTTTGCAAGTCTTGATCAACTTGCTTGATGCGTTCTGCTAATTGTTCCTTGGTCAAGCTCATTTGCTGCTACCAAACCTCAATCCAGTTGCACTTCCGAACAGTAGCAAAAATGCAAGCCAAGTTTCCCATGTGTATGGAATTGCTAGTACTGGGAACAATGTGTTCAAACTCCAAATACCTGCCAACGGCCCTAGTACAATTGCAAGTACAATGAGTGTAATGCCAATTGCTAGTTTTAATAGTGATGTAATCATTTCCAAAAATCCTCCCAAGGATAAACTAACCAACAATCTTCTTCACCCTTGTTTACTTCCCAAACTGAGTAGTCAACATCTTCAGAACTTACAATGTTGTTGGTCAATGTAGCAACGCGAACGTTTTTGCCCCAAATTTGAGACCAGTACTCGTGGCCTGGTAAGCAGCCTGATTCCCAGTCTTCTTTAATCCATTTAATAGTAGCACCACTGTCATTGATATCGTCAACGATGAGGATGTTTTTCCTAAATGCTGGGTCAATGCGTGTTTCGCCTGGCTTGCTATCTGGTACATAACCAAACGCATCTTCAGCCATCCAGAGATTTGATTCTGGAGAAGCATTGCTATCTCTAAGACTTACGTCAAGTGTGTGCATCTTGGCACCAGTGTATTGGCTAAGAAGCACAGCAGGGATCAAACCACCACGGGTAATTCCTACAATGTAATCGGGCTTGAAGTTGTCAGCATACATCTGCCTTGTAATATCAATACAAGCACCTTGAATGTCCTTCCAACTGTAGTAGACTTTCTTCATAATGTTAAACCGTACGCCAATGCTTGTAGTTCTTCTTTGGTCATAAAGTAGTTGTAAGTGCTGGTTTGTCCAACAGTACCATCTTCTTTAATACTTTCGTTGATCAAGTCAACACTGAACGTCCCTTTGGGACTTAGTACTTCGTGTTTTCTTAATGTTAAACGGAATCCCTCGGATTCTTTGATCACCATCTCTTTGAGAGTGTGTGCGACTGATTCATGTAGAGCTGTCATTTGTGTTTCCTTTTACTTTATCCCAAGTAGTGTACTTGTCCAACTCATGCATGTATTGTTCATACAATTGCTTGAGCTTTGGATACTTTGACTCCATTATAACATCTCTCTGGGGGATTTGCAAGACTTTTTCAATAGTGTTTAACCGTTCTTCCAAATCAACACCGTTTATTACAACGTTGCCTTTGACTTCCAGAGTTGCTTCTTTTTCCAATACCATTTTTTCTTCACCATGCGGTATCGTCATAATTGTTTTGTTATTTGAACTGTAGAAGTTTGAGCTGGGATTTACGTAGGAGAATGTGGCATTCGAAATTCCGTTTGAGCCACCAACTCCCGCCCCTGTGGTTAAAGTGACTCCCGCACCAGTATAACTTGAAACTGATATTGTCCCGCTTGGTGTATTGTATGGGTATGCTGTGTTACTTGTTTGGTACGTAACTGCCATAATGGATCCATTTGTTTTTAACGAGGAATCCCCATTCTCGTTTTTGTGGACCTGGCATGAATAATGTCCACGCGGTTACTCCGGGTTTTAACTCCACACGGTGGAAACTGTTGGACTTACAAATACGAAAATGACCTGGACCGCGCCAGTGTCTAATTTCACCAATCATTTCACCGTTACTGTTAAATTGGGGAACCCATTCGTAGTAACCGCCCTTTAGTATTAGTGTTGCATATCCCCAAGGATGATCATGTGGATCATGCGGATCACCCTTGAGGAATTTGTGCAGAAAGATATTGAAGGGGAAACTCTTCCTGTCTTTCAAGAACAAGTAGTAGCGTTCTAGGTACGGCTCGCTATCTTCACGATCCATAACAATACGCTTACGTCCCATCTTTTCTAACAGATTAAGAAACCACTTCATATATCACCTCTTAACGTGGTGCAAACTCTTGTTGCAATTTAATATTGTCGAAGAACTCTTTCTTGGTACCAGCGTCATCATGGAAAGCGCCTTTTAACACAGTAGTCTGTGTTAGGCTGCTGTGTGCCATAATGCCGCGATTCTCACAGCAACCATGTGTTGCTTGGATGTAAACTGCTACGTCTTCACTGCCTGTTGCTCTTGCGATTTCCCTAGCAATATCATTACAAAGTTCCTCCTGGAGAGTACCTCGTCTTGCACACCACTGTGCGATGCGTGTGTATTTGCTGAGACCGATGAGCTTCTTGGCAGCAATAATACCAATATAAGCAACGCCACTAACGGGTTGGTGATGATGACTGCACATACTACGCAACTCACTACGTACAACCAACATACCTTCATAACGGTCATCCGAGTCATTTGGAAATGCTGTTGCGTCTGGTGCTGGTTCATATCGTCCTGCCATAATCTCGTTAAAGTACATTTTAGCTAGACGCTTCGCAGTACCATGCGAATTGGGATCGTTCTCACGATCAATTAGTAGTGCATCAAGAACGCCTTCAAATGCTACAGTCGCTTCTCCAATTAGAGCCGCCTTTTGTTCATCGTCAATGTAATCACTGATGTTATCACCGGCCCAAAAGCGTTTGCCGTTGGAGCGCATTTGATCTCTGATTACTTGACTTAAATTTTTACCTTCACTCATTTGTTATTCCTATAATTTGTAATTGTATTGTATTTAGGTCGTGAAGTCTAGGCATCTGATTTTTTACATAAGTTATTAATCATCACGTTGGAATTTAAAAACTTATTGCGTAGAATATCTGCCTGTTCCTTGAGTGCGGGTAAGAACTTTTCTCTATTAACGATGCGTTCGTTTATAAAATTACGAATATCGTCTCTATGGTTCTTGTATGCATTCAAGTCCTTAGTCCACTCACTTGGGTACTTGAACTCTGGCAAATACATTTCACTGTAGCTACAACGATCAGGCACAACTGGAATAACACCAGCAAGTGTTCCTTCACAAACGCTAATACCCAAATTCTCATGTAGTGAGCAGCTAAAGTTTACACTGCAAAGGCTTAGAGTTTTATAGTACTCTGCTTTTGATAAACTTAGTTTTTGCGTAATGATTGTAGTAAAATCAGCACTCAAGTCTTCAATAATTTCTGGTTGCTTGTCAGCATTGTACCTGTGTGGCCAAATTACAAAGCCATCTTTGGGTGTGTCCCAGAACTGTGAAAGTTCAGTACTTAAATACTCATATGGCTGCCCACTAAAGTACGCTTTTGTACCTTGATGGGATGGTATTCCCAGGCTGCTTAAGAACAGTTCTTTGTGGAACTCACTGGCAAAGTAATTAAAGTCAAGTGAGTGATACCAACTGCGTTCAGCTTCCCAAGGCCATGGTTTTTGCATTTTGTATCCAAGTATGTCACTTGCATCGTATGCACCGGCATGCCAAATGCCGTGTAATTCCCATTTTTGATCTAACAAATCGCGCATATATGCAATTTGTGTAATTACTGGATTCCAAGCATCAGTAAACAAGAACTTATCGTTCGGAGTTACTTCACCAGCATCGAATAATTCCACAAATTTGCATAGCTGCGAACTTTTCCAATAGTTTGTATCGGCAAAGTTTAAAAACGCACCACTAGTTACGTGTTTGACACGTTGTACGCCATCGATTTGCCTAACTTGGAAATTATCACCAGCAGCATTTTGCAGCAACACTGGAATGTGTTGATGCCATTGTGCAGTGTATCTGGAGTCAATTGGCTCTAGACAGAAAATCCAAATGTTAGGCTTTGTCATTAGTTAGTCTCGTATCGATTGTATCTTGGCTTGTTGCCTTGATACGGTTTGCGTTCGCCATTGAATTGCTTCTTTGGACGACGGCTTTTCTCAAAATTGCGCCACACCCAGCTATCGCGGTTATAAAGATCCGCCTCGTCATAGGGGAATAATTCCAGTCTACAGAAATTATGAAACGCTTCCAAGTCGTCAAAAATCTTGACAACGTCAGGGCGGTTTTCAAAATAAGAGTAGTCTTTGTAGTTCTTGGCCATTTTGTATTTCCTTTAATATTTGATGAATGAACCATTTTCTCCGTCTTCGGAGACCTCAATCCAGACCTCGCGGCCTGGATACTTTGTGTGAATTGCGTCATACAAATCGTCTGACATCATTTCACAACTCTTGTAATCCAGTTGTAGCGCACCACCGTCATAAAGACGTTCTAGCCAACGCTTAAACTGAATAAATTCTATATCTCGATCATTGTGTGTAACATTGATCCAGACCTTAAAATGAAAGATATGTCTATGGGGATAGCCTAGGAAACTTACGTCATCCCATTCACCAGTTTTAAGTGCGGGATCAGTAAGGGCTGCTGGGTACTTGTGCATACCTTCCTTGCGGAAGGTAACCCAAATCATTTTTAAAGGTCTAATGTCTTGCTTAATTGTTGTCATAGTGCGTCGGGGTTAAAATCTTTTGATACAGTTTCACGATCTTCATCTTCGTGCATGTCTTCTTCTTCAAAAAGCTCATCAGCATACGTTGTTGCGTTGTGTGCTTTTTTACCAATGAACCCGTGATTACCGAGAATCTCCATCCAATACTTGCGGTAAGTTTCGATAATCATAATAGCTGTATCTTTATCAGGTGCTGCAAAAATTGCTTCAATAATATCTCTGCATTTTTCTTTGTTATTACCCTGTTGATATTCCATCATCTTGGGGAATGAACCAGCATCGTATTGTCTATTTGCTTCTTGCACCGCGTAAATGTGCAAGTACACGTTATGGCCCATTTGTAATGCATAGCTGAAGCTGTCCCATGAAGTTCTACCAATCTTGTCAATCTTATTTAGATCAGGCAACACATGGTAGTGTTCAGGATTGTGTAGATTGAACGGGATTTGCTCACCTTTTTCATCAGTACCTAGTTCTTCATCAGTTTTACGAACGCCATCCTTGTAATAACAGATGTCGCTAACTTTACATAGTTCAGTAATTGGGCTATCTTCAAACACTGGGAATCGTTTTGGAAAATCTTTCATTGCTGCGTCACGGAATGATCTTGAATCAACTGCGTACTTCTTATCATCGAGACTCTTAATCATCCTATAACTCCAAGCACTGTGATCATTATACAGTGCTGATTCGTCATATTCAAACAAATCGGTACTCAAAGCAGATGACACGCTGTTCATATCTTTACCAACACGGGATTGATAATAGATTTGACCGTTAGCAGTTGCCAAAAACGGACTTGCACAGTCGAAACTGATTGTAAAGTCAGGATTTACGTGTTTGCGAATTGCACGTTGGATGTCTGTCAGCAGTAGTGCAAATTCCAGTTTACTTGTACCAAGTACGTGCAACCAGTCCTGTTTGCCCTGTTGCATCAATCCATCATAGCGAATTTCAACCAATCGTTTTAGCATAAGTTCAACGTCAGTTTTAGTTTGTCCACCAAACGCCCAGCCATCAAAATGGTTGTCTGGATATTGATTTGGATCGCAATACTTTTTCATCTTGCCGTACCAATCATCTGCTTGGTTGTGATTGCTACCCTGCATAACGTTTAGGAAACGTGTGCCACCGTTGTTTTTACCCTTGCGGTTTGCAATAAAGTATTCGTTGTTGTACTGCGTTGCTTCAACAGCCTCGTCATAACTTTGGATACCGCAGATATCCTTAGCTGGAGTCTTTGAAACCCATGCTGGGATATCAAGAACCATGCCATAGTTTGAAACACCGTCAAGCCACTTGAGAACACCTTCGCGTTTCTTCTGTGCGTCTGCCAGAAGTCTGTGGTGCTCTTTTACAAGGTCCACTTCTTTTTCAATTTCTTCCATCTTGCCAGTTTTGGCATTCTTGACTGTATACTTGCGTTTTTCAGTCTTACGTGCTTCGGCATCTGCAAGCTGTGCGGCAACTAATGCACTATCTGGTGCTCTCCAGTTACCTGGCCATTGTCCCTTGGCAATCTGGAATCCACCAGAGTCACCAACAATGACTGAATCTGGATGACGTGTGCGGACCATGTCCTCACTCCAGTCTTGCTGTGTTAAGTCCAAGTTTGCGTGTCCAGCTGAGTATAGTGACCACTTGTATGGGAACAGACCAACATCTGGATTCAACCAGTTGAGTTCCTCCATATCGGTAATGCCGTCAGGTAGACGCTTTGCTTCTACGTACTCTTCGTTTCGTTGTCTACCAATAAATGTGGCATAAAAGCCACTAAGTGCTGGTAGGAACAAAGCGTAGTCGTTTTGTTTGTCAGTTAAATTATCTCGTTTTGCCATATTATAATAGATGTTGAGCTAAAACCATACAACTAATCCATGCCCAAATAGTGTTAAATGCAACAAGGCTTGGGAGTAGTTTTTTATTGCTAGCCCAAATAAGTGTTAAACTTGTAAAAAGTGTGAGGAAGTACAACCACCAAATTTGCAGACCAAAAATAAGGCCTGGTACGATTATAAATGCTTTGGCTCCCCAACTCAAGGCCTCTACAATGTTATAGCTTGTCCAGTATTCTTTAGTTAAGTACAAGCCATAGCAGTCACGGATTTTATCTAGACCACTATGGCTGTATGCTATAGCCAACAACACTGACCAAACCAAGGTAGCGTAAATGATTTGATCAAGTGTCATATTACTTTGTGTACGCTGGTAGGATGTAGTTGTACTCTGCTAGACCACTGTCAACAGTAATCTGTAATGCACCTTGGTCACTAATCTTCATGTTGATGTCACCATCAAGATTTAGAATAGCTTGTACTTGACTAACTGGCCATTCCCAGTTGCCCTTCAACTTGCCAGTAACACCTGCTTGGAACACAAAGCTACCTGCGTGTGTGCTTGCATCACCAAAGCTAAAAATCAAGTTATCGTTTTCAGTTTTAACTTGGAAAACAGTTTCTTCACTGTGTGCTGCTGCTTGATACTTCAAACGCTGAATGCTTGCAACGCTTGGGGTAAAGTCAATAGCCCAAGTTGCGCCCTTGAACTTAACTGACTTCAACTTTTCGTTAATAACGTCTTGGTTCATGAAACGATAGTCGTTTTCGTAGTCACCAGTTGAGTTTGTAAAGTGTAGACCTGATGGGGTGTCTGCGCCATCCTTTTGTACAGTAGTTACATTAATAACTGCACTATCCTTGTATTCTGGACACTTTAAGTGTAGGTCCAATTTGTTCAAGTTAGGCATACCAAATGTGCCTTCAAATTCACCAACCGGTGCCTTTGTTTTTGCGTTGACGATGACAGAGCGATCTTCTGCCATTGCTTCGATTAGAGTTTCAGTATCAGATGCAGATACCTTAACAAGTGGTAAGAAACCTAGTGAATGTGTGTGTGCAACTAAGTCCTGTAAAAAGTTTTTCATATAAATCTCCGTATTGTGTTATTTTACTATAGACAACTGTATTGTCAATGTTTTTGTATTACTTTTTCAACCATTATTTAGAATTCAAACAGGTTGTTGAAAGTATTTTTCTCGCTTGTGCTGGAAATATTCCACTTCAATACACCGATTAAGTTTTCCAACTTTTTATCGATAATTGTTGCTTCCATTTCAGCGTGGTCAAAAGGTAAATCCTTAAACCATTGTGGCAGTCGAAGTTCATCGACTGGGTATGCGACACTGCTGTACTCCAGTGGGTTTGCTTTTAGTTTGCAAACGATTACTTTTGCACCGTCAGTAATGCCCATGCTGTACTTGTCACCGTACATACGCTTTAGTGTATTCCAGTTGATACTAGCACGAACGTGTCCTGGCATATTTGCTTTACCCTGCCGTGTTTCCTTGGCTTGGTATTCTGTAATGTTGTTAGCACGTTTGGGAGATCCTTTTTCCCAACCGGGTCTAGCTTTGAATCTACCACGGAACTCAGTGATAAATTCCAAAACTGATTCTTCAGTAGCACCAGTTAGCACCATTTACAAAACATCACTTAGGAAGTCCTGGATGAATTCTGGTGTATCACTGCGCTTCAAGTCCAAGCCCATGGCCTTGATCTTACCTGGCTTGCCATCTACGTCACTACGCTTACCTTCTTTATCATAGTAAAGAACTGAGTAACGCTTCTTGGTAATAAACAATGCTTTGGTTCCGACAATTTCACGACCAGCTTTGATAACTTCACCGCGTGTCTTGGGCACATGGAAAGTGTCCAACATAAACTGTGGGAATGTGTTGTTAACTTCCTCACCAATTTGGTCGTAAAGTGTAACAACAGTGTCCTTATTCCATGGAATAAGTCCCTTGTCGATGTCCTTTTTCAATGTGCTGTACGCACTGAAATAACAGGAGTCAGTATCACCGTAGATAATTGCTTTACCACGGTAATCGTATTCACCAGTGATGATCTCATTAACCTTGCCAGCCATGTGCTTAACGATTTGGCGTCCAGTTAATGTAGTTGATTGGCCAATACGTTTGTCGAAGAATCGACAGCCGTTGTTAAGAATAGCACCGTACAAACTGTTCAAGTTAATCTTCTTAACCAACTGACGCTTGTCCCAGTATTCTTCTTCGACTTTATTTCCTGCCTTGATTGCTTCTTTGAGTTTGGCCTGCATTTCTTTACGTTCAGCATACCAACGCTTCAACAAACCTGGAATAACACCTTCTTTTTCGTAGGTAAAGATTGTACCGTTGGCACTGATCATCCAAGGTTGGTTGCTTTCAAAGATAAGTCTATAAACTTCAGCAGCACTGACAACATCAACTGATCCATCTTCCCAGTCAATTGTGATATCAGTTCCAATCTCCTGCGCCATTACTGCATCGTACTCAATCGTACCAAACATTCCTTCCCATGCTGCTGCAAAGCTCTTGCCTTTTGCCATTTGGTTTTCAATGTAAGCATCAGTGCGGTCACTGCGTAGTTGACCAATAATAGTTTCTGGCCCCATGTTTAATGCGCGAATTGCTGATGGGTACAGTGAGTTAATATCCAGTGAACCAATCCAGTCTTGCAGGCCTTCTTTTGGATATGCAACATACGCACCAGCAGCTTGGCTGTCATCACGTTCATCCATCTTTTTACGATTGGGAACTTGGAAGCCTCTGCGATGTGCTTCGTTGATAATGGCTTGTTCAGTAACTGCAACAGCGCCCATTGTTGTTTGTAGCAACACGGTGTTTTCATGTGCAATAGCGTTGGCCAAGTCAATAAATTTTAACTTCTTGTCTAGGCGATCAAGAAGCGCACAGTCTTGTCTGTTGTATTCAATGAATGTTTTAAAGTCATTATTGTATAACTGATCCAGCGTTCCCTCGTACTGCGTTTTACGATCACCTAATTCGTATTCAGCGATAGCATCCAAACGGTAGCTATGGCGTTCTTCATAAGTGTACTTGCGGTATAGTTCAAGATAGTCCAGGTGTACACGGCCAACCAAGTCATAAGTTACAGCATCTTTTCCATACTTTTCGTATTCACGACGTTTTGGAAATTGATTGAACAAACACATTCTGCGTGTGTCTTCTTTGCTCAATGCTTTGGTTACTCGGTTAACAGTGTAGGGAATATCGAAGCCTTCGCTGTTCCAGCCACTGACAATGTCAGCGTCTACAATCAAGTCCAGGAATGTTTCCAACATATCTGCTTCGTTGTCAAACAACATTGTGTTGGGAAATTCTTCAACTTGCTTTTTAGCTTCCTCCATGGTCAATGTCTTGGGAGGAATAGCCAAGCACACCATTGTTTCCATCCATTGTAGGTAGACAGCGATGGCAGTAATTGGCATGAATGCGTCATCTGGTGATGCGTATCCACGCTCTGGATCGAAGTCTACCTCAATATCGAAAAATGCGACATTAAGTTTGGGTGCGTCTTGGTTGATAAAGTTTTCGCTAAGTGTAACGAAAATTGGGTTAAAGTCAGCTTCATAGATTGCTTTGCCACTGTTAATGGCTTGCTCTTTACGAAGTTCCTTTGTACTTTTACACACGATTCGGCTAAGTGGTTCGCCGTGAATTGAAACGTGTTTGCCCTTGGGGTCTTTTACATAAAAGGTTGGACGAATTGGAAAATCTTTAAATTCTCGTTCACCTTTATTATTGCGTTCTACGACTCTGACAAAATCATTGTCACGATCGTACCATGCATCTACATAGCTCATTAAATTGTAATCTCCATTGCGACTTCCGGCTCGCAAAATACCAAGTTGGCGGTTTATGGCCCGCCTTACCTTTTAGCAGCAATATTTATTAGATACGTTTAGTAATATCCAAAATTGCTTCAATTTCTTCCCAGTCCTCGTTATGAGCACTCCAGTTACCCTTGTGTGCAATTGAAATTGCTTTGTTGATAACTGCTGGTTTGACTTGCAATTCTTCAGCAACTGCTTTTACTGTTTCCTTGAGACCCTCTTTCAAGTCTTCAATTTCACGCATAACTGTTGAGCCTTCGCTGATTAGCCTTTCGAGCTTCTTTTGCTCTTCTGGTCCGTATGAACGTCCTGCCATGTTTTTCTCCTATAATGTGCCTATTCTAAAGTACTTAGTATTAAACGTCAATGCCTATGATATTTTTAAGGTGAAAAAACGGCACAAAGAGTGCCGTTTTTTTGTTATCGTTTTATTACTTGTTCATACCAGGTTGTAAAACGTTCTGAGCTTGCTGTTGTGGAGTTAGCCCAGGCTTTGCTGCAGGTGTAGTGGCAGTAGTCATCTGTTTATCAGCTAATCCGATATTCTTATCACCAGTGATTTGTGCCAATTGTTGTCTAGCTTGTACCAAACCTTGTTGGATTTCTGGAATATCGTATTGGGCCAATTCAGCCATTAACACGCTGATTTGCGCCATCACGTCTTGATCCAACTCTGCTGCATCACCAGAAGTTGCTGGCGCAGCATCAGCCTTACCTTGCCCACCAGTTGTTGAACCAGTTGCTGCACCTGAAACTTTTTGTGGGTCGTCACTGCCACCCATTTGACTTAGACCGTATGCACCTGCTGCTGTACCCAATGCTGCCTTAACTGGATTACGTGCAATTGCACCACCAACTTTACTTGCTGCACCTGCTGCTGCTGTGCCTGCACCAGCAACTGCTTTACCGGCTTTGTTAGCAAGTCTTTCAGCACCAGTTGCCTTTAATGCTTGGCCACCGATTTTCTTACCAGCTGCATCAACTGCACCCTTTGCCGCTGTTTGACCAGCAACGTTCCAGCCCTTCAAACCACCGGCAAAGTTCTTGCCCAAGTTTGCAACTGAACTCCAAACACCTTCGTCAGCTTGTTGTTCAGTTTCCATAACAGTCAACATATCACGTAAACGAGCATATTGCTCAACTGCTGATTCTTTGATACCAGCCTTGCCATATGTTTCTGGACCTGGCATGCCGTCAGCTTTAATGCCCTGGGCTTGTTGCCATGCTTGTAATTTTTGTTTTGTTTCTGGACCCATAATACCGTCTGGGTTGGCGCCGATAACTTTTTGTAATTTTGATAATCTTGGATCAGTTGTACCAGTTTTTGCACCAGCTGGTTTGCCAGTACCTAAAACATCCTTGTTGTGTGCGCCTAATGCAGTATCAACACCCTTTTGGATTGCTAAGTTTGTACCAACTTGACCAGCTACTCTTGCAGCACCTTGACCAAGTGCGTTTGCACCCAATTTTGTTGCACCGCGAGCTGCCAAGTTACCAACACCAGCACCTGGAATAGCAAAGCTGCTACCAACAGCACCAGCAACGTTGCCAGCACCGTATGCCCATGGGCTACGTGCAGAAGCTTCTTTGTCAGCAGCCAATTCACCAGCTAATTCGTCTTTGTATTTTGTTCCCTTGAACAGTGATTTTGCACCAGCTGCAATGTTTGAACCTGCACCCAATGTTGCACCTTGCCAAGCACCACGACCAAAGTCACCAACGTCTTGCATTGACAACTCGTCTAGTTGTTCTTGTGTGTAACCGAAACTTTCAATTAATTGACGAGCAATATCTGCATCGATACTTTCACCAGTAAAGCCTGACTTGGCAATATCTTGTGTTGCTTTAAGTTGATCAACTGTACGCTTTTCACCTGGTTTTAACTTGGCTAGCAATGCGTTCAATTGAGCTAATTTTGCTTTTGCACCTTCAGCAGATTGTGCGTCCGCTGCCGCTTGTGCAGGAGTTGTAGTACCAGTAGCCGCTGCTGCTGGTTTTTGTGCAGCAGGGAATCCCAGTTTCTTTGCTAGTTCTTGATCAGCTGGATCAGTAAACCAGTTAACTGGTGGCTTTTGTCCAGGCATTCTTGTAAGAATGTAAGGATCTTGTTGGTTAGCACCACCTAACCAAGTCTTTTGTTCTGGACTTGGTGTCCAAACTGGAGCCGCTGCTGGTGTCGCTTGTTCAGCTTCAGCAATTTTGTTTAGTAAATCACGAAAGTTCATTTTATTTTTCCTAGCTTAATCTTTTCGGCCATGCTGTTGCTTTACACACTTGGGAACAGTCTTACCATCTTTTTGTTGCATACCTAATTGTGTGTAACCTGTCCAACATGGGCTGGTTTTTTTCTTAGGCTTAATCTTTTTGCTTTCATCGACAGGTTCAGGTGGACCTTCAGCCCCCATGATCTCATCGTAATCATCCATGGACAAAGTGCGTCCATCGATACCCAATTTAATTAACTGTTCCGCAACATTGTGCAGGTCCATATCAGTTTGTGCATCTTCACGAGCATATTCTAATAAACGAATTAACAATGGGATATCTAGGGTCACAGTATCTTCGTGATCCATGCTTGCTGCTGCACCATCTGCACCGTAATTGATTTCGTAATCGTCATCAGCTGGTGACATATTGGTTCTAGCACCACTTGGGCTAGTATGCCATTCGCTTTCTTTGCCTTCTTTCATCATCACACGTTGAGCAATAGTGCTGGCGTATTGATTGATTAGTTGACGCTTTTGAGTTCTTTCAGCAATAAATTCATCTTCAACTTGTTTGAAGTATTTGTCAATTAATGCTGGGCGTTGACGCTTTTCAGCCTGTGGCTTTTGATAATGCTGCATTGCCATTTGCACGGGCAATGATACTTTATGTGGATTTGCACCCTCATTTAGCACTGCATTATTGTTGATTTCTTCATTAATAGGCTTAATAGACGAATTCTTGGCAACAACTGCCAAGAACTTCGCCATATCATTGGCGCCTTCTACAGGCTTTGTAGAAGCGCCATCAAGAGCCTGTAGAATACGCTTCATGTCCATTGGATTAGCCCAATAGTTTTGCTAATGCACGGATTTGATCAGCTTCACTGCTTTCTTTTAAAACGTGTGTCTCACTACGGTTTAAACGTGCTAGTTGATCTTGCATACGGGAAAAGTCTGCTGATTCTTTTACAGTCTTCTTAGCCTTGGATGCTTTGATAGCATTGTCTACTGAACCAGCATGTTCGTCCTTGCCAGATTCAACTTTACCGTCACCATCGTAATCCTTGTCGGCCTTCTTAGCTGCTTCTGCTACTTTAACGCCTTCTTTGACGTTCTTCCACATAGCTGCTGCTGCAACTGCCTTTGGATCTTTAGCACCACCTTTCTTAGCTGCTGCTGCTACTTTGCCGAAGTTCTTGCCTGGCTTACCGATGTCACCACCTTTTTTAGCCTTCTTAACAACTGCTGACTTTTCCTTTTTAGTTAAGTCTGCACTTGGTGCTGCTTCGTCAAGATCCTTGTCTTTTTTCTTTTCTTCAGCTGATGCAGCTTTACCACTGTAATTCTTACCAGCAGTGTGCTTTAGACCAGTTTTAGTCTTAGTAGCTGTACCACCTGTACCAGTTTTGAACGTGTCACCAACTTTAGCGTCCTTTTCAAAGCCTTCTTCTAAGTCGTCATCCTTCTTGGACTTCTTAGCTTCATCTGAAGCACCTTTGCCGCTATAGTTTTTACCAGCAGTGTGCTTTAGACCAGTTTTAGTCTTGGTAGCAGTACCACCTGTACCAGTTTTGAACGTGTCACCTGGTTTAGCATCTTTGTCAAAACCCTCGTCAACTTCTTTTGTCTTCTTGGCTTCTTTTTCAGCTTCTTTACCAGTGTACTTGTCACCCTTGACTTTTGTAGCTGGGTGAGTTTTACCACTCTTGTCAGTCCAAGTAGATGGTGTTTTAGTAGCTTCAGTAACTTTCTCAGCCTGAGCAACTTTTAACTGCTTCATCTTTTGACGAGCTTCCATCAGCTTGCCCTTTAATGCTTCACGCTGGCTTTCTGACATAGTTTCTGCATTGTCCAAGTGCTTGCCATACTCGCTGAATTTCATTTCATATTCTAAGTAGTGGTAAACGCTAGCAATATAGTCTGCTGCTTTGGTAATTTTAGCTTGTACCCATGCCTCTAATTGCTGATCATCTTGGATTTGCTGATATAGCTTATGGGAATAGCTTGCTAATTTGTATAAATCAGCCTTTGCCATTGCGCCTTCGCGATCGTGGCCGCCGTCAGCAACTGGTGCGTTGTCGATCTGCGGTTCTACTGCGTCTAAGCCTGGTTCTGACATAGCAAATTCTGATAATTGTCTCTTTTGAGTGGTCATGGTTATAACTCCGTATTCTTTATATTTAGCTTCTTTTAATGGCGCCGCCACCGAATAGATTGGCACCCTTCATATCTAGTGCATTTTTAGCAGTGCCATCTGCTGATTTTGGCTGGATTACCTTGGGTTGAGGCGGTGCTTTTGTACCACTCTTTCCTGGACTTCCAGTGTACGACTTTTTACCCCTAGCTTTGCCTGGGCTAAGTTGTGGTGCATCGACTGTGGCAATATTGCCTGCTGATGTAGCACCAGCGGTTGCAGTTTCTGCTATAATTTCTGTTATTTTCATTTTACTTTCCAAACCAATGCTTGAACCAGGCTTCAGTACCGGGTTGTAAGCCCATTTCACGAGCTTCTTGTCCCTTGGTACTGCCTTGAATACTGGGTAGCTGAAGTGTTCTGTATTTTGCCAATGCTTCTTCACTGCCCAATCCACCTAGCTGTGCAACAGCCTTCAGTTCATGAATGGGATCGTCAGGTGACAAGTAACAATCATCGTTTGATTGTGGGGTTAAGTCAGCAGTGGTTACTCTAAATTGTCTCATATCTGTCATTTGTATATAAATGGATCAACACGCTTTGCTGCTCTAGCACGTTGTCTAAAAATCCACCACATCCTTAGTTTATGATAAAGTCTTTTAAACATTTTGCATCCATTCTTTTATAATATCTTTGTATACTCTGTGTCCACGTTCATCCCAATGCCAGTGTCCAGGGCGTGAATTTACACTTTCTGGTATATGCTTTAAGCAAGTCATTGGCAATTGTGCGGAATCATGAAATGCAAAGTGTCTACGAATCCTGTCCTCACCATATGCAGTGTATATTGTGTTAAATTCCTGCATAACTCCAGAGTTTAAGTAATGTGTACGTTGTGGCCAACTTTCCATAACGTTCATAAAGTAGTACTCAACACCAAAAGACTCTAAAAACTTTGCTAACTTATATGCTTCAAGTAGTAATTGATACTCAACTACTTCTTTTGGGTCCACAATTGTCTTAATTTTAACGTATTCTTCAATCTCTGGATATTCATCTACAAAATCCAGGAAACCATAGTGGCATGATCTAAACTGCTTCTTGGCTCTACTCCAAGTTTGGAACCTATTGGGCCCAGCCCAGCCAATCATCACCACTAGATCTTTTGGATCGTACTTCTTTTCAATATCCACGTTTTTAGCAAACCACTCTACTGTGGTTCTACTAATGTAATCGCTGGATGCACCGCATGTAGCAATGTTAATCCAGTCCCAACCCATGTCTTCAGCTAACCATCTTGGCCACGTAACATCTGGTCTTTGTCTTTCACCAAAGTAATCAATGTCAGCACCCGCAATAAAACTTGGGCCGTTTACTAAAAGCGTTTTCTTACCCATTAAACACCGTATTTGTTCTTCTTAGGCTTTGCTACTGGGCTTTTCTTGTTAACGTCAGCAACCTCTTTACTACGATTGCCACTCCAATTTTGAATTGATCCAGCACCAACTTGTTTTGCCGCCGCCTTGATCATGTCGAATTCAACATCAGTATATGGTTCCAACAATGGATCGCCACCAATCCAACTGTCAGCTGCTGCTTTAGTTGGGTAATTTGGTGCGCCAGCAAGTGCTAGCCCAAATCGGAAGCCAGT
>JACCDG011930687.1_pt1 | contig 53072 bp, 72 predicted proteins | sample 7442471 | NCBI WGS metagenome assembly JACCDG01 (sample SAMN15323444, study PRJNA562643) | freshwater metagenome | isolation source: river surface water | place: USA:Blue River Watershed | collected 2017-08-17 | reverse complement strand
GGCGGTGGTGGTGGTTCAGCTGGTGGCGGTTTAGGTTTTGATGGTAATAATGGCACAGCTGCTTCTGGTACGACACCCGGTATAGGTGGTAGAGTAACTACTCCTCCCGGTGGAGCTGGGGGTAATGGTGGTGCAGCTGGTGTTAGTGGCGATACTGTTAGCGGTACCAGTGGTACAGCTGGACAGGCAGGTGTTAATGGTGCTGGTGGGGGCGGTGGCGGTGGCGGTTCTGGTGCCCCACAAACTGCGGTAGGCACAGGTGGTTCGCCCGGTAATGGTGGAGTTGGCGGAACGGCAACGGGATTAGTCTTTTTTATTTTTTAATTATGGCGAAGCATCATAATTTTGACTATTCCAGTAATACACCAAAATTTGCTGGTGATCGTTATTATACACAAGATTGGATACGGGATTTTTGGTACTGCATCAATTTAATTGGTAAACTTGGGTTAGATCGTCTTGGTGTGTCGCAGTTTTTATTTGGTCTTACTACTGGTGTAGTAACAAAAGGTAGTGGTGACACACTTAACATAACTGCTGTTGTTGGGTATTTAGGTTTCCCAACCAAACTTCCTAATGATTATACTACTTTCCCACCAACGACAACAGATATAACAACTACTGTGCGGGTTTCTATGTCTGCACAGACTAATACACCAGTTGTTGGTGGTCAAATAGATGATAATCACTATGCGAATGCTGTTCTTGACGGTTCAACAGTTAATTATGTTAAGCTTGCTTATAAAGAGATTGATGCGGAAACTCGTACCAGAGCAAAAAAAACTGGGTCGTATGCTTATCAAAAAACAACATCATATGAGTTACGCATAGAACCAGTTGCACCAACAACAAATGAAATAGGTTTGGTGTCTTTTGTTGGTACTTCTGGTGGTGCATTCACTATAACAGATTTAAATCCTAACAGGTTACCATTAAGTTCTGAATTTGCACAACTTTCACAAGTAGAAAGTATTGCCGCACCCGGACATGCAGCTAAAATGATGACTGTTAGCCCATGGGTATGCCCAATAGGTGTTACTACTGTGTTTTATATTATTATAGGCGCAGGTGGTGGTGGCGGTGGTGGCGGCGGTGGCGGTGCTGGTGATGTTGGTGTTGCTACTGGTGGTTCAGGTGGCGGTGGCGGTGGCGGCGCTGGTGGAGAAGTGCGATTTGGCGTAATGGCTGTCGTTCCGGGAACATCGTATCCAGTAACAGTTGGTGTTTCTTCTGGTGGTTCAGGAGGTAACGGTGGGACTGCCCCGCCTCTTGCTGTATTCCCGCCACAAAATGGTAGTAATGGTGGTGGTCCAAGTAATAGTACAATGTTTGGTATTACTGCTGCAGGTGGTGTGGGTGGTTCAGGTGGCAGTTGTGGTACAACAGCTTCGGGTTCTCCCGGTTCGGGCGGTGCAGGTGGTGCGGGTGCTGCGGCTTTAACTTCTGATAAAGAATCATATGTTGGTGGAGCTGGGGGTAATGGTTCTGCAGGTAATGGGGGTGGTTCTGGCATAAACACCATGGGTGCTTCTGGTGCTGGTGGAGGTGGTGGTTCTGCTCCTTCTGGAATTGGTGCTGCAGATGGTAATTCAGGTGGGAATGCAAGTGGTATTACTGCAGGTGTAGCAGGCACAATAAAAGCTTTTTTAACTGGTGACGGTGGAGCCGGTGCTAGTGGTAGAGCAGCTGGATTCAGTTCTGGCGGTGCTAATGCTCCGGCAACTCCCGGTATAGGGGCCGGTGGTGGCGGTGGCGGTGGTGCCAATGGTGGCAACCAAATTACTAATAACACCACTGGCGGTGGCGGCGGCGATGGTGGCGGTAGTGTTGGCGGGGTTCTGCTTATTTACTAACATGCCAACCCCACAAAGCATAGAACAAGCTGTCGCTGACGTTATCAGTAATTCATCTCCCGCCATGCAACTTGCGCAAGCGGGAGCAAAAATCAAAGAATCATTGGATTCTATTGTAGAATCGCTGGCAGAACCACCAGTATGGACAAATGAGTTTGTCGGTGCGTCTGGTAAACAAGTTTATTACGGCAATAAACTTTGGGTTTCTAATGCATCAGTAACGGGGTCAGATGTCCCCGGCGTTTCTGCAAAATGGGATGCTGCAGGCGCTGGTGGTGGGGGCGGTGGTGGTGGTTCTGCTTATCCAGACACAATCACGGTTCATACCGTGGCTGGCACAACCGTTCTTACCACAAGTGCTGCCGATCAGGGATGGCATGCTATTGGTATTAATGGTGCCAATTTTGATTTACCATCGGCAGCAGCAGATGGTGTAACATACAAATTTATAGCTACTTCATTTAGTGGTGTAGTAACAGCCACTGGTGGTGCAGTCATCTACCCCACTCTGAATAGTTCCATTAGAGCCGATGCTGGTCGTTCGCTTATGATGGTCGCTGTGAATGTGTCCGGATTTGGGTTGGTGTGGGTTGTGTACAATATGCGCATTCATACTGCATACAACGCGTCAACTACTTATGGAGTTGGTGAGTTTGTTGTTAATGGTGGTTCATACTATATGAGCATGAAACCTCTCAACACAAATAATACACCTTCGGCTGTGTCGTCTTGGTGGCTAAAGATGGTAAACACAGCTGAATCAACCAATTCTATCAGTATTCCAGATTGGAATGATGTAACTGTGAACGGTGGCACACCGCCGACGCCAGACATCGGTGATTTTGTTAATGTATCATACATGAAGCATGGTTTACAAAATCAAATAGTGGCAGAAGGAACGTGTATAGTGCCCGGCACAAGTAATGACAATCTGCAGGTATCTTTAACCACGGCACGTACGGCAGACAGTGCATTACCAACTGGCGTTGGTGGTGTGAATTATCCCGGAGTTGCATTGATAAATGGTGTGCCAGTATTGTGCGTATATCAAGCTACGGCTGATAGAATTGTCACATACTCACCATCACCAGTAGCGGTCACATCTTTCAGGGCGGTGGTTAATTTCTTCTAATGAACAGAGCTCTGTTTGATCTCGGGCAGGCGTTGTCAGTTGACAACGCTAATCCAACAAATCAAAACACTTTACTTGGCACAGTCATAAAATCACTGGTCGAAAACCTTGCTCAGACAGAGGTTGTGTTTACCGACGATGTGCCAGCCTATTATGTAGTAACATCAACAGGTGTAGCAGCATCAAGTAACGACGTTACTCATATTGGTAGAGTCGTTGGTATAATAACTGAAAATGCACAAGCAGGCAAATCACAAATTGTTATTGTGTCTGGTATGATTATTAATCCAACTTGGTCTTTCATACCCGGTTCACCGGTTTACCTAAATGGAAATACCCTGTCAAATACTGCTCCAAGTTCAGGCTTTGTGCAGAGGATAGGCGTTGCAACATCTGCTAATACGCTGATAGTGCAACTCGGCCCATCAATTAGAAAGGCATAAAGGAGACAACATGTCAGCAAGAAAACCACTCGTTAACGTCGGCGGCGAGATTACAGAATTACCAGCAGGCGATACACTCGACGCATCGGCGAACGAAGTCGATGTGGTTACGATGTCCAATGCCAACGCCTCGCCCATTACCAAGGGTATGGCTGTGTATGTGCAGGGGGCTGGGGCAGTAGACCTTGCCCGTGCAAATGCTTCGGGCACCAAAAAAGTTTTGGGTCTTGTCAGGGCCGCTTCTATTGCTGCTGCCGCAACAGGTAGCATTCAAACTAACGGTATTTTAAGTTCTGCTGACTGGACCGATGTAATCGGCAGTGGTTCGCTTACTGCTGGCGCATCATATTACTTATCATCGACCTCAGCCGGTCAATTAACCACAACCGCACCTACAGCAGCGGGTACTTTTGTTGCACCGGTAGGTATAGCACTTAACAACACTGATCTGCAAATCAACATTTCCCCGCTTACGATAGAAAAAACGTAAGCAATGGCAGAGCGTCGACCACTATACGACGCTGGTAATGGTTCTGTAAAAGAATTTGACCCAGCGTCAGGAGATACACTGGCCGGTGGCGGCAGTGGTGGCTCAAGTGGCATAAATTACGTTAATAACCCAGATTTTGAAATTAATACTGCGGGTTGGGCCGCATATGCTGATGCAGCGGGGGCTTCACCTGTAGATGGTACAGGTGGCTCGCCCGATGTTACAATCACTCGCACCACTTCTTCTCCACTTCGCAAAACAGCCTCAGGACTTATTACCAAAGATGCAGCAAACAGGCAGGGTAATGGTGTCTCATATGATTTTACTATTGATGTCGCACAAAAAGGTCGTGCATTGTCAGTTTTGTTTGATTACATCGTTGGTAGTGGTACTTTTGTAGCTGGTGATGCTTCATCAGACGGTGACATCACTGTTTACGTTTACGACGTCACAAATGCGAGATTAATCCCGCTCAGTGATAGGAAACTCTATTCTAATAGTTCTACGCTTTCATCTAAATTTATTGGCCTATTTCAAGCGTCGCCAGATTCTACCAGTTACCGGCTTATTATTCACTGTGGCAGCGCATCGGCAAGTGCTTATACATTGAAATTTGATGAAGTACAGGTTTCTCCCCTTGCCACGTTCCCAGCAACCGTAGTGACAGATTGGATAGCCTACACACCAACTTTCAGCAGTGCTTGGGGTGGTACTCCAAGTGGAATAGACTTCTACTATAAAAGAGTTGGTGATAGCATTCTGATTCGTGGGTATTTAAAAGTAAACGGAACAACCACTGGTAGTGAGGGGTATTTATCTTTACCGTCTGGTTTGTTTATGGACTTGACAAAACTAAAAAATGTTGATATGTCAAATCTACTTGGTTTTTATGATGCTACGGATTCATCTAACGCAGCTGGAATATATAACAATCTCCGTGGAGCATTAACAAATACAGTGACAGGAAGTAACTATATTAGGTTTGCTTATCGTACAGCTCCAAATTCAAGTTCATTATACAATCCAGACGGTTTGTCATCTCTTATTGCCAACAACTACCAAATTTATGTTGAAACTTTTAAAATACCAATTGCTGGCTGGGGATCTGCGATTACTTCTGCACTCACAGGAGATGACGGGCGGGTAATAGTTGCAAAATACACTGGTACTGCCAATGCAACTTCATCAACGTCTGCCCCAATTCAATGGAATACAAAACAAATAGATACACATAATGCAGTAACTACTGGCAGTGGATGGAATTTTAAAGCGCCAATTTCCGGAATGTATGAAGTTTCTGTCGCATTCTCTGGGCAAAATGGTGTTTTAGTGTATGCCTCTATTTATGTAAACGGGGTTGATACAGGTATTATAACGAGCGGAGCTTTTAATCAAGGAGTTGTGTCAGGTAGCGGGATTGTCGAAGTTAAAGCTGGAGATACTATTGACGTTAGATGCACTAATAGCAATACCATTAATGCGGTTTCTACCTTTACTATTTCGATTAGCAGGGTTGCGGGCAACGCCGTCGCATTGGGAATAATGCCAGATGAATTACGCACAGTTGCTTTCTGGCATGGCAATGGGTCATCTGGAACTGTGGGAACACCGAATAGATCAAAAAATCTTACAATAAGTAGAACTACAACTGGCAAGTATGTTGCGTCGTTTTTGACTAATCAACCAGACACAAATTATTTCAAAGAAGGCATTATTAGTGTTAATTATACCATTGCAGGTGCCGCACCCATAGAATGGGAATTTGATGGTTCTACTGAGGTTGCGTCAACTATTAGTGGATTTACTTTTTGTACACGTGATCTGGTGGGTAATTATTTTGACCCAAAATATATGGAAATAATTGTAAAGAGATAACAATGGACCAAATTTTACAATCACTTACTGGGGCGGGTGGTGGGGCAGTGGCAACGACCCTTGTTTGTTTTGGTTTTTATAAAGCACTTATTAAACAACTCACAGACGATGTGAAAGAACTTAAAGCTACAAGAGTTGTTACTCGCCAAGAATTTGACAGTGAAATGCTTGATGTTCACCAGCGCATATCGCGCAATACCAAAGACCTCGAAGAATCTGTGAAAGATGTACAAAGCAAATTATATGCACTATCCAATGACATGTCTGAAATAAAAGGTTATATGCGGCGAGCCGCAGAAGACCGCAAGGAGTAAACAATGTTACAAAAAATTTTTGAGATACTCAAGGCTATTTTTTGGCCTTTGATTACAGTCTACATGCAGAAACAGAATGGTCCATCATGGGTGCCACCTATTACCGATATTGCGAAAGACGTCGTACAGAATTTTGTATCGACATTCTTTCCTGCGATATATGAAACCCAGCGCAATAACAAAATAGCGCCGGGAGTGACGTGTGCGGCAACTTCTTTTTCTATGTTGTTGCAGTCTCTTGCCCTTGCTGCTTATGGCTGGACTGGGAGGTTACCCAGAGAGTGGGAAGATATATTCCTTGCCGATGTACAAAAAAATTGTTGGGCTTACTCTGTAGAAGCTGCGCGTTATACCAAGTGTCCATACCTTCGTGGACTTGCATTTGAAAAATTGCGCGAAGATTTCAATTTCTTTGTGTGGTATGCTTACGCAAAATTCGGTATTGAATGTAAAGTTGTTTATTCTGGAATACAGTCACTTTACAACAAAGTAATTAATGGTGAAATAAAAACTCCGTGGATGATGAATAGTGCCAGAGCCCTCACCACTTTTGGGCACGTTATTTTGGGGCGCGGTGCCTATGAAGATAAAAGTGGCAAGTATATCAGTGCTAACGACCCATTCGGCACTTATCCATACGGTTCAAAAACAAATGGTGAAGGCGTATCCTATGCCATTTCCAAGTGGTCAACCCGTGATCAATTAGTGTTACTTGTTCCAATCAATTGGCCGGGTAAAAAGTAACGCTTATTTAGTCAATATGGAAACAACAAAACAACCGGGGATGACAAATCCATTTCCGACACAAAAATCTTCATGGTTTAAACGACCATGGAATCTCGTTGGGCTTGCGCTCGTATTGATTGCTACTGTGTTCATTGTCATATCATATGCCACACCAGTAATCAATAAAACAACAAGTTTTTGCTCGTGCAACCAAATCGAAGGTGCTGGATTCAAATTTGACAGTATCTGGCTTCTTTTCGTCGCGGGGGCTTTGTTCATGGACACTCCATTGCGCGGCTTGGTGTCTCGTCTGCGCGGTAATTCGCAATCGGTACAAACTCCTGAGACGCCTGCCGCACAGCAGCAAACCAACAAAGATGCGTAAGTCCCGGTTCCCTTCCGCATTACTGGCTCTGCTGCTGTGCGGTATTTTTTACTGCGCATCTGCTCCTCAAAAAGTGGTGCCTGCAGCAGTGGAGGCTTATGTTGAACAGACAAAATCTGCAGAAACAGCGGTCAAAGAATCCAACATGTCAGACAGAGACAAAAAATCACTGGTTGGAACTTTGCAAGCTGGTGCTAAGATCACTACAGAACAGGCCGCACAGCTTAGAAAGCATGAAGAACGAGAACGAGCCCTCGAAGAAATTATCACACGTCAAGGTGAAGAACTGGCCACTGCTAAAGAGAAGTCTGGTATTCTGGATGGTCTCGTTGCTGCGGCATATATTGGTGGTACTCTTCTTGTGCTTGGTCTTGGGTTCCTGATTTGGCGATGGTTCAAGAATAGAGCCATAGCCAAAGCAACATCAATTATTTCGTAGCATACCCATCCCATATTGCCTACCGATAGTAACGGTATGGGCAAGACAATAACAGTAAACTGCGAAGAGTGCAAGCGTTCATTCGAACGCTCTGTTTTCAATCCTTATATGAAAACATGCCCACTTTGTCGTGGTGCAAAAACCAAAATAATTGCCCGCCCGGTAGAATTGGGTGGGGTTGCTGGCAAATCAGCGCTTGCAGCTAAATTACTCGCCATGTCAGATAAGGGTTTGTGTGGCAATTATGCCAATACTGACATGTACACTTACAAACAAAAGAATGGCAAACCATACTTTCGTGTTGGTGCGCGTAAATTCTTTTCACGTGAATCGTTCGTAGAAACATTTAAACTCTAATGGTGGTGTTGTTATCTCATTGGCAACCGGGGAAAACGACACGAGCATTAGAGCTCGAAGGCAGGAACAAACAAATGGCGACAAAGGAACGTAAACCAAAAGCAAAAAAGGCTGAGAAAGTCAAAGCACCAAAGGGACCAACCCGTGCCGAGATCAAACAAGCTCGCCGCGATATGCTTAAGGCTGTAAAATCCGACGTAACCGCCAACATTCATGAACCCAAAGTCGTGTTTGTTGAAGCGGGCCAGTTCTTTATGCTCACATTCAAACTCGATGTGAAAGCGAAGAACGACAAAGGCACTCTGCTGATTGACGGGCATGAGATAAAACTCCCCATCCCGCTTGACAGTGTAGTAGTCTAAGCCCACCGCCCGTGGGCAATACCACGGGCTTCTTTAGTGGTTCTGGTGGAACACGAGTTCAAGCCGCCAAGCACCAGAACCACTAAAGGAAAATGAAAACTGCAAAATACACAGTTAGTTTTGAAGATTACAGACCGCGCAAATTGCTTGTGCAGTTGACAGCTTCGCTCATGAAGAATAACAAAGGTTGGAAGAAAGACACTAAACTTTCCTGCCTTGAGTTTGACATTGAAGATGCTATAACAAAAACATTAGAAAATCGTGGCATAAAAGTAATCAAATAGGGAGTAATGAAATGCAACAAAACACTGCAGAAATCACAACATGGAAAACTAAAGATGGTCGTACATTAAAAATCACTGAAATGGAAGACAACCATCTTATTAATACCATTTGTTTCCTAAAGCGCCGTGGATTCATAAACCATAGAACATGGTCAACATACTTTAGTGGCAAAGAACCAAATGGTGAAGGAGCACTCGATGCCTTCAATGCAGAGGCAGATTATGTGCTATCATTCTGGCCCAGCGCTTCTCTTACTGCACTTGAAGCCGAAGCGACACGGCGTGGACTTGATTGGGAACCCAGAATACGCGGAGAAGCTGAGAAACTCGGCCCATGGGGTGGACCATCAATAGATTCATTCAGACACACCAAACATTGGTTTGTTGCTCTGTTAATAAAAATAGGCTTGGTGAGCGAGGACAAACCAAAATGACACCAATAGCAGAAGCAGAATTAAAAGTCAAACAAGCCGAAGATGCATTGAAAGCAGCAAAAGATAACTTACATGCAATAATCGACGCAGAAGATTTTCCACGCAGCGCGTCTAAGTATTGGTACTTAATAAATTGTGGAGACAAATGGGAGGTGCGTTGGACCATGTTTGGTGGTGGTAGCAAAATAGATCAACGCCGCAGAGCAGCTGGCAATTGTTATCGCACAGAAGAAGACGCCAGAGAGGTGTGCGATCTGCGCAATACTTTAACTTCTAAAATGGAGGGGTGGGTATGACTAACGAAGAGATAAAGCAAACGGTCGCGGAGATTAACGTCCGGAATCATAATTCAGGCCCGCTCGCCAGCGAATACGGACAACAGGCTAACGCTGACCGAGCCACCCTTCTCGAAATAACTGCCCACTTACAGAAGACCATAGAGGCACAGGCAGAGGAAATCAAAGCCCTCCAGACAGAAAACAACGGACGCGCGCTGGCCATGGATGTGCTCAAAAGCGAGTATGACAAGCAGGCAGAGGAAATCAGGATAATGAAAGAACGTAATAAATTATCAAATCAGGTAATAGCTTTGGCAGATTTTTACGGTGTCAGAGCATTTGACGGTGCCGGTGAATCAATTCGATATTCAGAATTACGCGCCGTGCTTTCAGCTTTCGACTCTACCAGAGACAAGGAACAAACATGACAGTTGAAGAATTTACGACCAAAAAACTAGCAAAGTTATTGGGTTATCTGGTTGGGCGTTACTTCGTGTCTGCCAAACGCAGTACCACACCAACAAGATTTACTATCGCCTGTTTCAATGTCATCACATACAAATTCTTCAAAGAAGATTGGATGGTGGCAGTGTTTGCCGGTAGTAACTCCAGATTTGTCTCTCCAGTGGCTAAGAGTGAATACATTTCAGGGTTTTCGCTTGCAGTGTCAGTCCTTGACCTTACCACAACAGAAGCAGAAAAAATTGGTGTCCTAATACCAGAATGTGCCATCCTTGGTGAAATGCCAGACGGCAGTGTTAGTTTTGGTGGCATGATGTTGAGTCGCTACCCAGAAAGTAGATGAGAGACTTTGTTTGTGTGGTTCTTGTGGTATTTGGCTATCTTGGTATTTTGTGGGTCAGTACAACCCCAAGAAAGTGTCTACCGTATGACCCCACAGATGAGTGTATTGAGGGGGTGTATAGACTACATATCTTCGAAAAACCGTGGCATAGATATCCCAGCGCACGGGTCGACGCACATTGTTTTTATATCAATTCTGCAGGTAGGGTGGTTGCTCACACTATACGTTTCGTTACTTTCTTTGAATATCCGGCACAGGATGAAGTGTCGGAAGTATGGTGGGCAGAAGAACAAGAATTACCCCCATTATCTAATAGGAATACTCTATGTCGTGTCCTTTAAGAACCCAAAATCTGCTTGACACGGTAAAAGGATTTTGTAATATGGTCACAGACACCGTTCAGACGGTGAAGGAAGGACAAAATGAAAAAGACAGTTAAAACAACAAAAGCAACTAAAACGAAAAAAGTTGCTAAGGTTTCAAAGCTTACTAAGAAACAAGCAGAAGAAATGGTTGGTCTTACAGCCAACCAAGCAAAAGCATTAAACTACGTCATTAAAGAAATGGCAGCTTGGAAAGATGGAGAACCAGAATTTTCTCACGTTGGAATTAAAGAAGTTACTAATCTTTTCAAATCACCGTACGTTGGTGGGGCAGTAATATCGACTCTTATCGAAAAGGGTCTTATTTCACTTTCCCCATCTCCAACAGAAAACCGCGACATTTTGGGTAAGTACATAGTGTATTTAACCGACAAGAGCCAAAAACTCCGTTAGTTGTGTTATCGGTACGCCTCACGAGCAAATCGTGGGGCCATCCGGTCGCATGACCGATAGAACCAAAGATGGCGTATGGACGCCAAGGAGTCAAAATGAAAGTAAAGAAATTCAATGCTATGGTAGAGGCAAAGAAACTCGCCAAGCAAATCAAAAAAGAAAGCAAAATCAAAGTAGAAGAAACAACTTTGGCTTTTGCGTTGCTTGATGCATATAACGCAGGCTTAGACAAAATGCACGAAATCGCCTTAAAAGCAATGGTGGTTGGTACATGGTTGGTACAAAATGAAAATTAGGAACAATAAGCGACTTGCTAAAATGCTTGGTTATTTGCAAGCCCGGTTGAACAGAAAATACACAAACAAAACCCAAGTATTTGAGAGCACTGTTCACAACATGCTCCAACAACGCGGCATGATTGTTGGTGATTCTGGTAGTATGCGAGAATTTCACCCAAAAATCATAAACGAAGTCCATGAAGGCTTCAAATTGTGTTTTCGGGCAGGTGTATTCAACAAAAATCGCGGAGTGCAAAATGTCACAAATTGAACGCAGAGTATATCTCGTTAAAGCAGTAAAGACAAATACAGCGACACCCACCGAAGAACGCGAACTTGTTGACATTTTCCGTCGCTTATATCGGCGACACAGAGTTGAGAACCACTTATTCGACCAAGACGAATTGTACTCTGCATATCTCATGGCAGCGTGGAATGCAGTCTACAGAGCCAAACTGAATGTAGGCGACCCTGTGTTGTTCTGTGTAAGACGAGGCAACGGAGCTATGCTCGATTATTACCGATCAGAATCGCGTCTGCGGCTTGTCCTTGTGTGCGAAGACTGCTCTGCTGAGTGGTCGTACGACAGGCCCAACATTGGCCAGCCATGCCGCCACTGTGGGGGTCAGCTTAAATCTCAGGAACGCACGGTTCATTCTCGTCTCTCCTTAGAACGCGCGAGTGCGCACCATAGTCCTGTTGGTCATACAGGACGACAGGACGATCAAATCGACTCAAGAGACTCGATAACCATAACCTTTCTAACAGGGAGAAACAAAGAAACAAAAATTACTTGGTCTAAACCAGAGGTTTTTGATTTTTTGGTTTCTGTGATTGAGGCTGAGGGCAAGAGTGGGCAATCCCGTCTTGACCCTCTAATGTTAAGAGTGGCCAAATCCGCTCTTGAACACCAAGTACCTTTTAGGGACGAGGCGATGCGCCAATACGGCAAGTCCAGTGCCTGGGCTGTTTATGCAGAGGGTGTTATAAGTCGCCTTCTTGCCGATAGCACACAAAGCTTCGCAGTGAAGCAGGAGGCACCAATACAATGAATCACAAAAATATTGACGTAATTTTCGGAGGACAATTTGGTTCTGAGGGCAAGGGGCTCGTAGCGGGCCACCTTGGCCGTTCTGGTAAGTACGGTTCTGTAGTATCTACCAACTCAGCACAGGCAGGTCACACTGTCTATAGGGCCGGAGTAAAGATAGTGACGCGGCACATACCCAGTGCCGCTGTCTTCGATTTTGAATCGTTAATATATCTTGCTCCGGGTTGTGTAATCAATCCGGTAGTGTTGCTCGATGAAATAAATATGCTCGAAGCCAATGGTGTGCCCATTCGCAAACGATTGGCTATCAATGAACTGGCCACCATTGTCACAGAAGAGTGTATTTATGAAGAAGAATCTGAGAAAAAGTGGGAGGCTATTGGTTCTACTTGTGAAGGCGTCGGTGCTGCTTTGGCTCGCCGTGTCCGTCGCAGGGGAGCTACTATAGCTCGCGACCACTTCAAAGACCCACTGGAAATCCAAATCGTCGACAAAGCATGGCACTTTTCGTTTGTTGATTCTATCTGCAAAGGAAAGCAACTGGTACTGCTCGAGGGGTCTCAGGGTTGGGGTTTGAGTGTGTATGGCCCATACTTCCCATTCTGCACCAGTAGAGACACGTCAGTGGCTGGTATTGTGTCAGCAGCACAGTTACCTCTGCAACACATTCGTGATGTGTACGGTGTCTATCGCACATTTCCTATTCGTGTTGCCGGTAACTCAGGCCCACTCACAGAAGAACTGACTTGGGATAAAGTGGCAGAAATTTCTGGTTATCAGAAATTACAAGAAATAACAACGGTGACGAAGCGGGTGCGCAGGGTTGGAGCTTTTGATTTCAAGTTCTACGTTGAAAGCATTCTGAGTAATGGTGTGACTCGTCCAGTATTCACATTCATGAACTACCTCGATCACCGCATTGAAGAAGCAACTGTACCGGCACGGTTTCTATCTAACAAGTCTTCTCCATTCCTGATGTCGATTGCTCATCTTTCGGAAAGGGCCGGACTGCCGCTACCGTATGCTTTATCTGCCGACCCAAAGCAGATTGTAGAAATCCCGTCCGATTTCTGGACAAGACATCGGCTACTGCCACAAGATCGTAAGGAATTTTCGTTCGAATGAGTGGTAAGGTAGCAAAGGCAACGCGCAAGTTTGCCAAACTTCCCATAGAGGAAGTGGTGAAGCGTTTTTCGCTTGAAGCACTACGTAGCGAATACGTAGCTCTATACAAAGATTATAATGATCTTTTGTCCGCATCGGACAATTTGTATGGTGGAGCAACCAGAATGCGTAAGGTGTTCTGGCATGTACTTATTCCTCTGGTAGTTGTGACTTTGACCGGTTGGTCAATCGCCATTTATCAGTGGGCCAAGTAAATTTCACAGAAGCCAAAGGAGGTATTTATGGCTTGGATGAAAGAAGATAGTAGTGGCGAGGGCAAAGGTCCAAAAAAACAAACGTGGGAGTACAAGAAAGGTGTCGAGTTCCTTACTATACTGGACAAACAGACCAGACATCTGGTGGTACTGGCGGGAGACAAAGACCCAACAGGCACGTGGGATGGTCCACTTGGGGTCTGGGTTCACCAGTATAAGAAGGGTGCTGGTTCATTTGTAACTCACTTTTCAGACAAATTCAATGTGGCATGTCCACTTGCGTTTGAGAACGACCTGTTCAAGGCTAAAGTGCCTGATTACAAAGCTCGTAACATGAGATTGCCATTTCCTTTGTCAAAAAAGGGGCTGATTCAGGTATATGACTTTGAACTCAAGCGTGTGCTTTGGTTCATGGCCGGTAAAGAAATCGACGACGGCATGGACTTCATCATTACCAATCAAGCGGCAAACTACAAGGGTATGGTTTCTATCTATCGTTATGGGTCTGGTCTTAACACGAAATACCGTGTTGACATTTCCACGCGCGAAATGACAGAAGAAGACAAGGCAATTGTTGCTCTGCAGATCAAACCCGCAAACTATGTCGACGAGTACATTCGACCATTCAACGAGTCAGAATTTTTGACGCGCACTGGAATTAATGCTACGGCATATTTCCAACAACATCAGAAAGATTTCGGACTCGTCGATATGTCGCAGTATGGTTCAATACCCGGTGGGCTTGCCGGTGTTGAAGTCGGACAGGATTTTAAGGGAAACGCAGTCGCGGTGGGAGCAACGCAAGATCAACCAGCACCTGCCGCCCAAGCGACCGCTGCTACTGGGGCTGTCACTTCTTCCCCGAATGGCCCGACAACCCCGACGACGACTGGCAATATGACATCGGCTTCCCCGGTGACATCTTCGGGTGACTGGCAGAAGGCACTTGAACGACCGATCGAATCATCACCGTCTTTCAAAGGCAGGACTTTGCGCGATGTTTTCAAGACATCTGGCGAGCCCTATCTGAAATATCTGGTGAATACTGGTGCAGTTGAAGCGCCAGATGCTAAGGCTATTCTCGACAACATCGAGCATGTCAAAGCATTCATAGCTGCAGGTGCAGCTTAACAAAAGGGGCCGCGTGATCTGCGTGGCCTTTTCCTTATAGGAGAAATATGAGTATAAAAAATGCAGCAGCAGAAATCCAGACCAAATATGGTACTGGAGCATGTGTTCAATTTGGCACGGAGGCCAAGGTAGCTAAGGCAGCTAAGAAAGATGTGATACCATCGGGGTTGCCATCCCTTGACTGGGGTGTGCTTGGGCATGGTGGGTTTGTTCGTGGTCGTATGGCAGAAATATATGGCATAGAATCTGCAGGTAAAACAACCCTATGTTCACAGATTGCGGCTTCTGCTCAGCGACTCGGTATAGAAGTTGGTTTTATCGATGCAGAATACGCATACGACATGGAATATGCGGCGCGACTCGGTGTTGATATGTCTAAATTGTTGTTTGCACAACCAGACTATGGACAACAGGGCATTGATATGGCCGAAATAATGCTCAAATCTGGTATTGGTTTGGTGATCATCGATTCGGTAGCATCACTTATTCCAAAAGAAGAACTCGATGGTGAAATGACAGATTCCGCTATGGGGCGCCATCCATTGATGATGAGTAAGGCTTGCCGCAAATTAACGCCTATTGTTGGTGAGACTAATGGCCTTGTCATTTGGATAAATCAAATACGCATGAAAGTTGGAGTGTTTATGGGGTCTCCTGAATTTCAGCCCGGTGGACAGGCACTAAAATTTTATGCTTCGTACAGAATGGACATGAGAGTGCCAGAACGGTCAGATACCCACAACCTTGTAGCTATTACAGCCAAGAAAAATAAGGCGTACATGCCTTACAAAAAGACTACCCTCAAACTCAACTTTGGTGATGGGTTTGATCCAATTTATGACACACTGGTTTATGGTCAGATGTGTGGGGCTGTTACGTTGCGCGGTAGCAATTATTATCTTGATAAAGATTTGATTGGTGCCGGTAAAGACAAGGCATCTACAGCACTAAAAGACAACACAAAACTCCTCGCGGCTGTGCAAGCAGCGATAGCAAAGCAACATGCTGGAACAGGAACGTAAAAAACGCGAGGAAATGTTAAAGGACTTGTCGCAGTTCTTTGACATGCTCTACAGGAATCCGATGGAAAATAATGTAGAGGAGCTCATTGTGGTGATCGACTCCATCATCCCCGTGCACGTTGACCTCGATTTGTCGTCTTTTGACGAGGTTGATAAGCTACTCGCGTTGTATCCGTTCATTTACCAGAAGTTGGTGCGTCTATTCGCCATTTATATGCACATTGTGCGCAAACATGGCAGAGAGAAAACGGCAGATGCCAGCAAAGCTCGGGACTATCGAGACGCTATGGAAGAATTGCTCAAAGTAGTGAAGCTTCAATACGAGGCACTGTCGCGCCGCATCACGGTGTTGCAGGAACGTAAGGCGTGACACTTTCCACACTCGCCCGGTCTGTGGTAGATCAGGTATTAACCAAGCCTGATTTATCACAGGCTTTTTTACTTGAACAAGCATTACAGACATACAAAATTAATGGTGTAGTTGACTATTTGAAGCGCACCGGCGATTTTAATTTTTCTAATGTGATTTGGTTGACAAGACACAAACGCCCCGGCTATTCTCCACTGTTGTTGTCAGAGCAATTGTTTGCTATGATTCAAGGACTTGATGATTTTACTTGGTCATTGTGGGGTGAGCTTTGTTCTATTGACCCACAGCAATACTACATACTATCAAATGCCATAGACAAAGCAAAGTTTACTGTGCCAAGTTTGTCTTATGCATTGACCATTTTCAAAAGTGATTTGGCACATGTTTTTTCTTCTGTAATTCTGCAGAGACAAGCGGACGAAGCAGCACGAGATGCTGTGCGGCTTGTTCGCAACATCAGCAATGTTTCGCATGTGGCATGGGCCGATATGAGAGACAGATTATGATTAGAGCAATAGACATACCAGCACTTACAAAACAAATAGTAGGCGCAATTCCGTTACGCGACTACATAGCCACGACAGCCGGAATAAAATTTCGCCGTGCCGGTATCAATCACCTTGCACATTGTCCGTGGCACGAAGACAGACGCCCATCACTTTCTGTGAAAGAAGGTTCAACACTGTTTTATTGTCACGAATGTAAACGTGGCGGCAACGTCGTCAATTTTGTTATGGAGTATAAACAAGTGTCGCGACAGGTGGCACTTGAATCATTGGCAAAAGAAATTGGTGCAGAAGTTGCCATACAAAAACCAGATATCGACCCAACTATTTTCACAGCTGTACTTGAATTTTGCAATCAAACAGCAAATCACGAAGCGTTGAATAAGTACCTGTCTGAGCGCGGTGTAGAGGATTTGACGCGTCGACAAGCCATGGTGGCTGATGGGGTTATTTGTTCCCTTGACCGTGATGGTCTGGTGCGACATTTGCAGGAGTCTGGTCGTTCTATTGCAGAGATTGTCAAAGCTGGACTCGATATTCATGCCATGAATGGTGGTGTGTTATTCCCGGTGCGTCGGATTTCTGGCGAAATATCGCATTTTATTGTCAGGCCACTTGTTCGTGAAGGTGACGCAAAGTATGTCAATACAGGTACAGACAATGATGACGATTTGTTTTATGGTTTGCATCAATTGCGTGTTGGCAAGGTAATTCTTGTTGAAGGTGTGAACGATTATTATGCACTTCATAGTGCCGGGCATAATGTACTTGCCATGAACGGACTCAAATTAAGTGAAGAGCAGTTAAGATTTTTAAAAGCAATGGACATAACAGATGTGACGGTGTGGGTCGATGGTGACGCTCCCGGCATTGCTTTTGTAGAAAAAGTGGGTCGATTGCAAGTATCTGCAGACAAATTGAAGATAAACTTGCATTTTCAATATGTGCTTGGCATGGACCCGGATGATGTAATCGGTACAGATATTACAGTGTTGCCACAAGTGGCTTGTCTTGCTTACATGGGCTACAAATTTTCTGATTTAAAGCCCGGCGACAAATCTGCAGCATACACAGCATTATATGAAGCTGCAAATACTTTTGCAAACTGTTCAAGATTTACACACAATGCTGTGTCTTTGTGGCTTGCAGATCATACGGGGTTTTTGCCGGATGTTATGTTAGATGAGTTGACAGCACACAATACAGACAAGACAGTTTATCTGGCAGAACGTTCTGTTCTGTCTGCTATGTTGCGTGACATTCATGATGTCAGATTGCGCGGTGTGGGTGTTGAATGGTTTGGATATGCTTCTCACAAGACAATCGCTCGTGGTGTGATAGATAACGAAGTTAACATGAACAATTATCGGTCACTTTTACCAGCATATGCATCGGTAATTGATGATATGGCCAACGATCGTGGAGTTGATATAGAAAACTCGCTCGAAGTGATCAAAGCAGAAGCAGTCAGACGTGGAGTTAGAGCTCACATTTCACAACCAAATGTTGATGCTGAATCGATGGTGTCAGACATTACGTCATTATTATATACAGTATCACAGCAATCCCGAAGTAAGAATCATGACGTATACGACGTTAGTAAAGAATTGATTGATGATCTACTCGCGAAAGAACAAAAGATGGGACTTGATCTTGGGCCGCAATTTTCTCAACTCAATCAAACTATCCTTGGTCTGTTTGAGGGTAAATTGATTTTGATTGGTGGACTAACTGGCCACGGGAAAACAACTCTGGCTTTGAATTTTGTACAAAACATATCAATAACAAATAACATACCGGGTGCTTTTTTCTCAGGAGAAATGGATGAACGAGAAATAACGTCGCGACTCATGACCATGACCACTGCTGTTGATAACACATCTATCATTACACATGCCGTCAATGATAAAGATATGGAAAAAGTTTTTGGTTTTATGGCTTCATTGAAGCAGGGTTCGTTTTTTGTAGAAACTGACATGCATTTCTCAAGGATGTTATATTCAATATCTCATCATGTGCTACATAACAAGATAAAGTATGTGATTGTTGACTATGCAGAGTTGATAGAACCAACACTTTCGATGCGTGACATGGCGCGGTATATGCAGTTGCGCGAATTTACGCGCAGATTGAAGATGGAAGTGTGCCAGAGGTATAACATACCGGTTATAGTCCTTGCCCAGTTGAATGACGATGCCAATGACGATAAAGTGCAGACTAATCGTAATCTTTCTGGAGCCAAAGGTATGGCCAATGACGCCGATGTCACTATGTTTTTGCGTCGCAAGACTGACAAAGAATTGACTCTTGAAAATAACCTTGGTAATATGTTGCTGCATGTTGATAAAGTGCGATATAGGCCAAGTAACACATTAATCAATATGCAGTTCAACAGTATGTCACTATCATTAAGAGAGGTAAGAAAGAATGGTTAAAAAAAGAAAGCGACTTTTTAGCATGGGCGATCGTGTGCGTATGCAAATCAACAATCAGTGGCGTACTGGGACCATTATCTACATAGTACACGAAACTGGTCGCATAGGCGTAAAATTTGATGGTTCTTCTACCGGAGAGTCTGTGGCAGTAACTCGTCTTCAATACGAAGACGGTTCGTTACCAGATACGATAGCAGAATTTGGGCCGAGTTCGTTACCGATAGAAGACTTAGGCAGTGTGTAAAGGGGGAATTATGATGAATTTTTTTAGACGATTTTTGCATAAAGTGTTGTTCACATACGACATGGACCTGTTAATCATGGAAGGTGGTCGTAAACCGACTCGTGCCCATGCCAAAGATGCTGGTTATGACTTGTACGTGAGTAAAGCAACAAAAGTGCCGCCGCGCAAATACGTTAATGTACCTACAGGTGTTGCGATAAAAAGCAATGGTGTGCCACTTTGGTTGTGGCTTGCTGGTCGCTCATCAACAATGATGTCTCATGGTCTTTTGGTGGACTCGGCCATCATTGACGATGGTTATACAGGTGAGTTGTTTATGAAAGTATACAACCTCACTGACAAGACAGTGCATTTACCTCCCGGAGCTCGTATTGGTCAAGTGGTGCCAATGGTTCATGCTCAGTGTAATTTCCGCAATGTGGAACGATTCCACGTTAAGAAAGGCGAACGTGGCAGCAAAGGCTTCGGTTCCTCTGGTATTTGAGGAAGTTTCGGCTTCTTGTTATGCGGCGGGTGCTCTGGGGTATGCCAGAGCACTCGCTGATGTTTATGCCAAACAACGCCAGACAACTTCTGATCAGATTGATGTTTTGGTCTGGTTTTATCGCATTAGTTCGTCTGAAAGTGTTTTTTCATTATTATTCAGCACTCATAATTTTTTACTTGGTAAGCTGACTAACAGGGTTTACTGGAAATACTATAATTATTTAACGGCAGACGACTACGAAGACCTTTTGTCCATGGCGTACGGAGAATTTCATCGTCGTGTTATGCACTACAAAATACCACCAGAAGCTCCATTCAGTGCATACATTAAGCTCTATATGAAAAAATGGTTGAATGTCTACGCTAAAATAGCTGTCAAACACAATCAGCGCAATTTGCTGGTTGACCCTGAATTGGCTCTTGCAGCAGAGACAAGCAAACGACATAAATCAAACGCCGATAGCACGACATGAGAAACACAACATCAGCTGGCACACTCGGTTCATTGCTTGATGTCAGTGATTTAGTGCGTTGGGCTAAAGAAACAAAACAATCAATTTTGTCTCTTGTTAACAAGACGATGCATGACCATTTGACATTTATACAGCAATGTAAGAAGGAGAGTATTGTTCCAGTGGTTGGTCTCGATTTGTTGGTTTCTTGGGACGAAACTGTAACGACGAAATTTGCGTTGCAAGGTGAATTGGGTTGGTCTCTTGTAGTTCTTGCCACAAATCCTGTTGGGTATGCAAATTTGGTGGCTTTGTCTACCTATGGGTGCACAGTTGGTAAGGTTGATACACAACCAGTTGTTGATTGGACAACTATAAAAAAACATTCTAATGGTCTTGTTGCTTTTTATTCACCACTGTCTCCACAAATGCAGATGGCTATGCAACGTCAACCTAACATTATTGCACCAGAAAAACGCCTTTCTGATGGTGCGCTCAAAGTGCTTGGACCACTTCCACCACGAACGGTCTATCTTAGACCAAAAGAAGATCATGAGACATATCTTTTTTTAAATCGTATTATTAATAATGATGATGCATGGTCTGAACTGGAAAAACCGCTACCACAACCATTTGATTGGAGTAAAATACCCGGTGATTGGGCCAAAGTTGATTACGAAATAGGCAAGAATGTCAATTTCACACCATCATTCGGCAAAACCAACCACGATTTTATCGACATTTGTTATGCAGAACTCAACAAGCGTGGACTATTAAATGAACGACATATTGCGAGGTTGGAGTATGAACTCAGTACTATTCTCAAATTTGGTTACGTTGATTATTTCTTTATTGTTGCCGACCTTATTAACTATGCTCACACTCACTGCGGGGGGTATTTCAGTGCGGGGCGTGGCTCTGTTGGTTCTTCTCTTGTGGCATATCTCTTGGGTATTACACGCGTTGACCCAATCGCGATTGCTGGTTTTGGTGTTGAACTTCCATTTGATCGTTTCCTCAATTCAGGCCGCAAGACCATGCCTGATATCGACATGGACTTTCTGCCAGAAGACAGGGCAACGGTCATTGCCTATCTTGGGGCAAAATATGGACAAGAATCTGTAAGTCACATTTCGACGGTGCTGACGTTGGGTGCCAAGGCGGCGGTGCGTGACCTTGCCCGTGTTGCTGGGAAACTTACACCAGAGATAGAAAATGCCATTAAACAATTTCCAGATGACCAACACCTAACACTCGATATGGTTTTTGATTCGTACATTTACGAAGCCAATAAATCAGTAAAGGATTTTGAGTGGGTTATGCGTATTGCTCGCAAACTTGAAGGTAAAACCAAAGGTTATGGAGTGCATGCATCAGGCATAGCGGTTTCTGCTGTTCCTATGGTGGACATTGTTCCTATGTATTTGCTTAATGACAGGCAACTTACACAATACGGACAAGATGCTTTGGAGTCAATAGGCATTGTAAAATTTGATGTGTTGGGTTTGCGTACTTTGCAATCAATCAAAGATGCCCTTGTTAAAATCAAAGAAGCAGATGGATACGACATTGATCTTAATGCGCTTTCCATCAGTGATGCTGAAATTTACGAATTTATAAATAACACAGAAATGGTTGGTGTGTTCCAATGGGACACGTACAATTATCGTAAAGTGGTGAGTGAAGTAAAACCCACTAATTTCCAACAGCTTGTAGACCTGAATACGCTGGGGCGGTCTGCGGCTTTGTTGTCTGGTCTTACAGAAAAGTATATTGGGCGCAAAAATGGTGGTGTACCAGTAGAGCCATTACACAGCAGGCTTGCGGGTATGATGCTTGACACATATGAATTGCCACTTTATCAAGAACAGATGATGACGCTTTTCGTTAAACTCGCCAATTATTCAATGTCAGAAGCTGACGATGTGCGCAAAGCTATTGGCAAGAAAATTCCAGAGGTCATGGCACAGCAGAAAGACAAATTTGCTGCCGGGTGCAAGGTCAATGGTCTTTCGCAGGACGAAGTGGACGAAATCTGGAAAATGATTGACAAGTTTAGTAAATACACGTGGAATTATGGTCACGCGATAGCATATACTAAAATTTGCTACGAAACCGCATATCTGGCATGTCACTATCCTGCTGCATGGTACTGTGCGTTGATTGACAATGCAAATTCGTCACAAGAAGTGGGTAGATATCAGGCGGAGATGCTCAAGCGGGGAGTCAAAGTCTTGCCCGTGGACATTAACAAAAGCGGCATCAAGCATCAAGTTATGTCCAACAATACTGTGTTATCCGGGCTTTCTGGTTTGCGTTATATCTCAGATGAGACAGCACAGAAGTTGCTTGACATTCGCAAGTCGGGCGATTTTGTTTCTATAGAAGACTTTTTCAGTAGAGTGCCAGCAAAGATAATCAATAAAACTGCTTTGCGTTCATTGTATTGTGCAGGTGCTTTTGCATCATTGTTTATGTTTGATGCTGTAAAACCTGAAATTGGGCAGGTTACTCTCGACACAATGAATAAACGGATAGGCAACCCAACTTTAAAAGAACTAACATTAAACCAATATAATTGGTGTGGGCGAGTTGTTGTAGACCCATTGTTATTGGTAGAACCGGGATTTTATCATCGTGATTTGTCCGAACTCAAGACTTTGCCACAAGTGTCTTTGCTTAGATACGTTGTTGATTGCCGGGTGATCTACACCAAGAAAGGCAACAGACGCATGGCATTTGTAACTTTTGAGGGTGCTGGCGTTCGCAATGAAGTTGTATACCCGCCAGATAAATTCACAAATATTGAAACACTGACTAAAGGTTCTTTGTACGAATTTACGTGCGAATATGGATACAATGGTCCCATTATTGTGCGCAGTAAACTATTACACCCAATTGAGGTAACCGATAGCAAAACAGAAAAGAAAGAAGGAAAGGAGCAACAATGAGAGTCAACGTTTATGCAGAAGAGATGACTAATAAAGTCCAAATCATCTCTAAGAAGACACCAGATGGTGATTTTACTGGTGTGCGATTCTGGCTCGAATTGCCAGTTACGACGCCAGAAGGTGATCAGGTGCGTGGTCCATTCATGCATAGACCCGGTGACAATGATTCGTCAGCTATCACATTTTGGGGCAAGCGCGGTTTGCGTAAAGTTCTTCAAGAAGCGTTAGATTTGCTCGACGATTACTACAAAACAACAGAAGAGGATAAATAATATGGAAGAAAGAAACATTGGATGGGCTATCGCAAAAATGCGAGAAGGTGATAAAGTGTGCCGTGCTGGCTGGAACGGCAAAAATATGTTTATTGTGTTAATGCCTGAACTTAATCTTCCGCCGCATTCATCACAAGAACCGGGAGCGAAAGTAAATGATCGCACAGCAAAGCATATAGGCATAAATACACCGTTGCATTCGCAACCGTACATTGCTATGCGGACGGCACAAGGTAAATGGCAACCGGGTTGGCTGGCTTCTCAAGCAGATTTACTCGCAGAGGATTGGGAATTATATGTTGACTGATTTTATTTGTCCAGATCAACAAAAAGTCGCCATCACGGAGTGCATGGAAAAGTGTCGTATGGGCGAACGTTGCCTTACCAAACCCACACTCAAAGCCGTGGCGCGACAGCGCGAATGGAATGGTATTCCATCAACAACACAACTTCTGCGCGGCACGTATGAAGCGATGCTCATGATTAAAGCCAATTACGCCGAGAATCCAAAAGAATCAATGTTTAAGCTTTTGGGTACTGGTGTGCACAAGGGGCTTGATGATGAAGCAACGGAAGAAGGAACGCTGGGCGAAAGCCAGTTACAGCGCCAAGTGCTCGACGGTGTGTCGGGGCTCGCGGATTTACTGGAAACAGAAAACGGACTCAATATTCTTACAGACTACAAAGTGAGTGGTTCGTTCAAGATCGCAAAAGCTTTGGGTTTATATTTCGTGCTGCGCGAGACTGATGAAGTATACAAAGCTCGCGGTTCTATCACTATGCCAGATGGCACCAAGCGCGATATGAAACCGGGCGACAAAAAGATGGAGAAAGTATGGGTAACCAACTTTAAAAATCAGGATTGTCGCGACTGGATTCTTCAACTCAATCACTACCGATTGATGCTCGAAGCGGCTGGACGTACTGTACACATGATGCGTATACAAGCCATTGCCCGAGATGGTGGCACCATGGCTGCTGCTAATTGGGGCATCACAGAGCGTGTGTACATGATACCAATTCCAATTCTGCCAGACGCAGAAGTCACTGCGTATTTTGCTGCCAAGCGTGATGCGCTTATCGCTGCGGTAGAAATGGGTGACTGGGACACAAAATGTTCGCCCGAAGAAACGTGGGACTCAAGAAAGTGCAAATCATTTTGCAATGTTCGTGAGTTTTGCAAATTCGAAAAAGACACACCAAGATGATCGCATTTACCTACGACACATGAAACCAACAAACATTCTGTGTCGTAGGAAGTGTATTTCGTGCAGCGAAGAATTTGAAGTTAGTCGCATGGGCCACAATAGGCTTGTATGTGGCAAGAAAGCGTGTCTTAACAAACGCGACAAAGAACGCAACAAGGAGTACTATGCAGAATATCATAAACGATACAAAAGAGATTACTATGGCGACAATCGCGACAGAATCCTCGAACAGAAACGTGCTTTATACAAAAAACATAGACAAGAAGTTTTCGTGGCTTATGGTGGTGCTAAGTGTTCGTGCTGTGGCGAAACTGAGTTTCACTTTTTGTGCATTGATCACGTTAATGGTGGTGGCAACAAGCATCGCAAAGAAGTGCCGGGTGGTGTTGGCATGATTTCTTGGTTACGCAAGAATAATTATCCAAAGGGGTTTCGTGTTTTATGCCACAATTGTAATCAAGCTATTGCAGTCTTAGGTAGGTGTCCACATGGCAACTAATCTATACGGATTGGATAAGGCAATGGTGACACCAGAAAATCTGGTAGTCACCAGAGTCTCTAATGGATGGAATGTGCGTATGAAACGAACGCCCGTGCGTGTTGATTCTGCTGGTAATAGCCAAGAACCATTGTACACTTTCTGTTTTAAATGTCGCCATCATCGCAAAGTGCATTATCATCATATAGTGCCACGCGGCGCATTTAAAGGCAAGAATTTGCCGGGTGGCTACACTGGTGATGAGCCAGACAACAAAATACCACTGTGCGATGAGTGCCATGTTGGCGGCAATGGCATTCACGCTGGTAAGTGGAAGATAGAAGATGTCTTGCCACACGAAAAGCTGGTTGAACTTCGTATACGCTATGGGGTGCGTAGAGAGGACGAATACCGAGAATTTCACCCGGCAGAAGAAGAAACCCTCCAAGGGAGTTGGCCATGATATCAGGATTACGGTGGGTACTGCGCAAGCACAAAGGAAGACCAATGTTCATTTTGCAAGCTTTGGTTAGTGATGACGGAGTGTCTGTGTGGTAAAATGTCCCGGTGGTGCAAGATGCACACTGTGGCGAACCCATAGAACAGAAAGAATGGATAGCCAAAGCATTGAAAAGAATGCACAATGGCAAACCGGCAAATGGGGCGAAGAGTGAAAAACAACAGTCAAATTAAGAAGTCGCAGAAAGACAAAAATGACGAAGCCATTGTTGATTTGCGCAGACACATCAAAACGGGTGTGGTGCGCAAAGGCAATGACATATTTGGTGTGTGGTTTATGTTACCGGTTAAACCCATGTCTATTAATGAATACACCAAGTTGCATTTTTCTGAAATAGCCAAATACAGACGCAGATATAAATCTATATTTGATGTTTGTATGTGTTCTTTGTTTAATCACAACAATTTTCGTATTGTCGATACTGGTGTGGTCTTTGATAAGCCTGTCTTCGATAAAGTCGAATTGTCGTGGGTCTTGTCATTCAATCTGCCACGATTACGTGATATTAGCAACTATGTACAAAAAGTGATGCTTGATGCGTTAGTCGATACGGGCATAGTTAAGGATGATAATCATCTTGTTGTTATCAAGGATACTACGCAGATCAATGTGAACAAAGAGTCACTTGATTCAATACTGCTATATATGTTTGGTGATTTTGATCAGACACGTCTGCAGGCACCAATTACCAAACAGAGCAAGGAGATATAAATGGACATAGAAGAATTTGATGAGATAGTTGGTGAGATGCGTTCAATCATAGAGCGCAAAAATTCTGACTATGCGGCCACTATTGACAACATTTCACTTACTGGGTTGCATGGTGTTGCGGTTAGGTTGCTTGATAAAGTAGCAAGGGTTCATTCCTTGGCGTCTCGTAATGCAGAACCAAAGGTGAATGAATCTTTGCGTGACACGTTCCTTGACATTGCAAATTATGCCATTATAGGTACGATGTTGGTTGATGGCACATGGGCAAAAAATCAACAAAAATCCGTCACACCAGAAAAATCGTTCGCTGTTGTTGTTGGTAGTGGTGGCGGTGGTGGCGGTGGTAGTTACGCAAAATCAGTAACTGGTGGTGGTGTTATTGCGTGTTTTGGTGGTGCAGGTAGTATGCCAGAAACTGGTACTAAATCAGTACCAAAACGCCCAGTAAAAAAATCAAAAAAAAGTAAAAAACAATGAATATGCAACCAAATTTTAAGTTTGATCTTGGTGATGAAGTCAAAGACATCGTAACGGGTCTGACTGGTGTGGTGACTGGTCGCATCCAGTGGTTTACTGGTTGTTTGGGTTATCAAATCACACCACAAGTGCTTAAAGACGGGCAGAATCCAAAAACTGACGTCATAAATGAAAATCAACTTGAACTTGTGCAGCATAATAAAGTAACTCCGGGTTTCATAAAAGCTGTAGAAGAAAAACGTCCAGTTGGTGGTGTATGCAACACTGACCTTGGCGAATTAACATTAGGTGGACCCGGTGCTCCGGGATTTGATTAAATGATCACGGTTTACGTCGCTGGTCCTTACAGAGCAAATAACATAATCAAACAGATTATGAATATTTGCCGTGCTCGCAAGTACGCCCGTATTTTGTGGCGCAAGCGCATAGTGGCTTTATGCCCACATTCTAATTCTGCGTTTTTTGATGACATAGATGACATCATTCTGCCCGGATGTATAGAGTTGATGTTAAGGTGTGATGCTGTTCTTGTTATTCCAAAATCAGACAAATCATCTGGAGTTAGGGCAGAAATTTCTGCGGCTAAACATGCCAATATGCCAGTGTATACTGACATACTGCAATTGATGGGCGATGTTGAAATGATGCTGATCAAACGCCAGCGCCGATAGAACAGCATGAAAGTTTTAAAAAATGCAGAGTTGCACGATTACAACCCAGAAATTTGTCAGTACATAGTTTTTGACATCGAAACTAAGAAATACCCGGTACGCCCAAAATTTGATGTGCCGGATGAGTGGGTTGCCGGTGGGTGGCACGACTATACAGGCATGGGTATAGCGTGTGTAGGATTCGTGCTTGTTCATTTGTATTTTGATGATTTGAACAAATGTCGCATAACTCCTCTCGGAGTGACAGACGACTTAAGAGAAATCAATATGCTTGCAGCATTGATACGCACCAATAGTTGGGGTCTTTCTGGTTTTAATACTCGAGCTTTTGATGCAAATTTGTTGCTAGCACACGGAGTTGATTTGTCTGGTATTCGCCATTACGATGTTTTTGATCAGATAGCAAAAGCACTGAACATTTCAACGGACAACAAAGCTGCCATGCGTGGGCTTGGTCTCGATGCTGTGGCCAAAGCCAATAATTGCCCGCCGAAAACAGGCAAAGGAGTTGAGGCACCAAAGATGTACCAACTCGGACAGATAGAAAAATTGCATGCATATTGTCTGGACGATTGTATTACCGAAGCTTCGTTATTGGTAGAGGTACACAAGCAGGGTGGTATCATTAATCCAAAGACGAATAGTTACTTACGTTTAGTGACTCCATGAGCAAAAAACCAAAACACCATAAGCAGACCATGCCCCCAGAGATGCCGGTGCCTAAACTTGGTAAACCAAAACCATTACCCGGCCCAGAAAAACCAAAAAGGCAAATTGATTGGGCAAAGATTAAGCATGATTGGATGACGACTGGTTTATCATTGATGGACCTGTCTTCAAAGTATGACATACCATATTTTGAAATCCGTGCTCGCTACAATATGGGGCGGTGGTATACAGAAGTTGGTGATTTAGAGAAAACCACTGATAAAAAATTGGGCGAGCTTCGTGCGGCCAAGGCAGAACGTACAGCACATCATGTGGCTTTGATGGATGAGCAAGTATTGGCTCTATCACAGAGGGCACTTGATAAAATAGAAAAAGCCTTCGAAGTCATGCAAGACCCACAAACCAAGGAAGATATAACAACCATAATTTCACTCATGCAAGATGCTGCAACTGCTGTGCGTAGTGTTCACACCAATGCTCGTTTATCTGGTGGCAAGCCAACTGAAATTATGCGACATGACATCTATGCAACGCCGGATGAAGTGGCGCGACTGGAGAAAGAACTTGGATTTATTAGAAACAAACCGTCTACTACGAAAAGTAAACCCGGTACTGTGGCTGGCTCTAAACCACCACAAAACACATAAAAATCGGCACATTACTTTTGATAAGCATCATTATGCAAAAGACTTATATTTATCTGAAAATCGTATAGAAGTATTAATGAAAAGCACCCAATGTGGTGTTTCTGAGTGGGCGTTGGTGCGGGCTATTGCACACACTGGCATTCGTGGTCTTTCTGTTTTTTATGTTCTGCCCACAGACACAGTAAAGAATCGTTATGTGCAAAACCGTGTTGATATGTCAGTTAAATTAACGCCGTTTTATAAAGAGTTACTGTCGATTGGTGGGCCAGACAGTCCGGATTCTACTTTGTTAAAGCATTTTGGTCGGGGAGCGCTTGCCTTTGCTGGGTCGAATACACCAAATCCATTTACTGAATTCCCCGCAGACGATTTAATAATAGACGAATTTGATAGGTGCCATGCTGCCCATGTCCACATGGCAGAAGAACGTTTATCAGCGTCAGAATTTCGTGGTAAAGTTTACATCAGTCAGCCAACAACAGAAGGTCATGGCATAGCCCTTCTTATGGAGCGCACAACTAAATCCAATTGGTTTATACCACATGATTGTGGGCACTGGGTACAACCTGATTTTTTCACACACGTGGTACAGCGCGAGGGTGACAAATCATGGGTAATCGTAGACCCAGAGTATAAAAGGAATGGTGATAAAGACATACAACTCATTTGTGACAAATGCCACAAACCAGTAAACCGTTATGCAGATGGTGAATGGGTTGATAGTATAAAATCTGACATGAAGGGGCGCTACATTTCTAAGTTGTTTTCTTCTGCTGTAACATTGAAAGAAATGGTTGATAATTTTAATGATGGTTTGGTCAACGACGCCAAGATGCAGCGGTTTTACAATGGTGACCTTGGTTTGCCATACACCGCTGCAGGCAGCAAAATAGATACTAACATGTTGCGAGCTTGTGTTGACCCAAATCATGTACTTGGTCAGGCCGATATTGGCCCATGTGTAATGGGGGTTGACGTTGGTAGCATGATGCATGTGCGCATTAATCGTCTTTTGCCTAATGATCGTGTGCTTGCGGTGTATATAGGTTCAGTTCGTTCTGAACGTGACATTGTTGAATTGTGGAAAAGGTACAATGTCAAGGCCGGAGTGATTGACGCTATGCCAGAAACGCGAATGTCAAAACGTCTTGCGTTTAGATTGCGTACCATGTTTATGTGTCGATATGGAAATTCATTGATTGAACATATTGACGCTGGCAACAAGGTCATGAATGTTGATCGTACTTCGCAAATGGATTCTGTAAAAGAAATGGTAATAACCCAGCGACTTGTTTTACCAAAGAATGTGCTAACTATACCTGAATATGCGGCACAAATGTGCGCACCGACGAGGGTGTATGATGAAGAGAAAGATCGTTATTTTTGGACTGAGGGTTCTTTGGCTGACCATTTTTTCCATGCAGAATTATATGCCATGTTGGCTCGCAGGTTCTTGGTCATGATGTCCAGACGCGGGCGATAGCTTTATTTAGTCGCATGATTAAGTCCGTAGTTGCGGTGTCTGACTCCCCAAATGTTAACAAAGGAATGGCATTCACATCAGACATGGCAACGTTCGGTGCCGAAGATTTTGCTAAAAAGCAGAACAAAAACCGCCGTGGTTACAATGTTTATTCATTTTCAGACCTCATGGGTATTGCTGCTCGTGATAAAGAAAATCGACTGCTTTATGCTCAGCATGAGCAACCAATGTTTACCCTCTCTCCTGATGAGAGAGTTTCTATTTTTCGTCATTGCGCATATGTTTTTGGCGTTATTTCGTCACGCATGAAGCGCATTTCGGCTTTTGATTATGACATCATCCCAGACATTAAGCAGGATGACAAGATAGCCTTTGAACTCAAGACTTATAACTCAACATATAGGGAGTTTTCGAAACGCAGTGAAGTCAAGTACATTGTTGCTGCACAAAACATGTACACTGAATGTCTGCACCATCTGCCCGATTTATTGCCAGACATGTCGAATTTTAACAGTTCACTCATGCGATGGTATCAGCGCATAAAATCAAAAAAGAATGACAGGGCCAACGAAATTTATGACTGGTTACAACAGCCAAATATCCATGATTCGTGGTCAGCATTTGTAAAAAAATGGGTGTTTGATTTGTACATTCATGGTGGACCAGCTATTTATAAGGAACAACTTAACGGTGTGATTGAAAATTTTTATACGTTACCCGGTGGTTCTGTTATCCCATTAAAGAGTAAGTATGTTGGTGGTGGTGCGGCATTTGTGCAGATAGTGCCGGGCATGCAACCACAGATTTTCTTTACTGACGAAATCTGTTATACGCAATACTTGCCATCGTCATCTCGTTCTTTTGGTATGATACCGCTCGATGCTTTGGTCAACAAAGTGGCCGAAGCTTTGCTTTTTGATAAACTCATGGCAGATCAGGCAGACGGCACCAAACCACCAGAAAAAATCGTCGTATTTGGTGAAAATTCGCCTTTTGGTAGTCTGTCTGACATTGACACTACCATACCGCTCGATGCTGGCGAGCAAAAGCGTATTGAAACTATGCTCAATGAAGTGAGGAAGGGTGCTATACGCACTATTTCTGGTGTGGGTCAGCCCATAGTCCTTGACATGACGCGCGAGAATACAATGAAAATTCAGATGGACCGGCAGGACCAACTCAAGAAAGACATTGCGCTTGTGTTCAACATGACGAACATGGAGATAAATGAGTCTGGTGGTGATGACACTTCTGGCCGTAACACTGCAGAAGCTCAAGCTGAAATAGAAAAAGAAAAGGGTATTTATCCAGACGTACTTGACCTTGAATCTAAAATAACAAAAGAAATATTGCCGTTTCGTTTTGGTGGCGGTTACTCACTCAAATTGCGTTCTGGTTATGATAATTCAGGCGACATTGCAAAATGGCGTTCGATGCGCGAGTCTGGTCTTTATTCAACAAACGAAATACGCACAGAAGAGATGGGCAAAGAGCCTTTTGAAGGTCAGCAGTTTGACCTACCAGAAGCAGCGGCGGCACCACAACCACAACCAGTTCCCGGTGGCTAATCAAGCAGTCATACCTCCACACAATTTTGAGGCCGATATCGAAGAGATGTCAGCTGATCTCGGTGTTGAATTACGTCTTCTTTTTGAAGTTATACAAGAAGATGTAGAGGCTTTGTTTGATGAAGGTGTCAAACAGGGTTGGTCAATTGATAGGGTTATGTACGAAATAGAAAAACGGATACAGTAGTGGCAAAGAAGAAGACTATCGCAGAGATAAAAGCTGCTTACCGACAAGGCAAAGTATCATACTCACAACTTATGGCCAATGTGTTGGCCGATAATTCGCGTAAAGTTGCTGCTGCTGTGGCCAACGTCAGTGATGATCATTACAAGAAAGCTGTTAGTAAGAAGACGGGCAAAATTAGGTTGCCACGGGTTGAAGAGTTAATACCACGCAAATCTATGGTGCTCAACAAAACGGTGCAGGATGGTAGGTTAATAACTAACACATTAAAGGATGCTTTGATAACGGATTTGCGCACATCATTGCAGGAAAATCGTAGTGTCCTTGCCACTGGCAAAAACGCAGGACGTGTTAGTCCCAAATTGGTAGAAACATTTAAAGGCAAAATAACCGAAACCTTTGCAAATTACGTTGAAGAAAACCCACGACTAAAAATGCCTGCCAATATTCATACTATAGCAGTTGGTGAAGTGCGGTCTATGGTCAACCAAACCAAGGACAATTACACAAAAGAATTTGTTAAACAAAATCCACAATTCACGATGATGAAGCGTTGGTTGCATAACCCAAAATTGTCACGCAAACCGCGACCACACCACGCAGAAGCAGAAGTCGAGTACGCAGATGGTATACCTGTTAATGAAAATTTTGTGCTTTCAACTGGTGTGTCGTTGCGCTATCCACACGACCCCAAAGCACCGATAGAAGAAGTAGCGGGATGCAATTGCGATGTTGAATATTTCTTAATTGAAAAAGACGATGAAGCCGAAGAACAAAAAGCGCAAACTGGTATGTGGTTTTTAGACAGCATTGCTAAGGGTTTGCATGAGGTGGTAATAGCCAAAGCCGCCGCCAAGCCGGGCGAGAAACGTCAACGCAAAGATGGTGTCTACCAGAAACAAAATGATGGGTCATGGCTTAAAGTTAAAGAAGAAAAAGAACCCAGCAAAGAAGAAACCACAGGAGAACAACAAAATCCAAGTGGCATTCCTGATAAATTGCGTTATGATAAGTCTTTGCCACTTGCGATGCGTCTTACTGAATCTGAATTAGACCACTATTTTTCAACAGGTAAGATACCAGATGATGTGGCGTCTGGACAAAAACCAAATAAAGAAAAATCCGAGCCAGATCAAAGTCATATAAAAATCAAATACTATACAGAAGCAGCTACTGCTACTTCTAATTGGGCAAAAGAACACACCACCAATGTTGATAGAGGTGCTATAAAAGCCTACACTCAAAATGATTTTAAGCAGATTAACAGTTTTTTGCGTTCTCCTGAGAGACTGGAATCCAAAGACGCTTATACAGAAAAAGTTAAGGATCAAATTGAGACTATCTCAGCTTTTTTGCAAAGAGCCCCCAAATTCGAAGGTCAGACATATCGTGGAGTGCAGTTATCGCCAGATGTGTTTAATAATTTAAAAGCATCTATTGGTGGTGAGATTTCGTTCCCGTCATTTCTGTCTACATCACACGATAGCACCAAGGCATCTATGTTTGCTGGTGAATCACAAATGGGCAATGACAAAAAGCGTGTATTATTCAAAATAGAAGCGGATTCTGGTGTTGCTATTGGTGGTGATCTACACCGTTTTAAAGACTCTGAGAAAGAAGTTTTGTTTGATCGAAATTCTAAATTCCGTATAGAATCGCACATAATGCAACCAGATGGCATACATTTTTTTGTATTAAAAGGAGTAGAAAATGGATAAGTTCGTAGGTGGGGATGATGATTTTGTTATAAACAAAACCACCACACCACAAAAAGCCAAGGCACTGGCCCAAAATGGTACGGTGTTCATATTGGATATCAATGATAAATTCGTTATTGTTGATTCAAACAAGAAAGGTAAGGATGCTGTATTGGGTATAATGCCCAAAGCTGACAAGCCGGGGTTTGTAGATGAGTTGGTGCAAGGTGGTAGTTATCGTTATTTGCAACCACCACTCATCCTTGACTTACCACCAGTTCAAAAAGATGCTTTATCATCGTCTGGTGGTGGGGCAGTTCTTATACCATCGAACATCAACAACAAAAAGAAATACGAAAGACCAGACGAGGAGTAAACAAAATGAAAGACAATGAATTTAGAGCCCTGATGCTGGGCAGGGTGCTTAAGCGCGATAATAAAGATACTGGCACTGGTTTGATGATCAAACTTGATGGTCATGGTGGGGCAGTAGAAAAAACATACAATGTTGAAACCGGGAGAGCCATTGGTACTCGTCACATTGATCATGTGGATATTGCTGTGCTTGAACTTGATGGATGGACGATATTACCAAATACAACGCCATTTTAGTCCTTATTTAGTGGGGTATGCCAGCCCCACAAGTTGAAGAAGTAGTAATAACAGAAGAAAAACCACTTCACATCAAATTTCATTTTCATCCCCACCAACCTACGGTGGCCAAAGCTCAAGGCGACGGGAATAAATCACGTTATTTGTATGGCATTACGTCTGGGCCGCGCGTTGATGGTCATGGCGAGCGCATGACTGCCGATTGTATAAAAGATTTTGTTGCGCAAGCTCAATCTGGTGACATTCTTCTTTATCCAAGTGTACATGGCATCCGCGATATTGACGACATTGGGCGTCTTGTTGATTGTTCGATCGACGAAAAGGGAGACTGGGTAACAACTTATCGTCTCTACGGGCCGGAGGATGGTGTTGGTCAGGCAACCCTCGACAAGTGTGACAAACTATGGAAACAAATAAATGGTTTGGCTCCGTATACCAAAGCAAGGCAAAAAGGTTTTTCTATTGAGGGCAATGTGCGCCCCGGTGGCATTGTGTACCAGTCTGTGCAGGGCCAGCGGGTTCTCAATGCTATAGACCTTGATGGTGTGGTGGTTGTGCCGCGTCCAGCTTACAAAGACTCTATGGCGCATGCAGTGTTCAAGGCATTGGGTGAAGTTCCTCCTTGGCAAGTACAAAAAACTGTGCAAAAGTCTTTGCAACAAAAACTCCAAATCGAAGATTTGGAAAATCAATACTACAGACAGAAATATAAATTACATGATGCTTTGCAAGATGAAATCATGACTATCATGACTTCTCCCACAGAAGCCAATAAGCAAGCTGCATTATCAGGCGTCTTTGATGAATACAAGCAGCTTATGATCGAACTCATAGTCCAATCAGCACCATGGTTTGCAAATCAAGTGCGGGAGGACAGTGGGCCGCTTGTTAATAAAGCAGAAATTGTTAGACCGCTTGGGAGGGTTGAAATTTTTAAAGCCCTTGCTGAGAATACCAGTCTATTACAAAAGGCTTTACTTACGAGACAACAAAAATTCCCTACGAGGTAACTATGACAGATAATCTTTCACCTGAGGAACAAACCCTCATATCTAACATAGAGTCTCTCCTTGCACAGCTTAAGCAAAGTGCGACGGGAGCCGCCGCTGGTGCCGCTACACCAGAGGTCACAGCCTCTGTAGATACCCCACCCGCTGACCCAGCACAAGCTGCGGCACCGGTCGATGAAGCTGCGAAAGCAGCTAAGTCAGCAGAGGGTGCTACAGCGTCTGACTCAGCAGAACAGCGACTCGACGACATGCCAGAAGAATTACTGGATAACGTGGATGAGGTTGCAAAAACCGCTCTCCGTGCTCTGGTTAAAAAAGGCAAAATCGTCATCACCACACCTGCAAATATCGCCAAGTCTTATGACAAGCGTATTGCTGCAGTGGCCAAGAGTGTGCAAATGCTCGCCACCGTAGTCAAAGGTGTCATGGCTGATCAAGAAGAGACAATGGAAGCAGTCAAGGGTGTCCTTGAAGGCTTGGGTGTCTCTGACACGATCAAAAAAGCCATGGAAGCACAGCGGCAAAGTGGGACCGCTATGCAGGTGAATAAGTCACAGCCTATTCTAAACCCAGATCAACAGACTCTGTTGAATCTGTTAGCGAAGGGAGTTCAAGTAGCTAAAGCTGCAGAACAACCAGTGCAAGTAGGTGTGGCCGATCGTTCCGGAGTTCGCAAGAGCCTCGCGGATATCATGCCACAGTTGGCCGGTAATTAACCCGGCAAACAGCAAAAGCTAAGGAGAAAAAATGGTAGCAGATTTACTGAAACAATTCAACAGCCTGCGTGATGAGCGTCGGTCGTTGATCGCCAAAGCTTTGGACTCCTCTACTGGTAGCGGTGGAGCACTGATTCCTCAACATCTCGAAGATACAATCACCAATGCGGTGGTTCGTCTGTCTCCCGAGATCGCGATGATCAATCCAAAGTTCGATTCCCAAAAATATCACGAGTTCAACCGTTTGACAGCATTGCCCGCTTCTGGTGGCGCAATGGGTGAAAACGCCACAACACCTACGTACAGTTCAACTTACGTTCGTGATGGTGTCAATCTTCGGATTATCCGTCGCAAAGGCGCGGTGACAAACTTCCTGAAAGACACATCAGCAAAATATGTTGATGCTGCCGCATCAGAGATGGAAAACCACCTGCTCGCACACGCGTATGATATCATCCACTACTGCATAAACGGCAACAACGACGCAAACACCTATGAGCCATCAGGTATCGAGCATTTCATTTCCACTACACGTGTGAATAACGCGCAAGGTGGCGTGGTGCCTACTGATTTGAGCTTTATTGATGATATGATCGACGAGAACATCACTCGCCAAGGTCAAAATCACAAGAAAGCTCTTCTGATGTCGCCCAAGATGCTCAGTAAAGTGTCAAAGCTTCTCACTAACGTTCGACTCAACCAAGGCATGAATGGTCTTGGCACTGTCGAAATTAATGGTGGCTGGCGCTTAAACGCGTACCGCGATATTCCGATTATCCCAACAGCTGTACTCCGCCCAACTTCAACTATGACTGCCGTTACTCTCACTGAGGGTGCTGGTGGTACTGTTGCTGCTCAGGCTTGGTATTTCCGCGTTGCACCTGTCACTGTCCTCGGTGAGCAGCTTGCATCTGCAGAAGCCACTGTCACAACTACTGGTGGTACATCGACTATCGCTCTGTCATGGACAGCATTTTCTGGTGCTATTAAGTACCGTATTTATGCAGGTTCATCTACTGGTGCGACTTTCCTCGTTCGTGAAATTTCAGCATTCACGTACGACAGTAACGGTACAATTACTGGTGTTGTCACTGGTACTACTTTTACGTCGGCACCTACCACACCCAACGGCACGGTTACAGCTGCAAAAGCCCTTGACCGTCCTTTGGTTGCGACAGGTGGAGTTCCTCCTGAATCAGTAATCCTGTGGGATTTGGATGATTTCCAAGGTATGGGTAAGTTTGCTTACACCAACCAAGGTGGTTCTAAATTCAACGGTCTGGTTACGGTTGACCCGCTTGCCATCACAGATGACAACGTACCGTTTATGATCAAAACTTACGGTGCGCTGGTGCCAGCGTTCGAAGCAACTTCTGCGATCACGCGCAACTTGCGTGTAGCGTAATCAAGGGGTGTGAACACCATGAGCGTAAAAACCAAAGAAGAAGCAAAAGCGGAAGCAGGGGTGGCAGATGCCACTCCCGCTGATGGTGGTAATGGCCTCCCTCCACAGGGGGGCGCTACTACTGAGTCCATGCCATTGGCCGATGGTAAGGGCAAAGAACCAAAGGCAGCAACCGACAAAGCCAAAGCCAGCGACAACCCACAAGTGGGTACGGCGTCGCAAGTGGCGAAGCGTCCCAAGGTGCTTCACTGCCCGTTCGCTCCTCAGTCAGGTAAAGCGCAAGTCGCTGTTATTCTGAAAGGTGGTCGCGAACTGCAACTCAACATCAACAACGGCGAGTACCAAATACCCGACTCGTTGAGCGACGCGGAGGCAATCATGCTTCGTGATGAGTTGCTTCTTGACGGTTTCAAGGATGTGACGGGTTATCCGGCACCAGTGTTGGCAGACCCAACACGCCGTGACTTGTCAAAGCCACAAGCAAACTCCAAGAAATGGGTATTTATGCACCCAGACCAGTCTCCGTCTAATCGGATAAATGGTGTGGTTGCTATCAATGTCCATGTCCGTGGCACAGAGTTCGCCGATGTCTCTTTGCCCGTAAAAGACGGTAAAGTTGAAGTCACAGTTCTTGCACAAGCAAATGAACTGTATCGCTCCGGCTTTCATCTCGTCGCGCAGGAATAACCTGCTATAGTCCATGGCATCACTGCCCACAGCAGCAGAAGTCCGTAACGAGCTCGAGAACTACGTTGGTGTAGATAACTCACTCGTTACGGACACATGGATTACTAATCGTCTTACTAAATTCGTAATACCGTGGGTAGAAAAGAAAATAAAAACCCCATTAACTGCAAGTTCTGCCCAGATTACTGAGTTTTTGTCTGGTACAGGTAGCTCTATCCTCATATTAAGTCATAAACCAGTGTTGTCTATAGATGCGATGGTATTCGTGTCTGCAGTTAACACGCCGAATTTGAGCCTGTCCAATATCACTTATGATTCAGCAGAAGGTTTTGTTAAAGCAAAAGGTGTGGCTGACGAATTGGGGGGTCAGGGTTACATGTTCCCACGTGGCCAAAAAAATATCAAAGTCACTTACACTTATGGTCTCGGCACGTTACCAGAAGATTTAGCACAGGCATTGATTTATCTCACAGCAGAATCTGTACTGGGTCACATAGAAGGCATGACAGGTGGTGGTACACCAACAGCCAATTCATTTTCCAAAGCATACGGTAATCGTGGTAAATACACAAATATTCGTAATGATCTTGCTCGCATGGCCATGTCAATATTAAAATCATATTGGACTGGTGTGGTGGGTTCGTAAGTGTTGACAGTACCAATAGCCGTACAGGCAGAAATTAAACAAGCTCGTACAGACATAACTCGGGAAATAGCTGCATATGGCTACCCCCTTGAATTTCTTGTGCGTAATACTCAGGCACAACAAACACTCGACACATACGGCACGGTAAAGAAAAAACCAGACAACACTCCAACAGACATGAAGGCATTTCCAGTCACGTACTCGCCCAATGCCAGGCAGCTTGAGAAAGCGGGATTGAGAGAAGAGTGTGCTGTATTAGTGTACACGTCTGCCCTTGACTGGGACAACCAAAACGTTAACTGGCAGGCGCTCGATGTGCAAAAGACCAGTGTGAATCTGGCTGGTGAAATGTTTGATATAAAGGAGAAAGGCAAAGTTGGTGGCCTTGCAGATACGATTTTATATTACACGTTTGCTCTTGTTAGGAGATAAACGTGGCTGTTAAAGCAAATAAAGCACATGCTGCGATGATGCGGCAGATCAAAAAACTTCCACAATATTCACTCGAAGTGATAAAAACTGCAACCAAGAAAGCAGCGGTGGCCGTGGTTAAGGAATGGCAGGACGGACTCAAGAAGAATGCTCTAAGACTTGATAAACTCCAACCTGAGACAATAAAACGCAAGCGTAGTCTGGGATTGCCTTTTCCATCGTACCCACTCTACGGAGCGGGCGATACAAAAGAGAACTCATTGTACAACGCACTGCGTATTACTGACAAGAATAAAAAAGGGGTGATACAAGTTGTTGGACGCAAAGCCAAACACTGGAAAGCAAAAAAACTCACACTCGCACACTTACTTGCGATTCATGAATTTGGTGTTACTATCATCCCAAAGGGCGAAAATCCAGTGCCAATCATACTGCCGCCGAGACCGGCACTCAAGAACAGCTGGGAGAAGGTACTGCGTCGCATATCTAAGGAAACCGATATCAAACAAGTGAAAAAAGCTATTACAGACATGATAAAAACTGGTCGTTCATTGTGGCTCGAACGGTCCAAGAAGGAGAACGCTGCGTATGAAAGTGATGATAAACCCGCTAAGTAGTTTAACGGGCTGGACTACCTCTAATGCAGCAGTTACGATGCATGGACTCTGCACAGATCGTAATTATATAGCACAAGAACACGCTGCATCAACGATCATACGCTTCAACAAAGCATTAGATCAGTACGCTTCGTTACCCATTTCTCCGACAGTCAATGTGGGCAAAACACGAGACATTACGATTGCTTTGTGGAGCAGAAACAAAGCGTCAGTCGATTATCAAATGCCAAGCCATTTCTCATACAAGATTGATTTTGGCACCGGTGCTGAGTATTATTTGCCAGTGTGGCCGATTTTTGATGGTGTGACCGTTCGTGTTCCCGAGAATGCGGTGGTAAACAAAATAAAGATCACAGCACTACACAATGACGACGATTACTTAATCATTAGCAACTGCATCGCCTGCAAAGATAACTTACCATACGACGTTCTCGATGCAGCAAAAAGCAAGCTTAGATTACTGATGGCAGAGGCTTTCCCGGTGCCGGGGAGACCAGACCTTGCCGGGATTAAGGTTGGTACGTTCGGTTCGGCGGTGATAGGGCAGACCTACATCGAATGTGCAACACAGCCAGATTTCGTCGATCGGTACGCCAAAGTCTATCTGACCAACGGTGTGATAGGCGAAATCCACAACATAGAGCGCCACACACTCAACGAGACAACGGGTGCCGGGCCGATTCGCTTCTACTTTGGTGATCAGGAAAACGGAAAGCAGATGTTGGCCACTTTCACGGGTGCAGGTGGAGACATTTATCTGTTGTTTGATGTAGACTTTGCAAGAAAAGCCAATAATATTGTATTGCCATCTGTTTCTATTTGGGGCTTTTCATCAGGTTTCGAATACGAAAATACAGAGCAATGGAATGTTCTCGATTCATGGAATGTAGGAGCACAGACAGTAGAATCCCGTATGACTGGGCAACTGGTCGAATGGTCCTTACTTATTGACTGTGAAGCAAGGAGTTATGAACTCATCGAGTACATGGCCCAAGTGGTACGCAAATTCATTGTTTTCGACCCGTTCTGGGTTAACGGTCTCGCACTCGACAAGGGAAGTGATGGCGTCAGCAATGAAATCGAAGGCAATGAAGCATTCGGCATCATACCTAAGGTGCAGTACCCAATCAAGCTACAAGTAAGAGAGGATTTATGGGAAAGAACGACGTTAGCAAAGGCGCTACCACCGACGATAACAGCGAGTCCGAGTCCGCCGTAAGAGTGAGCAAAAGCGAAGCACGGGGAGACGTGGAGCTTGTATTCAAGCAAAATCGCAGTTTTGAACTCCATATCGGTCGTTCAACATACTGTTTTGGCCCCATGGGTCGTCAGCGTGTGCCTGCAGACGTGATCACACACAAAGACTTTGAATCACAGGCTCACTACTTCATCATTAACAAATAACGACACAACAGGAGAAAACAGATATGCCATTACGCAGACTCGGCATTTACGCCGAAAGCAAACCAACAAAGAAGCAAGCACAGGTACAGCCTGCCCGTTTCAGCAACGGCGGAGTCATCGGCCAGTTCGAGCGCAAATATCGCAAAACTTTCCAAGTCAATTCAGCTACTGAGGCGGGCATCATCTTTGGTGTGCCTATGCCAGCTTTCTATGGCATGGATTTCGTGAATGCGTTCTATACGAACGTAGCCAATGTGGCAGCAGCATTGTTTATCAAGGCACACGTTGGTAATACAGGCACTGCCATTGATGCGGTAGTAGCATCTGCCACGGTGCAAGACCGTGCTGGTTCTCCTGTCAATACACTGAAATGTGAAGCTGCTTTCCAAGAAGAACTTGAATACGGCGTATCTGGTAATCGCACGGGGCGTAAAATCACCCTTGGCTACCGTTTCTCAACTACAGTTGTTGGTACTATCGCTTCTGGTGCTACATCAGCAACACTGGCTTCTGTTGCAGGTCTCAAGATTGGCGACATGTGGCAGGTGGATTGCACAGGTGGTCCTGTAAGCAAGAAAATCACAGGCATTGACGAAACAACAAAAACGATTTCGTGGTCAGGTGCCTTCCATGGTTCACTCACTGGAGCAGACGGCGACACATGCGGCGCACTCGGCATCCGCATTCAGACATATCGCAAGTCACTCACAGGTGTTGTGACAGAGACTGACGCTGATCTGGGCAAAGTCTTTTGCTCGCTCGAACCCGAAGTTACAGATTTCTATGTCAACAACATCCACAAAAACAACCAGTACATGAAGTACACTGACCAAGCGTCAGCCACAGCAACTCATCTCCGCTACCCGGCATCAGATTCGGTTGTTGTGTACAATACTTCTGGTGCAGATGGTACAGCAGCAAGCACAGCGTCACACTGGGGATTTGAGAACCTTGAGAAGTTCAATGATCTGCCAGTGCGTTTCCTCGCCAATGCTGAATCCACACTGTCTGGTGTGAACACAGCAGGTGAAGCCTACTGCAAAGGCCGCGATGACAATCCAAAGTGGATATACAACATCCCTGCATCGCTGAGCAAAGCACAAAAAATCACAACAGGCCAATTTTATCAACGCTCAGACGATGTACTCGGCGTGATTGCAGACAACTGGCTCGAAGTCAACGACCCGTTCAGCAATTCGCCGATCGCGCCACCGCGTCAAGTGCCAAATGTTGGTTTCATCATGGGTGCATGGATTCGCGCTATTGAAACACTCGGCATTCACTGGATACCTGCAGTACAGCAGATTTCTCTGTTGGGGTGTGTGGGTGTCGTAGGTACAGAGCAGGCGTCAGACCTTGACCGTACTGACATTGCATCTGCAGGTGTGAATTGCATCGTGGCAGAAGCAGGCCGTGGTATCGTGATCAAAGATTTCTTTACTCCGTCCACTACACTGGAGTTTCAGTTTGCCAACGGCATCCTGATGCGCGAGTATTTCAAAGTCTCGTTCAAAGATTCACTGGCTCCGTCAGTCAACACACCGAACTCTGCCAACCGCATCGATGAAGACAAGACAGCGATATACAATTTCTATCGCGCACACTGGGACCGTGGCTCTACAGGCAATGTTCCACAGGGCGAGACATTCGGTCAGATGCGCAAGGCAGACAATACACTGTCTGACTTTGAAGAGCATGTGCAGATACAGGCGGACGTCATCAACAATCCACCTTCTTCTGTACAGGCTGGACAACGGAATCTGGATTCATGGTTCAAGTTCCCAGCACCAGCAGGCTCTATCCGCATCGGCGTCGGTCTGATGCTCTAACCGATAGAAAAGCATGTGGGTTTTGTTCGTCGTGATTTTCTCAGCAAAAGGGGTAGCAATACACCACGTGCCGGGTTTCACGACGAAGCAAGCCTGTGAAGGTGCACAATATTCACTCACTTCTAATGTCCCAGCTGGTCAATCTGGCTGGGCAGTCTGCTGGAATCTGGAAAACAAAAGCGAATGAGAGATTTCATCTGCCGCAACTGCTTCAAGAAATCCAAGGCTGAGTGGGACAACCAAATCTTTTGCCGTCGTCCTACCTGCATTGACAAAGACGAAAAATCCAAACCAACACCAAAAACCAAAGTTTACGCTGGAGCCAAGCATCCCATGGACGGTGCGCGAGGTATCGCGTGACAGTAGACCAAATTCGTGAACAAATTGTTATTGCATATGTGACGACATTCGGTCGTAAGCCTACTGAGGACGAAGTAGAGGGTAGGCTTAGTATCATCCTTGCCAAGCCTCGCCAATTCCCAGTAAATCTGGCTTCTGTTAGAACAGCAGATTTATCTAATGATACGCAACTAAAATTTTTTCAGTAGGAGAAAACAATGCAACGCAATGACATGGCAGAAAAGAAACGGGTGCTCATCGATGGTGAAGAGCTTCCCGGCCTGTTTATGGTTGGCGAAGTGAGCATGGAGAAGGGGTCTATCGAAGTTCCCGAATTTAAGCGCATTCGTGTCATCCAGAACGGTATTATCAAAATACCAACTGTTCAAATCGGGTACAAGGTACAACGCAACAGCAAGACACTTGCTTTTCTGCGTAACTGGTTCTTCAAAGATGAAGACCACGACGTTACGATCATCAGAACAGACGCGGCTGGTGTCGAGTTTGCCCGCACACTGCTTACAGGTGTGGAACTGCTCAAGTACACAGAACCTCCGTTTGATGGTGCCAACCCAACTTTTGCCAAGTGCGAGCCGATACTCGTTCCTTGGGATTTAGTCCCGGTGGGCGTCCTCTAATGAAACTCCCTGTACCTATTGTACGCGACGACGTAGTATACACAGATGTCGATGTGCAGGCACCAACAACTGGTGTACTGGCAGCGGCAAACCGTATCTCTTCTACTGGCGATGACTTTTCAGCACTTGCTGCGCTACTTACCGGAGTAGTGGTCAGTTTCCACAACGAAGACGACGATCGCGTAGAGGCTGTCTTAACAAAAGAAAATCAACATCTCGCATCATCACTCTGTCAGTCCATGGCTTATCGCGCTGCGGAAGTGGTTGTACTTGAAGCATTAAAGATAGTTCATGATGACCATATGATCGAGGGTGTTTATCCTTGCCCACGGTGTGATACTCGTGCGATTGCAGAGTTGCAACCATCACCAAATGGCAACAAAGATGAAGATATCGATACCCGCGATTCGATCGACGATCTGCCTATCACTATCATGCCCAATCTGGACAGACTTGTGTTTACTCAAGTATTTACACAGCCTGTTACGATAATCAACAAAGCCAACGGGCAGGTGATAGCAGAAGTGAAGTCTATCACATTGCGTCACCCAACTATGCGTGACTGCATTGCAGCTTTCCGCATGGTGGGCGCTCGCGATGCAATGCGGCTACAGTTCACAACTTACGTTGAAGCACTGACCCATGTAAACAATGAACTTGTAGACAAAAAATGGAAAAACCAATTCGGTCTGCTGGTCTTTGAAAATATCAAAAATGTGAAAGATGTGAAAGAACTCTCTACCGAGATTGCGCAGTGGGGGCTTGACAACAAAGTATCCAAGTGCTGTCGCAACTGTGGTAAGGAATGGAAAGCTACTGTTCCTACTTCACGTTTTTTCGCTTCTGCTCTGCAGGCTACGACTTAGAGCCAATCCCACCTGCAGGGCTCCACGCTTATGTGACGTGGTTGGCTTCATCCTGTCGAGAAATCGACATTGATTATGAGTTGCTCATATCTGAGGCTGTTCACGCTGGTAGGTTTACAAAAGGTTCTTTTACGTACGATCACATGCTGAGTTTTCCAATTGACCTTTATCTGAAATGGCATGAGGTCATGGTAAAAGCGGTTAACGACGCTAACGAAGCTGCAAAGAATAAGGGGGGCAATGATGGCGAATGAAGCAGCAGTTGGCTTTGCATTTGACCCCTCAGGTATCGTAGCTGGTGCACAAAAAGGTGTCGCTGCCATCGAGTCTCTTAATGCCCGAGTGAAAATGGCAAGCAATGTCGCCTTGGGTTATCTTGGCATGCGCGGTATTGGTGCCGCACTCCCAGAGCTTGGCAAGACTGCATCAATCGCTGGCGACATTATTCAACGTAATCTCTTCTGGCCTTTACGGCAGGAACTGGCACCACTTCTCAACAAATTTTTGGCTTGGGTGCGCGACTCACGCGGCATGTTTGTGCGTTGGGGTGGCTACCTTGTCGGTGTATTTCGTATCATCAAAGGTGTTATAGAAGGTATCTGGGATTTTATGAAACGACTGGGCCAGTCATTCAACAAATTCATAGAAAATGTGTTTGGTAAATCAACTCGCACGATTGGCCAGACTATGAATTTACTCTTGGGCAAAATCGCCATAGTCATTGCATTCCTTATGACAGCCCTCGAGCCTCTGGCAGATGCGTTTGGCAAAATCTTTGGTTTTATCTTTGTCGGCATAAAGCGTTTCTTTGAAGGTCTGGGTTCTATGATAGCCGAAATCATAGAAGAAGTGTCGGGCGTAGCCAAAGCTTTCTCTGAACTCGTAGATGAAATCTTCGGTGCAGGTGACGGAGCCAAGGTTTTTGGTGACATTATGTTTATCATTGGCAAGACTATCGGGCATGTTTTCAAGATTGTGTTGTACTTACTCAAGACAGCCATTGGCGGAATAAAAGACTTGATAAAGTGGTTTAAGGAAACATTCAACTATATTGCGTCTGCGAAGTCAATTCCTGAGGGTGTGCTGCGCACGATAGAGTCTCTATTTACGGGCATTGGCCGCGCGGCAAAGTGGGTGGTGGAAGCTCTTGCTGGTCTGTTCGACAACCTTGCTAAGTGGGCAGATGACGTCGGATTAAAGTGGCTGGGCGATTTCTTCCGTGGTTTGGCTCAGTATTTTAGAGATTTGGCAGATAAAATTTCTATCACAGTTTCTGCATTAAAGGAATTTTTTCAACTCATAGGAGAAATAACTGGCATATCTGACGCTAAAGTCGTTGGTGGCAAATCAACAGGCGATCGTTTAAAAGACTTGAGTTACAAAGCTTTTGCTTCTGACCCAATGATGGCACAAGGAATGAAACAGGCACGTGAAGAAGCTTATAGAGAAGCCAAAGCCAAAGGCATCAGATGGGAAGATTCTGAATTTCGCAAAAATTTGCCAGATGTGCTCAATCAACAATTGGACGAGAAATTTGGCAAGGTTGAAATGACATACAACGTGAATTTGAATGTGACCGAAGGTAATGCAAAACAAGCAGGCCAGAATTTCAACAGGGGCATAAATGCTGACGCGCGCAAAGCTGTCATAGACAAGCGTACTGCAACGGGACGGTAACAGATGCCAATTAATTACAGCGCACCGAAGATGTCGTTCCATCTTCCTTGGTTTATGTTTGACATGGACAATTACCAGTTACTCACATCAACCATCATACCCGGTGACATCAAAGACACCAAAGATGTTATACTCACAGAGACTCCAATTCCGGGATTGAATTATATGCCTGTAAATCCGGCTGGTGGCGGCAACAGGAAAATTGGCTTCACACTTCCACTCATTAAGCGCAACAACACTGTAGGCAATGTACTGTTACTCAAGCAAGTAGAAAATTTGCGTAATCAGGCTGGGGGTTTCTTCTCCCTTGCCACTTCAAACGGTCAGTTCACCCCAAATCCCAAGGTGCTGTTCTCTTGGGGAACGGGTTCGCTGCCTCTTGTCTACTGGGTGAAAAAAGCGGACGCAACACATAAGGAAGGCTGGGTTAATGAACTCGGCATGCCACAATACAGTGAAATTGAGTTTGAACTCTGGCTTGATGAATCACATCTTATGTATAAAGCAGAAGAAATCTGGCGCAAGATGGCTTCACTTACGGGCATGGTGCTCAATGCATATGACGTCACAAGTTCACTTGCAACAGGTAAGAGAGCATATTAATGCCACGCTATATTGAAATAGATACAATTTCGTTTACCCGCCCAATCAAGGGCGACAAAGTACCGATCAAAGATGTGCGACCAAGACCAACATACACAGATGCACTGATAGCAGAAGTTGGCATAGCAAAAAGTCTTGATGAAGTGTGTGTCAGGCAGGAAGTTTACGGTGCTGACAGTGAAAGTGCATCGTACAAGATTTATGAACGCAACGAAGCCGCAATTGTTGATAACGGATTTTCTATTGTCGGCTTGCGTAACTTGGTAGTGCCTCTATGATAGGAATTTCTAATCGGGACCGTTCATTTTTCAACATCAAACCTGCCCTCAAAAAAGGGCCGATCTTATATAATGACTTTCTGCTTTCTCCAGATGAGAAGATAGTCAGTAATGAAGATGTCATGTCGTTGGAAATTACAGAGGAAATGGGACGCATGATCACGGGGTCGCTCGTATTGAACGACCCATATCACAAATACTCGCGAGTTTTGCGTGATTACAGCAAATTGCAGATTACATGGGGTTATTATCGTCCAGATATATCACCATTTTCTGTCATTCAGTTAAGCAAAAACCCAACCGAATTTTCCAACATTGCGGCCAAGCGTACTATCCTTGCACGTGTGCTTTCACCTTCCGGTGGTGGAGCGGTTAATGGGCAAGTAACTTATAACTGCCAATTTCAGGCATTTGTTGAACTCGGGCAGAACAATCAAACGAAACTGTGGTACGTTGGTACTAAAGAATTGCTCGTACGTGAAGTGGCACTTGCCATGATGAAGATTCCTTTAATGTTCGTAAACTTCAAACGTGGCAATGAAAAAGTGACACCAGAAGCCGGTGTGCGGATGGATAACGAATCACCATTTAGGTTTTTGCACCGCAAGGCACAGGAATGGGGGTGCTCATTTAGTATTGGGTACACTCCAACTGGAGTACCTGCTCTCATGTTTGTAGACCCGGACAAAGTGCAAACATGTGGTTTTTTGAATGTTATACTCGGTGCTGCTGGTAATAGCAATCTGTTTGAGTACATGAGCGGTACACGCAATGTCCTTGACTATACATGGCGCAAGACCAATGGTGGTGGTGACAACGTACAAGTCCAATATGTGAATGGTAAGCCAGAATATATATATACGCGAGCCAATGACGAGAAAGTCACTTACTGGAAACTTGATTTTAATGCCATAAAACGTTATTACAAAGACCGCAAGCAAAACATATCTGATCTTACTGCATTTACAAAGAAAATGCTCGAGACTGATGATTTCAATGAGTTTGTCAAACGCAAATTCTTTGTGCCAGCAACATCAACCACTGCCCCACAGGGGTCTGGATATGAAATGACACTCAACACACTTGGTAATCCTTTGTTTACAGCTGGTAATAAAGCCACATTTGGTGAAGGATTCCCATCTCGCGTACGCCATACAGAAAAATCACCCATCAAATTCTTTATGCGCAAAGTCACACATGCTATCAATCGCGAATCGTACAAAAATTCGATAGACGTTGTTGATGCATACACTGTCTCTGGGGGGTCGCTCGTTGGATAACGATTACAGTTTAGACTCACTCATTGCACAAATAGTAAAAGAAGAAACTGTATATGATAAGTCATATCAGGGCAAGGTGCTATTAAACATTGACCCATTGCGCCCAAAATCCGGGCGAGTTTTTTGTCTGGTGCCTGATTTGGGGTGGGACACCCCGCTTACTGGTGCTTGGTGCTATCCACGACAATTGCATGCCATATCTGTACCCAAGATAGGTTCTTTGGTTGAAGTGTCATTTCTGCGTGGCGACCGTGAATGGCCGGTCTATAGATGCAAAGCTCAGGAAAGCAGTGATGAAATACCAAGTTTGTATGACGGTTTGCCTACTACTCATGTCGTGTTTGAATCCCCATTAATGAAACAAGGAATTGTAGTTGATGATTTAACTGGGTCTGTGGCGATACTAAACAAACTGTTGCTTAAACTTGGTAGTAAGACAGCAACTTCGCCTGTGGTCAAGGGTGATCAATTGTTAACGTTCCTTGGCACGTTGGTAACAACTATCAATGCACTTATAACTAAATATAATGCACACACTCATCCAGAAACTGGCAGCACTACAGGACCGACTACCAATACAGCCAGTGCGGCTACTGCCCCAACTTCGGCTTTAGTGTCTACCAGCGTTTTTACTAAGTAGCTTACATAGAAGCATGCCAGCAGTCACCGGCACCTTTGATTCGTTTTTTTATTACGGACAGAATGACATCACAGTTGAGTGCATCAACGATGTTTCTGAAACAATACTACAGCCAAAGGGGTCTATGTTTTATGACCGCTCCAACGGCACGGATTTGGCAGCTACTCGCAACAATCCGCGCGGTGGCATGCTTGATTTTCTTATGCGGTTTGACATTGCTGCGGCCATAGCCCGCCGCAATAGTGAAGTCTCAGATGGTTCTAACAATACAAAAGATCGCAGAGTTGCTGCGTCGCAATCGTCTGTTGAGATAGCATATCCGCCCAAAGGCGGTGCTGATGTCACTGTGTCATTTATCATGTTTTCAGGATTAAGAAATATACGAAACCTTGCGGTGTCACTGCCTGCCGGGGCTGGGGGTTAACAGTGGCAACAAAGAATCCAATACAATATACAAGCCGTACATACGAGCGGATATTGGCAGACATCAATTCAGACTCAGAATTGGCAGACAAGCCAGCATGGTTTAAGCGTATATGGGCCGGGGTTGGCGATGTTATATCAATGTGGAATAACTCAGTAGCCAACCTTGCATTTTTGCGTACAGCTTTCACCAAGCAAGCAGTAGTTGATCATCTTGAAATGCTTGATTACTACCTTACCAGACTTACCACATCATCAGGGATTCAGGTATTTAACTTGCAGGATTCTGCAGTTTTGCCACTTTTTATAAACAAAGACGATTTAAAAGCGTCACTTACTGGTGGTAGTAACGCGTCATCATTAACTTACCAATCGCGCGCCAATACTACCGTTACCTCAGTCACTTCGACTTTTACGGCATCTGCCGGTACAGACCTTATCACTATACCAACAGCAGGTTCATGGGGCTATACTGGTGTAAAAGTGAAACTTTCATCATCGGGTACTTTGCCTGCCGGTTTATCTGCCCAGTCATATTGGCTCATTTATGTGAGTGCAACCACTTTCAGACTTGCAGCATCTCAGGCCGATGCTATGGCTGGTGTTTATATCGATCTTACTGATGCAGGCACTGGCACTCATACGCTGGAAGTACGCGCGGCGATTGCAACCTGTTACCAACAAGAAAACAAGCCTGAGTATGCGGCGGGCAAAAGTGATGGGTCTACGGGTTGGCAGGAGTTTAATCTTGTAGACCTTGACCTTATTGCTGGTACAGAAGTAGTAACAATTAATTCTGTAGTCTGGACACGCGTTGATACTTTTGTGGATTCTCAGCCCACAGATACACATTATCGCCTGTTGTCTCGCACTGATGGCACACCATATCTGCGATTTGGCAATGGCACTTATGGTGCAATACCGGCAGCATTTGATATCATGGTTGCGTACGCAACAGGTGGTGGTACTTCTGCCAACGTCACGTCAACCAATCGTGTCACTTCATATTCGGGTGCAGATGCCAACATTGAGTCTACGTTTAATGCAACTATTTATAATGGTGGTGCAGCAGAGGAATCAACGGAAAATGCCAAGCGCGTTGCCCCAATTCTGCTTAAGGCGCAAAATCGTTTTATTACTTCTGGAGACGGTGAGGCACTGTCCAAGTCTTATGGTGGTGTTGCTCGCGTAAAAATTAATCGTAATTATTACGGTCCATTGTCTGTACAAGTAATTGTTGTTCCGACCGGTGGTGGCGCTCCTTCGCCCGCTCTTGTATCGGGGCTTGAAGCTTTTTTGAGTAGTCGTTCATTATTCGAAGAACCAAACATCGTAGTTGAAGCACCAACATATGTGGCCATCAATTTCACATCGGCTTTTAAGCCTTTATCTGGTTATCTTTACACAGAAGTGAAACCACTTTACGAATTGGCTGTCAAACTTCTGTTTTCTGAGGTTACGTCAGAAATCATAGACACGTATGTTGGGTCTGGTATTGCTGATGCGGTAGAATCAATTAACAACATTTTTTCTACATCGTTCACGGTTGATGATTACGAAACTATACAGCGCTTGCTTGATAATGTGCCTCTTTTTGAATTTGGGGCAGCAATACAACAGTCTGATGTACTCGGTTTCTTGGATTCGTTTGTCACTGGTGTTGATTATTTAACAGTATCGGCACCATCATTTCCGATTACGTTCACAGGCTCTGAAACATCAACCCATGGAACAGTAACAACTACAGAGATACCGTAATGCTACCAGTACCATTTGAAAAGTACATACCACAGACTCTCAGGGACCAACTCTCTGACGATGCTGGTGGGCAAGCATTAGTTAATCGTGTTGATACTTCGTTACGCGAATTACGTGAAGACACACTGCGCATTGAATGGTTGCGTAATCCAGAACAGTGCCCAAGCAAATACTTGAATCTCCTTGCAGAAAAGTATGCTATTACAGTGTACCCTGCAGATTCGGACAGAGTAAAGCGCATCAAAATAAAGAATGCTATCAAAACTCACAGGAATCATGGTTTGTTTGAACCTGTTGTAAAGCCGCTTATAGATACAATAACTGGGTTAGATTCTTTCATATACAAAACACCATCCGATATAGACGAAGATGAAATATTTTTGGGTGATGGCGATGACGAAGATAAAATGTGGTCTGTTTTTGGTGGTGATGGTGTTGCTCCTTTTGGTTTTGAAGCTATGGGAGACGATACATCTGAGCAAGTAGCTGGTGTAGTGTGGATAGCACTTACAAATAATCCAACATCTGGTGCAGCAATTACAGATGATATGGTAGATGAAATAAAACGCATTATATTGCTTGATGTACCAGCATATTTTGTTGTATACCTTGGATATGTTGATGCTGATGGTTATTTTATTATGTACACAAATCCTATAGTGGAGTAAAAAATGAATAAACACCATAATTTTGACTACGATGGAGCCACACCAAAAGCAATTGGTGATAGGTATTATGGACAAGATCGCATACGGGATTTTTGGTATTGTATAGACCTTATAGGAAAATTGGGTTTAGATTCAATTGGTGCTGTGTCTTTCATATATGGGTTAACATCTGGTACCGTCACTAAGGGGAGTGGGGATTCTATAAATATTACATCGGCTGTTGGCTACCAAAACTTTCCTGTAAAAGTGCCTGCGTCTTTTGCAAATTTACCTCCTACTACATCGGCGGACACAGCAGTATGTCGTATAGAAGTGCCAGCACAAACAAATCTGGCTGTTACTGGTGGTCAAATATCGGCCAACTGTTATGCAAATGCCATTTTAAATGGTTCTACTGTGAATTATGTTAAAATCAAATACAAAGAACTTGACACATCGGACACCAGAACCAAAGCGAAACGTGGTGGTGTATATGTGTATCATAAATTATCATCATATGAAATACGCATAGAACCTGTGGTAGCAGATTCTACAGAAATTGCCATTGCTTCTTTTACAGGCAACGCAGGTGGGGCTTTTACTATTGCTAACATTGCAGGTAATCGTATACCACTATCATCTGAGTTTGTGCGCCTTAATCAACTTGAAGGAATCGTTTCACCACTTCATGGTGTCAAAGCTTTTACAGCTTCAACGACATG
>JACCDG011812683.1_pt1 | contig 53164 bp, 40 predicted proteins | sample 7442471 | NCBI WGS metagenome assembly JACCDG01 (sample SAMN15323444, study PRJNA562643) | freshwater metagenome | isolation source: river surface water | place: USA:Blue River Watershed | collected 2017-08-17 | reverse complement strand
CCCAGCATCGTACGAAGCCTGATCTTCATACTTCCTTATACCCTCCTCCGTGGGAGGTTTTCGAATTCTCGGTAGACCTTCTGGAGCCATGCCCACATAGGGTCACCCCCATGCAGGGCCCAAGCTACTGCCGCTGGGCTCCAGTTGTCCCGGGCACGCGCCCGTACCGCTGGACCGTTGACCGAGAATCGGGCGAACCATGCGTGTGTTTTGGTCGCCTGCTCAGGGGTAAGGGCTGCTCCGGTAGCAAGGTGCTGCGCGAAGAGAACAGTCTCTTCGCGCAGACCCTTACCGCCTTTTCCACCTTGATACAAAAAGAGCCCGAATTTGGCAACTTTTTGTACTTCAGGCGGCGGAGTCATGCAAGTTGACGCTGCTTGGCCAGCAGCGTGAGCAGCGCTTCCATATAGGTGTGGATCTGGTCGACGTGCGCCTTGGACGCGTCTACCCCTTCGTCATGCGCTGCCTCATGGAGAAGCACTCCAGCGGTCTTGCCGTAAGTCTGAAGACAGAGACGGCTCAGAAGGATTTGTTCCCCTCGGTGAAGGCCTTCGATGGCTGGACTCCCGAACTGTACGACGGTTACACGGCATTCGATGTTGCAGCCGATACGTGCCAGATCGTGAAGCACCAGCCGCAGCATTCGTTGCTCCTCTTGCGTCAGCTCGTCGAAGGAGAATTGTTGCACGATCCGTTGTTCGTGTTCGGCTTTGAATTGCTGAGGGGTCTGGAGCTTCCGGCGGAGCACCGACACCAGCGCTGAAGGCACCACGACCCCTTTGGCCCCGAGATGTTCCAGCTCGACTCCTTCTCCCGTACTGAAGATCGGCAGCGCGTTATCCCCGTAGCGTGCTTGGAATACCTTCACCATGCTCTCTGCGAGGTCCACGTTGGTGATCCAGCTCGCACCATGAAGATCACTTGCGCCGTTCAGGAAACCATCGAAGACCTTCCGGGCTGCTTCGGGTCTTGTAGCGGCTTGACCCCACATGGACTGAACCTTCAGGTTGAGCTGGTACTGTTCGTAGCTTCGACGATCTCGACTAACTTCCAGCTCCTTGAGGTTGTACCCCGCCATGGCTCCGCTGATCTTCGTGATGTAGACGCCTCGCGCGTAGACGTGGCCTTCGCGGTCTGGATCCAAAAGGATCTCACCCTCGGTCGTTGCGAGTACATCCTTTGGCGGGTTGAGCTTCAGGAACATCTGCGTCGCTTGATAGAACAGGTCGTCGGACACCCCCTCGATGGTGATGACGAGGTTCCCCGAGGGTACCTTTTTTGTCCGTGTGTTGATCGCGAACGCACGAACACCGTTCTTGTCGGTCTCCAAGACCGGAGTCCAGGTCTCGTAGTCATTCTCGATCTTGACGTTGAAGTTGTTCCTCACGAGAACCAGCAAAGCGAGCTTCATACCTTCGCCGTACTGACCGATGGTCTGCGTCGATCCTGCCTTGCTGGTACCTCCAAGATAAAGCGCTTGCACATCCAGGCGCACCCCTCGATTGGTGATGACCATCTCATCTCCCAAATGCGTTACCGATGCCGCAGCTCCTTGTTCCACTTCTGCGTCGAGGGCGTTGGCGATCAGTTCGCGCAGGGCATCTTGTACGCGCCAGTTTCGGACATAGTCCTCACGAATCATGTACTCGTGACGTGCCATTAGCGTACGACTCCTTTCTTCGGTCGGGGCGGTTTCGGCGTCTCCGATTCTTCTTCTGACGGTTCTGCGAGCCGAGCCTTGCACAGCTCTGCGATCAGGGTCGGAGAGCCCTCCTTGTTGGTCGCGTTGATATGGGCACTCGCGAAGTAGTCCACGCCGGTTTCCAGGGCGTAGATGTGCGTGTGCGCGACGCGTGTTCCTTGCAGATGATGACGAAGTGCCGACAGTACTCGCAGACTCTTTTCCCGTGGGAGATAGCTGCGAGACCCTCGCCCTTCAATGAACAGCTTACGGAGACCGTGTGCAGGATCCCCTTCCTGCAAGTTCACGCCTGACGAGTAAGCCGAGATGAAGGCCGTCACCTTGGCCGGGTCCTTCCTCATCGCGAGGAAGAATGGTGCGGAAAGCCAGCTGGTCCTCATCGCGGTATCTACGAAGTGGGGCCCGGAAAGCGCGACCATATCTGCTTCTTCCGTAAGGATTCGCTCCATGTCGAAAACGCTCAGAGGTACGCGATTACTCCGCGTGATGAGCTTCTGGAGACTGTTACACAGCGCTGCCCAGAAACTTGCGTACTGTTGTCCTCGCATGTGAAGAATCTGCCCTTGAGTCCGCTTCATCCCTGTATCCAGGACTGCCATGGCCTCAGGCGGCAGATCGATGGTCACTCGCATGCGAATGGTACAACCAGACTTCACGATAGCGTGCAGCCGATGTTGTCCATCGAGCAGGAAACCGTCCTTGTCGAAAGCGATTCCCTGATGCGTGCAGAGCCACTGCCCAGATTTCATCTGCTCCACGAATCGATCTACGGTCGCGGGTTGAACCGGGCGGTTCTTGCGGTTCTTGGTGAGATACGCCTTTGCCTGTTCAGGCGTGATGTCTTCTATCCAGCTGTTGTCTTCGTTATTCGTCGGCTTTTTCATGTCGTTCCTTGTGTTGGAGGGCTTCCGCTGTTGTCTTTCTTCATCCGCATGGCGCGGAGTTTGCGATACATCTCCTCAAAGGCGGTGTAAGTCGCAAACTCGTGAAAAGCGGCGCGTTGTTCGAGCGCAAAAGAGGAGTACTCCGCATTTCGTACGGCCAAGAAGTCCCGATAGAGCGCGGTCTCCAGATCTGCGCAGGTTCGACACACGACCAGAAATTGTTGATATTCCTGGGCCTCTGCGAAGACCGGGGAGAGTCGTTCGCGTTGTACTTGCCATACATCGCGCGTAGTACCCCCGAGGAAGGTGTAGACCTCCTCCCCAGGAGGCTTGCGTTGGACGAAGGTCGGGCGATGGGCCGTGGCAGGCTCATCGCAATAGAGACACTGTCCTGTCTTCGCCCGGTCTTTGGCGATGGTCAGGAGCTTGTCTCGATTCGGCAGGACTTGAAGGGTGACCAACGCTCCCGGCGGTGCGGGCGGCGTTGCAGGCGGGGGTTGCGTTACCGTCGTGAGTGTCGAGGTGTCGGCGGGGTTGCCTGACGACTGTTCCAGGTGGCTTTTTTTGCGTTGTCTGTATCGCCGATAGATGACGAAGAGAGCGACGAGAACGGCGATGCCGATAGGCCAGAATGCGATGATCGGGATGTTGTTGATTCGCAAGATCCCTCCTTGGGTTGAAGCTTTTCGTAAATCACCCAACCATTTCGTTCCGTTGGGTCCGGGAGCGTTTGATCTTCGAAGAACACCCAAAAACAGTACCGCACGACTTCGCGCAATTTATGTGTTTTCGGATGTCGTACCGCCAGGTGCAAGATGCCCTGCGCGTACCACGCATGCGCCTGTACACCGATTTCGAGAGGGAGATAGGCGAAAATATGATGAAACTCTTCGCCTGATGCTTCCACGCGCGCTATCTGGGGTCTGAGGGCTTCCGCGCGTTGCCTCAGATACGCAGCCTCAACCGGCGTCACGAGGCGAGCTCGTCGCTTGTTGCCAATATTCGAAGGCCTTCTTGCGAACGGCATCGCTATCGACACGCGACAGACGCGGTGGATCTTGATTGAATACGCAGAGCGCGAGCAGCTCTACGGCATAGACGACTTGTTCAGGCACCAACTGGTCCTGATCAATCAACAGCGAGAGGAAATTGTTCAGACGTTCGGCGGTCAGTCGGGCCGTCTGTACTTTGTCCTTCGGTGGTGCCCGCAAGCCGAAAGCGTCTTTAGGGTCACGAACTTCGACCTCTTGTGGGGCCAAGCTCGTGTGATCCGCGATGCGCTCGTAGGTCTTGACCAGCTTGTCCAAGTCGAGGTTTTCGCCCGGAACGTACACCTTGGGCGTCATGTTCAGCCTGCCTTCTTGATAGCTTGGGTGCAGTCAGTCTTGAGCTCCGTACGTCGTACCAAGACCACCTCTGCGACACCGTCACGAACCACAGGCAGTCCGGGGATGGTGTTGAGTTGTTCCGGTTGGGACTTGCTGCGTGCCGCGCAGATCGCGAACATAGTCGGACGGTCGGCGGTCGGCCCTGCTCGATGTTGTTGATGAAAGTGCACACAATCAGCACAGCGGATCAGGTTCATTTTTCGATCATACCCTCCGTGCCCATTGAACGCCATAAGTACGCAGTACGGAAGCCATCTCGGTCGGTTTTCGTCGTTCCATATCCGTAAGCGCGAGCGCGAGGCGATCGACCGCCATTCGACTGGCGACCTCTGGACTCGTCGAGCTGGCCTCCGCGTAGAGCCGCGTGGGGCCCAGTACGAGGCATACACAAGGGACGCCTTGTACAGCTTCGGACAATCTCAGCTGCTGTTTCTTCAGACAGTTTGAAAATTCCTCGGGGCACAGCGTACTCAGCTCGTGCAAGAACTCTCCAAGAACTTGCAGCGCGAGGCTCTCAGCGACTTCCTCTCGAGGCCGCAACGGCAAGAAGATGGTGTACATCCAGTGGCGCCCTTCGAAGAGCAGGCGCGTGTGTCCCGATCGCGCCCCCGCCAACGGGTCCTCCGGCGGCGGCGCCTCTCGCACCCAGGGATTACGAACGCCAAGAGATTTCATGCCAAGACCAGAGGGCTGTGAACGTTCTTCAGTTCTGGATCGTTGCAATCGTAGTGTCCCGTTTCCCAATCGCCTTCAGTCAAAACGTTGGGAGCGTTGATCTTCGGATCGTGCTGAACGCTTCTCGCACGAAACAGGATAACGAAACGATGCCCTCGCGCATACACCTTGCCGCAGAACAGGCACTGATGCGTAGGGCTGCGCTTAGGAAGAGGTTGTTCTGTCCCCATCTTCATGAGACCTCTCGGAACTTCTGGATGAAGTGCTGGAGCCGATGGATTGTGGCAGCGACCGTGTACAACTTCCGGCTCCGGGGAAGTGTAGATTTGCCCATCTTGGTAGTGATCATATACCCAGACTTGTTGCACGACATCCCCCGGACGAACGGGGTTCCGGCAGGCCCTGCACACACCATTCATGGAAGAGCTGCCTTCTTGAGCGCTGCCAGAAAGTTCAGCACTTGAGGTTTGGTTTCACAGAGCGGATGCGGAAAGGCTTTCCGGATACGCCCCGAATACTGCTTCATCTTGCCTTGCGCACGCCGGTCCAGGAGCGCGACGACCCCAAGGTCCGTCTCAGTACGGATGAGCCGGCCCCCACCTTGAGCCAGATCCAGCAAGGCTTCGTTCAGATCGAACTTCGACCACGCGTCCATCGAAGATCGTTCCATGTCTTCGCCCATCTCGACCTTGCGCTGGATGTAGACGGCCTTACGCGCTTGAAGGAGAACGTCCCCTTTATTCGGGAATGGAATGCGCGGGATCACGACGAGGCGCAGACCGAGCCCCGGGATATCGACACCTTCCCAGAAAGTCTTCAGGGCCACCAGGACGGCATCGGGATTCGTCTTGAACCATGCGGTCAAACGTTCTGGGTCATCTTTGCCTTGCATACCGAGCTTGTAAGACATATTCCCGCCGTACGCCTCCCAGAGACGGTTGTACAGCTTTTCCATATCTTCACGGGACGCACAGAGGACGAGCGCGCCGCCGCCTGAAGCGTTGAGAAGCTCGTGGACTTCGTCTGCCATTTGTTCGTAGTAAGTGGCCCCGCGTTCCTTGGTAGGATCCGGTGCAGTGCTGGAAACGTACAGCACCGACTGCTGTGCATACTGAAACGGGGAAGGCACGATCTGTTGCACTGTCAACTGTGAGCTCGAGAAGCCGAACTCATCCGCGACGTAGCCGAAGTTTCCTCCCGTAGTCAGCGTCGCGCTCGTGACGATCAAGGCCCGTGCCTTGAGCAATGCCGGAGCAACGAGCGGCCCGATCTCGATCGGCGTGACCGTGATCTGCGGGTCTTCCTTCTTGTCCGCCGTAAAAGACGCACAGTAAGGCCCTGCGTCGAAACCTTCACGCGGGACATCCAGCACGATCTCACAGACCTTCTTGATCTTCGCGAGCAGCCGGGTGGCGCCAGCGTACTTCGCGCGTTGCCGTGCGAGGTAGCTGCGATCCCCCTCTGAGGCGTTTTCGTCGGACATCCCAGTGTTGTTCAGCGTCTCCAAGGATCTGGTGACCAGAGCGAGGATTGCTCCGAAGCCTTTCGCCATTGCCGGAGAGACCTCGAGTACTCCGCTACGTCCTTGCGTATTGCGAAATACTTGCCCGTACGCCTCCTTCAATTTCCCGTCGAAATTGAAGTCCGTCCCCTGGAACCATCTGTCGAAGTATTCCGGCTGCCGAGGATGCAACGTACATGCGAAGGCTTCCCGGAATGCTTTCGGGGCATTGTGCCCTTCGTCGATCACCAGTACGTCGTACTCCCCGAAGATCTTGCCTCCTCCCAGCGCCAGATCTTGTGCCAGGAGCGAGTGGTTGACGACCACCACAGGCGTGAGCAAGGCGTTGTTGCGCCCCGCGACATACTTGCAGGTATCGATGTGCGGACAGAGAGCACGGACGCAGTCCGTTACGCGCGTCGCATGCGTCCAGCCGGCTTGGTAGCCACCGATGTCCCCCGTCGGCGACGTCTCGATTACCGTCAGGAACTTGCGTCGCTCCACTTCAGGGATCTGTTGATAGACCTCCGTATCCATGAACTCATCCATACGGAGCTGACAGAAGTAGTTCTGAACCCCTTTCATCAAGGAGAAGGGACGCTGGCCCAGCGCTGCCCGAATCGCCGGGAGGTCCTTGTTGACGAGCTGTTCTTGAAGAGTCTTCTTCCCTGTGGAGATCACTACTCGGCGGTCATGATACATCGCCGGGAGGCTGTATGCGATGCTTTTTCCTGTACCTGTACCAGCTTCGATAAATCCGATTCCTCCGTCGTTCATGAGCTGCGCGCACAGCTTCGCCATGGTGAGCTGCCCCGGGCGCGCGGAGCGAACCAGCCCCTTGCTGGTGTTGGTCAACCAGCTTTCGATGTCAGCGATTGCAATCACACACAACCTCCAGTAGAAACATTGTTTGCTTCTACCACGAAAGGCGCAATTCTATGACCGCACCGCAGCGACCCGGAAACTACGAGGGGGCGAGCCCTGCCTCTACCTTGGCTGAGCAGTTCGCCAGCGAGCTTCCGATGGACGAAGAAGAGTGGACGTCGAAGCCGGCAGCAGCAGCGGCACCGGCACAGGCAGCGACGCCTGCACCGCCCGCAGCGGCGCCTGCACCTGAAAAGCCCAAGAGCTGGGAAGAGATGCTGGTTGATGCTCAGATCACCAAGGATCAGGCCATCGAGATCCTCGACGCGATCCTCTCCAGAGGGTATTACCAGCGAACCTTCGAACTGTTTCAGGGTAGGTATCCGGTCACGCTGCGCACGCGAAACAACGCGTCACGGACTGAGATCGCTCGCTACATCGACCTGGAACCGGCGATCGGGGCCCGTACGTCGTACGAACGTCGTATGAAGGCGGTCCTGCTCTACAGTCTCGTCTCGCTCGGCGGGACCAAGCTCGTGTGGCCAGCAGATGACGCGAAGCCCGAAGATCTGGAGAAGATCCTTCAGGAACGGGAGGCCATCATCAATCGAATCCCCGCTGCTATGTGCGACCAGATCTACAACGTGGTCGTTCGTTTCGAGAACGCGACCTTCGCGGCGCTCGCAGGAGGCGCCCCGACGGGTTTCTAGCGACCCCGTCGGGGGAGATTCGGGCTCGTGCGCTCGCGGCCGGGGTCCCTCTCCCTCCGGCGGGGTCTTTCTCTGACGCAGTAATGCAAGAAGTTCTCTTTCGCGATCGCAACTTGCGATATGCGGAAACCTTGTTTCATGCGACGCAACAACAACAAATCCTCTTGTTGTTGTTGGAGCTCATTGGATTGGATCCTTCAGAACTGGATGCAAGGCGAAAAAATTTGCAAGCCATTTTCAAGGAGTCCATCAGAACCTACGGCGCGGAGTTGTACGGAGACCGGTATCTCCCCGGAGCTGAAGCAGCAGAAGCAGAACGCGCGCGAGTGGCCCGCCTGAAAGCGCTCGACGACAAACGTCGAGAAGAACTTCGCATCGCGCGTGTGGCGAAGTGGTCGGAGGAGTAACCTAACGAGGTGCCGCCTCCTCTCCCGTACAATTCGATGCAGGCCCAGGCGGGGATGTTCCCTACCCCGCAAGTGATTTTTCCAGGGCAAGTCGCTGCCGCGATCGCGACGCAGGGGCCCCTCGGGGCTTTCGGGTCCCTCTTCGGCGGCCAGACGTTTCAAACAGCCGTCGGAACGCCACCGATCTACCAGGGGCCTACGGGGATCATGGCCCCGATCGGGCCCTCCGCCCCGTACAACCCCTACGCCGGTCTAGGGGCTTATGGTGGAGGCCAGGGCGCAAGCTCCCCGTTTCGTCCCTACAGCCCGAATCTGCCTCCAGCCTACGGGGGTCTGCAAGGTGTTGGAGCTGTTCCGTTTGCTCCTTCTCAGCCCTTCAGCAGCTTTGATACGCCGTATGGCAACATCATCGGGCAGCAGCACGCGAACGAACAACGCGCCTGGATCATGTCGCACGCCCACCAGGGCATCGCGGCCCGTATGGGCGCCAATCTCGCCGCCGGAGCAGCCGGGGCCTATGCAGGGAGCCGTTTCGGTCGTGTAGGGGCGCTTGTAGGAGGTGTTGGGGGCTTTCTCGGATCAGAAGCCCTGGGGCTGGGGCGTGGGGCGCAGAACCTGTACGGAAACTGGTCCATCGCTCCACAGATGGCGGGCTTTGGTGCAGGGCTCGGCATCGGAAACGTTTCGCAAGGATTCCTCTCGGGCGGAGGTTTCTTGCATGACAGCGGACAAGGGTTCTCGCTCGAAGCTGCACAACAGGCCGCTGGCAGTCTCAGCGGTATGGCAAACAGCCGTAGCTTTCGTCGCGAAACCTACGATCGTTTCAATCAACAAGACGTCTTCCGTATTGCACAAGCGTCCGGCGAGCAAGGCTTGCTCGCGGGGGTCGGTTCTCCGCAAGGGATGACCGATCGAGTGCGAGGTGTCGCGCGCAGTCTTACGCAGTTCATGGAGCTCGCAAAGGAGCCGGATGTTCTGCGCGCAATTCAGACCATGGGGTCCCTGCGCAGCTCCGGGTTGAACCTCAACGAAACACTCTCAGCAGTACAACAAGGTCGGCTCTTCGCAAGGCAAGCTGGAGCGACTTTCCAAGGTCTCGCAGAGATCGGTGGTGCGATTGGTTCGCAGACCTTCCAGTCCATGGGGATGACCCAAGGCACGGGTTTCACCGCCGGCATGGCGAACTATGCCGGTGCTCAAGCGAGCATCAATCGAGGAACCCTTTCGCCGCAGCTCGCTGCGTTGGTCGGCGGGTCCCAAGGGCTCGGCACGCTGAACACGATGTTTTCAGGCGGAATGCTGCAACTCCCGATGGTCGCCCCGGGAGCTATGTCCGCGCGCGGAGGTCTGGACCCTGCCGCTGTGCAGGCCTTGTTGTCCGGGCGCAGTGACCTGTTCTCCATGACTTCGCGCGGATCCAACCAGCTCACCGGGATGGCTGGATCGTTGGGTGTTGGGGGCCTGGGAATGGCCCTCGCAATGCAGCCCATGCTTCAGGACAGCCTCGGTCGCATGATGCAAGCGCAAGGTCCCTTTGCGCAGCGGCATATGGAGGATCGGCAGGTACTGAACCTCGCTCGTCAGATGGGCATGCACGGCTCTCAGGGCTTCCTCACGGCGGCCCAGGCGATGGGGATGAGCTCCAGCCAAGCCGTTGCGCGCGCGACGGAGCTCGGCTCGTCTGGTTATTGGCAAGGGCAACATCAGCAGTTGGCGGTACAACAGCAGGACGTCCGAGCTTCCGCTGACAGAGACCGCGAACAAAACCGCGAAAGCTTCGGTGAACAACTGCGCCGACAGGTCTGGTCTGGCTCTTCGGGACAGCGTCTCGGTCGCCGCGCTGGTCTTTATTGGGATCGCCTGTGGGATTCCGGGGACGCAGGGACCTATCACTATACCGAAAGCGATGACGCTGCTCGTCGTCGTATGGATCGACAACTGCGGTCTTCAAGTTTCGATTCGTTCCTGCGCGGGCAACACGATGGGCAGCGCACCTCAGGAATCGATACCGATTTCGCCTTGGCAGAAGCGCGCGGTGCTCGAGGCCTCGGCGCCGTGAGTGGCGCCATCGGATTTCAGTTCCGACCTCGAGAAGAACGTGATCGCCTCGTTTCTAGCTACGCGTCCGCTGGAACCTTTGCCTCCAACTTCCTTTCGGCCACCGAACGAGACCGTCGTACCGCGCTTGGGCGTATGGACTCCGTGCTGGGTGGGCGTGAGGGTGCAAGCGAATTCACCCGCCGAATTCTGGATCAAGCTGGCGAGACCAACAGTTTGGGCTATCAAATCGCAGGCGGTGGAGTGAACCTGCTGACACGAGGCCTGTTCGGTTATGCCTCGACCGGACTTTTCGATTCAGGTAACGTTTTGGGTTCGAGGGCTCTTAGCGGAGATCGCCTTCGTACCACGTACGCCGCGACGATGAGGCGTCGCGGGATGTCCGAGGAAGACATCGCGCGGCACTGGGAACGGGATCAAGGTTCGATCGCTGCGATCGCCGCTCATGAAGCGTCGGCACAAGGAATGTCCCGTTCGGAGCGGGAAGCTTTCGAGGAGACACAGCGTCGTGGCGCAGCTTTGAATTCTGGTCGCACGGGGCACGCAGACCAGACGGATCAAGCCTATCGCACGGTGCTGGGAGACGTGGGCGTATCTGGGCAACGCGGATTCCGCGATATCTTCGACCAAGCGCGGGGCGTGGGTCGTGAAGGTACGACCGGATACAACAATACCAGAAGAGCTGTAGTCGCGCTGGCCTTGGCGCAAGTCCAGATGCGCTCAGGAAACGTCGATAGTGCGGCCCTAGCGCGTTCTCGAGTCGCAGACATTCGACGTTCGATTTCTTCGAGGGATCTCTTCGACGTAGATCAACAGGCTACAAGCCTGGGGGATCGCTATGAGCACAACGAGGATGCGTTGCGGGCCGCGCAAGGAATGTTTGACCAGCGCGGTTCCGGCACGGACATCCTCAACCGTATTGGTACCGCCGAAGAATCGCTGCTGAATGAGCAAGGGAGTCACCGTCTACAGCTCGGATACCGTGCTCTACGTGGCATGGGCGGGGAGCTTGCTAACGTCTTCGGCGGAACCGATGGGACGACTAGCGCTTCGACCTACGAATCACGTCTGGCGCATATGACCGAAGACCAGCTCCACGCTATGGAAGCGGATCCGAATACGCGTCAGCTGGCGTTGCAGATTCGGCGGGCGCAACGTAGCGGAAACTTCGGGGACCTCCGTGTAGCAGCTTCCAGATTTGGGGAAGAAGGAGAGCGTGTAGAGCGACGCGTACACGAACGAACAGCAGGCGTTCGTAGCGCAGTAAGAACTACCGCGAGGCTGGCCAGCAATGCCGTGCTTCCAGTCTTCGCCGCCAATCGTGTTCTGGAATCTCAAGGGCGTCGGAGTCTCACTTCCCGTTTTACCGGAATGTTGGACCAATTCTTCGACCGTCGAGAAGCCGCTGCGGTCGAAGAGCAGATGCAACCGCAGTCTTCGGCGGAACGTTCGGCGGCTCTGCAACGTTTGGGGGCCGTAGGCGCCGAAAGTGAGATGCAACGTGCGGGCATCGGCGGAGACAATGACGCCTTGCGGGACGCCGCTACAGACCTTCGAGAGGCCGCCCATGCCCTGCGTGACGTTGTTCAGCAGCGTCAGACAGATAGTCTGGTAGGCTCTCTACTGCGATGAACGACGCACCTCGCAGGTTGGTCCCCGCCACGCCGGTACCTGTCCTGTTGTACCGGCACGAAGCAACATGCTCCGCTCTCCGTCTGAATGTGGAGCCGATCGTGCAGCTCCCTACCAGCTATGATCTCGCGCGCGCAGTCGTAGTACGGCGTACGTTTCTCTCGCTCTATCGCACGGGGCCACGTAACGAGTAAACTTCTACCGTGCCTCCGTACCTGATCGGACAGAACAATCCCGACGCGGCATCGCCGGAGTACGATCCTCGGCAAGGCCCAGGGGGAGTCTTCGCTACGTGGTTGCAGGGTCAGACGCCCAAGTACGCGAAGAACGATGGTTCTGGTCGCGGCGATTTCTTCCGCGACACCATGGCCCGCATCGCCATTCGAGTGACCCGCGCGGACCGAGACCTCTTCGAAGGAACCGTTTCCGATTTGCACGTACGTAACAGATTGCTCCCTCGTCTGATCGGCGACGTCGGGCACACGATCGGCTACATGGACTTTCTTCTGCAAGGAATGTCCATGACCTTTCGCGAGAAGATCCAACTGGCCGAAACGCTTGGGGACAACTATGTCCTGTACACCTTTGGACAAGCCGCCCCATCGATCACGTTTCAAGGCGTCTTGATCAATACCGCACAGGACGATCAAGCGCAGAACTTCGTTCGACTCTACCTCGAGTTGCTTCGAGCTACACAGCTTGCTCGTCGACAGAAAGCGGCGAGCATCGAGGTCGATTCGTATATCTTCACCGGCGCGATGACCGAGTTGAACATCAATCTCGGCGCGCAGATCGAAACGATCGTCCCGTTCTCGTTCTCCTTTTTGGTCAAGAAGATTGCGTTCACCACCTATACCCGGGGTTGGAGCCCTGGCCGTGTTGGAACCGTCTTCAGCAATGACCCTCGAGCTTTCCCTGTGGATGTTCGTTTCGCGCGCGAACAAGCAGCGACGGCAGTTACGCTGGCAACGCCGCCGGATACTGAACGAACTGACCTCGTCAGAAACGATGAGCAAGTTACGACCGATGCTTCCCCAGCAGAAGGAAGCGGAGATGGGTCTCGGGCGGAAGACCCTCGTGTGATGTTCGGACCTCCTATCAGCGGTGGCGCTGCCGGGCCGACAGGTACTCCGCAAACAACCCGAGAAACTTCTCAACCTGTCGTTCCAAGTGTTCGTGACGTCCCCACAACACAACAGGGACGGAGTAGCCAACAAGTCCCCACCACCACGACTTCTGCGCGAGCTCCGACACCTACACGGAGCTCAACGCCTCTCCTCGGCCCGCGTGTTCTCGCGCCTACGCCGGCCACTTCCGCAAATCCTGCGAGGCCAACACCGTCCCCGCTACGCACCCCGGAGACCCAGCGATACAGTTTTGAGGAGCCTCTGTTCTAATGGCCGCTACCGCACTTACCTACGCTCCGGAAAATGGGCTCATTACGTCGTCGACGGTGGCTCTGGATGTCGCCTATCGATACACCCCGGGAGTCGCTAACGTCGATATCGGTATCTGGGCAGGAAAGCACGACGATAGCACTCGAGTAGCCCGTTATGTCGGAGGTACGCTCACGCCCATCGCTGGCTATGCCGGTACAGTTACCGTCGTCGGTGATGTGATCACAATTCGCGTAACCAAAGACACGGGCTGGACCCACAACACCCCGGTCGCATGGTACTCCACGTATCAAGACGCATCCACCGCTCTGCTTACCGAAGCAACGCGTCGTTTTATCTACGCATCAATTACGCCCAACACGATCGTTCCCACGGAATATGACGATTTCGTTTCGACACGTCCAACGATGTACTTTTCTTTCGATTTTTCTCTGGGGACAGGAATTGGCGTGGACTTGGTGCTCGCTGGGGTGCGTGCGCAGTACCCCGAATACACCGTTGCCGAAGGCGGGGGCGGCACTCGATCATATGTACAAGCTATGCCCCGCCGAGCTTATCCCGAAGGGCAACAGGTATTGGTAATCGCATCACCCAAAGTGCGCTATTCAGGCGTGGACTACCACGGCTATTATGAGACCACCTTCACGCCCAAGGGAATGGGAACTCCCGTTAGAGAAGCGCCCACTTTCGCGGGGCCTTTCTCTTCAGTCTTGGGTGAGAGTCTCCGTCGTCTCGTGAGCGCGCACTTGGTCCCACGCGCGACCAGCCCAGGCATTCGCGCGGTCGTGACGTGGCTGCTGCATCACAGCTCGGTCGGGGCGTTGGTACGTCGTACGTTTCTGCTGAAAGAACTCCCGCGAGAAGATCTCCCTGGAGAAACGGCAATCAACGCGTTCGTGCAGGCCGCGACCCCCTTGTGGGCCGCTTCGGTCGCCAACCTCGCACCAAGCGAAAGCCAAGAGACACTCGAAGAGTTCTGGCGGAGCAACCACCCTATTGAGCGGGCCGCTTGTTTGTGCGTCTTGGTGGCTTACGCCTCGGGCGAAGTACGTTAGAATCAGTAGGCGATGCCTTTCGACCCTTCCGCCGCCCGACCAAGCAGCGAGCCTTCGAGCAACCCGTTCTACCAGAGCGGCTTTCTTTGCTATATCGACGGATTGGAGACTCCCGTCATCGGTTTCGACACTGAGTCAGGGGTGTGGCAGATCCCGCAGTTTCGAATCTACCTGCTTCCCGACATTCTCGTTCAACGTCTCGGGCACGAAGATCGGGTCCCGGTCCAGCTCTTTTATTGGGATGGTTGGTACGACCCGCAGGCTCCCTGTTGGCGCTTGCTGATTGATGGCGAGATTATCGGGTGGAATTACGCGAACTACGCCGGGGGGCGTAGCGTTTCTTTCAGTTGTGTCGGCTTCATCCACATTTTTCAGCAGCTCTACTTCCATTACATGACCAACGTGGATGATGTCGTAGCGTCACGATCCCCGGAGCTGGTCGCACGAGGTTTCTCTACCCCCGGACTGATCTACCCCTATTCGCTCTTTCACCAGGGGCTGCTCACCACCGCGCAGGATGTAGAAACTGCTGTTGCGCGTCCCGGGGAACCCACAACCACCGAGCCGCCACAGACATCCCCCATCAAAGCTCCGTATGAGCTCTTGACCAACGTCGTCCGAGGAATCATCTCGTCCGAAGTGCCGCCGGATCGGCGCGCGGTGCCGCAAGTCAACTTCTTCGCGCGCCACGTACGACGTACAAGGTTCCAGAATCGCTTCGTGCGTCTGCCGATGCTCGAAGATCCCGCCACCGTGGCCAACGAAGAAGGGGTGTTTCCGATCTTCAAAGCAGCCCGGAATCAAGAGGCGATGGCGGCGATGCAACAGCACATGGCGGGTCAATACGCCAACGCCGGCCCTGTCTGGAACACGCTGCAACAGACCTTCCAACAGGTTTTCATGGAGATCGGGATGGTCCCGAATCCCCCAGCGGTGCTCGTGCAGTTGAACGAATCCATGAACGGCGGGCTCCCAACGGACGGGCGCATCCTGGGTCCTGTGAGTCCGGACATCGATCCCGTGGATCAGCGCGCCCCGGGCCCCCGCGTATCCACCGGGGCTGAACTCGGCATCTCCCCTACGACACCGATTCGTTTGGCGCAGTATTTCGTGAAGCCGCCGTTGAACTTCTCGATGGTACCTGCGTGCAACGTGATCTACCCGTCAATGGTAGACAGTTGGACGTATGATGAATCCTTCATCCAGCAACCCACCCGGACATACGTCAATGACAGCGTGATGACCCAGCTCTTGCGTGCGGATGGCCCCAACCGGGAGTTCATGCTGCATGCGCTGAGCGTTGCCTATCCAGAAGAAGCAAACGCCTTGCTTCATCATCGGATCGCTACTGTCGGCGCGGGCGCATCCGGGCCGACGGACTCGGGGCGCAACCTCCTCATCTGGCCCGAGGAAGCGTTCAAAGGTGTGGTCGCTCAGCGGTTCGCGGTGCCGCCGTTTTTCCAGTACTTGAGACAGTTCAATAATGCGCAAGTTGGCGCACAGGTCCGGCCCTCTGTGCTCCCTCAGGCGCCATTGAGCCTCCCTGTACTTACCGGAGAACCTGCCGCGCCTACTGCCCCCGGGGCAACTCCACAGATTCCAAACATCCCCCTGGAACGACGTGGAGGAGCTACAGCTGTCGCCGCAGCTTCTGATGCCGCGATCATCGCGAGCATTGTCGAATTCCGGGACAATTACCCCTACCGGTGGACCCCCTCGGCGCGTGCGCAAGCTGCGGGAGAGCTGGTTCGTACGCCGTACAACCAGACGCGACGCTTTGAACTCCCGTCGGATCAGATCGAACCGCTGCCTGGGACTCGTTTCCTCAGGGAGTATTTGTACGATCATTTCCGTAATTTCATTCGAGGGCATGAAGGAGATCACCCTTCTAGGCATATTGAACTTCGACGAGACCGTCGAGATCCAACACGGTTCCATGCCAACGTACCGCCTCGATCTGGAATGGATGACCACCAAGCTGGTAGAGCGCTGGACCTGTGTATCCCGCGTGTACGTGTAAACGGCGTCAAACGCCCCAATCTAGAGGTAGGTAATCCTATCGCCGACTGGTTGGTGGAAAATGCGGAACTCTTGGGGGTTTCATACCTGACCTGGGCCGGAACCTTTTGGCATGGCGGGGCATGGAAGGGTCGTCGTCGTTTTAGCCGCGCCGGGCCATACATCAACCGGACGAATCCCTTCGAATTCGATTCCACACGAAATCACCACGACCATATCCACGTCACACTCTCGCGGGCCGGCTCCACAAAACGCCTTCCTTTTTACCAGCAGGAAGGAAGCGCCCCCGTTCCGGCTCGACCGGTCACCGTGACCTCGGTACCTCTGCCTCCTCGCTCGAGTGCTGTTCTTCCTGGCTCCGGAGTGCCATCGATCGTAGCGCGAACAATCGCGACGACGCCCAACCCCAGTGCTGCGGTAGAAGGAGACCAATTCTCCACTCTGTTCTCGTATTACGCCGAGTACGAGCATCTTCGTACACGGTACCAACACCGGGTCGCCGGGTTCAACATGCGCTTCGTGCCTTATCTGGTCGCAGGTTTCCCAGGGATGGCCTTCGACACCATGACGACCCGCATGCACGTCGTCGGACACATCCAGACCGTTTCCCATTCTGGGCGCATTACAGGCGGAGGCGCGACGCTTGGGACGACCGCGCAAATGAGCTACTGCCGCACATGGCCGGAGTTCCTCTCCGATGTACGCTCCGACGGCGTACGCTTCGGTGCTCGAGTCCTCGCAGCTCCGGCCGAAGTCATCAATCAGATTCGAGAAGTGACGCAAGACGAAAGCAACGCTGAAACCTTCTATCGGAAGCTGCTCTACGGCGGAGCGGTTCGACACGGGGTCGCACGTTCCACCATGGGGCCGGGCGGAACGACCGCCTTCCCGGCGGTTTTTCGCTGGACCGACGCGATGGGTTTTGCCGAAGGAACGCGAACGTCTCAGATCGTGATCACAGGAGCTACCGTCGCTGAGCGGGCTCAACGTGAGCGCGCTGAAGAGAACGCCGAGCGCGCGGAACACAACGGGGAAGCGCTCTCTGCGGAAGCCCAACAGACCCTCGAAGATCTGCGCAGAGACACCGACGTCACCGCCGAGAGCAACATTGATCCGAACGCCGAGTACTCCCCCGCAGAGAACGCTTACAGCAAGGCCTTCGCTAGCTATGACATCGCCATGCAGCTGTCGGCGCGGCCTTGCTGCACGATCGATGAGTACATTCGTTTCTGGCACGGAGGTAAGACCATCGGCCAGATGCTCAGCGCAGGACAAGTAGCTGGCGAGCAGAACGAGTGGGGGTATCATTTGGTCACCGAAGGCGACATTCGATCGATTCATCCCACCCCCGGAGAGCCGGATCAGCTCGCACCAGGGATTCGCGTGCGGTATTCAGGGGTGTACTACGACCAGATTTTCAAGAGTCGCGTGGGGCCGGGGCCTAACGGCTCTTTGGAAGAGTTGAACGAGGCTCAGCGCGGCTATACCAACCCTCCGCTGATCACGCCGCCTCCTGCCACGCAGGGACTCCCGGTATCCTATCCAGAGACACGCGCGAATTGGCATCTAGTCCTGAAGCTCTATCGGGAAAAGGTGCGGCGCTCCATCCGTCCGAGCCTGTGATGAACGAAGACTTCGACTTTTGCGAGGCATTGCGGCAACAGAAGCTGGCTTCTTTGGCGGAGGCCAAGTCGCAGGACTTGACACTTTGGCGGCGCTGGAAGGCCTCCCAAAGCGACGCCGATCTCTCTGCGCTGATCAAGCAGCTCAACCCGGTGATCTCGCGCGAAGTCAATCGTTGGCGCAACGTCGCCGCGATCTTCGTGCTGGAGAACGAAGCCAAAGCGCTGACCATCAAAGCGTTGCAGAGCTATGACCCGAACCGAGGGGCAGGGCTCGCTACGCATGTGACTGCGCAGCTTCAGAAGCTCTCGCGTACGGCGTACGAGAACCAGTCGACGCTCTCAGTCCCTGAAGCGAAGCGGCTGTCGTACAACCAATTGATGCGACGACGTAACGAGCTCACTGATCAAATCGGCCATGTCCCTTCGTTGGACGAGCTCGCCGATCACATGCGACTGCCTCCCGCACGTATCCAATCATTGATGAACGAAGTCAGTAAGCGTGAGCTTTTGGAATCTGGGGAAGGACCGGCTTTCGGCCAGTACATGGATGACCCTTCGACGATGCACTTGGCGTGGTACGACATGACCCCGATGCAACGAACGATCTTTGAGCATCGTGCAGGTTACAACGGCGCCCCCAGGCTCTCTGGAGCTGAAATCATGAAGAAGACCCAGTTGACACAGGGGCAACTCTCGCACCAGCTTCACAAAATCACGGACGTTCTGACTCGAGCACAGAAGTTGCGATGAGCCGGGCGTCAGAACTTTTGGCGCAAGCGCTGAGCCGTAGAGCCGCAGCTCAACGGAGGCAGCAAGGCGTTTATCAGAATCAACGTCCTGTTGGAGGCCTGCGTCCGGCCCAATGGTTGTCGGATACTGGCTTCCTCTTGCATACCGGCTTCGACTACACCCCTGCGTCGACCGCGCACTACTACCCGAATGATCCGACGTCTCCTCGGGAGGTTCGACGGATCATCTTCGTGGCTTACGGTGGTGGGCGCGATTACGCGCGGCTCACGAGTTCGAGCGCGCGAGATAGTCGTGTCCACTCGGCGCGTGCAGCGGGACGTACGGGTCTCGCACGTTGGCCGCTGGCCGACGAATTCGTGGGCGCGGCAGACGTCGCAGATACTACTGCCGTAGCGGCAAAGACCGCTGCGGTGCTGACAGCGCTACGCGACGTCTCGTCAGGCCCGGCCTATCACGCAGTAATCGCACGGAGCGGGACCGTAACGATCACGGCCCCACTGGATGGAATCGTATTGGCACATCCACAAGGCAAGGATGCGATCTGTGTGGCTGTAGAAGCGGCATTTGTGCGTCCGCGCGCTGGAGGGACCCCAATCGAAGCCCCCTTTACTTTGCCACAGCTTGTTTCCCTCGCTGCTTACGTAGCTAAAGTTCGTACGGCGTACCCGACTATCCCTCTGACAATCGGGGACGAAGATACTGCTGGGCTCAGTTACGTTTTCTTGCAGAATGAAGGCTTCCTCATGAACAGCCGGAAGAACCTTCAAGAGACTCCAACCGGCGCGCTCAGTTACCAAGACATTACGGCTGAAGCGTTCTTGACACGGATCCGAGCCGAACCGGAATATCGACTCAGCTCCGATATCTTTCGGCCGTCTCCACCTCCCGAGAACGCACGTACGCAAGCGCAATCCGTGATCGGCCACACCGACACAGCGGGGCAGGAAAGCCTTGAACTCGGTGCCTACATGGACTTGGCGAGCGCCGATCGCAGTGACCAAGCCCAGCAAGCAGGCCGCGCCGCGCTGTTCGTACGTCGTGCGCGACACTCTGCTCAAGAAGCGGACGCATCGGCCGCCCAGGCAGGCACCGTCGCACAAGCACCACAGCTGGAGGCTCCTCCCGTCACGATGACCGGTTCCGAAGCTTGGACCTACAATTACAGCACAGGGCGCTGGGGCGCTGAAGACCCGGCACATTCGGGAGGTACAGTCTGATGGATGTCCTGCTCCGCCTCGTAGATCCTACAGTGCTTCCCACGCTCTCACGTAAGCAGCAGATGTTCACGTTCGGAGCCCCCACGCTTGCCGTAGCCGGTCCCCAGGCGATGGTGTTGCGTTGGTTGAAGATTTTTTTGACCCCGAGCGGCTCTCATCCGCTTCGTCAAGAAGAAGGTACGGGCTTCTACTCTTTGATCCGCAGCGGAAACGGACGTATCGATCGGCTACAATCGATCCTCGGGCAAGAAGTCGAAGCTGCTGCGGAACAGGTCAGGCAGATGGATTTGCGAGATCTCTCTCGTCCGGCCAATGAACGTCTTCGCAGCGCGACGATCAGCCAATTCGTAGAGATCCCCCCAGCCAGCGCGGAATTCTGGGTCCAGTTGGCCTCCATGAACGGGGAGACAATCGACGTCCTTCTGCCCTACGCTTCTGGGTGATGACTTCGGCAGCTCGACTCAACGACTTCGTCGCACGGTTGCGGGACGTCCTGACGTCCAAGCTGGGCAATAACTACGCCGAGGGGAGCATCCTTGGCGATCTCATCGTAGACAGCCACGGCATCCTGCTCGAAGAGTTCGCCGAGGATCTCGCGGACCTGCGGCTTCGGCAGTCCCTTCGGGACTTGCGAAATTTGCCGCAAACTGCCGAACGAGATGCCGCGATCGAAGGTTTGTTGTCAAATCTCTTCGTAACGCGGGACCTGGGACGTTTCTCACGCGGGTATGCCACGCTCACCTTTTCGCAGCGGGTAGATACGATCCTTCCTCGGACGACGCGTTTCTTTCGAACGGCCAGTCTTGTCTTCTACCCAAACCTCGCACAGGATCTGCTTATCCGAGCCAGTGAGTTTCGTGCTGTCTACGATTCTCTCGGAGCGGTGGCGGGCTGGGCCTATGACGTCCCACTGATCGCTGCACGTTCGGGCGTAGCCTACGACATCGAGCCTGGGGTCTTCACTTTCGTCGATCCGTTTAGCGCCTATCTCCTTCGTACGGCGAACGATGCGAAATATCGAGGAGGCGCCGACCCTGACAGCACCGAGCAGCTGTTGACGAACACCGAAGGGGCCGTAAGTCTGCGGGCGCTGTTGAGTCCGCGATCCAACGAAGCCACGCTGCGCAGTGCCTTCTCAGACATCTCGAGAGTCTTGACCATCTGTCACGGCGATCCTGAGATGCGTCGCGATGTGAAACGCTTGTTTGGTGCGGCGACGTCTCTCCATCTGGGAGCTCACCAAGACATCTACGTGACCCTGCCTACCCAAGCAATCACGGTCACCACGACTATCGGAGGGGCAGTCGCTCGAGCCGATGAGCGGATCCTGGTGTTCCGCGATAGCGCCGCGACATTCCTTACGGACTTGGTCGTTCCAGGTGACGTACTCAACCTTCTGGCCGGCCCGGCTGGGGCACCAGCGCAGTACGTCGTACGAAGCGTTACGGAGACCGAGCTTACGATCGGAGAGGAATTCCCTTTTAGCGAGGCGACAGACGAACGAACCCCGACAGCGCCCACGATCCAGTACTCGATTGGGAATAATTACCCCAACTTCGACAATCGGGTCAGCGCTGTGACCTCCGCGACAGCAACGACCTCTAGACAACTTGCGATCCCGCTCTGCGCGATCCTTCCAGGATTGCCTGTCTATGAAATCCATCGCGTCGAGATCCTGGAACCTCCTTCTGAACTGAACGGATATGTCTCCCCAGAGACTGGTTCAGTCTTGTTCGTCGAACGTCGGAACGGCCCCTGGCCTCGTGCTCCGTTGCCCGGGGAAGCTCTGAGTTACCGCGTCCGTGTCGAAAATCCTGCTGAGGCGCAATCCACAAAAAACATCGTGGCGTTGGAACTGGGCTGGCCGGATCTGCCCCTTACAGGAGTTTCTGTCGAAGTGACCTTTACCACCTTGGTGGGGTTTTCTAGCGTTCAAGCCTTCTTGCAGTCTCCAGAGCAACGGATCTCCGGGAGTAATACTCTCGCGCGCGCCTTGCACCCGATCTACATCGCCGGAACCTTTCGATACCGAAGCAGACAAACGGTGGATGAGACGGCTCTGCGCCGTCATCTTCTGGCGACGCTTGAAGCGACGGCTCCTGGAGACTTGGATCTCAATACGCTCCGAACGGCGTTGCTGAATCAGGAAGATAACATCCGCGCGGTTTTGGCGGATTCACTGTCGTATGAATTGCTTCTCCCTGATGGGCGAGTCGCAAAGTATCTCACCGAAGATCAAGTTCAAGTGCTGCCGGATGGACGAAGTTCTGCACGTCTGACCAATGCGAGCGAGCTCGGCTTGCCCACCAGCAATACACTCAGCGCTCTGCGCGCACTCCTGGACAGTCTTGGAGTCACGGATCGAGTTGCCTGTTACTTCTCGGACGAAGATCGGTTGACGCTGGAACAGGTGTTGTGACATGCCCACGCTTCCAATCAACGCACGAAGTCTTCTACAGGCGATGTCCGACTTTTGGACGACGTTTGTTCGCGACCAAGACTTGTTGACCGCCTATAGCGAAGGCGTTGTTCTCAACGTCGCACAACTTTATCAGACGTTTCTCGAAACGGTGCTGGGTACACAGCTGCGCGATGTGCCGTTGTTCCAACGGACTTTCTATGCCCCGTACATTCTTCGGGAAGACCAGCTGATCTTTACCGAAGGTCCTTCAACAGCTGAAGACCGCTACGGGGTACTGATTGATCCGCAACTGAGGGACTGCGAATACATCACCAATCGTGTGATGTTGCCTACTCGATTTCTTACTCAAGGGCGAGAGTTCGAGCTGACCAGTGGCGCTCTTCTTTTCGCGGAGCATCCGTTCGAAAGCGCGGTTCTGACAGGCTTCCCCTTGAGGGTAGCAACACATACTACGCCGGCGACTTGGCGCTCAGCTTTCGGTGTGTTGTCCGGCGACGTAAAGCCGGGCGATATTTTTGAACTTTCGGCGAGCAACAGCTCCGCCCGAGCGATCTTGCAAGGGCGCACCGACGAGCTCTACCATCTCGCCAAAGCACCCACCTTCTTTCAGCAAACCTTCACACGCCGAACACATACGGCGCGCATCCTGCGTATTCCTTACGACGCGAAACAGTTTGGGGTTCTCGTCGCCACACATCCTAGCTACGCCGCGCGCTTGACCATCAATGCGGATGACGGAGTTGTCGATAGCGTCAGCGCTAAAGTCGACTTGCGAGGCAACGCAGCATATCAAGGCACCTGGGCGGCCACCACTTCTTATGCCCAAGGCGATATTGTCGATTATTTGGGCGGACTCTACTCGGCGCTGCAAGCTCATACGAGCACGTTCTCGTTTGATGCCTCTCTTTGGGATAATCTTCAACAAGGCTACGTCTATGTCCGCCACGCCGCTGATCCTCGTGTAGATGGTCTCTACGGTTTGACCTCAAGCGGCGCAGCAGGCATTCTCCGCACGAGTAGCCCTGTCGTATTTAGCGCTACATCTATTGGCCAAGCTGTACTGCTCTATCGAGTGCGTTACCCGGAAGAAGATACCGGTACATACAAAACTTTCAACTTGGCACATCAGCACGTCACGGGTTTGCAGCTGGTTGGGCGACGTCTCGTAGATCGTGTCTTGGTTCAATCTGACGGAACTGAGATCACGTATCTCGCCAACGAAGCTTTGGAAGAGGGTGTTGATTACGTCTACAACTCTAGTTCTGGACAGGTCACGGTCCTCTCCGTTTGGGACCCGGCTTTTCCTGTACGTGCCTCCTATTCCTGGTTCTTGGAGCAAGCCTCTCAGACCTTTACGTGGCGAGGTACATACGCGAACAGTACGGCGTACGAGCGCGGAGATCTGGTTCGCTACGAAAACAGCACGTATCTGGTTTGGTCTGCGCACACTTCCGATGGGACAGTCGACGCTCTGCGCTATCGGCTTTATGCCGAACCTTTCACCTTCGATACTCAGCGACCCGTTCGCGAGATCGTAGTCTGGTTGACGGATGCACTCCGTGATGAAGAGACGCTCTATCGGAATTTCGGTGCGCTGCTGGGGGCCCCTCGTGCATCGAGCGAACTTTACCGAGCATTTCTTTTGGCAGTCTCACGACTTTACTGGCTGGGGCCCACAAAACAGCGTTTGGAGAGCGCGCTCAACGCAATCCTCGAACTGCCCCTGATTCGAGAGAACGACGAGCTGCTTCTTGAATATTTGTCAGGCATCGATGCCTCAGACACAGACGCCAAGTGTTTCGGGGCGGCGTCCGGGTCGGACGGGGTCTTGGATGCAACCGCCAGTACTTTCGCGGCGACGTCTGCTTCCTTCTTGGCGACGGATGTCGGTGGGATCCTCAGGACCATCACCGCTACAGGTACAGTCCGTACCTTCACGATCGCTAGCCGCCTTTCAGCAACGGAAGTCACGGTCACACCGCTTCCGCCATTTGATGAAGCTCAACTGCTCTGGTCCTATGATCATCCAGTTCAACAAAATCGCGTAGAGATCTCTGGCAGCACTTACGTGTTCTCCGCTGAAGACGTAGGAGGTTGGCTTCGTCTGTACAGCACCACGCACGAACACAACGACCAATGGTTCAAGATTCTTTCGCTGGAAAGCGCTGTGGCCGTGACGGTAGAGGCTCCGTTCGGCCTCAAAGATGAGATCAATCTACGTTGGGAGCTTTCACGTACAGGAGAACAGCGGGTACGCACCTCACGGGACACTTACGTATTCCCCCTGACGACAACGCTGCGGTCAGATGTACAGGATTCCTCGAACTATCGGCGTCTTTCTTTCAAGGCTTTGGAGCCTTTGTCGGCGGTATTCACCGTCGAAGATATTCAAGACAATCCCTCTTGGTGGGTACACACACAGATCCCTGCCACTATCGCAGGAGGTACGGAAGCTCGACGTTCCGTAACCCCGGGGCTGTATCCACATGTGGTGAATCCTGTAGATGGCGCCCTCGTAGGGGATCCAGGCCTTCGTGTAGGCTGTGACGATCAAGCCGTAGTAGCACCTCGTCGAAGTTTTTCTGCGACTTGGTATGGTGGAACCACGTTGGTCCTGGCTTCAGCTGTTGCCAACGATGATTCGAAACAAGTATTGGCTATCGCTACCGGGCCTTTGCGCGGCTATTACCGAATCGAAGCGATCGGTACGGATAACCATGTCGTGACATTGAATGGCTTTCCGCCTTCTACAACACTGACTCCCCCTCTGTCCGTGGATGTGACTCTTCCACCTAAGCTGCTGCGCCGTAGTGTGGCCTTCGTGCTCTTCAACACCACCCTGAAGCACCAAGGTATTCATGTTCTATTCCGCCCTGACAATTCCTTGAACGGGACATTTTTTCTGGAAGCCATGAACTTGCTCCAAGGTATCCGTCCGGGGCACGCCTATCTCTATCTCGACACTCCTACTTCGCAGGTCGATCCGTTCGCTGTCGAGGACGAACTCTCCGTTGTGATGAGCTAGTACCACGTACTAACTCCGCTTGGCTCAGTGGCAAGGAGGGCTTACGCTTCCCAAGTGAGCCAAGACTCTATCGCCTTTCGCGGGGCCGTAAGCATCCAGGTCTGGGAAGCAGGGTTCCTGCTTCAAGAGCAAACTGTCACCAATAAGATCACCTTGCGAGGTCGCACAGCTCTCCTCCTGCTGCTGGCCCAAGCTGGAGGCACGTCTCTGTCCAATTACAAGCTGACAAAGCTCGTACCTGGAACAAACAACACCCCAGTATCGGTGCAAGATCAGGGTGTTCTGGCGCCGATTGCGACGGCAAAACACATCACGCTCAACGACGCGTCAGTGACCCTCAACGAAGCGGCGCAGGAACTGGTAATCACCGGTACTCTACCCAGCGGAGGCGGCTCCGGCGAAGTTCTCACCGAAGCTGGACTGGTTCTGGCTAACGAGCAGCTGTTCGCGCGTATGGTTCACGCGGCCACACTTCCCTGGACCGGGACACGCAGCGTCGCATACACATGGCGCGTTCGCGCAATCAACCCCTGAGGTATCAATGGCACACGTAGACGAACAAGTTCGCCTCATGACCGGGACGGACTCCGGGGAAGACACACCGGAATCGGTACAACCTATCGCCAACGAAGAAGTCCTGGACGCGATCGGCTTGGGCCGTTCGATCGAACACCTGCGACGACGGACCGAAGTCCTTAGGCGAGCTCTCGAAAACGCGAACTACTTCTTCGACTATGACCGGGCGCTGCTGTTGCAAGCGACGGGGGCCTTTACGTTCACTCAGCCCACTAGTGGGCGCTATGTCCTCACGCTTGCGACGGGGGCCACGCTCTACATCCACCCCGCGCTGACCCCGGGAGCCGTGTCTGGCGGGCGTTGGTACGGCGGACGTGTGTTCTGCGCCAACGACCTCGAAGGAGGAGTCTGGACCCCTTACTCCGGCACGCTGGGGACCAACGACCTGACCCTGACGACGGACAGCCGCTACACCGGTCAGCGGGGCTACGCCGACGGGGACACCTTCGCTGGATCCTCTACGGCACGCTCGCTGGGCGCCAACCGGATCACCGTCGATCTGATCGCAGACCCGACGCTCACCGGGGGCTCCGCGTCGATCTCAGCTACCGTCACGAAACAACCAACAACCCACGTCACCATCACCTACGGCACTGCGACGACTGCCACGACCTTGGCGCAGTTGATCAGCTGGATCAACGCAGATCGGAGTTCGCAAGGGGCCTACGGCGTCGCCGATTTGCTCTATGCCTCGTCCACGGGCGTGACGACGAACGCGCCTACTCCGTTCTCTGATGGGCAGGTGCAGGGCGGTTACGATGCGGAGGTTCATGCGATCCCGGCCAACCTGTTCGACGCCTTTTTCAGCGCGCTGGACGCCTCTGGAGAAGTCGCGAACCGCCTGCGGGAAGGTGAAGGTCTCGCCCTGAGCTATAGCCAAGGTGTCGTCGACACGGCTGGCTACCTGGGAGGCCGTCGACAAAGCATCAAAGATCTTCCGACCAACCGCACCGGGACGTCAGTCGATAACACGTCCCCATCCAGCGGTTATCTGCTGTTTTCTACGGGCCGTGAACCCGAGAAGATCCCCAACGCGATTCCGTTGGGCAAGGTCGTCAACGGCGAATTCGTATTCATCGACGGCACGCGACTGGCACCGGGGGAGACGCTCTATCTCGGAGAGAGTCGTTCCACGTACGCCGTACTGGCGATCCTTACCGCAGGCGCGAGCGGCGCGCGACGTATCGGCTACGAAGGCTCCGGGTCTTGGAACAGCGACGCCTCCGCGAGCCTGAATCCGAGTCTCGCGGCGAGCTCTGTGTACGCTGCGCTTTCGCAGATTGTTGCGGACCTCGCCAATCAGAGCAGCAGCCAGAGCGGTGGTCGCCGTGTCGGCAATGAAGCCCTCACGGGAACGGCCAACAGCTTGCAAACGAGCGAGCATACCTTGAGCCTTTCGGCAGGGTCTCTGCGGGCTCAACTGTTGGCTCTGCTGAACACGACGAATAAGGGAGTGAACGCTCGCGTGTCGGAGCTCGGACACACGATGCGTGGGAACTTGCCGTTGCAAAAAGACGGCATGGCAGATATAGACGTCAGCGCGGGTGTGCAGTTCTTGCAATACCTGATGCTGCCCGAGGAGTTGCAAACTGTCACGGGCAGCTCTCAGTACGCTGAAGCAATTTTTACCCCGCTGAAGTACACGATCTCCGGGACCGACAACATCGACATCGAGGAACCGGCGACGGTAGCGTCCGCGACGGTGTTGGCTTTTTCCAGCATGTCCAGCGCCCGAATGATCGCAGTGTTCTCGCACATCCCGATGGTGTATGACGCGACGAACACACGCTCCGTTTACATGCTTTATGCAAAAGTAGATTTTTCAGGTACAGCGGTAGATGCCACACCTGGAATCTACGCAGTGATCAACCGTGACACGTCCCTGGTTGAGATCACCCTGCAAAACCTGGATGGTACAAACCCCGACTTCACCGGGGCAACCGGCGTAGCTGTAACGCTCCTGACGGCTCGTGTTATCGGACGAGATCATCGTCATAGTTTCCTTCGGATGTTCGACTTCGTCGGGGCCACAGCTCCGCAAGCTAATCCGCAAGCTGTGATCGGCGCAGGGCATGTCGACGCTCGCTTGGTAGACGTTTACACCCCTAGCGGGATCAACGGCACCCTTGCGATGCGTGTATTCCCGAACCGCATCGAATTCGGCAGCAAGAGCACCGTGGATCTACTGGCCAACGGGGACAAAGTACTCCTGGATGGTGTCGAGACAAGCACAGTAGTTGATGCTACGGCGAGTCACCACCACGGATCTACCTACTCCGGGCTGATCCCAGTAACGCCTGAGGTCAATACAGACGCGCTCAATTCGATTTCAGGAACACCCCCCGGGACTTCAGTGGCCGTTACCGGACCTGCCGGTACTGTGGTTACTGGCGTAATCATCAACTACCATCTGACAGTACTGAGTACCGGCGCCGGTGCAGTGAACATCGCGATTCACTTCATGAATATCGACTCTGATATCACCGGCACCATGTACGTAGAATGGACTGCTACCGGGGCATCGGAACAACGAGACATCTATGGGCAAGTCACGCTGCCGATCGTCGACTCGGAGTACTACCTCTATCGAGGCGCATCTTCCAATGTTGACCTCGCTGGTAGCACGTATGAGACCAGCTTGACCGCGAAGTTCGTCGGACGTTCCTAGTAGCCAAAAAAAGAGCGCGCGATGTACACCTCCGCGCGCTCACACCATTAGCTACAACCCAATGACTCGCCGCATCTCGGGCACCGGAAACAGGTTGCATTCCGGACCGTCAAGGTCCCACACGTCGGACACGCGGGACCTTCCCCGGAAAGCAGAGTGTTCACCGGTGCCGGCGGGGGGTCTTCCTTCGTGGCGGCCGACAACGGCAGCTGCCACTCCGGCCCCGTCTCCCCGTCGACATGCTGGAGATCTGTGCGCTTGAGATAGTGCACAGCGAGAACGCGAACCACGAGGTCCGTCAGGCTCGCAGCCATACGAATCGTCGGATGTTTCCCCACCATCCCGTGCGGTTCGAAACGAGTGAAGAGGTGACTTTTGACGTACTCCGCGAGCGGTACGCCGTACTGGAGACCGATCGAGAGGCTGCGAGCCCAGCTTCCCATCAGACCGCCCAAGGTCGACCCATCCTGAGAGATGTCCACGAAGACTTCTCCCAGCGTTCCATCGGGGTATTCCCCGCTGCGAACGTACACCTTGTGCCCCTCCAGCGTGACCCCCCAGGTGACCCCACGTCGAACCGGAGGCAGCTTCTTCTGCGATCCCCGGCCGAAGGCCTCGGGAGGTGCCTCGATCGCGGGGCCAGGAGCTTCGGTCGACATGATCTTGGCCTTGACCGGTTGCACCCCCTTGCACCCATCACGATACATCGCGAGGCACTTGACGCCCGACTTCCAGGCCAACATGGCGATCCGCTCGAAGTCTTCGACGGTCGCCGTGCTCGGGAGGTTGACGGTCTTGGAGATGGCCCCCGAGAGGAAAGGCTGCACGGCAGCGAGCATCAGGACATGTGCTTCGGGACGCAGCGCATCCTCTCCCAGCGCCGTAGCGAAGACCGGTCGATGTTCTTCGCGGAAGTTAGGCGCGCCGCGAAGCGTCCCATGTTCCCGAACCCAGGCGCAGATCGCCGAGATAGACGCGTCATAACCCAGCGCCCGCAAGGCTGCCGGGAGTTCTTCGTTCTCGAGCGTGACCTGACCGCCACCCACGAGATCCTTCTCCTGCACGAGAGCGAGGAGAGGCTCCACACCTGTCGTCGTGGCGTCCATCAGAAACGAGATCGTTCCTGTAGGCGCCAGGAGCGTCGCCTGCATGTTCCGTACGCCGTACTGCGTCGCCTTATGAAGAGCAGCCACCCATGCGGCCTGCGCCGCCAAGGCCAGCTCAAGAGGTTGCATCTTCGAAAGACGCAGGGCCGCGTCCTGGTGTTGTTGCAGAACACGCAAGACGTCCTTGGCGTTGCGCTCATAGGCCTCCGCCGGGCCCATCCGTGCCGCGATCTCTGCGCTCATCTCGTAAGCACAAGCGGTGATGTACGCGGTGAGCGCGGCTGCGACGTTACGCCCTTCTTCGGTGTCGTAGCCGTAGCCCATACGCATCAGCAGTGCGCTGAGGTCACAGTACCCGAGACCCAGCTGACGGTGATTGTGCGCGTTCATGCAGATCGCTTTCGTCGGGTAGGACGACAGGTCCACGAGAATGTCCTGCGCCAGAATGAACGTGCGAACGGCTTCACGCAGATCGTCCAGGTCGAGAGTCCCGTCGTCCCGGAGAAACTTCGTCAGACGAAGCGAGGCGAGATTGCAGGCCGAATCATCGATCGAGACGTACTCACTACACGGGTTGCTCCCGCGAATCCGACCATCGAGCGGCGTGGTGTGCCACTGGTTGATCGTATCGTCGAACTGAAGCCCGGGGTCCCCGCAACTCCAAGCAGCTTCCATCATCTCGCGGAAGAGCTGTCGCGCAGGCCACGTCGCAGTGACTCGATCGCCCACACGCGAGCGGAGGGACCAGAGGGCCTCCTGCTCCACCGCGTTCAGAAAGGCGTCCGACACCCTGATCGAGTTGTTCGCGTTCTGCCCTGAAACGCTCTGATATGCCTCCCCATCGAGACCTGAGGAGAAGCCCGCTGCCACGAGCGCTTGCGCCTTGCGCTCCTCGTGAACCTTCCACTGGACGAACTCACGAAGGTCCGGGTGGTTGTCGTCAAGGATCACCATCTTGGCCGCTCGACGCGTCGTCCCCGCCGACTTGATCGTGCCTGCTTGTCTGTCGAAGACCTCGAGGAACGAGATCACTCCGCTCGAAGTTCCACCCACGTTGAGCGGAGCGTTCTTTTCACGAAGGTTGGAGAAGTTCGCCCCCGCGCCTGAACCGTACTTGAAGATACGAGCTTCGGTCGCCAGCGTTTCGCTAACCCCGGCCCGTCCACAGAGAGAATCACGGACCCCGAGGATGAAGCAGGCGCTCGCCTGCGGGCGTTCGTAATTTCGCTCCACCGCCGTGGGCTGTTCTTTGTGGAAGTTCCAGGCGATGTTTCCAGAACCGCCCGGGATGTTGTAGCAGTGCCAGTGGCGCACGTTGAAGTACACAGGGGAGTTGAACGCCCCGTACTGTCCGTACTGTCGCGCGTAGAGTGCGTGTTGAAACTCTTGCGCTTCCTTAGGGGATGCGAAGTAGCCCATCTTGAGGCCACTGTCCGTGATCGTGTAGGCCACATTATCGAGCATGGCCCGGCAATCCACCTCTCCTTGGCCGTCCGGGGTCAAACCACGCTTGATCAGGTACTTCTGCGCGACGATACGTACCGCGAGCGGCGACCACGCCGCCGGGGCTCGAATACCTTCGCGTTCGAAGACGACCGAACCGTCCGGGCGACGCAGGACCACGTCATGTACTCGTTGTTGTTCGTCGATCACGGGAGCCTTCGGCATGATGATCGAAGGAGCTCCAGTCGGCACTTTGTTCACGTAATCTTCCATTCGTCTGATCCTCTCAAACTTGTCGTGTGCGCACCTTGGTACGACGTACGTGTGGGCGGGGATTTTTCAGCGCATGCACTACTTCCGCCTGAGCTCGCGTTTTCGGACGAGCCCCCGTACCCAGATACCAAGAGATCTCCGCCAGCACCGCCGCGTCGCTAGCGTCATCCCCATCCACTTTTTGTGTGAAACGTTCTTCTACGTAGCGTTGAACGGCCTCCTTACTCACGTGGGCATCCCCGGTCGCGAAGAGTTTCAGTTGTGTCGGAGCCACGATCCAAGGCTCCTGGCGCGTGTTCTGTACGAGCCAAAGTTTGAGGACACCGCTGCCTTCCCCTAAATCGTATTCGCGGTGGGTACTGTTCAGCGAGGGGCCCTCGATGGTCGGAGCACCGCCGACCTCTTGCGTGTACGCGCGTAGAGCGTCGTCCAGACACCGGTAGATCGTTTCTAGACGCTTGGCGCCTCGGAGAGAATCCCCTATCGTTACAGAGCGTGCGAAGAGCAACGCTCCGGCGCTGACGACGGCGATTCCTGGGCTCCGCAACGAGGGGTCCACACCGAGGAAAAACATGACGACGCCCGTGATCCTCCGTGTGCAACAACAAGGGTACGTTCGGCCAGAGGGGTATCAGGCTACCCAATGGGCGCTGACCGTACCTCTCGAAGTCCCACCAGGGGACCCCGCGCTCGGCACCACCCCAGAATCTTACCTCCCTCTCTTCCTGGTGGATACTGCGGGTTCATTGGAAACCTTGCTCCGGGTGACGACCCTCAAGGACCTCGTGGACTACCCTGAAGCAAACTTGACGTACTTCGAACCTCGTTGGGGGTCTGGGTACGTCGTACTGCGAGACGCTGTCGCCGGGGACATCCTCCGGATCACGCCCCCGCCGGGGTATTGGCTCCAAACCCAGGAACCTTACGACGACACGGACTTCGAAATCGAGGCCGTAGAGATTCGGACCTCGGGGGATAATCCTGTCGTTGCCCTGGGGAATAGCTTGCAACTGCCCGGTTACACCCCGAGCAACGAGGATATCGGGCGTTGGGTGTATGTGTCAGGCTTCGTCAATAACGACTACAACGGATGGACGCAGATTCGGGGCGTTCAGGGTAACGTTTTGTTGACGAATAAGGCGTATCTGGGAAGCGCGACCGGGACGGGCTGGTACTTCTACTGGATCAAGATCAAGACCGACGTTGGCCCGACCTTGGAACCGCGCTACTTTCCTACCCGCGAACGTAACTTGTCCTGGGCACACTACGACGATGACCCGTCGATGGTGTCTCCGCATACCACCGGGCGGGGCGGTGCCACCGCGCGCAACGCAACCTCTCGTTACGTACGCACTCGCAGATACACGCATGTTGCGCCTTCTTTGGCTGCGGGCCTGGGTGTCTTCGCCACAACTCGCGCACAACTCGAAGTTCTCCAAGCCTCCGCAAATACCAACGGATCGGATTACTCCACGCTGATTACCGTGACGGTGGGACCATGACACCTTGGATCGAAGTTCAGAAGGTATATTCTGAAGAAGTAGTTGAGGGCGTGCCGTCCTATGTATGCGTTTTGGACATCCTTTCCAGCCAAGGCATTACGCGGGAACTTTTTGTTTGGTCCATCAGCGCGGGTCGCTATAACCACGTCGCGACCGCTGATGAAATGAGCATGTACCCTACTACCGAAGTAGCCGCACGAGTAGCGAACAAGGGATTCTATAGACAATCTTCTGCTCGTATCGTGGCCCCTTCTCCTAGAGATCTACAAGATTGGATCGACATGATCACGCTTCGCCTCACTGAACTCTGCGCAGCGTGGTCCCCGCCGCCAGAACTGAGCTTCCCGAGCCGCACTACCACCATTCTCGGAGGGGGCTGACATGGCGCCGCCACATCTTCAAGAAATTCGGCGTGTCGCACCGCAAGCCGACGGGAGCACCCGGTTCGAATTTGTGGCGACGATCACTGAAGCCGGGACTCTGCCTACAAAGAACCTCTTCGTGATGCAGATCCTGGATCCGCTGGACCCCAAGAACGACATCTTGGCGCGCGTAGCGACACCTCGAGATCTTCGCCAGATCGAAGGTAGTTACTATCTGCGGGCAGCGGCAGCAACGGCCCTTATGATCAGCGGAGACTTGTTTCTGCGAGTAGCAAACACCACGGAATTGATGGTGCTGCCACAAGACCGCACGACCGCAGTTCGGCACGGGCAAGCACTCTACTTGATCAATACCTTGACCCGTAGTTACCCAGAGCTCGCATCAGCAGATGCGGCTGTTCGCCAGCTTCGGGAGCGCCTCTCACAACTGACGGTAGCCTGGGCAACGATCAACACTGACTTCATTACGAACCCAACGGCGGAATACGATCTACCGATCTTGGACGGTTCTGTCGAAGCTCTACGAATTGCCACCTACAACAGTGCGGTGGAGGCTCGTCGTGCTGCCCAAACAGCGCTCGATGCGGCGCAAGAAACGTATGACGCGTGTATTCGTGACTGCGGAGCCGACCGGGTGATCCACGGCATGCTGGTATCTGACGTCAGCTTCTTGGAGAGTGCACGCAACCGTGTCGGGGCCCTGGCATCGAGTGACGCCAAAGATTTCGTAATGCAAACAGGTGCTTTCGCTAGCGACACCGAAAGCTATCAAGCTCTCCTGGTCGCCAAACGCACGACATTGGATACCTATGCCGAACGTGTCCAAGCTTGTGCGACTCGATGTGCTGAGCTGCGGGTCGTACGCGACGACCTCGCCGCCACAAGAGATCGCACCTTGGAAAACGAACGTAGCGCGCTGGCCGACGTTCGCGCCGTGTGCCCGACCTTCACCCCCTCGGAGTAACTGATGGACCTGTACAACGATCCCGGACATGCCCGGCTCACTCACCTCGTCCGCAACCGCCCGCAGCTGGCAGCGTTTCTGAAGACCGCCGAGTTCGAAGACTCTCCCGACGGACTTCCCAGCTCGGCCTTCGCATGGGGCGCTGAACGCCGCTACCCCGTGCACACGGCCGAACATGCGGTCGTCTCCAAGCTGTACGCCGAGGAGGATCCTCGGGTGCCTACGGGGGTCAAGGTGGCCATCGACGAGGCCCTGCTGGCGTACGGTGTACCAAGCTCGGTCTATGCCTTGGCCCCCACACAAGAGAAGACCGCCGCCCAGCTGAACGAAGACTATCTGTTCCCCGACGCGCGCGCCTATCCGGTGCGCTCCGCTTCAGAGGTTCGCTTCGCTGAGGCCCGATTGCTGGGGCAGCTGGATGCGCTCCCGCTCAACGAGCGGCCACGAATCTTCAACAAGTTGGCTCATGCCGCCGCGCAGCATGGGGTCGACCTGCGCCCGACGTCACAGGCGTATGGTCTCACAGCCCAGTGCGACGAAATGCTCCTGGCAGAACGTATCGCCGATCGGATGTACATGACGAAGGATGCGTCAGTCCGAGAACGCTACCGAGAACTGGGAGAAGCTGTGACACGCGAGCCTCACAGCGTGAAGAAGTTCGCCGTTCGAACCAAGCTCGCCACGCTCCTCGAAGCGCTCGACCGCGAGGCTGGGATCATCTACGACAAGAAGACCCCGGATCCTCTTCAGACCGTCTTCAACGCGCCGACGAAGCTCGGTGCCCAGGGAATCAACTTGGGCGGCGCGTCCTACGATCTGGGTCAACTCTGCGGCGTCCCGTCCAGCTTCTACCAGGACGCGCTCGGACCGGAAGTCGCGAGCGAGATCGCGCCGGGAGGCAAGGTACAACCGGAACTCGTCGCGAGCATCCTGCCCACCCTGCCGGCGGACCTGCTTCAGATCTTCCGGCAGGCGTTGTTGAGCGCTGGGGTCCGTCCGCTGGGGGCCTAAGATGGACTTCGCCACCGTCCTGACCACTCCCTTCGTCCCGCCAGTAACCGTCTGGGAGCACCTGGAAGCTCGTTTCGGCCCGGGGCTGTCCGTCTGGGAGCCGGAGACCTTCCAGATGGAGCTGGAGCGGGCTGGGGTGCCTTGGCGGCCAGGACTGGCAGCCAAGGTGCTCGGGACGCAGACGATCCTGACGACCAAGGACTGGACCTACAACCTCGACGTCCTGTTCGCCTTCGCCTATGCCTGTGATGATCTCCCAGCGGCATCAGATGCACTCCACTACCCTACGCCGCACGCGCTCGCGCAAGCCGTTGAACAAATCACGTCTCTTCACAACAAGCCGATCAACGATGACCAGGGCTTTGACCCTGATCGAATTGACCCCGGGATCGCCGCGCTGTTCCACCACGAAGGGTGGGTCCTGCTGCCGGATGCCCTCTCCTTTGCACAGGATGAGCTCTCGAAGCTGACGCCGCATGACGGAGGCCTGCGAGACGAAGTCCGACGGGCCTTCGACCGGTTGCGTACAGTTGACGACGCAGAAGTACGGCGTACGTTGAAGGACGAACCTTCGGCGGCGCGCGAAGTTCAACTGTGGCTTCTAATGGACTGTGAACTCGAGCTTCGCGCCCGCCGCCGAATGCAACGAGACCTCCATGTCCGAACGCCTCAAGAGCTATAAGCTCACACGCAGTCAGCTCGCCGCCGCAGCGATCAAGTGGGAAGGTCACCCCTTGGTGCTCGATCGGCACCCGATGTTCCAAGCGCCTTATGATGAGATGCACCAGCGCTTGGTGTTGAAGACCAGTCGTCAGGTGGGCAAATCCATCATGTTGATGGTGATGCTACTGACCGATTCTATCGGGCAACAATTCTACAAGACGTTGTTTGTCACTCCGCAGGAAGAACTTACTCAACGGTTTTCATCGACACGTCTTCACAAAGCGATCCACTTCTCTCCATATATCAAGAACCTGTTTGTAGACACCAGCCTCCCCAACCGCGTCCTCACTCGGAGCTTCACTACTGGGTCGGAAATCATCCTGACCTATGCGTGCGAAGACGCAGACCGAGTCCGAGGTAACAGCGCGGATCACATTGCGCTGGACGAAGTGCAAGACATCGTCTTGGACGCCGTAGCGCCGGAGATCACAGAGTGTCTCCGCGCCAGCAAGATCCGTCGAGAGAGCTATTGCGGGACCCCCAAAAGCTTGGAGAATGGGCTCGAAAGTAAATGGCAGGCGTCGAGCCAGACAGAATGGGCAATCAAGTGCGAGGGGTGTAGTAAATATTCCATCATCGTATCTGAAACCCAGATCGGAAAGATGGGGCCTGTCTGCGGTAACTGCGGCAAGTACCTGAACCCAAGGCTGGGTGTTTGGGTCGATACCAACACCAAAAAAGACCAACCCTACAAAGGGTTCCATATCTCTCGCCCAATGATGTTGGACAGCGTCCCTGCGGCATGGCGCGAGGGGACCGAAGATTGGACCCGAGCCGTCGAGGCGTGGAAAGACGTCCTCCTGACCATCGAGGGCCCTACCGCCTATTCACTCCCGAAGTTTCGTAACGAAGTCTTGGGAATGTCTGACTCCGTCGGACAACGGATGATCACCGAAGCAGACCTGTGGGCCTGCGCGACCTCGGATCAATTCCTGGAACACCCTACCCGTAGCGACTTGGAAGATATCCTCCGTATCGGCGTAGGGATCGACTGGTCTGGCGGTGGAGGTAACGGTCATTCATTCACCGTTGTCTCCGTGGTAGGTCGTACTCGAAAAGGAAAGCTGCGAGTCCTGTACTTTCGCATCTTCCCTGGGCTTCATGCCGTCGCAGAGAACAAAGAAATCTGCGACATCATCCGACGCTTCGACGGTTTCACTCCCGGACAATGCGTCGTTGGGGCCGACGCAGGGAACGGAAACACCAACGTCGATATGCTCCGGACAAGCCTGGATAATCCTGCTCGTATCCAGAAGTTCGAATACAACGGACAGATGAGCTACCTGCTCGCTTGGGATCCCAAGGCTGGTAAATTTTTGCTCAAGCGCACTGCCGCCATCGACGCGTTCATGTTGGCCGTACTTCGACGAGACTTCGAGTTCCCACGCGAACCTCGAAGTCTGGTCGAAGCAGGGTTCAAACACATCCTCGCGGAATATGAGGAAGTCGTCACATCGCAAAACGGCGAGCGGAAGATCTGGCAACACGCCGAGACCGCGCCAGACGACTTCCTCCATTCTCTGGTCTACGCCCGCACGATGCTACTGATGAGCACCGGCGAGCTGCCGTTCAACACCATTAGCCCGTGACCGCGCCTGCGCCGAATCGCACTTCTCGGTGATGAAGCACTGCGTCCTTCATCAGCCGGCTGTCCTGCTTCTCGAAGGTCTCCAAGTAGCAGGCATGGAGCCAGATGGCTCGCAGCACATCGGCTACTGCCCGATGCGGAGGCAAGGCCGGCCCCTGGAGGTAGTCATAGATGGAGTGCAGGCTCCCCGTGAGCCCCGGCTGGTTCGAAGCGTCCAAGAAGCGTTTAGCCATGGGCCGGGTACAAACTTGTTGCGACGACCACGGCGGCTGAACTTCATTGTATGCGCCCGGGACCAGGATGTTGTGGGCTCGCAGTTCTGCCAGAATGAAATCCAGGTCGAACTTGATGTGCTGGTTGAGCATGCGCGCCCCGGTGAAAGCCTCGGCCACCTTGTCCCAGGCTACCGCCGCCTCTTCCGAGTCCACGTACGGCGTACCAACCCAGTCCGGATGTCCTCGATAGTAGCCGTTGACCTCCAAAGCCCTGGGTGAGGTCTGGGCGAGGACTGTATCCGTGGGCTGGAACCGAAACTCATGCAGCGTCATCTCGTTGAACGCCTCGAGGCAGTCGTCGGGGATTTCCGCCCATCCGATTTCGATCACGCGCGCGACCGGCGGGTGGAGCCCCGTCGTCTCAGTATCGGTGTAGATGTTCTTCATAGGTCCTTCAGAGGTCCTTCAGAGGCAAAAGAAAGCGCGTACGGTCACGGAGCCCCATTGCCCCATGACCGTACACGCATGCGAGTAACCGTAGGAGGAGGGACCGCCACCCGCACAATTCCTTATACCATACCTCCTACTTCTTTTTGGCTTTTTTCGGTTCTTCCGGAACGTCTACTTCAGGGTCTTGTAGATCATTCTCGCGGTCCTCTTCGGTATACCCATCGAGCTCCGCCGGGGGCAGCTCTGGCGGCAAACCATCAAGATACTTTTGAATCGATTTCTGTTCACCATAATTTGGACCGAGGGTTACGTCCCACCGGTACGGCGAACGAAGCCACGGGCACTCTTTTGCTACGCGCTTGGTCCCCAGCTCGTAGAACAGGTCCTTGATCTGGTGAGCGTACTTCTTGGGAACCTGAAACCCCACTGAGTCATGGACCGTCAGGAGTACACGACCTCCCATGTCTCGTTCCAGGGCCTCTGCGATCCAGCAGAGCACCGCGAGAACGATGTCCGAGTTGGTACGTTGGATCTTGACGTTGATCGCCTGCCGTGAGGCACGGGCCAGCAAGGCACGCGGGGCAGTCTTGGTATCGAGCGGAAAGTGCCGGCGCCCACCATCAAAAGTCTCTACGAGACCAAAGCGAGCCAGCTCCCACTTGGTCTGCTCCATATAAATGGGAATGGAGGGAAACTTGGTAAAGAGCAGGTCTCGAATCTGCGTCGCGAGCTCCAGGCTGATACCTGCGATAGCAGCGGTCTTCGCTACACCTGCGCCGAAGAGCATCCCGAAGACGAGCTTTTTGATGTTGTCACGAAGCTCATCAAGGCGCAAAGCATACTTGACCAAACCAGGATCTTCCCAGCTTCCAGGGTCGTTCTTTTTACCTGCCCCCAAACCCCGCACCAACATTTCGCTACGGTTCTTGAAATCGTCATAACTCCAGGCGTGATCATCGTCGATGCCCGCGCGCTCCAAGGCCAGACGGCGCTGCACCCCCGACAGGCCTGCTCCGACCAGGGTCGGATTCAACGCGCTCGAGGCGAAGAAACAATGGGCATCCAAACCTTGGATCAACGCATCAACCAGCGCGTCTCCTCCCGGATAAGCCGCGCTGTAGGTCCCGAAAATCGTAACCTCAGCGCCCTTAGCGTCAGCATTGCCAAAGCACATTGAAGGGTCGTCTGGCAAGAAAAGAGCTTTACAGCTGACTCCTTCAAAGATCGGTTTACCGTCTACACCGAGGACCAGCTCCCCTCGAGTGTCTTTCAATCCGCCGATCAGCGCTTTGTTGATGTTCTGAAAATTGAAACCCAGGCCAACAATCCCCGAAGACGAAGACAACCGATCAGTAGCCGTACCGATCAGGTTATATCCACCATGGAGCATCCCATCGTTGAACATGTTCGCAAGTTGCCGAACATTGCGGAAGAGCACATGCCCTGTCTTGTGCGCCTTGCGCTGCGCCAACAGGAGATTCGCAAAAGGACACTGGTATCGACTTACCAGCATCTTCATCACGATCTCGCTGGTTTGTGGCTGCCCTCCGGCGGTGAAGTACCTGGGAATGTACATCATCCTGCCGTTTTTGTAGAGGACCTCCTGTGGGTAAGCCTCTGCGATCTCCTCTGCATGTTGCGGGTTCGGATGGACGAACCCTGACCCCCCGAAGAAGAGTTTCTGTGCAACTTGTTTCCCGCTGTCCGGCGAAAAAGCTTCGCCCGCCAGCTCAAAGAGCTGGGAACGCATCGTCGTCTCGACTTCGAGAAGACGTTTGGAACCCCACTCCAGGTATGTTTGATCGACCTTTACTCCCTGGTATTCGATCTTCGCGAGTTCTCTTTGCCTTGGAAGCTTGAACTCGTGGAGGATCCGAACCGCCGGCAACGGATGCGCGTTATCCTCCGGCACAACACGCCCTTCGTCTTCTTCGGTTCGACCCAACCCGATAGAGAACTGAGCTCTCAGCTTTGCGCGTGCTGCGCGAACCTTGCGTTCTTCCTCCTCCATGCGATCTCGTTGGATCAATGCCATACGGCGAGTGACATCTGCATCTACCGCACCATAGAAGAGCAGTTCATCCAACGGAACCGCTTCGAAACCGCCTTGGCGCTTTTTGTCCAGAGCCTCCTTGGCCTGCGCGACTCCTGAAAATTCTCCATTCTTCTTAGCTGCGATAAGAATCTCCAGAGCCTTGAGGTCTTCTGGCGGCAACGCCTTCTTCAGGAGCTTCTCAAGCGTCGATTCACGAAAGGTCGGTCCTTTGACGTACTTCTGTGCGATCGCATGCTCCAAGGCAGCACTTACCGCTTCAGGGATCTTGACTTGGCGCTTTCCGACCTTGATGGCGACGCCGGGCGTATCTTCTTGTTCCGCCTCGACCAGCAGATCATGCAAGCGGTCCTCATAGCCAGAAAACTGTGGGAGGAAGCGTTTTACCAGTTGCTTCAGCCCATATTCGGTCTTCTTGTCCTCTTCGAGGAGATGCTCCGCGAGTAGGGAGTCCCACACAGGATTACCGATATAGGTCATCGGTTCCCCCATGCGCCAGAAGACCTTCCAGTCGTACTTACCGTTGTGCCAGATCGTAGGCTTGCTGCGGAGGAGTTTGCAGCACGCTCGCCATGCTTCGATAGGCTCGTACGGCGTACTAGGATGCCAGAGAGGGACTGCCGCTGCCCGGCCTTCGTCCCAAGCGAAAGTCACCGCCAGAACTTTCGTTCCAGTCCAGTGCGGATGAAGGGTGTTCGTCTCGGTATCTGCCGAGATCGCCCAAGTCCTAGGGTCTCCGTTGGGTCCGTAATTTTCGACGAACTCGGTGAGTTCCAAGACCTCTGCGAGAGTGTTCGGCAGAACATAGCCCTGCATCAACGTTTCGCGGGGGATAATGGGAACTTCCGCATTTCTCGCAACACGCAGAGCCCGTTCCAGGTCCGAGCACAACGTAGGGTACTGCCCACTGACTGCCGCGTATTCCCTCGCTGAACGCGTAGGGACGACATGAACCTTGACCGCCCCGACCTGGACGTCCATGTAAACCCGCCCCAAGGTCTCGCGATGGGCGCCTACTCGCATTCCCAGGGCTTGCAGGGTGGCAGGGCCTGCTGCCAACACTACGACACGCGGATCGAGCCCTGCCTGTTGGCGTTTACGTGCGATGCTCTCGAGCTCTGCATGCAGGTAGCTCCCGCAAGTATGGATGACAGCTCCGCGCGGATTCTCCACTGCACATTTGACTGCATAGATGAACTTTGCTTGTACTTTTCCGAATTGCTTCTCGACTTCGTGTACAGCGTTTCGGAAGACCTTCCCTCCGTCATCGTCGAAAGCCGAGTGATAGGGCCGGAGGTCCAAGCGAGGAGGCATCCCCGGACGAGGTGTGACCTTGCGGGGGCCTACCGGTACATCCCCAAGGATGACCACCTCAGGTAGATCAGAGCCATGAGGAAGTGGATAATAGTGTGCATCCTTGAAGGCAGGGCATGACGCACAGCTTGCCCCTGCCTTCTCGGCTTCATAGGGGCGACACTGCACGCAGCCTTCGACTGGTGCGATCTCGAAAGGTAGAGCCATGCCCTACTCCTTTCAGCTGAGGTTGCGGCGATTGGCTACCGAAGGCGGCAGCCCTACCCCGGGTGGAAGCCCTGAGGAAGCATCCGTGTCGGCGGCAGGATTCGACCCTTCTCTGTTCTGCTGGGGTACCAAAGCAGCCCGTTGACTGCTCTTTTGAAGGACATCAACCAACGCCTTGAGATTCAACACCGTCATGTGGTGTGGTTGACTCATCTGGCCATAACTGGCCAGAAATTCTTTCACCCCGAGCTCTGCGTACTTTTCCGCAGGGATCGCGAACTTGTTCTGATCCAAATGGTGCTTGAGCTGGTGCGGCGCGTACCTCCATTGCTCGTTTCGGTACAGAATTCCCCCAGGCGACGTCGTTGTGATCCAGTCTACGACAAGGTATCCTTTGCCTGCATTGTAATAGAGGCCGGCGGGGCTCGCGTTCAGGTGTAGATGTTGGTCTTTCTGTGAAAGTAGAGCCAAACAGTTGGTGTACACGGACCCGATCCGAATGTTGTTTGCGTGCATCAACGTATCGAACAGCATGTTCGGTTGCGTCGACTGCGCGTACGCCTCCATTCGATCGAGACGTGTTTGCGTAAAAGTGAGCATGAACTCCCGCCACCCGAACCCGAACACCGCGAGCCAGGGCACGAACAGGGGCAGGTTGCGCGTGAAACGAGACTCGACCTTACGGCCATTCCCGGGGTCCAACGTCAGCAAAGCTTCTTGGATCAACTTTCGCGCTGCGACAAACTTCGGGTAGCAGCGCAACGTACCAAGGTTCAGCGTCCGCCCCAGCTTTCGATAGGCCTCATCAGTGTACTGTTGCCTGATTCGGAGCGCCGGATCCGAGTAGCCCTCGACTTTATCCGTCTCGAGCTCCAGACGACGGTTTGCATCCTGCGGATCGCTGGGGGGCTCCAATGACGTCGTCATAACATTCGTACGAATAGTCCGAGAGACCCGAGCCCCATTCATGTTGCGGGTAATAACCGCACCCCCAGGGTAGATGACCTGTCGGAGCATCTCCAACAGGTCTTCATACTGTTTCGTCTTGAGGTTGTTGACTCCTCCTCGACTGAACTCTTCCAAGGCGATCAGGAGCGTAGACGTGTCGAACGCTGCCGTGATGCTGGCCAGGGAATAGTTGGTCTGATAGAGGACCGGATCTACGAGACGCAATGCAGGAGTTTGACCTCCCGTCGCGACCGCCATGAATGTCGATTTACCTGAAGACGTCTGCCCTTGGAGCCCCAGATTGAGCCCCTCTTCATGAAAATGCGGTGTCATGAAATAGACGAGAATCGCAGCTGCGAACAACGTGTCGATGTCATTCTTCCAGTGCCAGAAGGTACAGATTTTCACGACCTCCTTGAAAGCTTCACAGAGCTCGGCGTCAGTGATCGCATTACCAGCATTCAGATCGTCGATGGACTGTACGTAAAGGCTGTACGGGGCCCCAGTGAGAAACAAGTACGGCCCATGCACTGGACCGTCCAACTCCTGCCACTCAACGCGATCCTCGGAAGTCTGGACACCGACAGCCCACCACGTCCCGAAGTTCCCGTAGAATCGTACGCCGTACTTGGACTCCGCGTCGGGGACACGGTGATAGCCAAGACCCAGTACAGTTGCGTCCGCACGGGTCCGAAAGGATTGGGCGAGATCCTGCATACCGAGCGAGAGGTACTCGGCCAGCGGTTTGCTGAGATCGCGAATAACGGAGCTCGAGGGAGCGTCTTCTTTACTTCCCAACCACCGAGGGAGGCCTATCCGAGTTTCGAAATAAGTGTGTACGCTTCCGGTGATCGTCGCCAAGGTCGCCGCCATCGTGCGCCCGTCATTGAGTGGCATCGCGAGCATTCGACGACTGGTCCGGTGATACATACGTACTACTGGCCCACGCGGCGTCTGTTCTTGTTCGACAGGGATGAAGTCCTGCCGCAGCGTGTCCGCGATTCGAGCGATGAACCCCTCTTCATCGTCTCGACCTTGCGCGATCTGTGAGCGAAGCACGGCTCCCGAAAGCTGCAAGGTCTCCGTAACGCTTGTCAGGTATGCTGCGAACTGCGCCGGATTTCGCAAGCACTCCCCATAATGAACCGCAGGAGTCATCCGTGCTGCGACATCGACGAGACCTTGCCCGGCTTCAATGGCTTGACGCACAGCCCATTGATGCGCAGCAAGAAACACATCGTCTTTACTCAGGACCTGTTCTTGAAAGTACTGGAAACCAAGGTCCTTGATAACTTCGTCCGGGTCCTTGAGGAGTCGATTCGGGGCATTGAGCTGCCCCCAACCGGCGTAGACCTTCGCCTCAATTTTGACAGCAGACATCAGGCGTTCCCTCGCCCACATGGCGCCTTTGCCGTGGGTAGGTTCGTCTGACAACAGATGCACGCAGCTAAAACCCGCATCGTGCAGAAGATCTGTTACGTTAGCGACGCCGCCAGAACCAACGACGATCCAGTTGGATACACCAGCGGAGAGCAACCCCTCTTGAATCTTGAGGGTGTCAGTTTCTCCTTCGACACACAGCAACTTTGACGTGTTGGTCGCCGTACTGGATCGTACGAGATTCGGGGCATAGAGCCCGAAGAATCCTGTAGGTTCATCCGGCGTATGCCCTGGGAGCATCTTGATGTGGTCCATCTTGATGTCCTCGATTGACGGCTTCCGGAGCTTGATCCGAGCGGGCGTCGAGAAGTCGTGCCCCGCCACGTAGGCGATGGCATTCACCCAATCTACGCCGATATCGTGCGTCAATCGTTCCAGACACTCGAGAATTGCCTTGCGGCGTTCCACGCTGAAACGGCTCGCGTTGTAGTGCGCGTAGTGCTCGTTGGCGACGTACTCCAATCGCTCTTCGACCAGCTCCTGCAAAGTATCTTTCGGCGGCCACAAGCCATAAGGCAACTGAGGTACATAGGTTGGATCCATCTTTCGATGGGTGAACAACCACGAGATACTCTGTTCGGCTGCCTTTTGCAGGAGGGGTGTAGCGTACGGAGTCGAGTCGACCGGCGCGTACATCGCTTGCAGATACGTATTCGTAGCCCAGGCGATGAGCCGAACCGTATCTCGGTGAACGTCCAAGTCACGAAGCGCGCGTTCAACACGCTCCGCGACCAAACGAACATTGAGAATGCTCTGGAGCTGCGTAAGGCTCTCAGCGTAGCCCCACCCTCGACAGTCCTGGAAGACTTGCAAGAGATTGCGCGTACGATAACCGCACGGCAAACACTGTACAGTACCGTTCTGTACGTCGACGTTGAAAGAAGGGTGTTTGTCTGGATGTCGTCCGGTTTGACAGTGCATCCGGACGATGTGTGATCCAATTCGCTTAGGGTTTGCGTTTGGAAAAACCTCTGCAAACAAACGCAGCACTTGCGAGGCGTCAAGACGACGGAGCAGACCCGTCGCCTCTTGAATCTTCACCTGCGACGTACTGGCTGCTGCTTTGTCCCGCGCCATGTGCTCTCCTAGACGTTCTTAGAATCTGCTCGTTTCGCCTGTCGATCGGCTACCTTCGCTTGTCCAGGCGGGCACCGATCAACGTACCCACAGTACTCACAGACCCAGCCCGGCTCAGGGGTACCGGCTTGGGTCTGCTCGATGACTGTGAGTCGTTTGGTAAGGGTATTGAGGTACCGGACGAACCACGGTACGACGTACTGGACGACCTCTTGCGGGGTCCAGACGCCAGAAGATCCGTCGTGTCGGGGGAACCAGTCGATCTCATCTCGACCGAAGTAATTGATCCCACACTGAAACCCGCGCAGATCTGGCCAGTTCACCATCGCCAACAGCATGTAACTGTACAGCTGGGCGTGATGCTCTTGAATGGGCTTCCGACGCCCCGACTTGTGATCCCAGATGATCAAGTAGCCATCTTCCGTACGCATTGCGTAGTCGATGACGCCTCGAAAAAACAATCTGGGGTCACGAGAAAAAGCTGCGCTCTCAAATGAGGATGTCATCCCCAATTTGAGCTCGGAGTATTCCGTCTGGACCTTCCACGCTTCTCGAAACTGCGCGACTCGAACGAGATAGTCGTGAATCCATGGGAGTTGGGCTCGCACCATCTGAGCCTCTGTCACGGGCAGTTTGTAATCCTGGATCACCTTCTCGACGACCTCCGGTTTGGTCAGCAGAGGCTCTCCTGTTTCCTCCCCCTTTGGCGGTGCGCTCAGAAGCTCGATGATCTTGTGCCCCGCAATGCCGACTTGCGCAGACGAGCTCTTAGTCGTTTCTTCGAATTTTTTTACATACTTGAAATCGAATTGCTGGCTGCAATTCTGCAAAACGCCAGCCTTGCTCAGAGACCACGGCCCTTGCCGCACAACACGTTCGTTGAACATGCATCCTCCTAGGCAAAAAACGCGCATGGGGCCGCGCCGCCGAAGCGACGCGGCCCCACACGAGCAGATCAGACCGTACGCTTCGAGAAGTCCGGGGGACTCCCAGCCGGTGCGGTTCCGGGCGCGTTGTTCCCGGCAGCCATCGCCTTCGCCATCAGACTGTCCATGTTCGCGATCGGAGGCGCCGTCCGCGCCTGGGTCAGCGAGCGACGATGTGCAGCGACGACCGGCCGCCAGAACAGGTCCAGGTCCACCTGTACTGCCAGCGCACGGAGGAACGCATCCACGGCCGGCGGGATCGGAGACGACCGAGGCTTGGCCTTCGGCAGATACCAGCGCCGATCGCCTTCGATCTTCGCTTCGGTCTGCACGTCCCAGAGGTGTTGCCAGTTCGTACGCCAGGGGCTGGAGATCTTGCTCATCGCAGCGGCCGTGGCCGCCTGGGTCTTCGACAACATCCAGCGGTAGACGCCGCTGAAGTCTTCGGGCACCAGAATGAGCTGCCACTCAGTACGACAGTCCTGCGGCTTGTTGTCCTTGAAAGGCCGATGCTCGCACTTGTTGCACTCGCCGTACAGCGAGCCGCGCTGCCGGTCAAGTGACGAGCAGAGCGGCGCACGACGACGCGACTCGTCCGACTTCACGTCCTCGTCGTCTTCTCCCTTCCAGTTCGCGTAGACCCGCGTCATCCCGATCACGTAAAAGCTGAAAGCTTCCTTGCACGGGTAGCCCGCGAGCGTGAGGACCCGTGCGCTCTCGGCTGAAGGTGCCGCCAGCACACGTCCGTCCGAGCCGTAGATCGACCCAGGGCCAGCCATCTCCGGACGCATCGGATCGTTGCCAGTCCCGTGGTAGATCTTGACCGCGAACGGGTTCATGCCGCGACTGTCGCGGGTGTGATCCCCGATCTTCTCAGTCTGCATCTTCTCGATCGCAGCGGCCCAGTTCTGTCGCAGCACGTCCGGCAGCGCTTCGAGAAGCCTCGTCTCGTCCGCCTTCGTCGCGGGCTTCAGGGTTTCGATGTACTGCGCCTTGTCCGGGAACATCTTTGCGAGAGTCAGCAGCCCTTGTGGACTTCGCACGTCGAAGGGAACGTCGTTGTGCAGCGTCGGCTGCTCGGTGAGGGCCTCCGCGATCGCCGGAACGGCTGGCGCTTCCACGGGGACCAGCGCCGCTTCCACGGGGGCGGGCACGTCCGGGGCGGGCACGTCCGGGGTGGGGTTGGCCTCCTGTTCCAGTTCGGTAGCTCCTGCGGTCGTCGGTGTGGTCGTCGGTGTGGTCGTCGGTGTGGTCGTCGGTGTGGTCGTTTTCTTGTTGCTCATTCGATCCGTCTTGGTTGCCCCCGTCAGGGGTTTGGTGGAGACTCCATAGTACCTGGAGTCTTATGACCAAGGCAATTGACCCGTATTTCCTCGAGGTACGGAGGTACAACCTCCCCCCGAAAAAACTGGCCCGCCAAAAATTCGAGCAGTACCACGTACTAAAGCAAGAACTCCAATTGACTGTCGATAGGCAAAGGCAACAGCAGCTGCGTGCGCAGATTCAAAAATTGGCTCAAGAGCTGGGCACCTACTATCTGCGCTTCGTCATCAAGAAGGCGCGTGAACGGTCTTCTGATGAAGAACTCCTGAGAGATCTAATCAGCGCTGGCAACGAAGGCCTGATGATCGCCGTGAATCGGTTTGATCCAAGTCGCTACGATAATCAATTCCTGACCTATGCTGCCCACTGGGTTCGTGTGAAGCTGGATGAAGTAATTCAACGACGCGGTACCGTCCATCTCACGCCGCACTTGCGAAAGAAACATCAAGAACGTGGCGAAACGCCACCGGAAGCCGTGGTGACACCCCTTGACGATATCCCCTTGGCTTCTGATGTCGACACTGAGGACGACGCCACTCCGCACGGCGCCTACGCCCTCAATTGCCTCGATCGCTTGAATTTCTCCCGACGAACCAAGCTTCTCGTCATTTGGGTGTTGGGCCTGCGTGGACACCCGAAGACCATCGATGAAGTCTCGATGATGTTCTATATGCTCGACGGTTCAGTTTGCCTGCCGTGCGAGCTGAAAGCAGAATTGGAATGGGCCTTGACCCAATTTCGTACTTGGATCAAGGCCCACCCCAAAGTGGAAGCGATCTTGCGCCTTCAGGCGCGGTAGATCAGTCCTCCGAGGCCTCTTCGTCGTCCGCGTCTTCGTCGTCCTCCGGCTCCACGAGCGCCTGTGCCGGAGGTTCCCGGAGCTGGTAGGCGTACTCCATGCCCACGAGCACACCTTCGTGGTACTTGATCTTCTCCGCGTCGGCCTCGTCCTTGCGCAGCTGCTTGATCTTGGTCTTGAAGTTCGTCAGCATCGTGCGCCCTACGGCCACCGGCCTCGCCTTGAGCGTAGCTTCCGCGTAGTCCGTCACTCGTGACACTCGCTGCTTCGGCGTCCTTCCCGTCTCGGACTTGCCATCGTTCTTGGCACGCCAGTTCTTGACCTCTTCGATCAGGCGTGTGGCATCCCAGCCCCTGTCGATGGCCCTGGCCGTGAACGCATCCTGCTGCTCTTCGGGCAACCCGCTGATGGATCGAACCGCCGAAATCCCCAGCTTGCCCTGACGCACGGCGGTCTTGGCTCCGTCGGAGAGCTTGTGCACCTGAAGATGCTGCGTCACGAAGCTGGCCTTGGTATGCAGCCGCTCGGCGATTTGGTCCGTGCTGAACCCCGCGTCCCGGTAGTTCTTGCACACGCAGGCGGCGTCCCACGCCGTAGGCGCTTGCCGTTGCGTGTTCTCGTCCCAGGCATCCGTCACCATCTCCTGCCAGGTCTTGTAGGCTCGAACGGTGCAGGCCGTCTCCTTGTGCTTGTGCTTCCGCGCGGCCTTGAGCCTACGGCGCCCGTAGACCGTGATGTCGTAGTCCTGCCCCTTCTTGAACTCGCCCGTGCTCTCCCCGACGTACTTCATGCGGGTGATGCACGGGGGCGTCTTGATCCCAGCCTTGGTCGAAGCCAGAAACTGCTCTTCCAGGGCTTCTTCCCCCGCTCGAACGTCGAAGACCTCGTACACCTTGGTCGGATCGACCATCCGTACGCCTTCTTCGCAAGGGATCGGCTCCCAGTTCTCGAAGATCTTCGCGTAGCCCTCGCGCTCAGCGAGCCCGGAAGATCCAGGGGCTTTTTCGGCCTTGCTTGCGGGCTTCTCCGCCTTCTCCATCTTCCCCGCCTTGGGGGGCGCGGCCTTCGTCTTGTCCTTCGTCTTGTTCTTCGATTCGGGCGCCTTCGCTTCGGTCGGTTCCATCGTCTCGGTTGCTTCGTTGCTCATAGCTCGTTCTTTTCAGAGTTGCGAGAGGTGTGACTCCGGTGCTCACGATCTCTTTGATCGCGCGTGCCACGGATCGAGAATCCAACGCATCGAGAGGGAGATTGTCAAGGTCTCTCCCCTCGATGAGATGGCGATAACACCGATAAAACTCCAAGGCCGCCTGCGTCTCGCTCACGGGGGCAGCAAAGAGTTCGGTGTACAGAAAGCTAACGATCGCACGGTGCAGTCGTGGATCTGTCAGCAAAAATTCTTGACGAGCTACTGCTCGAAAGGCTTGGTCCCGCAATCGGTGCAGATGATCAGCGATTGCGTCGAGCCCGGAGGATCGAGCAGTACGAGCGGTTTTGCGCAGTTTGGACACGTTTCTGAACGTGCCTCGCTTTGATCAGAAACACAAGCAGACACAGTACCCACTTGTACCGGGTTATCCGGCATTTTTGTGCGTACGCCGTACTTATCCACGGGAGCGCCTCATCCTGAGCAGCTGCTGAAAGACGGTTTCCGTACCAGTGTCCACCAGCGGTTTCTCTGCCTCCTGCAACCCCTGCTGAATCACAGGATCGACCGGACCCTTCGGGCTACGAATGACCGGCACGACATCCGCCGCCGCTTCGGCATGGGGGTCGTTTGCCGCCAACAACCGGGGCTGTCCAGCCTTGTCCAACTCAATCGTACGTCGTACGCGAGGGGTCTCAGGGTATACCGGTGGAGGTGCAACCGTCGGGTCTCCGCGAACTCCTACCTTCGAGGACCATCGGGCCAAGCCAGAAGGCCCTCGCGGAACGTCCAGAATCCGAACTTCTGTCTCCCCCGCCAAGATCACATTCGGGTTGCTGATACCATCGGTCTCGATGCCGTTCATCCCGGAGAGCGGTGCCGCAGGCGCCGCCGTGGGAGCGGCCGAGGCTGCTGGGGTCGATGGCGTGTACTCCACGATGGACACTTGTCGAACGGGCGAAGTCGGCCCCAACGGAGTCAATCCCGATACCTTGATCTGGAGATCCTCGGGAATGGTGAAGTCCGCATCGTCGACATTGTAGCCTTCTTGAAACAGATGCGTCGCCAGGATACGTCCGATATCCCGTGCGTTGAAGCTCACGTCTGCTCTCATTCCAACACCTTTGCTTTGGCGATCGGCCGCGCGACGTTACCTGCGTAACGGCATGCTTTCGTGAACGGCGTCGTTCCGTCTTGACTACAGCGTGCCTTGTCTTCACACGAGGCACAAGTGATTTTCTGGAGCATGGTGTACTCCACTCGCCCACGAAACTTCAGCAATTCAGCGATGAATCGATCCAACCCCATGCTAGGTTCGTTGCTCAAAATCCGATACACGGTCATCGGACGCCATTGCCCGGGGCGATTGTTCCGTTCGATCGCTTGACTGTACTTGGCAGGAGCCCAGGGCAATGAGTAAAAAATAGCGTAATTAGCAGCTTGCAGATTGATACCAATTCCAGCGCTGACGTTGCCTACCAGGACACGAGCCTTCGGATCCGACCGCAACGCATCTTCAATTTGCGCGATGTTCCGCGTGGTTGAACTATCCAATCGAAGCGGCGCGATACCATGTTTACGAGCCAAAGAACACAAGTCGTCCAGCTCTTTATCAAAGATCCCCCAGATGAGAACCTTGTTCGTCTCATCTTCTTCTAGAATTCGTCCTAGAAGATCATCGACCACTTCGAGCTTTGGATTCTCGAAGTCCCGAAGAATCTCTCGCGGAGGCTTCTTCTGTACGATCTTACACAACTTGGTGTAAGGGCGAATCTTTGCTTCTACACAGACAGGCATGTGCTCACACAGATCGCAAATAGATTCGTCCGGAGCCAAAAGTACGAAACCTGACAAGACTTGGAGCAACTTGTTCAGCAGAACCGCTACATGAGGCAGTCTCATGGACAACGTGTTCAACTCGTTCTCCACGGTAAGTCCCATCTCCTGGATGAGTTCGTTGTAGCGCGCTCGTTGCTTGGGTCCGAGTACGAAAGGTAGATCTACCTCCACCAGTGGCGGGAGATTCAATCCCGCATCGCTCTTCTTCAAACGGGACGCCACCACGTCTACGGTGGCATTGATCTCCGCCAAGTTTCGGTAACCGACGACAACGTGTTTTCGAACCGGATGGAAGTCCAAGTAGCGCTCACAAAACTTGCTGTAGTTGTTTTCTACCAAGAAAGGAGCCAAAAAACGCAACTGGCCATACAGACCCCGAGGGTCCACGCCCGCCGTCCCAGTCAAACAGTATCGTCGCGCGGCTACCTCGCCGAGAGCAATCGCAGCTCTTGTCGTCGCTGCGTCATAATTTCCTATATGATGAGACTCATCCGCGACGATCACGTTGTAGTCCAAATCGCGGAGACGGCTCGCTTCAGGCGTAAAAACGTCTTTGGGGCCGAGGCCTACATCGACCGTAGTCGTTGCCTCCAACCGCGCGCGGGTATACGTAGCCGTTACCAGTTGAGCTGATTTAGCCTTCTCTGCGGCTTCATCGGTTCCGTCCCAGTGCACAGCGGTCCAGCTACTTCCAGTGACTTTGGCCAGCTCACGATGCCACCCCGGCAGGACTACAGGGGGACCCAGCACCAGCGCACGTCGGAACTGGCCGACTTCCTGCAATCGGCGGAAGCCGTCGATCAAAGTGCGCGTTTTCCCTGTCCCCATCTGCCAAAGAAATAGACGCCGGTACCAGAGCTCGATCTGTAGTACGCCGTACTGCTGGTGTAGGAAGGGGGGATACCCCTCGGGGGAAAATCCCGCAGACAGATCGAAAGGCCCTGTTTTGCCTCGTTCCTCGAGAGCTTTCCAGGCGCCTCTTGCTCGAAGTACGGCGTCCAGATGCGCCTGAGCCTGGGTATCCCAGGTCAAATCGTTGAGTGTTTGAAGGTCCTGCCAAACGAAAATACCGAAAGGAAAGTAGGCAGGCAGCAGCCACTCTCCGTCGTACCACTTCGCTCCGAAGACTCTGGCGATGGGTGATTGTTTCCCATCGCAAACACACCATGCAGGTGTATCCTTGAGCCACAACCCTTTCACATCCATAGGACCTCCCTGTGACCACTGACGCAGATCTGAACTTCGGCAACCCCTGGGATGGGGCTCGTGGGATGCCGCACCCCAACCCGATGTTCGACTACCTGACGGGGTTCGTCCCCCGACGGTTGAAAGACTTGATTCGTTGGGCGGAATACATCGGCATCAACAACGGGCATATCTACGGTGTCGTGCGAAAATTTGGTGAGTACCCGATTACGGGCTTCACCTATACGACCAGTTCCGAGGATGATCGAAAGAATCACGAAACGGTCTTCGAGAAAAACTTGGGCCTTCGTGCATTTCTCACGTTGGTTTCTTTCGACGTCTGGATCACGGGAAATTCGTTCGTTTCCGTTTACGAACCGTTCGTCCGTTGGCTGATTTGCCCGAAGTGTCAGACGCGCGAAAACATCAACGCCGCGAAGTATGACTTCAACTTGGACAAGTTGGAATTCAAACTGACCTGTCGAGAATGCGCGACTCGAGGTGTAGCTGGTGTGAAAGATGTCCCGCTGCGAAATTCGAAGCGGCTCAGGTTGATCCGGTGGGACCCCAAGCTGATGGACATCGACGCCAACCCGATCACCGGAGAGAAGCACTACTACTGGACGGTCCCTCGAGAGTTGATCGCCAAAGTTCGGGCTGGAAACCGTATCGCTAT
>JACCDG011742794.1_pt1 | contig 53186 bp, 52 predicted proteins | sample 7442471 | NCBI WGS metagenome assembly JACCDG01 (sample SAMN15323444, study PRJNA562643) | freshwater metagenome | isolation source: river surface water | place: USA:Blue River Watershed | collected 2017-08-17 | reverse complement strand
TCGCGATGGATTGCAGATGGAGTGCATTGCCTGCGGTTTGTGTATTGATGCATGCAACAGCGTCATGGAAAAGCTGCATTTGCCGCCCGGACTGATAAGATATGACACGGCTTCAAACCAGGAAGCGAGGCGCGAAGCAAAGCTGCGCAGCATAGTCCATAAAGACAGCTTGCGTCTTCTGCGTCCAAGAACTTTTTATTACAGCGCGGTTATCGGCTCTGTGGGAGCTATTATGCTATATGCCTTGCTGACGCGCGCCGAACTGGAATTGCATGTGCAGCATGAACGCAATCCTTTATTCGTACAGCTGACCAATGGGGATTTCCGTAATTCCTATACTATTAAAATTCTCAATAAAACGCCGCAAGACCGCGTTTATAAAGTTTCATTGCAAGGTCTGTCTTATAGCCAGTTGAAAATAATGGGCGCGGAAAGTATGGATTTAGATCATTTGCCGGTTTTCGCAGATTCGGTAGGCCAGTTCCGTTTGCAACTAGCCGCTAGCCCGCCAGCGGAAATGCGGCAAAAAATTATTTTCAGCATCACCGATTTACAGAATGGAGCGAAAGATGACTATGAAAGCGTCTTCATACGCGGACAATAGCGGGCCTAGGCCGTCGGATCGTTGGATACCTTGGTGTTTTGTGCTTTTCTTTGCGGTTGTGGCCAGCGTTCTCGGTTTTTTTACCTATCTCGCTTTGCGCACCGATCCAGGGTTGGTTACCAAAAGCGCCTATCAAAAAGGATTGCAATATGACCGTATTATCGAGGCTTCGGACATGGGCAACGCTTTGCCATGGCAAGCAGAAATCGATCTGCAAAGACAGGGTGAGAACGCCGTCCTGCGGGTTGATTTGAAAGGAATCGAAAAGGAGGCCGGAGAAATCTTACTGGAAGCATGGCTGCTCCGTCCAGCGCAAGAGGGCAAGGATCAGCATTGGCCCATGCGCGCAATCGGGGAAAGAAAATACGAAGCGAAAGGAAAATTGCAGCCCGGCCAATGGAATATTCACGTGACCGCACTGATCGGCGGCAAGCAAAAGCAATTCTTTAAAGCGGCAGTGGTACGGTGATGACATACAGCAGCGCTATTCCGGATTACAGCGGCTATATCACACCAAGCGAGGTTGGCGCGTATAAGTTGCTTTTAATGGTCGAGGGAATGAGTTGCGCTTCTTGCGCATGGCGGATCGAGAGCGCTTTGGCGTCTAACGACAATGTTAAGGCCCGCATAAATTTTTCCACTCGCAGGCTTTGTATCGAATGGACTGGGACGAAAAGCCGCATTTATGATCTGCTCAGGCAAATTTCCGATCTTGGTTTTCGTTTCGCCCCATTCGATCAAAAAAGCCTTGAAAGCGATGACAAGAGCGAGCAAAAGTTTTTGCTGCAATGCATGGCAGTGTCGGGTTTTGCGGCAGGAAACATCATGCTGCTGTCTTTTGCCTTGTGGTTCAGCGGCGATATGGGCGCTGCGACACGCGATATGCTGCATTGGCTTTCGGCATTGGTCGGTTTGCCGGCAGTGATTTATGCAGGACGCCCGTTTTATAATTCTGCTTTCACGGCATTGCGGCAAGGACGCGCCAATATGGATGTGCCGATTTCCCTTGCTATAATCTTGGCTAGCGGGATGAGCTTGCTAGAGACCATCCGCCATGGCGCCTATATATACTTCGATTCAGCGGTAATGCTGGTTTTCTTGCTGTTGGTGGGGAGGTATCTCGACAAAAAGGCACGCGGCAAGGCGCGGGCTGCAGCCGAGGATTTGCTGCAAATGCTGCAAGGTACGGCGACAGTCTTAACGGAGGGAAAGCCGTCTTTGCTTTTAGCACAAGACATAAAACCTGGTATGATATTGCAAATCTCGGCGGGAGAGCGTATCGCCGCAGATGGCCGCGTTGTTTCCGGCCAAAGTGAAATCGACCCAAGCCTGATTACCGGGGAAACCATGCCGCAAGCTATCGTTCCGGGCAATCAAGTGTTCGCAGGCGCGATAAACCTTTCGCAGCCGATACAAATCGAAGTTATGGCGGCGGCAGAAAATAGCCTGCTTGCCGACATCGTACGAATAATGGAGAACGCAGAGCAGGCGCAGGCGAAATATGTGCGTCTGGCCGACAAGGTCGCCGGCTATTATACGCCAGCCGTACATATACTGGCAGCCGGTGGGTTTTTCGGCTGGTGGCTCGGCGCGGGGCTTGCCTGGCAGCCTGCTTTGATGATTGCCACCACGGTTTTGATTATCACCTGCCCTTGCGCCTTGGCGCTTGCGGTTCCGGCCGTGCAAGTAATGGCCAGCCAGTATTTGCTCAAGCAAGGCATATTGTTGAAATCCGGCGATGGTTTGGAGAGATTGGACAAGATTGATACTATCATTTTCGATAAAACCGGCACTTTAACCGAAGGCCGGGCACAATTAATCAATACGGATGATATACCGTCCGAAGACTTGCAGCTGGCGGCGTCCCTTGCAGTTCATAGCAAGCATCCTTTGTGCCGTGCTCTGGCATCGGCTTGGAAAGGGGATTTGATCTCCCTGAGCGTCAAAGAAGTCCCATCTTGTGGCCTAGAGGCGGAATATGCAGGGAGCAGGCTTAGATTGGGTAGCGCGGATTGGTGCGGGGTTGATTCAGCTCAAACCCAGGTCGAGATTGAAATTTGGCTTGTTCGCGCAGACCAGAAAGCAGCAAGATTTGTTTTCGCCGATGCTTTGCGCCAAGATGCAAAAGATGTCGTGTCCGACTTAAAAAATCAGGGATTTGATATTCATTTGTTGTCCGGCGACCGTGATGTTGTCGTCAGAAAACTCGCGCAGCAGGCGGGGATCGGACAATGGCAGGCCTCTCTTTCGCCGGTGGATAAGACGAATGTCATTCAAGGTTTTATAGCGGCTGGACGCAAAGTTTTGATGGTCGGGGATGGGCTGAATGATGCCGCTTCTTTGGCCTGCGCCACTGTGTCCATGTCTCCTTCTACGGCGATAGATATTACCCAGAACGCTGCTGATGTAGTTTTTCAAGGATTTCTTTTAAAGCCTGTTAAAACAACGATTTTTGCCGCAAGAAAAACTGCTGAACTGGTGCGGCAAAACTTTGCCCTATCCTTTGCCTATAATGTTTTGGCCGTTCCTTTGGCTTTGATGGGCCTTGTAACGCCGCTGATTGCCGCTGTTGCCATGTCCACATCTTCGATACTGGTGGTGCTAAATGCCTTACGGCTGGGCAGGGAAGTAAAATAATGGAACACTTATTTTTAATAATATTAGCGCTGTTTACCGGGCTTGTAGGCCTTGGCGCGTTTTTCTGGGCGCTAAAAAACGGCCAGTTTGACGACCCCGAAGGCGACGCCGCGCGCATATTGCGGGATGACGGCCCTAATCCGTAGCTTGATCGCAGCTGTTTCGTTCTTCCATGCTTAATGCGGCAATAGCCAGTTTGGGCGAGTTTGCGCATGTCCGGGACTGGCAGTCTTTATTCTGGCATGTCCTTTGAGGGGAATCGGACGCGGGCTTGGTTTTATTAACTGTTTTGCAATTTCCCATGGATATTATCTCCTGTCATAATTCTCTAAGAATGGCACAAAAAAGATGCCAAGAATTTGACCGGAATCAAAGTTTTGAAAAATATTGTGTCTAAAAATGCATAAGCTATACTCCTGCTGAATATTGGGCAGGGGACATGCTAGGCGCATATAAGATTCCGGATATATCCTTGTTTCGGGAGCTGACGGAAGAAGAAAGGCAGAATTTACTGCGTGGCGGAAAAATGAAGAGTTTTTCTGTACAGGAGTACTTGTGCCGCCACAATGAGCCTGTCAATCATTTTTTTATCTTATGCCGGGGTAAGGTTAGACTGGCGCGGGCAATGCCGGACGGTCACGAATTAACGACCGAGATTCTAATGGCCGGTGACATGGTGGGGGAGATAGAAATACTGGAATCCATCCCTTTTTACCAGTCAAGCGCATCTGCGATAGAGCAGGTTTCCGCATTGCAGTTCCCACATTCGTGGTTAAAGGACAGCGCTCAGAAGAACGGCAGATTTGCCTTAAACCTTTTGTCCGCTATCGCAAAAAGCGCGAGGCAAAGCAAGATCGAAGCGGAGCATCAGGCGACGATGTCTGCGCCGCAACTTGTGGCTTGCTTCTTGCAGCGGATTTGCGCAATAAATGATTTCGATCCAAAAGGGTTTGATTTACCTTACAGCAAAACTCTTATCGCCTCGCGCCTCGGCATGGAACTGGAAACTTTTTCCCGCGCTTTGGCCAAGCTGAAAGAGCATGGTGTAAGCGTCGATGGATCGCGCGTTATATTCCATGATTTTATGAAAGTAAAAAAATTCGTATGCGGAAATTGTTCTATTTCACATGATTGTCCGACGCATCAGGCTGTTGGAAATAAGGTTAAGAACAAAAAATCGGCTTAATTGAAAGCACTTCACGCAAGCTTAGCTGTGGCGATGCGCACGGATAGGCAAAGTTTACTTCCGGTCTTGGAATTTTACGGCTTTCTTATAGCAACAAGCACAAACCAGCATCGTTTATTAAGCTTATAAGCGGTATTCCATAATCGTGCATCTTTGCAGAGGCATAAATTCCGATTTTCTCACTCAAAGGAGAGTTTTATGAACAAAGAACAATTCAAAGGAACTGTCGATCAGGTAAAAGGCAAGATCAAGGAAACTTGGGGACGCCTTTCAGCAATAGCTACGCCGCCTTTAAAGCCAATGGCCATCATCAAATAAAGTGAAAGATACCGTAAACTACCTTTATAAGTCTGTCATGTATCTCAATGATGTATCCTAAAGATAAGGCCACTTCCTGCTTAATATCGAAGAGATTGTGAGCTATAACACGATCTCTATATTTTTTTAATTCGATCTTGGCTGGGCTGCTATCATTATTTAATTGTATACCAGCCTGGAGATTTTCTATTGCAAGCTTCTCATTGTAAGCTGCTAATCCTAATTCAGGTGGATTCCAATTTCGGGCATTTTGAATGATTAGTGATTTTAGTTCTGTGTCATTTTCAACTTCTTGGATTAATGTAGCAATAGATGCCCTATTGTTTCCGTAACCATCAAGCATTTTATTAAGTAATAGTATCCATTCTTGTAGTAAACATCTATGGATTATGTTGAGTCCCCATACTTCCGGACTTTGATCGAATTTAGTTTTGAGTTTCTCGCTGTCATTTTGCCTAGAAAACATGCATTCTACTGTTATGGCAGTTCGTGCATCTTGAAAAATCTCTTCTATTATTTGAGTGATTCTCTCAATTTTATTCATAAGCTTCTCATTTTTGTTAGCACTGGGTCCCTCACCAACACCACTTCGCCTTTCGGCATTTTTCTCCGGCTATGATAGCAAAAGGCGAACTGCGGGGAAATGGCCGGAGAAAACGGGCTATAGTTTTATAAAATTCTCTGAGAATGCGCGGCTGTGTAGGCAGCAGAGAAGGGAATAGCGCCACAAGCATTTGAAATATCGGATCAATTCCAGCGAATACGCGAACCCGCCAACTTGTACCGGACTCAATGGCGGTGGTGGGAGTCTAGCACGATGAATTCTCTCGTTCTATAGGTGGAATTCCCTGCTAACAGGGAAAATAACAGAGAATTTGGGCGGTTTCAATACGCCAAAGGCGAAGGGTGGAGAAAAAAGCGCGTTATTATGGCGGGCTAGGGGCAATTGCAGAGCGAATTCCCTAGAGAGAAAACAGGGAATTTTTAAAATATTGCTGGGAATTTATAAATAGAAGCAGGCTATCTTATCACTTTAATTGCATCAGCGTGGATTCAAGTAATGAAGTCTGCCAATGCAATACTAGAAGTGAAAGCCCGCCTGTTAAGATAAAAATAACAGTAGGGACAACGAACGGGATAAACGCCAGACGGGATTCCGATTGCTTCAATATCCAATTTTCCAATGAGCTTTTTGAATTAGAAAGCCAAGTTTTTAATAATAAGACAAAGCTTATAAACGCCACTACCGTTACAATGCATATCACGGTATCAACGGCAAGGATTGCGGATTCGGCCAGCCTATGGAAATTTTGTAACTGTTCTGGCGGTGCGTCATAGCCTGAATTTCCATTTAACCACATTATATAATGCCGGATGCCGATTTGCCTGCTGGCTTCCCATCCAAATGCCAGCGCCCAGACGGCTAGCAATCCACGATAATATTGCTGGGTGGGATTGCTTACGGTCACAGTCTGAGTTTTGGTTATGCGTTCATGCCAAGTGCGGGATGTTTTAGATGCTTTAATGCAATCGAAAAAATAGATGATGGAAGAAAGAAAAATAAGAAGATTGCGTCCTAAGGCTGTTCCAAAAGAAATCCGGCCGCCTTGTTCGTTTGCAACTCTAATGCCAAAACAAATGTGCCCAAAACTGGCCTGCCAACGCGAACATTCCATGGCCGCGCGACATAATAAAAAAGCGACTATAGGCAGCAATGCCCATAAATTAACAGGCCAAGATGCCGCAAAATTTATAGTGGTGGCAAGATTCGGAATCGGCATGTGCCGATCCCACGGCGATATTGCATAAGGAATTACCACCCAAACTATGCTGAAGAAAATTAGGACATCCAATTGCCATGCCAAAAGTCTTTTCCATATATGCGCAGTTGCCATACCGGTCTCCCCAAATTGCTGCCTTTATATGTAACGGTTGAGGATATATTAGTCAATCTTAGGTTGTATCCGGTATGGCTAGAATTTCCTGGAAAAATAATAGGAAATTTTTATAATAGGACAGAATTCATTTTTGGAGAGGAGATTATATATGTCCACGATTCATTGGAGAAGATCGCTGGCTTGGCAATTGGATTGGATGTTATGTATTATAATTATTCAGGCGATTGCGTATCTTTTTTCTATTAAGTCATTTCAATCGGCAATCATTCCAAATATTGGTCTCCATGCAAATTTTATTTTGGGGTTTGCCATAACCACTCATATTTTGTCTCTAAGCATGCCATCAATTGATATGGTTATACCTATAGTCTTTTTCTTGCTGTACCGTTCTATTATGGAATCTTCAAAGCAGCAGGCAAGTGTGGGGCATATGTTTTTCGGGTTGAGGGTTGTAGATAGCTTTAATAATAAAGTATCTTTCCTTACGTCTATGTTGAGAAATTTTTTAATTTTTATTTCTTCTTTGATTTTGTTTCTTGATTGCTGGAAATCGCTTCGATCTTCCTCGACATGGCATGATCGCGCCACTAATACCACAACGGAGATTGTGTCATCAGTGGATTCACGAGATCGCGGTTTGGCAATTTTGTATCTGTGTGCGTTTGGCTATGTTGCATGGATTTCAACAAGAACAAATAGATACGTAGATTGGCTGAGTCAATATACGGATTCTATGAACTCAGAACAAATTCAACAACAAAAAAATATGGTGCAACTGGCGCATGCGGTAATACAGAGCACAATATATAGTAGCTTAACCATCGTCATTATAGGGTTATTATTTTTATGTAAAAGCTTCTTGTTCAACAAAGTGAATGTTCGCAAGAATTGGATTCTACGACGCGAAGCCTACCTGGCTATCGGCGCCTTCCTGATGCCTGCTCTATTAATTATGTTAACGGTAGGCTTTTCTCTTTATATTTTGTATGAGCAAAATCAGGCTTTAATAAATTCAATACCTAGATAGTTTTGAATAACTACTTATCTTTTTATTTAGGAAGCCTATCTTTTTCTGGACCGTTTTTGAGTGCATTAATTAATTGGCTCCGGGTAAGTTCATTAATTCCGCGATCCCCGAATGAAATTACACCATCGGATTTACCGCTTCCTGTTCTCATTTTCTGATCCAGTTTCTTAATATTTTCTAGGATGATTACGTCTCTGTCGTTGCCTGCATCTTTATTCACTTTAATCATGTCGTCAATATTTTGCATGTGTTGCTGAAATTCCTTTTCGGTAATTTCATTGGCAATGGGCTTACCAATCATATCAATAGCTTTAGAGGTCAAAGACCCCCCAATAGCACCCGCAGCTTCGAGAGACCAATCCAAAGTTTTGGCTTGCGGAGTCGGAGAAATCTTACGTGGATCTAAAGGAATTTGTTGCTGAGGCGGTTTCTGACTCCCCAGATCTTTTGGCGCATCCGGACCATATTCTTCCGGTTCCGGTTCTGGCGCAGGCAGCGGCGGGCGGTTAGGATCGAACGGGGATGGCGGCATCTGATCTTTCGGCCAATCGGGATAAGGCGGCTGGCGCCGATCCAATTCCGGATCATCCGAAGCTTCAGATGAATCGGCGCGCTGCATGGCCGCAAGTAGATGGGACGGCATAGCATCGATTTGCCGTTTAATGCCATCAAAAAAATCATGATAGGATTGATCCGGCTGCGGCTGGGATATATCCAGATCCGGGAAATTTTCCTGAATCGTGTTAAACGCATAATCCTTATGAACATCATGCCAAGTTTTGCGGATCATATCGCCGGTTTGCTTGCCAAGCGCGAAAGGATCGTTTGGCGATGGATATTGCGGCAAATCGCCCAAATCGGATCGCTGCAATCCCCAATTGCCCATCCAGTCGCCCCAACCGGTTTTGTCTTGCGGAGGCTGCGCCACATAAGGGGGCGTGGTTGTCGGCAACCCAAAGGTAGGTTGCTGCAGGGTAAATTCCGGTGTATCGGCAGGTTTGCCAAACATATTGGCAAGTCCGGTAATCAAATCCACTATTGGAGGTTTCTTTTTCTGCCAATCCCATTCGCCGGGCAGCAGTTTCTGAGGTTGCGACGAGGATGTTAATGCATCGAAATTGTTGATTTGCTGAGAAAAGGGCAAGCCAAATAACCCGCCTCCTGGCGGTTTATTAAAGAACATATGGTTTTCCTTTATAAAGGTTGATGTTTGTGCACAAAAAATCCTGCGTCGCTGAAGCTATGCAGGGCGCGGTCCGCCCCGATTTTTATCGTGCGGACATTAAAAAACCCGCTTCGGCAAGGCCTTAGCGGGGGATTTTGCTGACCCGTCGGTCAGTAATTACACTTGTGTAAGTGTATAAAAATCATACCATAAAAATTTAAAAAATCAAGCTTTCTGGAAACTTTGCCGCGAAAAGAGCAATTCAGAATGAATATTTTTATGGAGGGTTCCGCTTTTTTAGAAATTTGCAGAGAAAATTTCGTGCACAACTCCGAGCCAGGGCGTGGAGTTTCGGTGGTGGGAGTCTGGCACGATGAATTCTCTCGTTCTATAGCCGGGATTCCCTGCTAACAGGGAAATTAACAGAGAATTTCCGCGGTTTTGGCTACTCTAAAGACGAACGGTAGAGAAAAATGCCCTGATTGCGGCGGGTTAGGGTGAGTATAAGATAAATTCCCTAGAAAAATTACAAGGAATTTTTATAATAGAGCAGGGATTTTAATATGTTTATCAAAGAAAAAGTACTCTATCTCTAATTTGCTTGAAATAGCAAATCGGCGAAATCGCAAGGGTTGTAGCGTATGACAAATCTGCTATGAAAAGAAACGGAAATACGGGATTTTTGTAATGAATCGTTATGATCGTCAAATACGTTTGCCGGAAATTGGCCGAGAGGGGCAAGAAAAGCTCTTGACGTCTTCGGTTTTGTGCGTAGGGGCTGGGGGACTAGGATCGCCAGCGTTGCTCTATTTGGCTGCGGCCGGAGTAGGGCGCATCGGTATTATCGATTTCGACCGTGTGGATGAAAGCAATTTGCAACGGCAGATTTTATATTCCAATGCCGCTGTGGGCCAGTTAAAAGCAACGCAATCTGCGGACCGTTTAAGCGCTTTAAATCCTGCGATTCAAATAGATGCCTATAACGAGGAATTGAACGCGGAAAGCGCTGCGCGATTGTTTCCTGTTTACGATATTATTCTGGACGGAACGGATAATTTTGAGGCTAAATTTTTAATCAACGATGCTGCCGTAAAATACGGCAAGACCTGGATTTACGGCGCTATTCAGGGCTTTGATGGGCAGGCTAGCGTTTTCAATTATAAAGGCGGACCTTGTTACCGCTGCCTATACCCCGAAAAACCAAGCCAGCCTGTTATGAATTGCGCCGAAGCCGGAGTTATTGGCGCAGTAGCGGGAATTGTAGGCGTCACGCAAGCTTTGCAGGCTATTCAGATTATCGCCGGTCATCCCAGTTTTGAGATTTTAAGCGGAAGATTATGGAGGGTGGATACGCGCACGATGCACACACAGATCCTTAATATACAAAAGAATCGGGCTTGCGTCATTTGCTCGCGCGAACCGAATGCTATTGTTCCGCAATACGCTTCCCCTGTTTGCGGCGCGGTTTCTGAGATCTCGGTGCGGCGGGTAAAGAATAAAGTAAATTATGTTCTTATCGACGTGCGTGAACAAGAGGAATGGGATAAAGGGTCTATCAAAGGCGCGATTTTATGGCCGCTTTCCAAGATTATAGCTGGGCATATGCCTGAATCATATCGCGGAGAAGAAATTATTCTTCACTGCCAAAAGGGTAAGCGCAGCATGCAAGCGGTAGATATTTTGAGAGCGCATGGATTTGCCGACGTAAAGAGTCTATCCGGCGGATATGAAGCTTGGCTTGAAGATGCTCAATAGGGCGTATTTTTAAGCATTCCCACGAATTTTATAATTAATTTTGCGGCGACATATAGGATTAAAATCGCCGTCATCTTCTTGACCATTATTGTATTAATCTTTGAAGCGCCTAGCCAGGAGCCGATCTGACCGCCTATGAAAACGGCCGGTAGTAACGCCCAGTAAGGCAAAAGCAATGAAGGTAGGGCGGAGCTTTCCGCCTTGATGGTTTGGCCAGCAATGCCGGCTACTGAATTGACAAGAATGAACAGAGCGCAGGTTCCTGCAACTTGCTTGGCATTTCCCCATCGCAGGAGATGGAGAATGGGGGCCAGAAAAATTCCGCCGCCAATCCCAGTTATCCCCGCCAAAGCGCCTAGCAATGTGCCTAAAGATGGCGCTAACCATCTATGATATGCCATATTGGAACGTAACAAAATCTGGTTTTTTTCCGGCAATAATAGCCTTATGCCTGAAAATAGCAGGGCGAAACCTAGCAGCCCAGTAAAAAACATTTCAGGCACAGGAATTAGGCCCCCTAAGAACGAGGCTGGAATAGAGAAAACAATCCACGGAAGAACACGATGGGTCTGGAGATGTCCTTCCCTGGAGAAATGCCACACACCGCCAGAAACCACGATAATATTGCAAAGCAAGGATAGAAAGGGAATGGTCTTGTAATTAGTGTCGGCAAGAACCAAAAGCGCATTATAAGTTGATCCCCCACCGAAACCGACGCAAGCGTAAAGAAAAGATGTTACCAGAAAAGCTAAGGTTAAAAAAATCATGATTTATTGCTCTCGTTTGAGCAGGTCTCTGCTATCCTTGCGGACATCGACTTGAAGCGAGATGTGAAGACCGTTTACATACGCCGACAGTCCATCTCGGCTTTTTCCCATAGCCGATAGTTTTTGCACATCTCCCATTGTCGTGCGAAGCGCCAGGTAAGATTCGGCCTCGACCCATATCAATTCTAAGGAATCTCTTTGGGAATTTTCATGGCATTCGTCAAAGCGGGGATGTACTGCCATAGTGAACGCGCTCGAACCCATAGGAATTTTCTTTTCTAAAATATTGCCACCAAGAAGACGGTTTAATTCTTCTTCCGTTATTTTAAAGATTACGGATTCCTCTGTGATTTTAACATTCATGATGCGTCCAGAATATCTTTCCATTCCCTGGGGGTATTGGTATTGGCCATAAATTTTTCATATTCGACCGGCAGGTTAATGGGGGAAATATTATTGGCGTTTAAAAAACCTTGTACGGAAGGTTCCTGCCCAAAAACAAAAGGGGGCGTAATAAAAGCCGGTAAAGGATGTCCCATAAAATACCCGCCTTTATTTTGCAAGATCAGTTTTTTGATGATTTCCGGACTAATCAGCGGCATATCAACCGGAATAAAAAGATATCCATAGTATCCTGGTTTTTCTTTTAAAACATGGCGAATGGCTGCTGCTGGACCAGCATATGCTTCGTTATCCGCGAGGCATGAATAATTTTCTATTGATCCGCTTATGAATATATCTTGTATTCCCGCGTTTCTCAGAATATCCATCATATGCTCTATAAGGGGTCTGTCTTTATAACGCAGGAGCGCCTTGTTTTGTCCCATGCGGCTTGATCTGCCGCCAGCTAGCACAATTCCTGCAATGTGCGCTAGATTAGACATAATTCTTCCCATGGGCTATCTGATTTATTGGAGTTTCATCTTTTAAAGAATGGCCCGGCAGCCATTCGCTATTTCCGGCGAGGTAATGTTCTTGCTTCCAGATGGGGGCGCGTTTTTTGATTTCCTCAATTACATACCGGCAGGCTTCGAAACTTTCGGCTCTATGCGGAGAACTGACTGCGACAACAATGCTAATACCGCCAACAGGCAGGTCGCCTTTATAATGAAACACGGCATAACTAGTGTCTGTCCATACAGTCTTAGCTTCCGAGCAAATGCTAAAAAAAACCTTCTCTGTCAGACCAACATGAGCGTCATAGGTAATGCCGCAAACCTTCTGCCCGTTATGATAATTGCGAACGGTTCCGATAAAAAGATCTATAGCGCCATGCGCAGAATTTTGGACATTACGGATCGTTTCTTCTATATCGATTGTGTTCTCTGTCACTCGTACAGTAATAGTCATTTCTATCCTCCACAAACCGGGGGAAGAATGGAAAGGGCGCAACTCTTATCGATTATATAATCATCCTGCAGGATGGCGCTATCGTTTGCGAGAACCGAACTGGCGACAAGAATTTGTTGATCTTTTCCGATAGTGTCGGCAAAAAGGGATTTAATGACATTAATAGTGGCTGGAGCTTCAAGCTTTAGGCTTGTATCAATGCCGAATTTGCGGAAACTGCCATAATGTTGAATGATAAGGTCGATCATTTTGGGTTTCCAAATCCTTGTTTTCTAATTTTATTGAGGGCGTCGCCCACAAAAGGCGAAAGAATGTCCCAGCATTCTTTTACAGCTTTAGGCGATCCAGGAAAAGCGATCACTAAGGTTGCGCCAATCATTCCCGCAGTCATACGCGAGAGCCACGCTGTGTCTGTATAATGCAAGCTCTCGCTGCGGAGGACATCCCCCAGGCCGTCGAGCATCCGCTCGCTAATTTGTTGTAATACATCGGGGGTGACATCCCGGGGGCCAGGACCTGTTCCGCCACAAGCAATTAGGAGATCAGGTTTATGCTTGCCGCATGTATCCAAAAGCGTTGCGGCGATTTTATCTTTCTCATCTGGAATAAGAGTATAGGATGAGATTTCCGCTCCAGCCTCGCTTAGCAGAGTTCTAAGAACTTCTCCCGATTGATCCGCATATTCGCCTTTCGATGCGCGGTCGCTCATGACTACTATGCTTGCCTGTTTTCCTCTGAGGAATGCGGGATCGGGCAGTTGATCGGCGAGCCACTGCGGAATGCCTTCCGCATTAACCCACATACCGCTTTTCCCGCCTGTTTTCACAAGCAGGCGAATGCCTTCGATAATGAGATTCGGATCTATACTCTTTGTAAGATCCCAAATGGTTAGTAAGGCCGTATTGACTCCAGCCAGGGCTTCCATTTCTACGCCGGTTTTGGCAAAAGCGACAGCCTGCGCGTAGACGGTAATGCTGCTATTTTGTGAGTCCATATAGCAGTGAATTGTAACTTGATCGAGCGGCAAAGTATGGCACATTGGGATTAAATCCGGCGTTTTTTTCGCTCCCGCAATGCCCGCGACTTCCGCCAGCGCCAGAACATTGCCCTTGGGAAGCGTATTATTTTGTATAGCTTCGAAGGCTTTTTTGTCCATGCGTATTGTGCCGCAGGCAACCGCCCGGCGGCGCGTGGGGCGTTTCCGCTCCACATTAATCATTTTGAAATTCGGCTCGTTGCAAGTGTCAAAGTGAAGGGCTTCCAATTTATGTTTCATAGCAGTCTTTCCTTTTTCTAGCCGCCAATAGAGGCTAAATGAGGCGTTGCGCCCGTGTTTCCATCATGCAGGAAATGCGTTGATGTTTTATAGGCCATTAGATTGATGATTTTGTCTTGTAATTCTTCGATTTGATCGTCTGATTGCAACAAAAATCTCAAGGAATGGCCTCCTTCACCGAATAAGCAAAGATGCAAGTCTCCCTTGGCGGAAACGCGCAGGCGGTTGCAAGTCTTGCAGAAATCTTTTGAGTAGGGAGCGATAAGGCCGATTGTGCCCATGCTTTTATTGTGTTTAAACTCAATCGCTGGCCCGGCGCCTTCCTTACGCGGTAAAATACCCCAGCCTTTTTGCAGCAATCTTTTCGTTACTTCGGTCCCGGGCAAATGATGCTCAGCAAAATACGCTTTATTCTCACCTGTTCGCATCAATTCAATAAAACGCAGCGACACCGACTTATCGGATACAAAATCTATAAATTCATCCAATTCATTATCATTCAAACCTTTCAGCAGAACAGTGTTTATTTTTATGTTTTTGAACCCCACCCGGAAACATTCCTGCATTCCTTCTAAGATTTCACCTAAACGCCTATGGCCTGTGATTTTCTCGAACTGTTCCGGCTTTAGGGAATCAATGCTGATATTGATGGCGCGCAGCCCGGCATCATAATAGTCCCGCGCGCGTTCCGGAAGTTTGTATCCGTTCGTAGTAAAGACCAGCTTGCGTAGGCCGGGCAGGGATGAAATATCTCTCGCGATATCCAGAAAATCCGGCCGCACGGTGGGTTCGCCTCCCGTTAAACGGATCTTCCAAACGCCAAGCGATATAAAAGCTTTTGCGAGTCTGCGGATCTCGTCTCTCGACAAGAAACTTTCGCAGCCGGATTTCTTATAGCCGTCCGGCAAGCAGTAGGAACAACGGAAGTTGCATACATCCGTGATGGACAGGCGCAAGTACGGAAAACGCCGCCCAAAACTATCCGCAATCTGCGGGTTATTGGTCACTTTATAGTCTCCTTTCCAAAACGGGGAGGCCGGAGCGTTTCCACTCGCGACCCCGGCTAACCGACCATATCTATGACACAAGATTTAGGCGCGGAGAGCTCGGAGTTGCCATGATGTTAAGTATGGCGAAACTTATTTCTTATTATGGTAGATCGAGGATAAAGGGGACTTGATCTGAATCAAGAAGGAAAAGGTTATAAATGCTGAATTTTTGGCTTGTTTTGTTAATTTTTCACGGCTCACATGTGGCCGTTTCCAGAACGAAGCTCAAGCCTTGGTTTATAGTTGGGTTCGGACTAAGAGGCTATTTAATTTTTTATTCAGTTTTAAGTACCCTTTTGCTAAAATTAATGGGACTTCGGCGAACATACTTGGGAAAGCATGACAAAAAATACAACCCCATTTCTATTGTTCTCGAAAGCTATTATGTTATGGCGGTTTTCTCTAGGAAAAAGAGATTCAGAATAGATCCGATGCCGCCTTTATAAATCAGGAATGGAAAAATCTAAATGAACTTGGCCAGCACCATTCAGAGAACAGCGTTCTTCCAAAGCGTAGATCCACAAACCATCGAACATCTCGCAAAACAATGCCATCAAAAAACCTTCGCTAAAGGCCGCGATTTATTTGCCATGGGCGACCAGGCATCCGCATTTTTTATTATTTTAGATGGTTGGGTAAAGCTCTATCGCGTTTCTAGAGAAGGGGAAGAAACCATCATTCATGTTTTTGGACCCGGGGAATCTTTTGCCGAAGCTGCCGTTTTCAATGACAGTAAAACATATCCTGTAAACGCGCAGGCGGTTGAAGATGTCTCTGTTATTGAAATCCCCCGCAGCTTTTTTATCAAAAAGATTGAAGAAAACAGCCAGTTTGCTCTTCGTATGCTTGGGGCTATTGCCGCGCGGCAGCATTATCTAGTGCAGCAGCTTGAACAAGTTACAACCCGTACCGCGCCGCAACGAATAGGTGCTTTTCTAATACGTTTTTGCAAAAAGGAAAAGCAAGGGTCGGCTGGCTGGACGGTTGATCTTCCTTATGATAAATCCATCATATCTACCCGCCTTAGCATTAAACCGGAGACGTTCTCGCGCGCGCTGGCCAAACTTGAACCCCATGGTGTTGCTGTCAAAGGCCGCAGCATATGGATCGCCGATATGAAAAAACTCGCGGAATATTGCGACTTGTCTTTGCAGGAGACACCTTGCTAGAGGTTGTGATTATGCTTCTTGTCCATCCGGTCTGGATGAAAAGAGCGCCCCACTATAGGCAAATAAATAGATTCCAAAGCAAATCGACCAGAGAATGGCCGAACCAATAATCCATTCCGTTATATTACCCGGCATTATTATAGGTCCAAAGACCCGCATTAAAGCGGCAATCTGAATTATAAAAAAAGACAGGGCCGCCGTCACCCCAGCTCTCAATGCACGGCCTGTATGGCCCAATGTGACGCGGCAAATCATGCCCAGGATCATGGATCCAATACATCCGGCGGTCAGCGCATGAATAACAATCGGAATATCCCATAAGCCAAAGCCTGTTAAAGACAGCAAGCCAAGACCTATAATCAGCCAGCCATAACCAGCGTGCAATATCCAAAGCAAAGGATCGCCAAACGTTTTTATTGTATGATAATGGCGCATGCGAATCGCGTGTATCGCGCAAGATATAGCCGCGCAAATACCCATAGCGATCGTATTTTTAAAAAAGATGAAACATATGGTAACAGCAACCAAGGAAGCTAGCGCCGCTACATCCATTTTCGTCTGCTCAGTTTGGAATACCATAATACCTTTGCGCCGGAGCGCAGCTACGGTAAAAGCCGGTATAATTCGGCCGCCGATCAAAGAGATCATCATCAGAATCATCATCAGCGCTGCATGCAGCGCGGAAATATTGCCGCTTATCATAAACCAAATGTCGCAAGCAAACATAACAGAAAGCAAAGTCAGAAAAACAAAGTTTCTCTTGTTCCAGCTGCGTATTAAAGGAATAGCTAGCGATATTACCAAGCTAGGTATAAATAAATTCTCTAGGAAAATCGTTAGCCATATGGGCAAGCTCATGTCAGTATTCATGGCAAGGCGTCCTATAAGCCAAAGAACGCAAAGCGCCGCCAAGTGCGCCTGTCTTGCGGGCGCGCCACCTGTCCAATTGGCAACAGCTGTTAACAGAAACCCAGCTATAATGGCCATGCTAAATCCATAAATCATTTCGTGAGCATGCCATGAGGCAGGATTCATTATAAAAACGGGCGGCGCGTAGTAGCCGGCATAAAAGCTGCCCCATAAGCCAATGCTGAGAATGCCGTATGCCGCGCCCAAAAAGAAAAAGGGCCTAAAGCCGCGTCCCCAGAAGGGAGTCATAAAAAGAGAATTAAACGCTATGGTCATGTAATTTCTTTAAGGCTGTAATAGTGCTGAATACCAATTTCTTTCCCGTAAATAATATACTCTGCGTTCATGAATACGATCGGCTCCATTGTTCCAAAATTCAAAATAATCAGGAACAATTCTAAAACCCGTCCAATAAGGAGGACGTTCCACCCGACCTATCGCCCACTTTGCCGTATAATACGCGATGCGCTTGAGAAGTTCGCTATGATCGCGCATCGGCTCGGATTGATGCGATGCCCATGCGCCAATACGGGATTTTAAGGGACGCGAAGCAAAATATGCATCCGCTTCCTCATCGCTGACATTGTTAACGTATCCTTCGATGCGGATTTGGCGGGCGCATTCTTGCCAATAGAAACATAAAGCCGCTTGAGGATTCATTTCTATCTCACGCCCCTTGCGACTCAGGCTATTGGTATATATAACGAAACCGCTTTCTCCATATTCTTTCAATAAGACCATGCGGCAGGATGGCGCTCCACAACGCGTTGCTGTTGCCAAGCAAACAACCGAAGGGTCTTTTACGCCATTTTGCTGCGCCGTCCGATACCATTCTGCAAAGACTTCCCAGGGTTTCTCTTGTGTTAAATCGGAATCGTCCGGTTCCAAAGGTAGCCGGGTTACATTGGATATATTCATTTTAAGGCGCCCTCTGATAACGGATGCAGCGCCAAGGTGCGACGGGCATAAGATACTTCATGTGACAAAATTTAATCAAATATTTCGGGAGTCCATTTGATGTAGATCAATATTCTAAAATGGCTTTCCTAATAAAATATTATTGAACCAAGGGATTCTGAGAACCTTCCAGATGAAAGCCCCTGATTTTGCATCGTCCCGCCAAAAGCTGAATGTATTGATGGAATGCTCTGCGCCAGCTTTTTTCGTGGAGATCTTTTGCAATCCATTCCGCGACATTGTCAAATGGCAGTTGTTGTCCATCGGCGCGTTCATGGACCTTGATAATATGATATCCAACTTCTGTGGCTACGGGTTCCGAGCTGATTTCTCCCGCCTTCATTTTAAGCAAAGATATTTCAAATGCCGGCATTGTTTGTCCCCGGTTGATTTGCCCTAGCCTGCCGCCGTCTTTGGCGGAAGAGCAGGCCGATTCTTCGCGGGCTATAGCTTCAAATAGATTGGGCGCAGACTGTAGCCGGGTAAGCGCGGCCTGCGCCCGAAGCAGGGCCGCGGACCGCGCCTTTTCATCCGTGGGATGAGCTATGTATAGAATATGAGATGCTTCGAAAAGTGGAGATGTAAAAAAGCGCTCTTTGTTATTCTCGTAATAGTGTTTGCATGTTTCGATGTCGGCGCTCGGCACGGTAATTTCGCGCGCAAGCAATTCCTCGATAATAGAGTCTGGGTTTTTAATCGCTTCGTCTCTTTGGCATAATCCGATTTCCGATGCCCGTTGAATAAGAATTTCTCGGATAACTAAGGCGCGCATGGCTTCATATTTTGCGGAGAAAAGGCTTTCCGCCGGATGATATTGTACTTCGGCGCTGATTTCGTCCGGCGATATTTTTATGCCATTTACCTCAATTCCTGAAACTTGCGTCTTCATCAGAAGTTAACTTTCTTAGGTTGCGCGCTTGCGGACGATTTGATATGGACGGGCTATATAGCCTATAGGTGCGCTTAGAGCGTGCACAAGTCGGGTAAAAGGAAATACAACCAGTAGAAATAATCCTAGCGTAATATGAAGTTTAAAAACGAAGGCAACATCGACTATGAACAAATGCGCATTGCCACGGAAAGTGACAATATGCTGCGCCCAGTTCATGAATTTGACCATTTCATGTCCGTCCATATGTTGTAAGGACACTGGAATGGTGGAAAGTCCAAGAAGTAGTTGAGCCAGAAGTAGTATAAGGATGGCAATATCAGCGAACGAACTGTTGTTACGGATGCGCGGATCAAACAGGCGGCGATGCAGAAGCAGACAAAGCCCCGCTAAACAAACCAGACCAGCAATACCGCCTGCGGCAATAGCCAGAATTTGTTTGGCTCCGTGTGAGATGCCCAGCGCATCAAAAACTTGTATCGGCGTCAGCAGCCCGATGGCATGCCCCGCTAGAATAACAAGAATCCCCAGGTGAAATAAGATACTGCCTATAACCAGCTGCTTTCTACGCAAAAGTTGGCTAGATTTAGTGCGCCAGGAATATGGATCGCGATCGAATCGCAATAAGTTTCCCAAAAGAAAAGTGATTATAGCGATGTACGGAAAAATCTGAAACAGAAAAAAATCCATAAAGTTGTCCATTGTTAGCCTTTCTTAGCTGTTCATTCTCGCCAGCATTTCTTCCGCTTTCGGGCAGCCGCTGTTCTGTCCAGTTGTTTGCGGCGTATTTTCAAAGGCGAATTGTTCCTCCCATTCGCGGTCGACTTGTTCCGCGCTTAAAACGTCGCCGCTGGACTTTCTTAGAAAATCCTCAACAGACTTTGCGTCAGGGCTGCGAGATGCTGCTTCTGCGGCCGCTTCAAGAATTGATGCGTACAAAGACCCTCTATTATGAAGGCGTTGAGCAAGAGAAGAAAGAATATTGACAACACTACTCAACGTTTCTGAGGCTTCATTGGGCGGCAAAGTCGAGAGATATTCTAGGAAAAGAGGAAGATAGTCCGGCGTTTCTTCGGTCTGAACATATAGCCCAGCATTTTCATAAACTTTTAACAGATCGGCGAGCGCCTGGCCTCGGTCGCGCGAATCTCCATGGATATGCTCGAATAAATGCAATGAGAGGGAAGGGGTGCGGTCAAAAAGAGCGACATAATCTTCTTGCAAATCCAGAAGTTCGCGCTCCCTCAAGGCATTTATAGATTTCTGGACATTTTTCAAGACTTTGTCGGACAGCCATTTCTCGGCAGATAAAAGCTGCGCGCACTCATCCAAAGCCTGGGTATGGCAAGCTTCCGGATATGTCAGCAAAAATCCTAATATTTTGAGTGTACGCATATCTCTATCCTCTTTTAGTGACGATCGCCGCCGCATCCGCAACATTCACCCTGCGAATGCGGATGGGGTTTCTTAGCATCGGAAGATGACTTTTCCATTTCCTTTGGGCGTTCCGCTTGTGTCTCCTTATCTTTCAATTTAAGTTTCCTCAATATATTCATCGCTTGCCTCTTTTGTAAGTTAACCGCATCCCCCGCAACTGCCGCTTCCACATCCGCTTTTAGTAGCGGCGGCTTCTTCATAGAAGTCGCGTTCAAATATTGTATTGACGCGGTTGCTTTTCGTGCTTCCGCATTGGCCGCGCGATTGCTTAGGGTTTTCGAAAATATCGATAGCGCTATTGCTATGGGAAGAGCAGCCATTGCCAAAGCTGAAACCACAACCTCCGCTTTCGCCAAAGGCATCCAGCGTTTCTTCGCGGTGCCCTGTGGGAATGACATAGCGGTCTTCGTAATTGGCGATCGCCATGATTTTATACATGTCTTCCACTAAGGCTTCCGTTAACCCAACTTCATCAAGAAAAGCCGTATCAGGTTTGCCTTCAAACATTTTACTGCGCATGTACTGCCGCATGGCCATCATGCGCTTGAGTCCAAGGCGAATGGGAGCTTCTTTGCCGCCAGTCAGCATATTGGCCAAATATTTGACCGGAATACGCATGTCATCCAGGTCCGGTATAATGCCATCGGCGCGCGTGGGAATCTTTCCCTGCGCGGCGGCGGATTGAATGGGAGATAGAGGCGGAATATACCAAACCATCGGCAGAGTACGGTATTCGGGATGTAACGGGAACGCTACCTTCCAATCCATCGCCATTTTATAAACTGGCGATTTTTGTGCGCCTTCAATCCAGTTTTCGGGAATGCCGTCGCGCCTGGCCTGCGCAATTACTTCAGGATCGTGCGGATCCAGGAAGATGTCTAGTTGAGCATCATAAAGATCCTCTTCTTTTTCCACGCTGGCCGCCTTTTCAATACGGTCGGCGTCATATAAAATAACGCCAAGATAACGGATGCGGCCGACGCAGGTTTCGGAACAGACTGTTGGTTCGCCGTTTTCTATTCGCGGGTAGCAAAAGGTGCATTTTTCGGCCTTGCCGGTTTTCCAGTTGTAATAGATTTTTTTGTAAGGGCAGCCGGAGATGCACATCCTCCAGCCCCGGCATTTATCCTGGTCTACAAGCACGATTCCGTCTTCTTCACGCTTATAGATAGAGCCGGATGGGCAAGACGCCACGCAGGTTGGGTTTAGGCAATGTTCGCATAGACGAGGCAGGTACATCATGAATGTATTTTCGAACTCTCCATACATTTCTTTTTCGATATCTTTGAAATTATAATCTTTTTTCCGATGTTCGAATTCCGTACCAAGGATCTCTTCCCAGTTTGGTCCCCATTGCACTTTCTCCATCCGTTCGCCCGTGACGAGAGAGCGTGGCCGCGCCGTGGGTATGGTTTTCATTTCCGGCGCTTTCTGCAGATGGTCGTAATCAAACGTGAAAGGCTCGTAATAATCGTCTATCTCGGGCAGATTGGGATTGCCAAAGATATTGGCTAAGATCCGCCACCGGCTGCCTTGCTTGGGGTGTATCTTGCCGTTAGCGTGGCGTTCCCAGCCGCCTTTCCATTTCTTCTGGTTTTCCCATTCCTTCGGGTACCCGACGCCGGGTTTGGTTTCTACATTGTTGAACCAGACATATTCTACGCCTTCACGCGAGGTCCAGACATTCTTGCAGGTCACAGAGCAAGTATGACAACCGATACATTTGTCGAGATTCAGCACCATTCCTATTTGTGCGCGTACTTTCATTTTATACTGCCGCCTCCATTTTCGCAGGCTCGTCCATCCAGTCGACCTTATCCAGTCTGCGAACGATCACGAATTCGTCGCGGTTTGATCCGACAGTGCCATAATAGTTAAAGCCATATGAGAGTTGCGCGTATCCGCCTATCATATGGGTTGGTTTTACAGTTGCTCTCGTGACAGAGTTATGGATGCCGCCTCTAGCATTGGTGATTTTGCTGCCTGGCGTATGAACCAATTTTTCCTGCGCATGATACATGAGCATCATGCCTTCATTGACACGTTGCGATACGACGGCGCGCGCGACGATGGCTCCATTCGTATTAAACACTTCCAGCCAGTCATTGTCTTTTATGTTGATCTTGCGGGCATCAACCTCGCTAACCCAGACGATGGGGCCACCCCGGGAAAGGGTGAGCATGTGCAGATTGTCTGTATAAGTAGAATGAATGCCCCATTTCTGATGGGGAGTAATGAAATTCAGCAATATGGCCGGCGATTCCTTGCCATGTTTATCCAGCATCTGATGGACAGTGCGGGTGTTAATAGGGGGGCGATAGGAAACCAAAGCTTCGCCGAAATCGATCATCCAAGGATGGTCTTGATACAATTGCTGCCGGCCGGTAAGCGTACGCCACGGGATGAATTCATGCACATTTGTGTATCCCGCATTGTAGCAAACATGCTCCGATTCTAGCCCGCTCCAAGTGGGAGAGCTTATAATTTTACGGGGCTGCGCTTGAATATCGCGGAAGCGGATTTTTTCTTCCTCTTTGGGACGGGCTAAATGCGTGTGGTCGCGTCCAGTAATTTTGCTTAAAGCGGCCCAAGCCTTGACGGCGACTTCGCCATTTGTTTCCGGAGCTAGAGAAAGAACGGTTTCGCAAGCGTCAATATCGCTTTCGATTTTGGCGCGGCCCTGTTTCTCGCCATTGAGTTTTTTGAGGAAATCGATTTCATGGTCGGTATTCCAGCCAATGCCTTTGCCGCCATTGCCTAGTTTCTCCATAAGCGGCCCAAGCGTTGTGAAACGCTCGAAAGTAGCGGGATAATTCCGCTCAACTACCTTCATAACTGGAGCAGTTTTGCCTGGAATCAATCGGCATTCGCCTTTGCGCCATTCTTTGACATCCGGCTGCGATAGCTCTCCGGCGGTATCGTGCTGGATAGGATTCAAGACTATTTCTTTTTCTATGCCGAGGTGGCCTACGCATAATTCAGAGAATTTCTTGGCGAAACCTTTATAAATTTCCCAATCCGATTTACTTTGCCAAACGGGATCAATGGCTTTTGAAAGCGGATGGATAAAGGGATGCATATCTGACGTATTGAGATCGTTCTTTTCATACCAGCTCGCGGTTGGTAAAACGATGTCGGAATACAAGCAAGTTGTAGACATGCGGAAATCAAGCGTAACAACCAGATCCAATTTGCCTTCGGGAGCTTGGTCGCGCCAGACGGCTTCAGCGGAACGGCCTTTGCCTTCTTCTCCAAGATCCTTGCCTTGAACGCCGTGCTGCGTCCCCAGGAAATGTTTTAGAAAATATTCATGTCCTTTGCCGCTAGACCCAAGAATGTTGGAGCGCCAAACGAACATATTGCGCGGCCAGTTGGCAGGATTGTCCGGGTCTTCGCAAGACATGCGCAAATCCCCTTTACTCAAACGATCTACCACATGCTCTATCGGGTCGCGGCCAATGGTTTCAGCTTGTTTAACCAAATTGATCGGATTCTCCTCCAATTGCGGAGCGGACGGCAGCCATCCCATCCGTTCGGATCGGATATTGCAATCCAATAGCGTACCCGTCCATTTGCCGCGGTCGGCTAGAGGAGAAAGAATTTCATTCAGTTCTAGCGTTTCATAGCGCCACTGATCTGTATGGGCATAAAAGAAGGAAGTGGAATTTTGCTGGCGTGGTGGGCGGTTCCAATCCAGAGCAAAAGCCAAAGGCGCCCATCCCGTTTGCGGGCGCAATTTTTCCTGCCCAACATAATGCGACCAGCCGCCGCCGGATTGCCCTATGCAACCGCAGAACACCAGCATATTGATGCAGGCGCGGTAGTTCATATCCATATGGTACCAATGATTCATGGCCGCGCCGATGATGATCATCGATTTACCCTTGGTGACATCGGCGTTGCGTGCGAACGCGCGCGCTACCTGGATGACATTTTCGGCCGGTACGCCGGTAATGCTTTCTTGCCACTTTGGCGTATAGGGAATATCGTCCTGATAGCTGGAGGCCACATGATCGCCGCCAAGCCCCGCGCGCTCAATGCCATACTGCGCACATAAAAGGTCGAACACGCAAGCGACCGGCACTTTTTCGCCATTTAGGTCGATCATGCGCACAGGTATATTGCGCTCTAGAATGTCTTGATTTTCATTCGCGTTAAAATAGCCATGTTCGTGAATTTGGCTGCCAAAATAGGGAAAACCGACTTTAACAATATCGTCATGTGCGCCCAAAAGGGTTTTACGGGGACGAATAGAGTCGCCGCTTTGGGAGTCCGCCAGCGCAATATTCCACTTGCCTTCCTCGCCCCATCGAAAACCGATGGAGCCCGTAGGGACTGTAATTTTATCGGTTTTCTCGTCAAAACAAACGGTTTTCCATTCAGGATTGTTTTTTTCATTTAAGTTATCCTTGAAGTCGGAGGCCCGTACCATGCGTCCTGGGACAAAACGTTCGTTACGTTTATCGAGTCTAACCAGAAATGGCATGTCGGAATAAGCGCGGCAGTAATCGTCGAAATATTTGGATGTATTTTCAAGATGAAATTCCTTGAGAATCACATGCCCCATCGCCATGCCGAGGGCAGCATCCGTTCCCTGGCGAGGATTTAGCCAAATATCTCCGAATTTCGATGCCTCTGAATAATCTGGCGTGATAGTTACAACTTGCGTTCCCTTGTAACGCGCTTCGGTCATGAAATGCGCGTCAGGCGTGCGGGTTTGTGGGACATTCGATCCCCACATGATAATGAAACCTGAATTATACCAATCGGCGCTTTCAGGAACGTCCGTCTGTTCCCCCCATGTTTGCGGACTCGAAGGGGGGAGGTCGCAATACCAATCGTAAAAGCTCATACACACGCCGCCCAGCAAAGAAAGATAACGTGAGCCTGCCGCGTAAGAAATCATTGACATAGCAGGAATGGGGGAGAATCCAATCACCCTATCAGGTCCATAAGCCTTAATGGTATGAATATTGGCAGAAACTACAATTTCATTCGCTTCATCCCATCCAGCACGGACAAATCCGCCAAGGCCGCGAACTTTTTGGTAAGATTGCCGCAATACAGGGTCTGCCTGAATAGCCGCCCAAGCTTTAACCGGGTCGCCGCCAACCTGCTTCTTGGTTTTACGCCATAAATCTAGAAGGCGCTTGCGCACCATTGGATATTTCAGGCGATTTGCCGAATAGATATACCAACTATAGCTGGCGCCGCGCGCGCATCCGCGTGGCTCATGATTAGGAAGGTCAGGGCGCGTGCGCGGATAATCCGTCTGTTGCGTTTCCCAAGTGATGAGCCCGTTTTTAACGTAAATTTTCCAGGAGCAAGAGCCCGTGCAGTTAACTCCATGCGTAGAACGCACGATTTTATCATGCGCCCATCGGTCGCGATAAGCCTTTTCCCATTCGCGATTTTCTCCGGTCGCTATTCCATGACCGTTTGAAAAAGACTCTTTCTTTTGCGCGAAATAACTGATGCGATCTATAAAATAACTCATGCTTTTAAAGCCTCTTCGTATTGCACGTTTAGTTGTTTCAGCATATCTGGCCTTGATTCAGATCAAGAACTAGAGTTTTTAACATTTTATTTGGGCGTTTTTGCGCAGATAAAAGAACCATGTTAAGAAAAAGCAAAGTCCGTAAAATCCGGTGAATACCCATAGTGCGGCATCTGGCGAACCAGTTACAGTGATCGACGTTCCATAACTTTTCGGAATGAAAAAAGCGCCAAATGCGCCGATCGCTGAACTGAAGCCTATCACAGCGGCGGCTTCGCGTTCGGCTGCTTTGCGGATATCATCCTCAGATTGACCAGCCAGGGCTTTTTTGCGATCCTGCCAGAAGATAGCGGGAATCATTTGGAAAGTAGAGGCGTTTCCAACGCCTGTTGCGGCGAAAAGCAGAATAAACATAGCGAAGAAACCATAAAAGGCGCCAGGCTGATCTTTTATTCCGAGAAAATACAGAACCCCTAGCGCGCCGAGTATCATCACGGCAAAAACCCAAAATGTGACGCGTCCACCGCCATATTTATCGGAAATCCATCCGCTGCCCGCGCGGGCCAATGCTCCAACTAATGGTCCTAAAAATGCCAGTTGCAATGAATCTACGCTGGGAAATTGGGATTTTGCCAGTAAAGGGAAGCCTGCAGAAAATCCAATGAAGGAGCCGAACGTGCCTATATACAATATGCACATGATCCAATTATGCTTCCGTTGGAAAATTGCCAATTGCGAGGCAAGCGAGGCCTTGGCATCGGCAATGTCATTCATATAAAACCATGATAAAAGAGCTGACATAGCAATAAAGGGAACCCATATAAAAGCCGCGTTTTGAACCCAGAGTTGTGTTCCCTCGGCGTTTTGCGCCGGGCCGGCTAGGCCGTCGAAAAGATTAAGGCCGATGACAATCGGCACAAGGAATTGCACCGCGCTTACGCCCAAATTACCTAGACCGGCATTCAGCGCTAGCGCGTTTCCTTTTTCTTTTTTAGGAAAGAAAAAAGCTATATTCGCCATGCTGGACGCAAAGTTTCCGCCGCCAAATCCGCAGAGCAGAGCTAAAATTAGGAATGCTGAATATGGCGTTTGCGGATCTTGAACAGCCATGCCGATTCCTATAGCGGGTATCAAAAGCGAGGCCGTGCTGATAGCGGTCCAGCGACGTCCGCCGAATATGGGCACCATAAAAGCATAAAATATACGCAATGTTGCCCCGGAAAGACCGGGCAAGGCGGTTAGCCAGAAAAGCTGTTCTGTTGTGAAAGCAAAGCCGATCTTGGGAAGGTTGACCACAATAACGCTCCAAACCATCCATAAGGCAAAGGCTAAAAACAATGCGGGGACGGAAAGCCATAAATTCCGTTGAGCGATTTTATATCCTTCAGACTGCCAAAAAGTTTGATCCTCCGGTTTCCAAACCTTTAGCACAGGCCCTTTCTCTAGTTCCGGGAAATAGGCTGGTTCGGCGATTTCAGGAAATTTTTGCCGCTCCCTTAGGCGTATAGAAACATGCATCCACAGGAATGCAGTCGCAACCAGAGCGAACATCAGCATAAAACAGCTTGTCCAGACATTCAGATAGTCGTTCATAAGGCCAAAGCTTAAAGGCAAAAAGAATCCTCCAAGCCCGCCAATCAAGCCCACAATCCCAGCCACGGAACCAACATCATTTGGATAATAAACTGGAATATGCTTATAGATCGCCGCTTTACCCAACGACATGAAGAAGCCAAGCACGAATATAATCATGGTAAAAGAGACAAATCCCCACTCAAAACTGAAGGTAATGTTTCCTTTGATTCCGTGAACCACATAATCTGTTGAAGGGTATGACAACAGAAAGCAGCAAGCCGAACAAACAAAGAATGTCCAGTACATCACTGCTCTTGCTCCATATTTATCGGATAGATAACCGCCCACAGCGCGAAACAACGAGCCCGCCACAGAAAATAACGCCGCTAGAACCCCCGCTGTTTTGATATCCATACCGTATACGCCCACATAATAATGAGGCAGCCATAAGGCTAACGCTACAAATCCGCCAAACACAAAAAAATAATAAAGCGAAAAACGCCACACCTGCAGCTTTTTGAGCGGCCTAAGAGCCTCTCGCATAGATTTCGGCGCAGTCATGGCGGCACGGCGCGCTTGGATTTGCGGTTCGTCTTTTGTAAAAATCCAAAATAAGGCTGTCATGACAAGAAGAGCGATCGCCCATAATTGGGCAACCATATGCCAACCATAAGATATCATAACAAATGGAGCTACAAATTTGGTAACCGCGGCGCCGATATTGCCCATGCCATATATGCCCAGGGCTGTACCTTGATACGCCTTGTCATACCATTTGGACAAATAGGATATGCCGACAACAAAGCTTCCACCCGAGATGCCCACACCTAAGGCAGTCAAAAGCATCAGCTCGTAAGTGTCGGCATATGTCAAACACCAGGTAAAAAAAGCCGAAGAAAGCATAACAGCCATAAATATTGGTCGACCTCCATACTGGTCTGCCCATATTCCAAAAAATAACCGGACAAGAGATCCGGTCAAAATCGGCGTTCCAATCAGTAGGCTGAATTGAGTATCGGTTAATCCCATATCTTCCTTGATTTGAACACCAATAATTGCAAAGATTGTCCAGACGGCAAAACAGACCGTGAATGCCAGAGTAGTCATAGAGAGTGCACTATTTTTATCGGTTTTTGTTGTCATTGGTTTTTCCGTCAGTTAATCCGGTTAAAAGCATTCTTTCTTAATAAAATGGTTTATTCTGCACAAATTTTCCTTTACTTTTGCACTGCAAAAACCGATTTGGACTTGATTTAGATCAAGATGGGACTAAATTGGAAAAAACTTGTCAGATCATATAAATGATTGCATTGCCGAAAATTTTAAGCGCTTCTAAAAAACCTCAGTTGTTCGACGGTTTGAGCGAAAGCAGTTTGCAGAAGCTTTTATCCTGTTCTGTTATACAAGAACATGAGGCGATGAAAATTCTTGTTCAACAAGGAGACACGCCCGAAGGCATTTATTTAGTTATAGACGGCACTGCTAAAACATTTCGGCTAAATGAAGGGGGAGGAGAGGCTACAATACGGATGCTGGAATCCGGAGACACTTGTATGGAAGCGGTTCTCTTTATGGGAGGGCTTTCCCCGATCTTCGTACAAGCTCTAACAAAATGTAAGCTTCTTATGATTCCAGATAGGATAGTAAAAAGTCATGTTTTGGCCGATTCTGGCTTCGCTGTAAATATTTTGCGGATTGTGACGCGGCATTACAAGAACGCAATGCATCAAATCGACGCAATGAACATCAAGTCGCCGCTGCAGAGGGTCGGGTACTATTTTCTGAACAGACATCTGGAAGCAGGGCACGATAATCTGGAGTTTACGCTGCCTTTTAAGAAGCATACGATCGCAAATCATCTCGGCATGACCCCGGAAACGTTTTCTCGGACATTAAGGCAGATGAAAGACATGGGAATCAGTATGGAGGATGATCTTATACGGATGAAAGACGCTTTTTGTCTTTGTCATTTCTGTGATTCAGATACGGCTTCTCTCTGCAACAAGGATAGTAAAGGAGATTGTGAAAGGTGCCCGCTGCATTAGTCGAAAAGAGCCGGGTAAACCTCGACAATATCGCCAGGTTTAACAGTTTCTTGTTTTTCTGGAATATGCGCCCAGCCATTCATGCATAGGAATGGACTTACCATGAAAGACTCCTGACCATCCAGGAAGATCAAATTTACACAGCCATCTTCGGAATATTCAAGCTTGCCTTTCAGTATCATATGCAAGCCGGACTTTTTTGAGAAACTATTTTTAGCGCGTGCAAAAACTGGTTTCTCATTTTGTCTTTTTTGCATAATACGTAAGGCCTCAAGCACAAAAAAACGCAAACCTACGGCTGTTGCGACCGGATTTCCGGGCAGTCCAAAATAAAGGGCGCCCGAAGGCAGTCGGGCGAACAGATTTGGTTTTCCGGGTTTAAGCTTTATTTTATGATATAGTACCTTGGCGCCAAAGGACTCAAGCTCATCCTTAACAAAATCATAACTGCCAGCTGAGACCGCGCCAGAAGAAATGACGAGGTCATAATTTTCGGTTTCAGATGATTTCAATAGGCTTTTAAATTGTTCAGCATTGTCGCGTATGGCGGGACAAGTATGAACTTCCACGCCGCACTGCGTTAAGAAGGCATCCGCGTAGAATCTATTAGAGTTATAAATTTGTCCGCTTTCGAGAGGTTGGCTTAGATTGTCGATCAGTTCCGTTCCTGTTGTTATAAATAAAACTTTAGGTCTTTTAAATACGCTCAATTTCGAAATCCCGAGGGTCGCAAGCGGCATAATACGGATAGATTTTATACTCTCGCCTTTCAATAAAACGGATGCGCCTTTCTTGAAATCTTCTCCAGCGCGGCGAATATGTTGCCCAAATTTTGGCGGATCATTAAATTTAATTTCATCTCCATCTATTATCGCATTTTCAATCGGAACTATGGCTTCGGTGCCTTCCGGCAGCATGGCTCCCGTCATAACATGCCAGCAGGTGTCAGTCTGTAATACAATTCCTTTGGAGTTCTCTCCCGCGGGTAGAATGCCCGCTTTCTTGAGCGTGATAGGTTGTTCCGGCTTAGCGTTTTGAAGATCGGTCATCTTCACTGCAAAACCATCCATGGCGCTATTATCAAAGGGCTGAATATCCAAGGGCGACGCGATATCTTGCGCGCATACTCTCCCCAGGCAGTTTTCCAGAGAAAGGGTTTCCGTGCCCAGGCTTCTGTTGCTGGAGGCTTCTTGTATAATCTCGATGGCGGTTGCATAAGAAATCATAATTTACATGTACCAGTTTGTGCCCTTATCGCAAGCGACTTATTTCTTTGACTACTAGTATATGCGCGAGGAAAGTTGAAGGAGTATTTTTACAAACCATGCATAGGTTATTTCCAGTCAACCGAAGCTATGCCGTTTGGCTCTTGTCCGGTTCGGATCTCGTCAACGGCTTTTAGGCTCGCAACATCAATTATGGTTACCGTTCCTTGATATAGGTTGGTAACAAAAACATTTTTCTGGTCGCTCGATGCGGCGACTCCATGAGGGCCGTTTCCAGTTTGAATGTTGCCAATGAGCTGTTGAGTTTTGCTGTCTATTACAGAAACTTGGTTCCCAGGATCTTCTCTGCTGCCTTGGTTGGCGACGAAAAGTTTGCCTTGAGCCATTATAGATTGTACCGGGCCATTTTTTACTTTAACTTCCGCAATCACCGTTTTTCTTTTTGTGTCAATAACAGCGACTTTGTCCGTTTCATTAATAGTTGCATATAAAAGTGCGCTGTCAGGAGTTGTGGCTACCTGAACTGGTTTTGGCCCAACTATAATTTTTTTTACTTCCTGCTTTTTTTGAGTATCAACAATGGAGATTGTATTCTCTCCCATATTTGCAACATATAATATTTTTTTATCCAGGCTTAGGCGTAAACCGTGAGGATGTTTTCCAACTGGAATTTTTTCTTCTACTTTTAATTTATCTAAATTCACAAGAGCAACCGCATTTTCCCCCGATAATGTCACATAGGCAATTTCTCCGATATAACCGCCAGAGACGACATGAGCGGGGTGTTTGCCGACCGCGATCCGAGCGATAGGGCCATTGGGCATGTTTTTACGGCCATAGACAAAAAGAGAGCCGGATGAATCATGGGAATGCCCCATGGCGGTAACAAGCACATACTCTTTTTCATATGAAATATCTACATTATGGGGAATAGCGGGAAGTTGCACCGAGAAACTTTTTTCTTTATCCGGCCACGAAAGCGCCGAAAGAGACCGATCTTTTTCGTTCGCCGTGTATATTGTTTCCGCCGCTGCCGAACATTCGTTGGAGAAAACCATAAGAATTGCTAAAAATAAAGTCAGACGGACAGAGTGCATTTTAAAATCCTATATTTTTTTCTTTCAGAAAAGCATAGCGTGTCAATTTTAAGTGTGGCAGGCAAAAAATGTTTTGATTTGACCTAGGTCAAGTCGAAGAAACATCATATAGGCTATTTTTAATTTTACCCACAATATCTAGTAGGTTCTTGTAAATTCTCCGATCCGACGCGCCGATTTTCTAGGATTTCATATAGGTTTTTTTACGAGAATCTCTGATTCAAAATTCTGCGTCCTTCCTAAAAACACCTAACCTAAGGAATAAATTATATGTCAGTAGCTGCCATCGCTCTTTCTTTGCCAAAATCCAACGCAAATAAAAAAAATATGCATCCGGATCCAAAAATGGATCATATAGTCACGTTGTTCGGGGGCACAGAAGTGGATTGTTCTGAAACGGTAAGCGAATATATTTCCGGGTCGGATTGGAGAATCAATGCTAATGCCAACACCGGATACTCGAATGCGGGAATGATTAATAATGTAGCGGGGAAAGTAATCGCCAATTTCTGGCTGGATGAAATATACAATCCCGAAGAAGGCCTGGCGCACCGTCAGGGCGACATTCATATCCATGATCTTGATTGTCTCACCGGATATTGCGCAGGCTGGTCGTTACGGGCGCTTTTGAATAGCGGGTTTAATGGCGTGGGGGGACGGGTATCATCGCGTCCGCCGCGCCATTTCCGCGAGGCGTTGGGTCAAATGAGCAATTTTTTGGGCATCCTGCAATCCGAATGGGCGGGCGCGCAGGCGTTTTCTAGTTTTGATACATATCTGGCGCCTTATGTTTTTTACGATCAGCTTTCTTTCAAAGAAGTGAAGAAGGCGATTCGTCAATTCGTTTATAATTTAAACGTTCCCGCGCGGTGGGGCCAGTCTCCGTTTACGAATATTACGCTTGATATTTCAGTTCCGCAAGACTTGCAGAATCAATTCCCAACATATAATGATTCGCACCTGTTCAAGGGCATCAAGAGCGATAGCTTGTTCTTGAGAGCTCAACAGCGAGACATGGGCATTCGCTCCCTTGAGGATCTTACATTCAAGCATTTCTTGCCGGAGATGGAAATGATCAACATCGCCTATTACGAGGTCATGACCGAAGGCGATTCAACTGGGCAGCCATTCACTTTTCCTATTCCTACCGTTAATATTACTGAGGATTTCGACTGGGATAGCAAAGTAGCGAGCGCGATATTTGAGAATACAGCAAAAGTAGGTTCATCTTATTTCCAGAACTTTGTTGGAAGCCAATATATTATCGACCCAGCGACAAAAGAGCGGAAACCAAATCCTGAAGCTTACTCACCGGGTGCTGTTCGCTCGATGTGCTGCCGCCTGCAGCTTGATTTGCGCGAACTTTTAAAGCGCGGCAACGGCCTTTTTGGCTCTGCGGAAATGACAGGATCTATCGGTGTTGTCACGCTCAACATGGCGCGGCTTGGATATCGTTTTAGAGGCGATTTAGAAGGAATGATGCGTGAAATCGACCGCTTAATGGACATATCCAAGTCAACGCTGGAGAAGAAACGCGCCTTTGTTCAGAAAATGCATGATCGCGGGCTTTATCCTTATACATCGCGTTATCTTCCATTCTTTCGCAATCATTTTTCAACCATTGGCGTCAATGGCATGAATGAGATGGTCAGAAATTTCACAGGCGATGCCTATGATATTACTGATGAGCGGGGCATTCAAATATGCATCGATATTCTCGATCATATGCGGGCCAAGTTAGTCGGGTATCAAGAGGAAACCGGCAATTTGTATAATCTCGAAGCAACTCCGGCGGAAGGCACAACGTATCGCTTCGCCAAAGAGGATAAGAAACATTTTCCGGATATCATTCAAGCGGGAGCAGGGGAGAATATATACTACACCAATTCTTCTCAGATACCTGTTGATCATACGGACGATCCGTTTGAGGCGCTGGAATTGCAAAACCGCTTGCAATGCAAGTATACAGGCGGCACTGTTTTGCACCTTTACATGAATGAAAAATTGTCCGACGCGGGAGCTTGCAAGCAATTCATCCGGAAAGTTTTGGGGAGCTATCAATTGCCTTACATAACGGTTACACCAGTGTTTTCGGTATGCGATGCTCATGGATATTTAAATGGTGAGCAGCCGGAATGTCCGCATTGCCGGGCCAAAACAAAAGTATGGACTAGGGTTATGGGATATTTCCGCCCTGTTGACAGTTTCAACAAAGGCAAACAAGGCGAACACCGCCAACGTAAACATTTTGTGGAGGATTGGATTGATACGGGCAATCTCTTCGCAGGGGTGTGATGCGATAGAACAGGAGAAATCTTTGCAAAGCAGGGCAAGTGTTCTTCCTATCTATTCTGTGACGCCATTTACCATGCTCGACTTTCCCGGCAAGCCATCTTGTATCATCTGGTTCTCCGGGTGCAATATGCGCTGCGCATATTGTCATAATCCGCAGATTGTTAAGAGTAAGGGTCGTGGCGATGTCGCCGAAATCATGCATTTCCTTCAAAAAAGGCAAGGGCTTCTGGAGGGGGTAGTCTTGTCCGGGGGCGAGGCTTCAATCTATCCGGGACTTCCCGATTTCATCAAGCACATCAAAGCATTGGGATATCAAGTTAAACTGGATACGAATGGGCTTCGCCCCGATATTATTTATCATCTGATGCAGAAAAGATTGCTCGATTATATTGCACTCGATTATAAGGCTCCGCCTAGTAAATTCAAACAAGTCACAGGCATGGACAAATATATCCTCTTTTCAAAAACCCTTGACTTGCTTTGCGGGCAGAAGGATTTGAATTTCGAAGTGCGCACTACTGTGCATACGGACTTAATGGATGAAGGCGATGTTTCCGATATTATCCGCGATCTCGAGCGGCGCGGCTATTCCGGCCTTCATGCAATACAGAATTTCGCGCATAGCGACGAGCGGCCGACACTGGGATTTATGAATCCGCAGCGACGAGTGTTGGATATTTCAATGATCCATATTCCAAAGACTTTTAATCTGGCTTTTAGGAATTTCTAACGAAGAAACTTACTCACAAGCAAATAAGGGCCGCTTAATCGTATTTGACCCAGGTCAATTCAATTGAAGCAAAAATGCGTTTTTATGGCTTTAATATTTAGATGGTTCAATGATCAAATTATCCTACAGCACTAATGGCTTACTTTATCTTGACTTATTCTCCGCTATTGAGGCGGTCGAAAGCGTTGGGTATGCGGGAATAGAGCTTTGCTTCGATAAGAGGCAATTTAATCCATTTGATCTCGGCAAAGATGATCTTGCGCGAATTAAAAGTTTTCTTGAAGGCAGGATAATTAAGCCTGCTTGCATCTCAACTCCTACCATTGCTTTTTTAACGGACAGGCCACATGAACCTTCAATTATCTGCCTCGATTTGGCGGGCAGAAAGCAACGTATAGAACTTATCAAAAAAGGCATCGAAATCGCGAAATCTTTAGGCGCGCCAATCGTCAGTTTTGGCAGCGGTTTTATTCGGGACGAGCATGTAAAGAATCCCGATATAAATCCGACGGATATTCTTATTGAAAGCATTGCTGAATGTCTAAAGAATATAGGCGATGTCATGCTGGTTATCGAGCCTGAGCCCGGTATGCTGATAGAGACAATCGACCAGGGTATAGATCTTATAAAGGCGGTAGGTTCGCCGCAGTTCCGGCTGCATATGGATCTGTGCCATGCATATTGTTCGGAAGACGATTATTTTGGATCCATAATTAAAGCGGCGCCATACACGAGATATTTGCATGTGTCGGATACGGCGGGAGGATGCAATGTCAAACTGCTTTCTTATAAGAGCGATATGAATCTGGATTTCGATTTCGCCAGTTATCTCATATATTTTCCCGACACATGCGATTTCCTTTACTTGGATAAACAGCAGGCATTTTGCTTTTGCGAAGATATACCGAATACATCTTTACTTAAAGCGGTTAAATATTTGGCTGGCAAGAAATTTGTTCGATATGTAAGTTACTGTGAATTGGATAAATCTTCGTCTGCTCTAGATCGGGAAATCAACACGTATGCCGTTTCGGTGCCGGGTTTGAGCTTCTGCGTTCTGGACAGGGCAAAACCGATACTGCGCTATCTCAGAACAAAACGAAGCAATGGCAAATCGATATTAGAAAAGAAAGTTGCGAATACGCTGACTGGCAAAGTGCATTATCACGACATCCCGGGGCAGGGCGAAATCGATTTCGCGCGCACATTCAGGGTTCTGGAGAAAAACGGGTTTAATGGGTACGCGACAGTGGAGCTGTATCATCATATTGATACATGGGAAAAAGCGCTCACGGAGAGCATGACTATACTTTCAAAGGCTGTTGCAGATGATGGGAAGGAGAGAAAATATGCGTGAGGAGAAAAGCTACCTTCGGCGGCTGGGCTGGGATCCCGGCACGACTGGCGAACTGGACCATCGTGAAGTAAGCGCGCCTTATATTCGCCTGTCTTCGTGGAAGATGGGTGATCGGGGGGATAGCGTGTATCTTTTTGATATAAGAATGACACAGCCGAACGTAAATTTTTTATCGTCGCTGCAATTGCATTCTATAGAGCACTTCCTGCTAGCAGGGCTTAGAAAGCATTTGCCTCATGCTTTTGTCAACGTGGCTCCAATGGGATGCCAGACCGGATTTTACTTGGTAACCATTAACGAGGGGCGCGCCACCGCTATATGCGAAGCATATCAGAATACTCTTTTGGACATTCTCTCGGCAACGTCGGTTCCGTATGCGAATATTAAAGATTGCGGCCAACATATTCACCATAATTTAAAAAATGCGCAGGTCCTGGCTGAATCTTTGCTGGCCTGCCAAAGTGATTGGCTGAATATTATGCGGACTGCAGCATGAGTCAAGTCTCTGCAATCCGGACAATTTCTTGTTGCAGAAAGATCGAATATGAAATTATTTCATGCTTGCGTATTTTCGATATTGGCAATAGGACTTTAGCCGATATCGGCGCAGGCAAAGGGTCCAAAAGATTTATTGTCTTAGATAAAAATGTTAAGGAATACCGATCTGCGATAACTTCGTATTTTGATTACTACGGTATTAAAACGCGGATTTCGCTCTTTGAATCTGGCGAGTCAAACAAGACCATTCAGAGAGCCGTCAAGCTTCTGAAAGAATTGGATCAGTTTCCTATCCTTCGGCGCAGCGAACCTTTGGTGGCGATTGGCGGCGGCGTGTTGACGGACATGGTGGGATTTGCCGCCAGCATTTACCGCCGCGGCGTGCCGCATATCAAGATACCGACCACGCTTATGGGGTATGTGGATGCGGCGATTGGAATTAAATGCGGCGTTAATCTTAACAATGGAAAAAACAGAATAGGCTCCTTTGAGCCTCCTCTAAAAGTACTTCTTGACCCTGATTTTTTACGCACCTTATCAAATAGGCAAATTTTAAATGGCGTCGGGGAAATCATCAAGCTTGCAATTATATCAGACGCGAAGTTATTCAACGGCCTAGAGTTGTTGGGAAATTCTTGCGTTCAAAAAAAATTCCAGGGTAGCGATTGCAAGCTAATTCTTGATCGTTCGATCAATGCAATGCTCGATAATCTCGCTTCCAATTTATATGAAGAAGATTTATCGCGATCGGTTGATTTTGGCCATACTTTCAGTTTGGCTTACGAAATGGAATTAGGAAATGATTTGCTGCACGGCGAAGCTGTTGTCGTTGATGTAATTCTGTCCATCTTTTTGGCGAAGACAAAGGGAGTTTTGGCGGCGGCGGCGGCAGACCGCATACTTAAATTAATAGGGGCGTTTGATTATGACTTTTCCAGGGTGTTTCTAAAAACAGAAATCTTATGGGCATCGCTTCTGGAAAGACAAAAACATCGCGATGGTCAGCAAAGGATACCTCTGCCATGCGGAGTGGGGAAGCATGTCTTCGCAAATGATGTGACATATGAAGAATTGGATCGCTCGAATGGTTTACTAAAGGATTGGATATATGAAGGAAGGAATTTATGCGAACGCCGATTTCTCAGAGCTGGATAAATTTTCAAGACTGGCCGAGCTTTGGTGGGATAAAGATGGTGCCATGGGAATGTTGCATCGAATAAACGCCGCGCGCATGAGATTTATCGCCGACAATATCTGCATAGCAGGTAAAAAATCCATAGATATAGGCTGTGGCGGAGGTATTTTAACCGAATCTCTCGCGCAAGCGGGGGCATATATGACAGGAATCGACTTGTCAGCGTCTGTCTTAAAAGCGGCTAGCGTTCATGCGGAAAAAAGCGGGCTAAATATAGATTACCGCTTGGAAAATTGCGAGGAAACGGCTGGAAAAAGTCCAGGGGAGTTTGATGCTGTTTTTTGCATGGAAGTGCTGGAACATGTTCCGGATCCGGGCCGCACAGTGGCTGCTTGCGCCCGATTGCTGAAACCAGGGGGGAGCGTATTTTTTTCTACAATAAATAGAACGCTCAAAGCGTATTTTTTTGCAATTGTCGGTGCCGAATATGTTTTGCGGCTTTTGCCAAGAGGGACGCACATATATAAAAAGCTGATTAAGCCGCAAGAGCTGTTGATGTGGGCGGAGTCGTCTCATCTGGCCTTGGAGCGCACATCCAGTTTTATTTATAATCCGTTTTCAAGAAATTTCTCGCTGCGGAGCGGGGCGGATGTAAATTATATTGCTCATTACCGCAAGCCGCATGAATAAATTTTTTGCCCTTTCCAGGAGCTATCATGCAATATTGGATATTGCGGCTCCCGCTTTTTGCGCCCTGTTGTGGTTGGGGGATTTTCCCTCCCCAGCCATCATCGCCCTATCTCTCTTTACCGCATTTTCGGGGTATACCGCCATTTATGCCTTAAATGATTTAATAGGGCATGCCGCGGATAAGGAGAAAATGCGGTATTCCCTCGCATATCAAGGATATTCTGTGGAATCGGCCCAGGCACGCCATCCTGTAGCGCAAGGAATATTGAGTTATAAAATGGCGGTACTATGGATGCTCTTTTGGATGATCGCGGCGATAATTGGGGCTTATCTGCTTAACCCCATTATCATTATTATATTGCTTGCTGCGGCAGGTTGCGAGATTGCTTATTGTCGGCTGCTGAAGGTAACGCATTGGAGGTTGGTTCTTAGCGGCATTGTCAAAGCGGCCGGTCCAATTTCAGCGATATGGGTGGTGGATAGCTCCCCTTCGCCAGGGCCGGTTTTTTTATTGTTCATGTGGATTTTTTTCTGGGAAATTGGCGGACAGAATATTCCGGCCGATTGGAATGATAAGCGCGAAGATAAGAAAGTGAATGCAAAGACTATTCCGCTTCTGTTTGGGGATGAAATATCTGGGAAAATTGTTTTTTTTAGCCTGTTGTTTGTCGTCGTTATTAGCGCACTTTTTCCGATAATCTCGCCACTACGATTGGGTTGGGAATATTTAGCCTTGAGCGTGTTTATAGGCATTATGTTGCTTATAAAGCCTGCTTATAAGTTGTGCCGCGCGGATCATATTACCGACCAGCCTGCGCGGCTGTTTAATCGTGCCAGCTATTATCCACTGGCATTGCTGCTGCTTATGGCCGCATTGATTTGGTATCATCATTTAAAGAACGGCCCCAGCGCCGTTGGCCAAATACTAAATTGGTCATTAATATGACCAGCATCATTGTCGCCGGTGGCGCAGTTATTATATTAGTTCTTATATTATATATTAGGAGTGTGGCAGGGACGCCGCCCGGAATTAATCGAAATCCGGCGGACGATATTTTAAGTTGTATGCATATAGAGAAATTAAGTCCGGAATCTGGCGAGAATAATGCGCGGAGTGGGCTAAAAGATAATGGGACTGTCAGAATAAAAGCTTTTGTCCATAAAAGCGCACCGCAATTGCCTGGTCGACTATTATCTTTAGAAAATAAGAGCATATTGCCAAACCGCAGCAATAGAAAGGGCAGGCGCTCCCAGTATTATATCGCCCCACATTCCGGCTTAAAGAGCAAGAGGGGCAGAGGTAGGAAGCGTGTGCGTGCCGTGGCATCAGAGGATTTGATTGGTCAACAATTACACTTGTTAAGTCCATGCTTTAACCGTATGTCAGATCCGGAGTTTATCAAAAAAGCAACTAACGGTATTAAGATAAGCAAATATACTGATGGCATTAAGATAAGTGCAGATAAAGTCAATATTAAAAAATATCCTTATTGGTTAACTACCGCTAAGGATGCGATGTTAAAAGTAAACATCCGTAGCAGATAGGAGCGAGGGGATACTTGGATTTGAGCCAATTCTACGCAAGCTGATACACCATACAATAAATCTAATTATAGAAGGCAAAGAGTCCCTCACCAACACCACTTCGCCTTTCGGCGTTTTTCTCTGGCTATAATAGCAAAAGGCGAACTCCTGGGAAATGGCCGGAGAAAAGGGGCTATAGTTTTTTAAAATTCTCTGAGAATGCGCGGCTGTGTGCGCGGCAGAGAAGGGAACAGCGCCACAAGCGTTTGAAATGTCGCATCAATTACCGGGAATAGCGGAACCCGCCAACTTGTACCAAACTCAATGGCGGTGGTGGGAGTCTAGCACGATGAATTCTCTCGTTCTATAGGTGGAATTCCCTGCTAACAGGGAAAATAACAGAGAATTTGGGCGGTTTGGGTTGAATGAAAGGCGAAGTGCGGAGAAAAAGGGCTGAATTGTGGCGGCTTATGCGACGGCGCAGGGAAATTCCCTAGACTGCAAACAGGGATTTTGTAATTTGTCATAGGTATTTATGTGGCCAATAACAGGAGCATATTAAAAATATCGGCATATTTATTTTTATTGTGGTTTATTAAAGAACATGGACTATATTATTAGGTAATGAAAAAAATCCTCTCCAGCATTCTTATTATTTCTATCCTCGCGCTTTCGACTTTGTGCGCGATGCCGGTTGTTCATGCCAAGAGCAGCGCTCAGCAAGCCTCGCATTGCGAAACGGGCAATCATCACGATAAAAAAGATGCATCCAAAAATCTAATGTTGATGCAGGATTGCACCGGCGTCGATCTTCAATTGACCAAGGTTTTTACGCTGGAAAAACCCGATCTGCAAAAGCATTTGGTTTCCTATGTTTTGGTCAATGAATCCTATGGCTTTGGGTATGATCCAAGCCTGACCGGCGCGATACGTGGCCCGCCCGATTGGCCGGGACTCTTTAACGCCACTTCTCCTTCCATTATTCTCAGCACGCAACGCCGCCTGATATAGGTTCCCCTGCGCTCAATTTAATTTTGCGCAGTTTTTTTATTTGGGGAATTTCTATGAGGCATTTTTTATTTATTTTTGCTTTTATTTTATCGGCATCGTTCGCCATTGCGGCAGAAGCGGCGGAATACCGCCTTACCATTGCGCGCGAAACCGTCAATATTACCGGTAAACCGGTTGAAAAGATAACTGTTAATGGCACTATTCCGGCACCGACATTACGTTTTACTGACGGCGAGGATGTCGTTATCCATGTCACCAACAATATGGACGAGCCGTCCTCGATCCACTGGCACGGTCTGATCCTGCCCGGCGAGATGGATGGCGTCCCTGGCTTTAACGGTTTTCCGGGTATTAAACCGCATTCGACTTTCACCTACCGTTTTAAAATCCGGCAGACTGGTACCTATTGGTATCACGCGCACAGCATGGGCCAGGAACAGGACGGGCTGTATGGTTCGATCATAGCCGCACCCGCCGGGATTGACCCCATCCGCACCGACCGCGATTATGTAATCGTGCTGTCGGATTTTACCGACGAAGATTCGGACGACATTATGGCCAATCTGAAAATGGCCTCGGATTACTATAACGTCGCGCGCCGGACGATTGGCGATTTCTTGGGCGATGTGAAAGCCAAAGGTTTCGATAAGGCTTGGAAAGATGCCAAGGATTGGGGCGATATGCGCATGTCGCCGACGGATCTTTCGGATGTTGGCGGTTACACATTCCTAATTAACGGCAAAACGCCCGCGCAAAACTGGACAGGAATTTTTAAATCCGGCGAACGTGTGAGACTGCGCTTTATCAACGCGTCCGCCATGTCGATTTACGATGTACTACGCATTCCGGGCCTGAAAATGACGGCGGTGCAGGCAGACGGGCAGAATATCGAACCCCTGAAAATAGACGAGTTCCGTTTCGCGCCGGCGGAAACATATGATGTCGTGATCACGCCGGAAGAAGACAAAGCTTATACCATCGCCGCCGAATCCATCGACCGCACCGGATTTGCCATCGGCACGCTTGCGCCGCGCGAAGGTATGAAAGCCGAAATCCCGCCGCATCGCCCGCGCGCGCTTCTGACGATGGGCGATATGGGCGGCATGATGGATATGGAAGATATGGTGATGACGCCGGAAGACATGAAAAGCGGCTGGGCCGAAGCCGGAACGCCCAAAGACGATAAGGCGCTTAGCTATAAAGATCTGCGTTATGCCGGAATCCAGAAAGACACGCGCGAACCTGGGCGTACCATCGAAGTGCGTTTGGGCGGGAATATGGAACGGTATATCTGGACGATCAATGGAAAGAAGTTCATCGATGCCGATCCGATCCGCCTAAAATATGGTGAACGGGTACGGTTGAATTTTACCAATGACACGATGATGGCGCATCCGATGCATTTGCATGGCATGTTCGTGCAATTGGAAAACGGACAGCCTGCGGAAAAACTGCCCAACAAGCACACCGTGATCGTCCCGCCGGGACAATCTTATTCGGTGCTGCTAACAGCGGACGAAGCCGGAGAATGGGCGTTCCACTGCCATCTTTTATTCCACATGATGTCGGGAATGATGACCAAAGTGGTGGTCGCCAAACTGGATGCGGTGGATATTCCCGATAATATTCCCGCACCGGCCCAAGGAGGTTCCCATGCGCATTAAAATTCTAGGTTTGGCTTTGCTGTTTTTAACTTCTCCCGCGCTGGCCGAAGAAATCACCCATGATATGGCGGCGGAACATGGCGGCGGCATTTTCCATATGTTTCGTTTTGAGGCCGATTATGGAGGCAGTTCCAACGGCGCGGTTGCCAGCTGGGATTTGGACGGCTGGGTCGGCGGGGATGATGACAAGCTTTGGATCAAAAGCGAAGGCGAGCGCGCCGACGGCAGATTGGAACAGGCCGAATTTTGGGCGCTGTATAGCCGTAACATCGCAACGTTCTGGGATGCGCAGGCTGGCATCCGTTATGATGCAAAGCCCGAATCCACTGCTTATCTCGCCTTCGGCTTTACTGGGCTTGCGCCTTATTTCTTTGAAACCGAAGCGCATGTGTTTATCAGCGATGAAGGCGATCTCAGCCTGCGTCTACGAGAAGAGAACGACTTTCTTCTGACGCAGCAACTTATTCTGCAGCCTTATGTGGAAATCAATCTCTCCGCCCAGGACGTGCCGGAAAACGATATTGGCTCCGGCTTCACCAGCGGCGAGATAGGATTGCAAACACGGTATGAGTTCACACGCAAGTTCGCGCCATATTTGGATTTACGATACGAGCGCAAGTTTGGCGAAACGGCCTCTATTGCCGCAAGCGACGGAGAAGACAAAGACAATTTCATCGCCGCAATCGGTTTGCGGCTTATGTTTTAACCCCAACGAAAGAAAAGACTATGAAGAAAATAATTCTAATAATGGCACTGGCATTGCTGGCAAGCCCCGCCATGGCCAAAGAATATATCATCAAGGAAGTCAGCGATCCTGCGGGTAAGACGCCTTATTATTTCTCGCCGGACAAATTAACCATCCAGCCGGGCGATACCGTCACCTTCGTCAACGTGCAGGAAGACATGCATGATGTGATGTTTATCAGTGTTCCAAAGACGGTTGATGAAATGATCATGAGCCCGAAACACGAAAAAGAAGGCGAGAAATGGTCTTATAAATTTACCGTTCCAGGCACATATCAATTCCATTGCCATGCGCATGAGGCACTGGGCATGAAAGGTACATTGATCGTCGGTCAAGCCTCGAATGCCGGTGAAACTAAAACGATGGATCACCATAAAATGACGGAAAAATATGAGAGTGATTCCAGCGGCCATGCAGGGATGGGAGCATCGAATCTTCCGCAAGGTACGGGTAGGATTAACAATGTTGATGAGGACAAACGCACGATCAACATTACCCACGATCCGATCAAGGCGCTCGGCTGGCCGAAAATGAAAATGGAATTTCCGGTCGATAAAAGCGTTGATTTATCGGGTTTAAAAGCCGGTGATGCTGTGTCGTTCACTTTAAAGCCAAGCGCGAATGATGATTACAGCATCAACACGATCAAAAAAGGAGAGTAATTATGAAACTATATTTGTTTCTTTTGGCAATTATTTTAGGAACCGCTTTCTTCACGAATCCGGCTTATGCTGAGCAAAAACCTGCTTCGCAAATCGTGCCGCCCAAATACGAGCATTTACCGGCGAGGGAATTTAAACGCCACAAGGCCGGTATTAGACGGATGGTTCATTTACCACCGATGTTGATTCAAAAAATCGATGTACTGGACGACAGCCGAATGTCGAGCGGTGAAATCGCCATTCCAGATGTGCCGCGTTCGACGTTTGAGAAATACCAATCCAAGTAGTTTATTTTATTAAGTTACAGCGGGTAATACCATGACTCATCTTAACCACTTTTATAAAGGAGCTTTCAATATGAAGAAATTTAATGCTTTAAGGCAATTTTTTATTCTATCATTTGCAATACTTTTATTGTCCGGCTGCGCCAGCAACGGTACGGATGCCGCCAGTGGCCGTCCGATGTGTCCCATGATGGACGGTAAATCATGTTGTGAAAAGATGATGGAAGGCAAAACTTGTTGCTGTTGCCAAAAAATGATGGAAAACTGCATGATGAAGGATGGCAAGCCGATGGACATGAAACAGTGCCAACAAATGATGCAAGGCGGGATGATGAAGGATCAATCGGTAGCGCCTGCTGATATCCAACCTGCTCCTGCTGCAAGTTCAGAGGATCATAAAAAGCATCACACGCAAGACAATAAAGAGGTGAAATAATGGCACACGATCATCAGCATGATCCGAATTGTCATAAACCGCATAATCTTATGCGGTTTATGTGGCTAATTTATTTGACACTAGCCGGTATCGTCATCCTCTACTTGCTGGAATATCACTGGCAGCATACGATTGGCGTTCTGCCATATCTGATTTTATTGTTATGCCCCCTGATGCATTTCCTAATGCCGCACGGGCATCATCGCCATGATGAAAAAGACAATACGCCAAAATCATAATCGTCACAGGGAGTAAGTTTCATGCATCAGCATCAGGTTAAGACTTCGGAAACGGGCAGTTGCCATCATGCTAAACCGGACGCGAAGCATGAAGCTCCTCTCAAAATAGCATCGGGCGGCGCAGATGCGATCTACACTTGCCCGATGCACCCGCAAATACGTCAAAAAGGGCCAGGCAATTGCCCGATCTGCGGCATGGCGCTGGAGCCTGAGAATATCGCCATTCAAGATGGGCCTGATCCCGAATTAAAAGATATGAGCCGCCGCTTTTGGGTGGCCGCCATCTTATCCGCTCCGTTGTTGCTGTTTAGCATGGGCGGGCATTTTTCCAATGAGATGCTGCATGCATTTCTAATGAGTCCGCTTGCCACCTGGGGCCAATTGGTCATCGCAACGCCTGTAGTTTTATGGGCAGGATGGCCATTTTTCGAGCGCGGCTGGATGTCGATAAAAAATAAAAATTTGAATATGTTTACTCTTATCTCGCTTGGCGTCGGTGTCGCCTATTTCTACAGTCTATTCATTACGCTATTCCCAAGTTTTATAGAGCAATGGCTGGATGGAACGAATCTTTCCAAAGACGTTTATTTTGAAGCCGCTGCTGTGATCACCGCGCTGGTTTTGTTGGGTCAGGTTTTGGAGCTGCGCGCACGCGCGCAAACTTCGAGCGCGATGCGGGCGTTGCTTGATCTTGCTCCAGCAACGGCGCGTATTATCCGCTCTAATGGAAACGAGGAGGATATTCCATTAGCACATGTACATAAGGGGGATATTCTGCGCGTCCGTCCCGGTGAGAAAATTCCCGTTGATGGTATTTTGCTTGAAGGCAAAAGTTCCATCGATCAATCGATGATCACCGGCGAACCGATACCGGTGGAAAAGAATCCCGGCGAAACCGTCATCGGCGCTACCATTAACGGTACCGGCAGTTTCACCATGCGCGCGGAACGGGTAGGACAGGAAACTTTGCTTGCGCAAATCGTGGATATGGTGGCCAAAGCGCAGCGCACGCGCGCGCCCATTCAAAGGCTCGCGGATAAAGTGTCGGGCTATTTTGTTCCTGCAGTGATCGCAATCGCCGTGCTAGCTGCCGTTATTTGGGGAATTTATGGCCCCGAACCAAAAACCGGCTATGCGATTCTTAATGCTGTAGCGGTACTTATCATTGCGTGCCCTTGCGCGTTAGGTCTGGCGACGCCTATGTCCATCATGGCCGGTACGGGCCGTGGTGCAAAGGCAGGAGTGCTGATTAAAAATGCCGAAGCATTGGAAGGATTCGAGAAAGTCGATACCTTGATTGTCGATAAAACCGGCACCTTGACCGAAGGCAAACCGAAATTGATAACTGTGGTTGCGGAGCAAGGTTTCGATGAACAAACCGTACTGACTTTTGCCGCAAGCCTGGAACGTGGCAGCGAACACCCTTTGGCAGCAGCTATCGTACAAGGCGCGGCGCAACGTAAACTGGAACTGCATAACCCAGCAGATTTTCAATCTATTACCGGCAAGGGCGTTACCGGTACCGTACAGGGCCGAAAAGTGGCGTTGGGAAATCTTGCCTTGCTGGATTCAATGCGTATAGATGCATCGCATTTAAAAAGTCAGGCGGATAATTTCCGGGCGCAAGGGCAGACGGCCATGTTTGTGGCGATAGACGGCAAGTTAGCGGGGCTGGTCACTGTCGCCGATCCGATCAAAGCTACAACAATAGAAGCTATTAAGCTTTTGAAGGAGGATGGCCTGCATATTGTTATGCTGACCGGCGATAATAAGACTACAGCGGCAGCGGTTGCCGCGAAAGTCGGTATCGATGATGTGATCGCGGACGTATTGCCCGATCAGAAAAACGCCGCCGTCCGCAAGTTACAAGAGCAAGGACATAGCGTGGCTATGGCAGGAGACGGAATTAACGATGCGCCCGCTTTGGCGCAGGCCAATGTCGGGATCGCCATGGGAACCGGCGCGGATGTTGCTATGGAAAGCGCGGGCATCACGCTTATAAAAGGCGATTTGATGGGCATCGTGCGCGCAAGGCATCTAAGCCGCGCAACCATGCGCAATATCCGGCAAAACCTGTTCTTTGCTTTTATCTATAACGCACTGGGCGTGCCGATTGCTGCAGGCGTCCTGTATCCGTTTTTTGGTATTTTGCTTAGCCCTATTTTTGCCAGTGCGGCGATGGCATTCAGTTCGGTTTCCGTTATCGTAAATAGCTTACGGCTCCGGTCGACGCGGCTTTAGGGCCGTATACTGGAATACCTAGATATATTTGAAAACAAAGGAAAAATCATAATTCTCGCCTAAACCGGACACCTGAGCACTTTCGCCCGGAAAAATCCCGTACTACCCTTTTCGCAAAGAAGGAATAGTACGATGACCGAACACAAAATTCTGCAAGAACAAATTATTTATCAGCCGCCTGCGGCGTTGCGACCGCATCCGCAAAATCCGCGCAAGCATAGCGATAAACAAGTTGCGAAAATCGCGGCGAGTATTCGCGAGCATGGATTTGCGGTTCCGATTTTGACGGACGATAAAAATCAAATCATCGCCGGGCATGGACGGTTGATGGCGGCGCAGCGGCTGGGGATGGGGGAAGTACCGACTATCCGCGTCGGCCATTTGACCGAAGCGCAAAAGACCGCGCTGATGATCGCCGATAATAAATTGACGGAATTGGCGGATTGGGATTTTGAAAAACTGGCGGTTCATTTTGAAGATTTGCTGCTGCAGGATTTCGCGGTCGAATTGACCGGATTTTCGACGGCGGAAATCGATTTGATGCTCGATCCGCTGGAGCCTGAAAAAGAAGATCCGGTGCCGTTGCCAGATCCGAATCGACCGGCGGTATCGCGGTCCGGCGATCTTTGGCTGCTTGGCGAGCACCGGCTTTATTGCGGCGATGCGGCTAAGCCCGAAAGCTATTCGGAGTTGCTGCAGGGCGAGAAGGCGCAAATGGTTTTTTCCGATCCGCCGTACAATGTTCCGATTGACGGGCATGTGTGCGGCGCGGGGCGGATCAAGCACCGGGAATTCGCGCAGGCGTCGGGCGAAATGACCCCGGCGCAGTTTACGGTTTTCTTGCAAACTATATTTCAAAACACGGTGGCGCATTCCGCCGACGGAGCGATCCATTATTATTTCATGGACTGGCGGCACATGCAGGAAATTTCGGCGGCGGGCGCGGCGGTTTTCGGGAAGCTGAAACAATTATGCGTATGGAATAAAGACAACGCCGGGATGGGGACGTTTTACCGCTCCAAACATGAGCTGGTGTTTGTTTTTAAAAACGGTGACGCGCCGCATATCAATAATTTCAAGCTCGGTGAGGAAGGCCGGTATAGAACCAATGTTTGGGACTATGCGGGCGTGAACACGATCAAGCGCGACCGGATGGAAGAGCTAGAATTGCATCCGACCGTCAAGCCGGTGACGCTGGTGGCCGATGCGCTCCGCGATTGCTCGAAACGGGGCGGCGTGATCCTCGATCCGTTCTGCGGCAGCGGGACGACCATCATGGCGGCGGAAAAAACCGGGCGGCGCGGCTATGCCATCGAAATCGACCCGCTATATGTCGATACGGCGGTTCGCCGCTGGCAGGAAAAGACCGGAAAGCAGGCGGCGTTGGCCGGAAGCGGGCAAAGTTTCGATGAAATAGAAAAATCAACAGCCGAGGGCACGAATGACGGACGATAATAACGACGAATATCAGGTTGGCTATGCCAAGCCGCCGAAAAATACCCAATTCCAGCCCGGTAAAAGCGGAAACCCGAAAGGCCGTCCAAAGGGCGCGAAGGGGATTGCCACCGTCTTTATGGAAGAGGCGAATCAGAAGGTTTCGATCAAAATCGGCGATAAAACCGTGAAAATCACGAAATTGCAGGCGACCGTGAAGCGGCTATTCCAGCAAGCGCTGGAGGGTAAGCCGCACGCCATCGCCCGTATTACCGAGATGGCGCGGGTTATCGAGCCGCAAATGGAACAAAAGCCGGATCAGGCCTTGTCGGCGGACGATCAGAATATTCTTCGCGAATATGTAAAGCGGCAAATGCAGGACGGCGTCGATGGTTGACAAAAATTTATTGAACACTTTATTGCGGTCGGATTTCCCGGCGTTTGTGCAAAAAGTATTTTGCACCCTAAATCCCGGTGCGGAATTTATTCCTAGCTGGCATATCGAGGCGATATGTGAACAGCTTATGCGGACGCAAAGGGGTGAATGCCGCCGGTTGATTGTCAATCTGCCGCCGCGCGCATTGAAATCCACCATCATCGCGGTGGCATTCCCGGCTTTTTTAATGGCCTTGAACCCGACTGTCAGGATTATCGTTGCCAGTTACAGCGACGACCTTGCGCGGAAATTGGGGCGGGATTTTCGCGCCATCGTGAAATCGGTTTGGTATCGCGAGGCGTTCCCCGCCATGGCCGCTGCTCCTAGAAAAGATTCGGAAGGAGAATATGTGACCGCTGCGCACGGGTTCCGGCTGGCGGCTTCCATCGGCGGCACCTTGACCGGCCTCGGCGCGGATGTTTTGATCGTGGACGATCCGATCAAAGCGATCGACGCATCGTCGGAGGCCGAGAGAAATAAGGTCAACGATTGGGTTCACGGCACCTTGCTGAACCGCTTGGACAAGCCCGAAGGGGTTTTGATTGTCACCATGCAACGCTTACACCAAAACGATTTAAGCGGATTTTTGCTGGAAAAGGGCGGATACGACCATTTGAAAATTCCGGCCATTGCGCTGGATAACGAACTCGCATTCGCGCTGGGCAATGGCAGAACTTATCGGCGGCGTAAAGATGAACCCCTAGAGCAAAATCGTTTCGGATTTGAGGATTTGGAAAAACGGCGGCATGAAATCGGTTCAATCTTGTTCAGCACGCAATATCAGCAGGAGCCGTTGCCGGAAGGCGGCAACATATTCAAAACCGAATATCTGTCCCGCCGGTATAAACAATCCGAATGCCCGTCCGGCTATGTCGTCATAAGTTGGGATACGGCAGGAGGAAAAACCGGAGCCAATAATAGCTATTCGGCGGCTACCGTCTGGAATGTCGTGGGCAACGAATATTATTTGATGGATGTGGTTCGCGGGCGGTGGGAATTCCCCGACTTGTTACGCCAGATTGACGATCTTGCCCGCCGTTACAAAGCGGGGCATGTCTTGGTCGAGGATACCATGCTCGGCATGGGACTAATACAAGATTTAAAACGTAACGCTGTCTATGACATTATTCCTATAAAGCCAGATCAGAACAAAATTATGCGGGCGCAGATTTGTACAGGCACATTCGAGGCAGGCCGGGTGTGGTTGCCGGAAGATGCGCCGTGGCTGGCGGATTTCCTGCTTGAATTGTCGGGGTTTCCGAACGCCAAATTCGACGATCAGGTCGACAGCGTTACGCAGTTTATAAATTGGGTTAAGGAACGCAATACGATGGAATTGCCGTGCGTCGACTCCTTCGTTGTTGGCCCCTATGATATCTATGAAGAAGCAGGGGACGACGAATTCAGCTTTTTAGCCTAGGTCTTTCTCGGCGTCTTTCAAAAGCGCGGATGTTTTTATTCCCAGCGCCTTGGCGATTTTAATCAAAACGAACAGCGAAGGTTTGCGCAGGCCACTTTCGATATGGCTGACGGCGGTGCGGTGGATTCCGGCCATGGCGGCGAGCCGTTCATGCGATAATTTTCGTGCTGTACGATGGCGTTTTACAGCCATACTCACGCTTTCCACCAGGTTTTCCGCGTATTTGTCCCTCATTCGGTTGATTTTATGGGGAAATGCGTTTATGGATACGTTACAGTTGTAACGTATGGAGGCTGGGCGATGCGGCATAATTATGTGGGGGATATAGGCGATTTTTACAAATACCGTCTGTTACGGGAGCGGAGCGGTTTAACCGGCAACGGACCGCAACGTAAACTGGGCGTGGTATGGTATTTGAACGAAGCGCCGTGCAAGCCTACCGACGGCAACAATCTTCATTATTTGAAACCGGAGAATGCCGGAAAATGGAAAGGCCAGGATGAGAATCTTTTTGCGGTTCTGAACGATATCGTGCAAAAAGGTAAACGGCATATTGCAGAAATCGAGCGGTCGGGAATTTTAGGAAAAGCCGCGCGGTTTTACGATGCGCCGTTGCCATGCTTCGATTCGGAAAAAATGAAGAAGGCGGATTATATAAATGCCAGGGCGCGATGGGTTCAAGGCGCGCTCGACGCCACGGCGGGCTGCGATTTGGTTTTTTTCGATCCTGATAACGGGCTGGAGGTTAAATCGAACGCTATCGGGACCAAGCAAGCGGTTAAATATACTTATTTTGACGAATTGAAGCCCTTCATCGCGCGGCGACAAACGTTGATAATTTACCAGCACCAAATCCGCAAAAAATTGGACATTTACATCGAAGAAAGAAAGCGCCAAATCAAAGAACATTTAGGTGCTGAATTGGCCCTGGATTGCCAGGTTTTCGGCAGCAGAATGTTTTTCATAATAAGCCCATAATATAGCGATTATTGACTTGATACTTCGGCCAAAGGAAGCGTGTATGGGCGAAAGGAGCCCATATGCCGGATTTGCATTCATTGGATCATAAAATTGCTGACTTGAAAAAATGGGATCGTGTGGAGCTGATCGAGGAGTGGGAATCGCTCTGGAAGTTGAAGACGCCAAAGTCCATCAGCCGGGAATTATTGATCCGCAGCATCGTCTATAAATATCGCGAACAGGAACATGGCGGATTGCCCGTAGCGGTGCAAAAAGAATTAAACCACCTGATAAAAATTTACCGTAAAAATCCAAACCAAAATCTCAAAAAAAGCCCACGCATTAAACCCGGCACCAAATTGATACGAATGTGGGAACAGGAAACCCACGAAGTGTTGGTGCTATCGGATGGATATCTGCACAAGGGCAAAACCTATCAAACCCTATCGCAAGTCGCGCGTCAAATTACCGGAACGCGCTGGTCTGGGCCACTGTTTTTCGGCCTGCGCAAAAACAAGGATGAAGCTGCATGAAAAAGACGCTGCATTGCGCCATATACACCCGTAAATCCTCGGAAGAGGGATTGGAGCAAGAGTTCAATTCGCTGCATGCGCAGCGCGAGGCCTGTGAAGCCTATATTAAAAGCCAAAAGCACGAGGGCTGGAAAATTCTGCCGGAGCATTACGATGATGGCGGATTTTCTGGCGGGAATATAGAGCGTCCCGGGTTAAAACGGTTATTAGATGATATCGCGGCGAAGAGAGTCGATATCGTAGTGGTCTATAAGGTCGACCGCCTGACGCGTTCGTTGAAAGATTTTGCGCGGATCATTGATGTGTTCGACAAGGCCGAAGCGTCCTTTGTCTCAGTAACGCAGCAATTCAACACGACGACTTCGATGGGGCGACTGACCCTCAATGTGCTGCTATCCTTCGCCCAGTTTGAGCGGGAAGTGACCGGAGAACGTATTCGAGACAAAATCGCCGCCTCGAAGGCCAAAGGCATGTGGATGGGCGGTATGCCGCCGCTAGGCTATAAAGCGGTTGATAAGAAGCTGGAACCGCAGCCGGAGGAGGTTAAAGTCGTCCAGTTTATATTCGAACGGTATGCGCAGTGCAGAAGCGTCGATACAGTTAGGCAGGAGCTAAATGAGCGCGGCTATGTCACCCGAATGAACCAATCCGGCAAATGGTGGCCTGGTCCGATCAATAACATTCTAAGAAATAAGCTCTATATCGGCCTTATCGTACATAAGGACAAAGAATACCCGGGATTACATAAAGCAATAATTCCCAATGAGTTATGGAATAAAGTTCATAAGTCGATAGAAGAGAATAGACAAAGCCAAATTAATGCCCGTATCAATAGCCCTTCGCTTCTGATGGGCATAATTTTTAATAAGAATGGCCATCCCTTGACGCCAGTAACTTCGCAAAAGGGTGCAGGACTGCGCTACCGCTATTATCAAACCGCCATGGGCTATTTTGATCGTAAGAAGGGCCAGAAAGCCTTCGCCTGGAGGCAGATGATGTTTGAGGAAGGCAAATCTGTGGATGAAATCGGCAAGGAGTCTGGAGTATCAGGACGTTATG
>JACCDG011241751.1_pt1 | contig 53187 bp, 53 predicted proteins | sample 7442471 | NCBI WGS metagenome assembly JACCDG01 (sample SAMN15323444, study PRJNA562643) | freshwater metagenome | isolation source: river surface water | place: USA:Blue River Watershed | collected 2017-08-17 | reverse complement strand
GCTTTAGATTCCATTCTCAGCTCCAGGGTGAAGATTTTTTTTGTCGAAAACCATTCAAACCGAAGAGCCGACTGAAATCTAAAGCCTTTTTTATTCCTGACGACCTACTGATTCAGGAAAGAACCCACTCCAAAAAGGGGGCCTAGCACCTTTTTGGAGTGAGCAACGTCATGCGTATGAAATTCTTGCGGACAGATACCTTTGCTAACCATTCAAGCTATCAAAAGGATACTGCCCAAGTTCATACGCCTTGTTGGCGATCATCTTCATCGCGTCGTCGTCATTGCGGTCGATCGCCTTGAAGTTGCCGCGAACTCGGCGGTTGGCTCTCATAAAGAAAGCCTCGGCAATCGAGAGCTCCAGCTCACATTTGTCGACGCCTTTCTCATTTAGCGCGCGAGTTACCCGAGAGAGGACACAAGACATCGCGTAAAAATCGATCGCGATATCGGCGACACGCTTTTGCGCAAACTGCTTGAGAAAAATGTCCTTGCCATGACGGCGCAAGAGCACCTCAATCTGAGTCGCAAACTCGACGGCGTACTCTTCTAGGACTCCGGCCATTTTCTTAAGCGAAGGATGAGCCTGGGTGATGCTCTCACCCACCACGTTCTGCTTAATCTTGCGAATCGCAAAATCACTCACTGGCCCCATCCCCTTGGACTTGAACTTAATCATCTCGGACAAGCCCGATGCGACGTCCTTGAGCTCCTGCCCAGGACCTTGCATGCCCGACAAACCAATAAAGGCGCGAAGGATCTCGTTGGTTCCCTCAAAAATGCGATTGATGCGAGCATCACGCAGCCACCGCTCGTAAGGATACTCTTTCATGTAGCCGGAGCCCGCCCAAATCTGAAGGTTCTCGTCAACGGACTCCCAGAGCATTTCTGAAGCAAAAATCTTTGCCGCCGCCGACTCGAGCGAATAATCAACGTCTTTGCGATCGATCAGCGCGGTCGTCATGAAGACCATGCTCTCAGCCACATAGAGATTCATCATCATGCGGCCGATCTTTTCCTGAACCATCCCGAATTCGCCGATCTTCTTTCCAAACTGCACGCGTTCGTTCGCGTGCTCGATCGACGCCTTCAGGGCGTTTCGAGCGCCGCCAACGCAGCCAGCCCCAAGACCCAAACGGCCATGATTCAGCACGCCCATCGCGACTTTAAAGCCCTGCCCCATGCCACCAATGATGTTTTCGACCGGCACCTTCACGCGATCGAAGTGCACCGCATTAGTCCAGGAAGCGCGGATTCCCAGCTTATGCTCCGCGGGACCCGTCGTTACGCCTTGTGCAGGAAGCTCCAACGCAAAACAACTCACCTTCTCTTTGCCGTCAATCTCGGTTTTAGCAAAAATCGTCATAAAGCCCGCGATTCCGCCATTGGTGATCCACAGCTTGTTGCCCGTGATCTCGAAATGCCTTCCGTCCTCTGACAATACGGCGCGCGTCTTGATCGAAGCCGCATCCGAACCACTTCCTGGCTCAGTCAAGCAGTAACAAGCAACGAGTTGACCACTCGCCAAGCGAGGCAGCCACTTGATCTTCTGTTCCTCGGTGCCGAACAACAGTAGGGCCTTGTATCCAATGCTCTGGTGAGCACCCAAAGTGACAGCAAGCGATCCGTCGTGACTCGAAACTTCTTGCATCACTCGCGCGTACGCGGATTGCGGAAGGCCCAATCCTCCAAACTCCTCAGGCACTGCCAGGCCCATGATCCCAAGCTCCGCTAAGTAGGAGAGAATCTCGCGAGGCATCTCGCCCTTCTCGTCCCACTCCGACGACTTGACCTGATCCTGCGCAAACTTGCCGACTGATTCGAGAATCAAGCGGACCGTCTCAGCGGTTTCTTCTTGAACTCGAGGAAATGGAAAAATGATGTCTTCACGAATCTGACCGAAGAAAAGTGACTTCATGAAGCTACTTTGGGGAACGGATGAACTCGCGTGTGCCATGATGCTTACCTCTTTTTGCAAATGATTGCTTAAGCGCCTATCCAAAAACCCTCGTGACTGCGAAGCCCACTGGCGGCATTTTCTGAGCTCAAGCTCCTGCAGCCTAGTCCCTTGACCATGCGGTGCATGATCGAGAAGCTTTGGTGGTTTTCACGTCCGCGACGCTGACAGCAGGCTTTCGCTCGGGCTCGCTTCTCATGGGATTTTGGAAAGGCACTCACTGACAAAATGTCAGAGCCACCTCAACGAAAAAGAAGGGGCGTGACATTTTGTCAAAGTCGCTTCTCCTTGCAGAGCGAAGAAAATCAAACGTAAGAATTTTGACTCTCTCCACTCAAACGACTTTATTCGGAAATATTCATATCACCGGTCTAGTGTCGCCGGGAAATATTTCCAAGCCCTCTGGCACCGCTCTTGCGTTATCGGCATCTTGTCATGACAGACGATCCGTCAAATAACGGCACTGACGAAAGTCAGAAGCCACAGACCTCAGATCTCCCGCATCCGCAAGAAACGACGGCGGGCAGTGACACATCTCTTGAATCCACACAAACCGCGACTCCTGAGCCAACCTCCGGCACAGTCGAACTCACACCAACGACTGAGGCCACTCAGCTCGCAGAAGCACCTACGAGCGAGACCGCCGCGACGGATTCGCTGATCGAGCCCACGACGGATTGGAAGCAAGAATGGAAACAGAAGCTCAAGCAGCGTTTCGAAACGGCGCGCCAAAGCCCTTGGGCACGACAGATGGCTGCCCGAATCGAGACCTTCGAACCCGCTCAGGCGGTTGAGTGGGCAAGCGGAGCTGTTCAGAAGCAGGGTGCCGAGCTTTACGGAATGGCCGCAACCATTGCCATCTGCGCTTGGTTTCTAGCGGATTTGAGCGCGCTGATGCTGGGCCGGTTTGTCCCAGACCCTCCTGTCGCCAGATTGAGCCATGTGACCAGCTCAACAAAAAGACCCAAGATACAAGATGACTACAACATCATTTTTACACGAAACTTATTTAGCAGTCAGGGCATCATCCCGGGCGAGGAAAGCCCCACCAATGCGACACCTGCAGACTTGGGTGGAGCCCCCGTCCGCACTTCGCTTCCCCTCAACTTGATAGGCACCCTCATTCTTCGCAACGAACTGAGATCCATCGCGACGATCGAGGATAAGTCGGCCACGATGGTCTACCCGGTTCGCATTGACGACGAAATCCCTTCCAAGGCAAAGATCATCAAAATTGAATCGCGCAAAGTGACCTTTATCAACACCTCGACAGGCCGACGCGAGTTCGTGGACCTGCCTGAAGATGCTGTTCTGCCAAATTCGCCCAGAATCCAGGTGGGGCCTCCTTCGGCGAGAACCGGCGGCGCTGGCATCGAGAAGGTCACGCCTAACCAGTTCAACGTGAGCCGCGCTGAGGTGGACAAGACTCTCGCTGACCTCAACAACGTGCTGACGCAAGCGCGCGCAGTTCCTAATTTCGAAAACGGCGTGCCTTCCGGGTACAAGCTTTTTCAGATCGTTCCCGGAAGCATTTACGACAAGCTGGGCCTGCAGAACGGCGACGTCATCGCTGGCCTCAATGGCCAAGTCATCAACGATCCCGGCAAGGCGTTCGAGCTGCTCTCGGAGCTGAAGACCTCGAATCACCTCGAACTGCAAGTCAAGAAAGATGGAAAGGTGCAAACCAATGTCTATGACATCCGCTAGGCCTAAAGCGCAGGCCCCTGACACCGGCACTAGCCCCCTGGCAAGCCCGATCCTACCCGTTCTGCTAGAGGAGAGAGAACTGAAGTGGCTGCAAATATCGGCCAGCATGGTGAGCCTCATTGGGATTGCAGGACTCATGGCCCTTCTTGCTCAAAGCGCATTTGCACAGGATCGCGCGGGCGGGTTTCAGAGTGGCAAGCCATTTTCGAATCCATTTGCGAATTCGAACCCAGGCGGCGCTGGCGCCCCACCTCCCCCGCCCCCGGGCGGCAACAATAACTTCTTTGACGACGAAGATGGCGACGAGCTCGACTACCCAGAAGGCGGGATGACGTCCGGGAACCCCCCACCACCGCCCCCTGGCCGCGGAGGGAGCGGCGCACCCGGGGGTGGAGCGGATCCCATGGCCAACCAAGGCACTGTCCAAGTGGGCGGAGGCACCCCTGGCGGTGTGATCTCCCACAGCAACGTTCGCTCATTGCGCATCGACGATGAGACGGGCGAAGGCTCGCGCGATGTAGTGACCGACTTTAACTATCCCGATGCCGACATCATGGATATTGCCAAAACACTCGGTAAGCTGACTGGCAAGAACTTCATCATCGACAAAGACGTCAAGGGCCGCATCACGATCATCTCAAACTCACCCATTACCGTTGGTGATGCATGGAAAGCATTCTTGACTGCTCTTGATATCAACGGATTCGCGCTCATTCCTTCAGGCAAATACATCCGCATCGCCCGCCAACGAGATGCCCGTGACAAGCAACTCAAGACCTACACAGGCGATTTCTCTCCTGACACCGACGCGCTCATCACGCGCGTATTCCCTCTCAAATACATCAACTCCGAAGAAGTCGCGCGCACCTTCCGCAGCTTCATGCCTGCGAACTCTCGCATTATTCCGTATGAACAAACCAACACGGTGATCGTGACCGATACTGGCTCCAACATCGCCAAGCTCAACAAGATGCTCGAGATCCTCGACGTCGAAGGCTACGACGCAGGGATCGAAGTCATCCCGGTCAAGTACGCCTCGGCTGCCGAGCTCTCCAAGCTCATCGACACGCTCATTCCTGGCACGGGCTCTCCTGGCGGGCCCCCAGGCGCTCCTCGCTTTGGCGGAGGTGGAGGCGGCCGCTTCAGCGCTCGCCGCACCAAAGAAGGCGGCATCATCAACACGATCATCTCGGATGAGCGCACCAACAACCTCATCGTCCACGCCAATACGCGCGGCGCTGACCAGGTTCGCGAGCTCGTCACGAAGCTCGACAAGTTTCAGCCCGCGCAAACGGGTGGCGGCAAAGTGCACGTCGTCTATCTCCAGTTCGCTGAAGCTGAGGCGATGGCCACGACCCTCAATAATCTCTCCAGTCAGGCAGCTGCAGGAGGCTTCAAAGTCACCACCCCGGGGGCGGGCACAGGCACAGGCGTCAACCCTGTCGCGGCTTCGCTCTTCGAAGGATCGATCAAGATCGCGCCCGACAAGGCCACCAACTCCTTGGTCGTCACCGCGTCTCCCAACGACTTTGCCACGGTTCAGCGCGTGATCAACCGGCTGGACATCCCGCGTGACGAAGTATTTGTCGAAGTCATCGTGATGGAAGTTAAAATCGGCCGCGACTCATCCTGGTCCTCGAACGTGATCAGCCCGGTTTCTGGGATCGGTGCCATCACCAACGGAGACTTGTTTAGTTTTATTCAAAATCCAATTTCTCAGCAAGGAGCGGTGCTGGGCTTTGTGGGCGGGGCTAAACAAAAGATCAACATAGGCACAACAAGTGTCGAGGTGAGCAGCGTTCAGGGATTGATTAAGGCGATCCAAACTCACTCCAAGACCAACATCCTAGCTACCCCACAAATTATCGCTCTCGACAACGAGGAAGCCACTTTTGTGTCCGCTGAGAAGATTCCAGTTCCTACTGCGACCGCTGTCCAAGGTGCGGGTGTATCCACGTCGGTCACCAAGGAAAGCGTAGAGCTCTCGATCAAGATCAAGCCCCAAATCAACAAGATGTCTAACTTCGTCAAGCTGGCTACCGAGATCAAGCTGGGCGACATTGCCAGCCAAGCGGTGGCTAACGTGGGTGGCGTCCCAGTCTTCTCTACCCTCGACCGCTCAGCGAAAACCACGGTGGTTGTAGGCGACTCCGACACGATCGTGATCGGTGGATTGATCCGCGACAAAACCAGCGAGACAGTCAACAAGATCCCTATCCTAGGTGATATCCCTCTTCTAGGATGGTTGTTTAAATCTAAGGAGAGCAAGATTGAAAAAAACAACCTCTTGGTCTTCCTCACGCCCCACATCGTCAGGCAGTATGACAGAGTCCGAAAAATCCTCGACAAAAAGCTCAAAGAACGTGATGACTTCATCGAAGCTCACGCCGGGGGCGACGATCCGATGCGAGCTAGCCGCGACGACATTATACGTAGCCTGCCCGACATCAAGGCGCTCATGTCCAAGAAACCTGAAACCACATTTACGATCGACGAAGCCCCCATGGGCGGAGATCCAGGAGCGGGGTCTACTTCTCCATCCGATGAGCCCGTTCCTGGCGGCCCGGCTGCCGTACCGGTCACCCCAGACGGAAACTCAGCGAGCGTAGCTCCGGGAGTTCCTCCTCCGATGCCGCCCTCGTCTGGCAACACTGCCGAGCTTCCATCCGGCGGAGCAGTCTTGCCCCCACCCCCCCCTCCAGCACCCAATGGGACATAGACGATGACCGACCCTCGCTCGTCAGCCATTTTGCACTCAGCTCCGCGTATCGGCGACTTGCTCCTCAAACACACTTCGTTGCAAGAGGATCAGCTTCAAGAAGCCCTTAAGATCCAGAAGAAAGAAGGCGGGCTGCTGGGTGAGATTCTTGTCCGCAAGAATTTTATCATGCAACACGAGATCATGAAGGCGCTCTGCCTTCAGCTCGAGATCCCCTACATGGACGATCTCAAGTCCAATGATATCGATCCCAAGCTCGTTACGGACATACCGATCAACTACGCCAAGAACAAAGAGGTTCTGCCCATATTGCTCGACACGAGCGATACGGGACAGTCCCTCTTGGTCGCCGTCTCTGATCCCTTTAATGAAGCCGTCATGGATGACCTCCGGGTGCTCACGGGTCTACCGATTCGCTGCGTGGTCAGCACCCCGATGCGTATCCAGGACGCGATCAACCGAGTCTATGAGCGAAACACTTCTAACTTGGTCGAGAAAATCGAAGGAGACTTCGAGGAACAATACGACCTCGAAGGTCCCATCGATATCCTCGAAGCCACCGAGGACGATGCGCCCGTCATCAAGTTCGTCAACTCACTGATTTTTCGCGCCGTAAAAGAAAAAGCCTCTGATATTCACATCGAGCCGTTCGAAAAAGAGTTCGTCGTGCGCTTCCGCATCGACGGCGTCCTCTATGACATCATCCGCCAGCCCAAGAAAGCCCATGCAGCAATCTCTTCGCGCATCAAAGTCATGGGCACCCTCGATATCGCCGAAAAACGCCTTCCCCAAGATGGTCGTATCAAGATCAAGATCGCAGGCAAGGATATCGATATCCGTCTTTCGACCGTGCCGACTAATTTTGGCGAGCGCCTGGTCATGCGTATTCTCGAACAGACGGGCACCGTGCTCGAGCTCGAGCAGCTCGGCTTTAACTCTAAGAGTCGCGCTGCAGTCGAGAAGCTCATTTTCCGCAAGTACGGGATTATTCTAGTCACGGGTCCTACCGGCTCCGGTAAATCCACGACTCTGTCGGCTTGCTTGGTGAAGCTCAACAGCCCGACCCGCAACATCATGACGGTCGAAGATCCGATCGAATACCAGCTGCCCGGGGTGAACCAAGTCCAAGTCAACGCCAAGATCGAACTCACCTTTGCCAGAGCTCTTCGCGCCTTTCTTCGCCAAAACCCAGACATCATCATGGTCGGCGAAATTCGCGACAAAGAAACCGCAGAGATCGCGATCAACGCCTCTCTCACGGGTCACTTAGTGCTATCCACCTTGCACACCAATGACGCCGCCGGCGCCGCCACTCGCTTGATCGACATGGGTGTTGAGCCCTTCTTGGTCGCCTCTTCGGTGCTCGGGATCATCGCTCAGCGCCTGATCCGCAAAGTCTGCATGAAGTGCCGCGAGCCGCACACTCCTTCCGATTTCGAGATGCAGGAGCTTGGCCTCACAAAGCTTCCTCCCGACACGATCATCTACAAAGCGGTAGGTTGCCCCAGTTGCGCGCAAAGCGGCTACTCGGGCCGGACCGTCGGTCACGAGCTCATGATCGTCGATGATAAAGTCCGCTCCCTCATCGTGCGCAACTCGGACGCCGGCACGATCAAGAAAGCCGCCATAGAAGCAGGAATGGTCACCCTGCGCGAAGACTGCGTAAACAAGGTACTTATGGGTATCACAAGCGTGGACGAGCTCATGCGCGCTACACATTCCGAGGTTTAAAAGAATGCCGATTTACGATTACAAAGCATTCTCATTGGACGGCAAAGCGCAGAAGGGCGTCGTCGAAGCCGACAGCCAAAAGACCGCTCGTCAAAAGCTCAAGAAGCAAGGCCTCATGGTCTCTGAAATCAAAGAGAAGGTCGCTGCTAAAGCGAACGCATCATCGTCCACCATGCCATTTCTGGGTGGCAAAGTCGGAGCGCGCGAGATCGCGCTCATGACTCGCCAGCTCGCGAGTCTTGTCAAAGCCAACATCCCGCTCGTCGAAGCCCTTAATGCCATGGTGGATCAGACCGAGACCGAACGCCTCAAGGTTATTCTCTCGCAGGTTCGCCAAGACGTGAACGAAGGCCTGTCGCTTGCCAAAGCTACCGCCAAGCACCCAAAAGCGTTTGATACGATATTCATCAACATGATCGAGGCAGGAGAAAGCTCCGGTACCTTGGGCCTTGTCCTTGTCCGCCTCGCCGACCTCAAGGAAGCGCAGATGCGCCTGAGATCCAAGATTATCAGCGGCATGACCTACCCAGGGCTGATGATGGGCGTCTCCTCAGCGCTGATGCTGGCGATCTTCACATTCGTCATCCCCAAGATCACCAAGATCTTCGAGTCCATGAACAAGCCCATGCCGACGATGACCAAAATCCTCATTACAGTCAGCGAAATCGTCGTCAATTGGTGGTTCATCATCTTTGGGCTAGGGTTTTTTGCTTTCTTTATGTTCAACCGCTACATCAATACGACAGTGGGCCGAGCCTGGTGGGACAGAACTAAGCTTAAGCTCCCCGTCTTTGGCCCCCTCACCCGCATGATCGCAATCACGCGCTTTGCTAATACTATGTCCACTCTTTTAGGCAGCGGCGTGCCCATCCTCACGGCCATGAACATCGCCAAGAACCTGGTTGACAGCGTACCCATCGCCAACGCAATCTCAGATGCTCGGGAGAACATTACCGAGGGTCAATCGATCGCCGAGCCTTTGCGCAAGAGCGGCCAGTTCCCCCCGATGATGATCCACATGATCTCGATCGGAGAAAAGACGGGGGAGCTTCCTGACATGCTCGAAAACGTCGCAGAGACCTACGAAGAACAGGTCAACACCCAAATCGATGCTATGACTTCACTGCTCGAACCGATCATGATTGTCGGCATGGGCGGAGCGATTGGATTCATCGTCCTCTCGGTTTTTATGCCGCTCATGGATATGAGCAACATCAGCAAACGCTAATTGATTTAAATTAAATAGGAGGTCCCCAAACCATGAGCAACCAGAAAAACAAAATTCAGAGAATTCTAGGACAAGAAGGCTTCACCCTCGTCGAAATGATGATCGTCGTGGCGATCATCGGCATGATCATGGGTCTCGTCGGCTTGAACGTCGTCAAGAAACTCGACGAAGCTCGCGTAAGCACCACCAAGAACCAAATCCGCTCTCTGGGCCTGATGCTCGACGACTTCAAGCGCGTCTGCGGCAACTACCCAAGCACCGAACAAGGCCTCGATGCCCTCGTCAAACGCGAGAACGCACCGAACTGCAAAAACTACGAGCCAGATGGGTTCATCAAAGGCGGCAAGCTCCCTAGAGACGCATGGGACGCCAACTTTGGCTACGTTGCCACGGGCAGCGATTATGTCATCTCCTCCCTCGGCTCCGACAACAAGGAAGGTGGCGATGGCACAGCTAAGGACATTACCTCTAAGGATCTGGACTGAGAAGCGAGCCTGCAAGCTCCTCAGCCAGGGACCTGCGAAGGATGAAGCAGTCACCCGGATTTACCCTCATCGAGATGATGGTCGTCATGGCCATCATCGCTTTGGTGGCTGCCATGGCCGTTCCCAGCATCACGAGCTACTTTCAGGTCTCCCTCACTTCGGCGTCGCGAGAGATGTCCAGCACCATCAAAGAGGCATACAACTCCACGATGATCACGGGTTTGCCTCATCGCATGGCCTACGATATCAAGACGAGCGAGTACTGGGTCGAAGTCAGTCAGACGATGATCCTTCTCGACACCAAGGAAAGCCTCGAGCGTATCGAACGCCGCAAGCGGCTCTCCAAATCCGACGAACCTCCGCCATCGTCCTTCGCGATGGACAAGACTGTGACTCGAAAGAAACTCAAGCTTCCCACCGGGGTGAGCTTCGAGGACCTCGTGACTCAACAAAGCCCCGAACCGATCACCGAAGGAACGGCTTACACGCACTTTTTTCCGCACGGGCTGATCGAGCAAACCATCATCCACCTCAAGGACCAGTCCAGCCACAAGGTATCTCTCGTCATCTCTCCTGTCGTAGGAAAAACCGATATGTACGAGCGGTATCTGACAGCCAAGGAGGCGTTTGAACCCAAATGATGCTTCCTCGAGACAATCAATCGGGCTTTACCCTTCTCGAAGTGATCATCGCCCTAGCCATCATGGTAATGGCATTCGCTTCTATTTTGGCTGTGGAGAGCAACAGCATCGAGGCCACGGTTCGCACCAAGCAAATGAATATCGTGGCGATGCTCGCGCGCAATCAAATGACTGAGATGGAGTATAAGTTCGAAGGCAAGACATTTGAGGAGGTCAAAAAGGAAGACGGAGGCACTTTCGCTGCGCCTTACGAAAACTTTCGGTGGACTTCGATCATCAAAGAAATCGAGTTTCCTCTGCTCAATATCTCTGGCCCAGGAGGCGACGAGAGCAAGGGAGGAGAAGCCAAATCAGGCTCCGACATCGCCCAGATGATTGTCAAATTGATCACCAAGTTTCTCTCCAAATCGATACGAGAAGTCACGGTGACTATTTTTTGGAAGCGCGGCTCGGGTGAATCGAACTTCACGGTCGCTACCTATTGGGTGGATCTCAATCATGAGTTTGAAACCACTGAATAGTCAGAGCCTCTATGAGAAGTGGAGCTCTGTTGCGCGCTGCCGCGCCTCGGCCTCGCTTGCAGGCACTAAGACAGCCGGCTTCACGCTGATCGAAGTGATGATCGCTATGATCATCCTCGTATTCATAAGCTTAGGCATCTACCAAGCAACGACGGAAACCTATCATCTCCGAGAAGTCCTCTCGGCTGAAGGTGAGTTCTATAACAGCATTCGCATGGCGATGGACATCATGCAACGGGACGTGGCTGCGATGTACAGCCCGCACATGCTCAAGCCAAAACCCGCGCCCAGTAGCACTCCCGACCCACAGGCCGCCACTCCCCAGGAGCTTCAAGACCTCGCCAATAGCGATCAAGGACGCACCAACGACTTTTGGCTCGGAGCGACCGAGCGCACCGGCGTACGTCCTTCTCGATTTGTAGGCACGGACAGCAAAATCAGCTTTATTTCGGTGTCACATGTGAGGCTCTACCGAGACTCGCTCGAAAGCGATTTTGCAAAGATCACCTACGAGCTCATCAAGGATGAAGAGGCGCCCGCCGGGAGCTCAGCGATGGCTCTCCTTAAAACCGAGAGCACCAACGCTTTTGACGACGACGAACGGCGAGATCGCAAGTTTCAGAACAAGTACATTCTCTTGCATGGAATCAAAAAACTCAGTTACCGCTACTATCGCAAGGACAAGGACCGCCTCGAAACTTCCTGGGACACTGATAAAGAAGACTTCAAAGAAAAATATCCCGACTACATTGAAGTCACTTTCGAAGTAGGCGGCCCGTCGAATCTTTCGTTCGACGGGATCTACAAGCTGAGACCTGAGGTGCCACTCCGTGGACTCGAACCGAGCTCCTAAACCGGGCATCCCCGAATCAACTCGCGATACCAGTGGGATCGCACTGTTCATGGTGATTGGCGCCATCAGCGTGCTCTCCATTCTGGTCACCGAATTCACTTACGTCGCGCAGGTGAATCAGAAGATCGCCTTCGACGGCCTTGATCAGGTCAAAGCGCATTACATGGCGAAAAGCGCGCTCAAGCTCTCGCTGCTGCGACTCAAAGCCTACCAAAACGTCAAAACCATGGCAAACAACCTCATGGGCGGCAGTGGCGCTGGCGGCGGCCAAACCGCAATGATCAAGGGGCTTCTCGACAAGATCTGGAGCGAGCCGTTTTTTTTCCCAATCATCACTAAGACAACACCCCCTATCCCCGGACTCCTGCCCAGCGAGCGAGACAAGATCATCAAATTTCAAGAGGAGTCAGCATTCGAGGGTAAGTTCATCTCCAACATCGAGTCAGAATCTTCTAAATTCAACCTCAACATGATTCTCGCTGGCTTTCAGCCCAAGCCTGCGCCCAACCCTAGCGCAAGCCCTAGCGGCGCTCCCAGTGCGACGCCAAACACCCCTCCAGCCGGGCCGTCCAGCAATCCTTCAGCCACTCCTACCTTCGATCCCGAGGCCGCTCGCCAGCAGCTCCGTGAATTTTTGGACTCACTCATGAAACCCAAGATGGAAGACGACGCTGATTTCGCAGCTGAATACCGGGACCCGCACCTCATCGAGGACCTTGTAGACAACATTGCCGGATGGGCCGATCGAGCCTATGAGCGCAGAAGCTCTGCAGGCGATATCCCCATGAAGAAAGCGCCATTCTACAGCGTCTCAGAATTGCACATGATCCCTGGAATGGACGAGGACTTGTATAACCTCTTTGCACCTAACCTCACGGTAACCCGTACGCCCGGCATCAACGTCAACTCGATCGCTGGCCCCACGCTTCAAGCGCTCTTTCCTGGAGTGACAAAAGAGGAGCTCGTGGATTTCTTCAAGTTCCGTGACGATAATGACCAGGACAACTCCTTCAAATCCTCAGACGAGTTCATCAAATACGTCAAAGAGCACTTTGTCTTCTATCAACGAGGCAACACACTGGAGAAGCTTCAAGAGTCGTTCACCAAGAATCATATCCAGTTTGTAACTGAAGAGTCTGAGTTCAAAATTACCGTGAGAGCCCAGGTCAACCAATCCACGCGCCTCATCGAAGCCTGGGTCACATTAGGCTCGGAGAACTCAACCTCAAGCCCAAATCCTAACGCAAGCCCCTCACCCAAGCCCTCTGGCGCGCCACCTGCTGCCCCTCCTGGCGCCAATCCAGTGACTGCCAACGGGCAACCCCCAGCGCCGGATCCTGGCCTGAAGATCCATTTCATGAGAATATTATGAGAAAAGGTGGACTTAAGTCATGCGCATCCTAGGCATAGACCTCGGCACAGCGAGCATCAAAGCAGTCGAGATGGACAGCGCCTTTGGGCGATACGAGATCCACGACTATCATGAGATCAAGCGAGCCCCCGGCACTCCTCCCGGCGAGGTAATCACTCAGTTCATTGCGGGATTGAGCAAGAAACCCGACAAGATCGCCGTCGCCATGAAGACAGGCAACCTCACTTTCCGTAACATCACCCTTCCGACGCGAGACAAAAAGGCGATTTTAGCAGGAGTGGGTTTTGAGCTCGAGGACGAACTCCCCTTTCAGATGGAAAACTCCGTCTACGAATACTGCATTCTTTCTCAGACTAAGCAGTCAACCTTTCTTCATGTGGCCGCCACTCTCAAAAAACACGTAGGTGCTGCACTCGCAGGCTGGCTCGATGCAGGCATTGATCCGGACATGATCACGACCGAGGCCTGGGCCTATCGGGCACTCATGAATCGAGTTCTCGACGAGCAAGTCCAACAAAAACCGGTTCTGCTCGTGCACATTGGGCATGAGCGCACAACCATGTACTTGCACTGGCAGGGCTCCCCGATTCTTTCGCGCGAGCTCGCCTGGGGCGGACGAGACCTCACAACAGCCATCTGCCAAAAGTATCAGATCCCAATTGATCAAGCAGAGGCCGCGAAGTTGGATCACGGCTTCGTCGTCCCTGAGTCTCAACGCGCAGATGCGACACCTGAGCAACTCGAATTCTCCGAGACCCTCAACACGCCTCTGCGAGCCCTTGCCAGCGCCCTCAAACAAACGGAGCTCAGCTGCAAGAACCTCACGCATCACCAAGTCAGCCAGATCTACATCGCAGGTGGAGCTGCTCTTTTGCCAGGTCTTGCTCGAGTCCTTGAAGAAAATCTCCACACCCCGGTGCGCCCACTTCAAGCCCTGAGCACGATCGCTACTTCAGGGGTTGCATACTCCGAACACACGGATGCTGTCTTTGGCCTTGCCGTTGCTCTCGCCCTCTGCCAAGTGGGATCGGATCGCCAATCCACTATCAACTTCCGAAAAGGCGAGTTTGCTAAGCAAGGGCAAACCCGTGATATCAACATCGCCTCGCTCCGCAAGCCACTCATGGCTTTGGGTGCGATCTTGGTTTGCTTTCTCATCAGCACCACAGTTCAGACTCGAGTATACAAAGCGAGACTTGCCGAAACCGATGCGCAACTCGAAAAGAGCATCCGATCTTTTTTTGGAGCAGTCTCTACGAGCGCCGTACAGAACTACATGACTCGGACGTCAACCCTTCGCACGTCGGTTGACAAAGAGCTTACCAAGCAGCGAGATACCAATAAGCTGCTGGGTCCCAACCCTCATTCACCGGTCGACTTTTTGCGCGAACTATCGATCGCGATCCCAAAAGACGTTGTCGTCGACATGACCGAGTACCAGGTAGGTGCCGCTCCTGCAGCGGCTTATTCGCTTACGGACGAGACGACTGCCTCGCTTTCGTTCCTGGTCTCAAGCCCTCAGATGGCCGAGAAGCTCAACAATCTACTTTCATCCAAGCTCAATGGCCTGCAAAAGGGCAAAATGGAAGAGAGCAAGGCCGAGGACGGATCCCAAAAATGGAAAGTCACCTTCACTGGCAAGCCCACGGAGGACTCGTATGGTAAGTGAGAAATTGAACGAGGCATTCTCGAAAGCTCGCGATTGGCTCAATGAGCAAGAGTGGTACCGCGAAGCCAAGGGCAAGTGGGATGAGCTCGACTCAACCAGCAAACAATACGTCCGAGTGGGAATGTACAGCGGCAGCGTGCTCGTAGTGATCCTGATCTTCTTCAGCATGCTCTGGAGCGTTCACAGCCTCAAATCCGAGTATGCCGAGAAACAGGATCTACTCGCCTGGATCCAAACAGCCAACGAAGAGATCCGGAGACTGCGCGATGCCTCGAACGGGATGACAGCGGGCGCCGCCACCGGGCCATGGAACTCCTATTTCGAATCTGTCGGGCAGACCGCCGGCATAGAAAAGTCGAGTCTCACCATCTCGCCAGAAAAACCAGGGTCCAGCAGCGAGATTGCTAAAGAGTCGCTTTTTGAGGTCAGCGTTAAGCATGTCGGCATCAAGCAAGTGATCCGAATGGCTTTTGGCCTTGAGTCCGGTGGACGCCCGGTCAAGCTACGCAATCTCTCGATCGACACCAAAGCGGATCCGGCGGGCTATATGGACGCCACGCTGTCGATTTCTGCATACGCGATGGTCACTAAGTGAAGAGGGCCCATCCATGACGGAACTTTCGCAATCCCTACCCGACGGCCCGCTTTCTACCGAAGGAATCCAGGATTCAGCGCCGGGCGCCGCTTTGGAAGCCCCCCCCGCTAAGCCCCTCACACGTGCTCAAAGAGCGTTGAAGATCGCAGGCTGGGTGAGCTTCGCCCTCGGATGTCTACTGCTTTTCACGCTGGTCAAGCTTCCCGAAGATCGAATCAAAGGATACGTGCAAGGATTGATCGCCGCACAGCTCGCGCACAAAGGCATTACATTCACCGCCGAGCGTGGCTATGTATCATTTGGCCTCGGAATCTCTTACGTCATGAAGAACGTCACTCTCAACTTTCCCCCCCCAGAGCCTCAAACCAAGATCGAGAAAGTTACGGTAACACCTTCGATCTTGCCTGCGCTTTTTGGCTACCAGGGCGCTTCGATCCGGATCGTGAACGGAGACGGCACGCTCAATGCCTCTTTTTCAACCAAAGGTACTCAAGTGTCAGGCTCATTCACGGCCAAGCTCTTGGACCTGGGCAAACTCGCCGTGTTTCCATTAGCAGCAAATATTCGTGGCGGAGCGCTTCTTTCCGGCAGCGGATCTCTGTCCGGAGACATGGCCCTGCCATCGACCTTCAGCGGATCTCTCGACCTTACCCTTGCCAAAGTCGTCATTGATCAACAACCCATCATGGGCTTCAGCGTCCCAAGGCTTGTCGTCTCTGACGGAAAAATCGAGATCAACGCCGACAAGGGCAAAGCGACGATCAAGACATTTCGCATTGGCAAGGCGGGCAATGCCGCCGACGATATCCAAGCGACGATAACAGGAGACGTGGTGATGGGACGGAGCTGGGACTCGAGCACCTTGAGCGCCAAAGCCAACTTCAAGCTATCGGACAACATTCTCAAATCCTTCATCCTGATCGACGCGCTTCTTGGCGCAGGCAAACAAGGTGATGGCAGCTACTCGTTCGCGCTGAACGGCCCTGTGTTTTCGCCGGCTTCGACCCCGATTCCGGCTGGGTCAAAATAGGCTCATCATTCTTGAATAAAATGGACGATCACAATTACGCTTCTCCTGCCTTGCTTCGCGCCCTTCATCCCACTAGGATGCTCACACCATGCAAGCCGAGGATTTCGAAACCGAGCTAAAAAGAGCGCTAGAACAAGCACTGACACGCCCAGACGGGCAATCCCCAATCAATCTCGCCGACTCGATCCGATACAGCCTGCTTGCCCCAGGCAAGCGCATCCGACCTCGCCTGGCCCTAGCCACCGGCAAGATGGCAGGGCTTGATCCAAAAGCGGCACTTGCCGCAGGGATAGCCATTGAGATGGTTCACTGCTTTACACTCATCCATGACGACTTGCCTTGCATGGACAACGATGATTTTCGCCGCGGCCGCCCATCCAACCACAAGGCTTTTGGCGAAGCGATTGCCCTTTTGGCGGGAGATGCACTCATCCCGCTTGCAATCGACGCACTTGCGGCTGCCTCGACTCTCGTGCAACCCGCTCACTTTTTGAGGGCGCTCAAGCGCTTTGCTTGGGCATCGGGGCCTCGCGGAGTCATTGGCGGCCAAGCCGCAGAGCCTTTGCTGACTGAGCGGTCATCGCTCGAAGAACTTCAAAAAATGCACGCAATGAAAACAGGTGCTCTTTTCTCAGCCGCGATCCTCATGCCGATGGACTTGGCAGGGATCCCTGAGCTTAGCCAAGCAGGAGCCCCCAAGCGCGGAGAAGCGCTTGCAGACTACGCGGCAAAACTAGGCCTCGCGTTTCAAACGGCCGATGACCTCGAAGACGATGCCCCGACTGCGGCGAACCTTGCAAGCACGACCAGCATCTTGCGGCATCTCTCGCCCGAACAAGCCAAGAACCAGGCGCGCGCAAGCTTAGATCGCGCGAAGACTCAGCTCATCGCGGTCTGGGGGGCATCATCATCCGCTCCTCTCACTCAGATTGGCGATGAGGTTTTGAAGTGAACAAGAGGCAAATAAAGAAGAAACCTTTCCGCTTTCTCTGGATTACTGACCCTTGGGATACTTTGGATCACCTGCGCGACACGACTCTGCGACTAGCAGAAGAGGCGCTCACCCAAGGCGCTGAGTCCTATTGGTGCGATTTTCATTCGATTCGCTTCGAGAATGGCCGGGCGCTATTAGACGCAGCTCAGATTCAGCAGATGGGTCCGAGTCGAGCAAGCGACTCCATCAAACTTGGCTCCCTTGCGAGCCTTGAACCTTCCTACTTCGATAGCATTCACTACCGCACTGATCCTCCAGTAGACCTAGCCTACCTGCATCCACTTCAGATCTTGGCACTTGGTCTAAGCGCGCCTCGTGCACGCGCTAAGCTCGTCAACCCTGCATCCGTGCTTTGCCTCGACAACGAGAAGCTTGGAGCAATCAAAGGACTCATGCCCCCTTCTTTGGCATCCAGTCAGTGGTCCAAACTCGATGCGTTTGGTCGTGCTGAGGGACGAGCAGTCCTCAAGCCCCTGCATCAAGCGCAAAGCAAAGGAATTGAACTTCTCGATTGGCGCACTCCTAAATCAGCCAAGCTGATTAAAGCCAAAATTCGGCAAGCAACCCATGATTTCTCGCAACCCGTTCTATTGCAGCGTTACCTTCCGGGTATCTCTCAAGGCGAGCAACGACTATGGTTCATCGATGGCCGCCTTCTTGCCTGCGTACGCAAACTTCCGCTTAAAGGCGACTTTAGAGTCAATCTCGACCAAGGCAGCCGTGTCGTACGCACCGAACTGAATCAAACCGAGCGAAAGGCCGCGATGCGAATGGGGCGCGATCTAGCCCTCCGAGGCATCCGACTCGCAGCCGTCGACCTCATTGATGGTTTTGTCACCGATTTTAATTTTACAAGCCCAGGCCTTATTACTCAGATGGAAGACGTGCTGGATAAAAACCTAGCTCAGAAGATCATCACGACTCTTATGAAAAGGGCCTAAGCGCCCGAGGCTTTACCTGTCGGCCCATTCAGAACAGACCAACCTCCAACCTATTGCTAGGAACGTGAAAGCAGAGCAACGACTGAGCGTTGGCACTGACCTGTCGAAGTACCCAGTCCACGAGAGTGATCATTTCTCAGGGTTCTTCCCAAAAAAATGCACTCACTCTGAAAGTGTAGCTACCTGCTCCAGGCGCCTCTAACAAACCTTCCAGTTGGCTTTCACACCGGTCTCGCGTTCAACATCAACATCAACATCAACATCAACATCAACATCAACATCAACATCAACATCAACATCAACATCAACATCAACATCAACATCAGCAAGTTGATGGAGAGCTTTAAATAATCAAACTAGAATTTAAACAAACTCGAAATAGGCCGGCCCACGATCTTGTCGAGTTCTCTCACAGCCTGCATAAGACCCTCCGAGTCCGGAGCCTCTTCAGGGTCCTTTTCTCGAAGCCTCTTGCGAGCTCCTTCGATCGAGTACTTCTTCACATAAAGCAATTCTCTGATCCGGAGCAGAAGCTCAACATCTGCACGGCGATAAACACGGTGCCCTGAGCCCGACTTGCGAGGAGCGACACGTGGAAACTCGGTCTCCCAAAAGCGAAGAACCGATGGCCTCACGGCCAAGATCCGTGCAACTTCCCCGATCCTAAACAACTCGCGATCGGGAATCACGCCCGAGCTATTCGTCAGAATCGTCGTCGTCGTCTTCTGAGCCATGACGTATGGAGTCCGGTTGCACTGGCTTGCCTTCGAGACTGGAGTTCACTTCTGCGCGCAAGACCTGAGAAGGCCTGAACGTCAGCACTCGACGAGCGCTGATCTCAATGCTTTCGCCGGTTTGAGGATTTCGGCCGATTCGTGAGCGTTTTTCGCGCACCACAAAATTACCGAATCCTGAGATCTTGATCTTTTGCCCTTGTGACAAGGTCGCTTTGATCTGATCAAAAACAAGCTCAACTAAATCGGCCGCTTCCTTCTTGGAAAAGCCGACTTTTTCGTAAAGAGCTTCAACTATATCCGCTTTGGTCATCGCCACGGGGGTCTCCTCCTTAAGAATCATCCTGACTCAATTTCTTGCGCTTCGGTAGACTCCCTGCCTCGGCTCTGTTGTCACAGAGTCGAACTTCTCAGGCAAACTAGACGAGCACACTCGACACCCTTAGCTTCGGAGCTCTGCTCCCAAATCTTTTTTCCAACTAGAAAGGATCTGTTGGGAGGCGGCTTCGACCTCAGACTCCTGCAAGCTTCGGGTATCTTCATAAAAGATAACCCGTACAGCCACGCTTGTCATCCCCTCGGCGACCTGAGAACCACGATAAATATCAAAAACTTTTGCGACCTTAGCCAAAGGTTTGCCGGCCTTCAAAGCTAAGCCGGTGATTTTATCTGCGGTGATTTCGCTCCGCACAACCAAAGCGAAGTCTCGCTCCATTGACGGAAACTGCGGTGGCGCTTTGTAGGTTTTTGATTCACTCGCCGACCGAGAAAGTGCCGCCAAAGCGTCAAAATCCAACTCACCCACCCACAAAGCCGCCCTCGTTTTGAGGTCTCGTGCTTGCGCTGGATGAAGCAGCCCGTAATGGCCTGCTACATCCTTGCCCGCCAATATTTCGACACTCTGTCCAGGATGCAGCAGAGGATGTCCGCCCGTTCGCGAAGCGGAAAGAGGCTGAATTCGCACACCCTTGGTTCCGAGCGCATCACACAAACCCTCGACGATCGCCTTGAGGTCGTAGAAGTCCACCTCACCTTGCTCATTGCGAAGACCCTGACTGTATCGCGGACCCGAGATCGCAAACGCTAGCTTCCACCGTTCGACAACCCCAGTGTCCATTTCGCCCGAAGCCTTTACTCCTGACTGACCATGAGGAGTCGAAAAAACCGGCCGAAGCTCAAAGAGCCGAATCGGAAGACTCTCCGAACCAAAGTGATGACTCCAATTATCCAAGGCATTTCGTATCAACCCAGGCAGAAGCGATGGCACCATCGCTTCGTGCTCCTCGCTAATTGGGTTCAATACGATAATTGGATCCTTAAAGCCAAACTTGGCAAGCCAGGCCTTGCTAGTAAACGCAAAGTTCAGGGTTTCATTAAGTCCCGCTGCCACGCAAACATCTTTCGCGCGGTCAACCAACGAAAGCCGAGCTCGATGTGAAGCACCAAACGAAGGATCTGAACTCAACGGAGGAATAGTAGAAGGAATCTTATCGTAACCAATCGTGCGCGCGATTTCTTCAGCCAAGTCCTCAGGGATCCTAAGATCTCGACGATAAGAAGGCGGCACCACCTTCCATTCACTACCTACCTCGCTGACCTCGCAATCAAGCCGATTCAGGATATCCGAAGCTTGCTGAGAACTCAAAGATCCAGACTCGAGCCCCAAGAACTTTGCGAAGTATTCAGGTTTCACCAGGATTTCAGGGCGCTTGTACCCCGCGCCTACTCGCGAAGCATGCTGGACCGAGCCCGATGCGACGACCTTGCCGCCTGCAAGACTCACAATGAGCGAAGCTAGTCGTGACATCGCATATGGAAGCCCCATCGGATCGATGCCCTTCTCAAACCTCTGGGCCGCGTCCGTCCGACGTTGGTGCTTCGAAGCCGCCCGACGCACGAGCCCCGGACTAAACTCAGCTGCCTCAAGAAACACGCGCTGGGTTTCAGGCCTGACCTCGGAATTACCCCCACCCATGACGCCCGCAAGCCCCACAGCGCGAGCAGCGTCACCAATCACGAGCTCCGAACCCGAAAGCTTAACGGTCTGCCCATCAAGCAATGGCAGCTCCTCGCCCTCGCGCGCACGCCGAATCTTAAGCTCCTTGCCCTGAATCAAATCCGCATCGTAAGCGTGGGTAGGTTGACCGATCTCGAGCAATACCAAGTTCGACGCGTCAACCACGTTGTTAATCGAACGCTGCCCCAAGGCCTCAAGCCGACTCACTAGCCACTGAGGCGATGGACCCACCCGAATCCCTTCAATGAGGCACCCAAAGAATTGCGGCCCGTCTTCGCCCGCCTCAAGCCTGATGGCAATCGGGAGCGTCTGTCCCTCACCAAAACTTAAATCAACTACCTTGTCATTAGTGCGCCTTGCCCTCAAGCCCAACGCTGCTGCCACTTCACGGGCCATCCCGTAGTGACTCATGCAGTCCCCACGATTGGCGGTCAGCTTAAAAACCAATATCGCGTCGTCACGACCCAAGAGCTCCGCCAGAGGAACACCCAGCTTCGTGTCCGTCGGCAGAATCATGATTCCTTCTGAATGCGTGCCCGGAGCCGAGAGCTTAAGCTCATCTTCTGAGCAAAGCATCCCGTTCGATACCACCCCACGGATCTTGCTCTGCCCGATCTTCACTCCGTTGGGCAGATCAGCCCCAATCTGTGCGAGCGCTACTTTATCGCCCGACTTCATGTTCTGCGCGCCACAAACGATCTCGAGCGGATCCCCATTCCCGATCGTCACTTTGCAAAGAGACAACCGATCCGACTGGGGATGCGGGGCGCGCTCCAAAATCTGCGCGGTAATCACCTTCTCAAGGCCCCGATTCTGTTTCTCTACACTTTCGACTTCAAGCCCACGCGAAGTCATGAGCGCCGCTAACCCATCGGGGCCGCCCACTTGGCTCAGGTCCACCAGCTCAGATAGCCACTTCCAAGAGATGCGCATAAAATCCTCGATTCGCGAAAGTCAAAACTGGCTCAAAAACCGTGAGTCACCTTGGAACATCAAGCGCAGATCCGGCACTTCATGCAGGAGCATCGCAATTCGCTCAATCCCCATTCCAAAAGCGAAACCCGTCAATCCACGAGCCGCCGCATCGGAGTACCCCACCACCTCAAGTAGTCGCGGATGAACCATGCCAGCACCCAGGATCTCGATCCAACCGGTCCCTTTGCAAAGATGACAGCTGCCGCGCGCTTCCTTGGCTTTGCGACGACATAGAAAGCAGCTCACGTCGACTTCAGCCCCGGGCTCAACGAACGGAAAGTAACTAGGTCTCAGACGGATCTCCGTCTCCGCACCAAAAATCTCGCGAGCAAAGTAGGTCAGACATCCTTTGAGGTCGCTCATCGTCACACCGCGATCCACCCAAAGCCCTTCGACCTGATGAAACATCGGCGTGTGGGTCGCATCACTATCCGCACGAAATACGGCTCCTGGACTCAGAATCCGAACCGGCCACTTCTGCGAACGCATCGCCCGAATCTGAACTGCCGAAGTGTGGGTTCTCAACACCACCCCTGGACCCATAAAAAAAGTATCCTGCATGTCACGAGCAGGATGATCCGATGGAATATTGACCGCATCGAAGTTCAAAAACTCCGTTTCGATCTCGGGCCCTGTCGCTACATCAAATCCCAAGCGACTAAAAACCTGAACGATCCGCCTAAACGTTTGTGTGACGATATGAAGCGAGCCACGATGAGACGCACGCGCCGGCAACGATACATCGATGCGTTCGTTCTGAATTTTCGCGTCAAGCACAGCTTTCTCAAGCGTGGCTTTTCGCTCATCCAGCGTTGCCTCGATCTTACGCTTCCATTCGTTGGCAGCCGCACCAATCTTTGGCCGCTCTTCAGCAGTCGCACTTCCAAGGCCTTTGAGAACCTCGCTCAGGCCACCCTTTTTACCGAGGACAGAGATGCGAACTAGCTCAAGCGCATCCAGGCTCAAAGCGCCCAAAATCTCTTTAAGCGCCTGCTCTCCAATGGAGTCAATTTTGCCAAACCAAATACTGAGCGAGTCTGCCACGTGACGAGGTAAAACTTAGGCTTTAGGGGCCAAAGAACGAACCTGATCAACGATCGCGGTGAAAGCCTTTGGATCGACGATTGCGATGTCTGCCAAGACTTTGCGATCCAGCTTGACCTGAGCTTTCTTCAAAGCAGAAAAGAGGCGGCTGTAACTGATATCGTTAGTGTTAGCTGCTGCCGAAAGCCGAGCAATCCAGAGTTGGCGGAAGTCACGCTTCTTGGCGCGGCGATCGCGATAAGCATATCCATGGGCGCGGTCGACTGCTTCGGCAGTACGACGGAACTTATTGCCCAGGCCCAGGACGAAACCTGAGGCGCGTTCTAGAACTTTATTGTGACGACGGCGCTTTTTGAAACCACGTTTTGCGCGAGGCATTGAGAAGACTCCTAGTTAAATAGAATTTGTTAAATCAGGTGGAACCGTAAGGCATGCACTCTTCAACGTGCTTAACATCGCCTTGAAACACATAGCCGCCCTTACGGAGTGCGAGCTTAGCCTTGGAGTTCTTATGTCCGAGATTATGGCGCTTGCCTGCGCGCTTAAACTTCACTTTGCCCGTTGCGGTGAACGAGAAACGCTTTGCAGCTGCCTTTTTAGTCTTTAACTTTGTCATATTTCGCTCGCATTCACCTTCCATTAGGAGGAAGGCGTTTGCTTATATCCTCTTGAATTTGAAGAGTCGCAACGTACTCTAAGGTACGGATTTCCGTCAAGTAGTAAGGCCTCCTAAAAAGCCCTTACTCCTCGTTATTTTCACCCGTCCCTGGAGTTCCCGTATTAGCTGCTACTGGGACGACTACAGGGTTATTTGGCTTAGGAAGGCCCCCCCCAGAGTTGGGGGTAACCAACGGCCTCACCACTGGGGTTCCTGGGGCTACCTTTTTTGCAGCACCTGGAGCCAAAATCATGATGAGTTTCTTGCCTTCAAGCTTGGGATGGGACTCGATATTAGCGATGTCCTTCACCTGCTCTGCCAACTGCCGCATCATCTTAAAGCCCTGATCCACATAGGTGATCTCACGACCACGGAACATGATCGAGATCTTGGCCTTGTCGCCATCCAGCAAGAATTGACGGATATTTTTGAACTTATAGTCCAAGTCGTGCTCTTCGGTCTGAGGGCGAAGCTGCACTTCTTTGACCTTGATCACCGTCTGCTTCTTACGGGCGTCGTGCTCTTTTTTCTTCTTTTCGTATTTAAACTTGCCGTAATCGCAGATTTTGCAGACAGGAGGATTTGAATTAGGCGACACCTCCATCAAATCCAGACCTCGGTCACGCGCCATTTGAAGCGCTTCGCGGGTATCAACAACCCCCACTTGACCGCCATTTTCGTCGATCAGCCGCACCTGAGGAACGCGAATGCGCTCATTGATGCGATGTTCATCACGATTGGGGCTAACTGCAGGGCCCCGTGGAAATCTTGGGCGTGGGAATGAAGAAGGTGGGCCAGATGGACTCGAGGGACTTGACGGACTTGACGGTGTAAATGCCATTCGAAAGTAGAAATTCTCCTTGCTTTGCCCAGCATTACCGGACTGACTTCTATTCGTCAACAAAAAGCCCCCGTGTCATCAAAGCACACGAGGGCTCTTCAAATTGAACAACTATCTCACTGAATCAAGTATGAGCCGAAGCGGAAGACTTAGAGGAAGACTTCTTACGAGGAGCTCCGGTACGAGTCTTCTTAGTCTTAGTCTTGCCATTAAATTTACGCACATTTGCCAAGAGTTTTTCGAACTCTTTTCGCTGAGAAAGAACGAAACTGCGAAGCTTCTTCACTTCTCCTGGAATCTGTTTCTGGAAACGCTCAAGCTCTTTACGCTCGCGCTCAAGGAAAGTCTTGACCTTGCCGGCATCGGCAGAGATCAACTTCTTCACTTCTTTTCCCTGACGCTCTGCATACTTACGAGCTTCTTCAACCCAATCATGGCCTTGAAGGAGGGTTTGAAGCTTCTCCTGGGCATTCTTCACACGGCCAACGACCTTTTTGATCTCAGAATTCACGTTTTTCATAATCACTTACCTTCTGTCCGCGATCCCGGACTTACAATTTTCCCAAAAACAGTCATTCCCGATGCCACGGGGTGTTAACATATTTACCCCAACCGGTACAAGTGGATAACCGATTATTGTTGATCCCAGGTCTTAGCAATCGGCCATCTGCGACCAATTCCAAAGGCCTTTGTGCTAACTTTCAGAATTGGCGGAGCCTGTCTGCGCTTAAATTCGTTGATTTCCACTCTCCTAATGGTCTCCTTCACCCAGCCTGGACCTGATGTGCCGGGCGCTTTCGAGTACTTTTTCTCGAGTACCGGGAGTGAATGATTGAGCTCAATATATTCGTACAAAAGCTGATCCAGCGCCTCGTAGGGCGGCAAGGTGTCCTGATCGGTTTGATTGGGCTTGAGCTCGGCTGAAGGAGCCTTGGCGATACTTCTTTCTGGAATCCGAGCGCCATAAACTGCATTGAGATGCCGAGCAAGCTCATAGACTCGCGTCTTAAACAGGTCACCAATAGGACCAATGGCTCCCACCATATCTCCATAGAGAGTACCGTATCCGGTAGCCAGCTCAGACTTATTGCCGGTGGTCAGCACTAGCGCATTGTAATGGTTGGCAAAGGTCATCAAGACAAGACCTCTGAGGCGAGACTGCAAATTCTCTAACGCCAGAGGAGCAAGTTCGCCACGACGCTCGGAGAGCTCGCGACTGACAGTCGAGTAAAGAAACTTGATGGGTCGAACCTCGAAAGGAAGACCGAGATTTCGCGCAAGAATTTCTGCATCTTCTAGGCTGTGACTCGAAGAGTGCTGGCTCGGCATAGCGACACCTAGAATGTTTTTTCCACCAATCGCAAATGAAGCGAGCGTCGCCACAACCGCAGAGTCGATTCCACCACTGAGGCCAATCACTGCGGTCTTGAAGCCTGTGCGTGCGAAATACTCTCGGATCCCCACCACAAGCCCACGCGTGAGCACTTCGATCTCAGCGGGCGCCTGATCTTCCCGATCCTTGGTCCCAGGCTCTATCCATTTGACGCCTGAAGCACTTCCGTTGCCTGCCATGGCAACATCAAGCACACCAAAGGAGGTCTTAAACAAAGGCAAACGCCCCATGATCTGACCACTGGCATCGACCGCAAAAGATCCCCCATCGAACAAAATTTCGTCGGTTGCACCCATTTGGTTCACATAGACCAACGGTGCCCCCAACTTTCGCGCCACGTCCGCATGCAACTGTTCGCGCCGCTCGCGTTTGCCAAACTCATAGGGGCTCGACGAAAGGGAAACAACCAGGCTTGCTCCCAGGTCTTTGTAACACTGAACCGGGTCGACCGAGTAGATCTGCCTCCCCCTAGCCGGATCGTTACCCCAAAGATCTTCGCAGATAGCTACGGCGATCGGATGACCATCGCACTCCCACAGCCTGATCTCAGAGGCCGACTCAAAATACCGACTCTCGTCAAATACGTCGTAAGTGGGTAGCAACGACTTGGCCTGCGAGAAAACGCGCTTGCCCCCCTCGAGAATGGTCACAACGTTTTGCGCAACCCGACCTTTGCCACCCGGATTGCGAGCCACATGCCCCACCGCTAAAGCGCACTTTTTGCCCTGAGTGAGTCGAGCGATATCCTCGAGCGCTTTTTCATTGCGCTCAAACATTTCCTCGCGATCGAGAAGGTCAAAAGGCGGATAACCGCAGATGCTGAGCTCAGGAGTGAGCAGCAACCGCGCCTGAGCAGAGCAAGCCCGATCATACGCCTCGCGGATCTTCTGGACGTTGGCCTCGAAGGCGCCGACTACCGGACTGATCTGCGCAAGCGCGATTTTGAGCAGAGTTTAGAACCTCTTTTGCAAATCCGACTTGTCGAAGAAATAAGCGAGCTCACGCTCAGCCGACTTCACACTGTCGGAACCATGAACAGCATTGGCTTCAATACTATCGGCGAAATCCTTGCGGATGGTGCCAGGAGCTGCCTTAGCAGGATCGGTGGCGCCCATGATCTCGCGATTGGCGAGGACAGCGTTTTCACCTTCCAAGCACATCAGCAATACGGGGCCGCTCGTCATGAAATGAACGAGGCTCTGAAAGAAAGGACGATCCTTGTGCTCGATGTAGAATCCTTCCGCCTTCTCGCGAGTCAGCCGAGTAAAACGAGCGGCAGCGATGCGCAGCCCCTTGGACTCAAAGCGAGTGATGATTGCACCCATCGCGTTTTTTTCGACTGCGTTAGGTTTGATAATTGAAAAAGTGCGTTCGATAGCCATTAGCATGTCTCCATTGACTGAAATAGTATGGTGGCACTGTTAGCCCAGATTAAGATCGATGGCGAGCGCGTTCTTTTAACGAATTGCTTGCGCCAAAGTCGTACCCAAATCTGCAGGGCTGCGAGCGATCTTGACGCCGGCAGACTGAAGGGCTTGAAACTTTTCTTCAGCCGTCCCCTTACCACCCGAAATGATAGCTCCGGCATGCCCCATGCGCTTACCGGGAGGGGCGGTGGCGCCTCCGATAAATCCGACCACGGGTTTCTTGAATTCGCGCTTAATGTAGTCGGCCGCTTCTTCTTCTGCGGTGCCTCCGATTTCGCCAATCATGATGACACCATGAGTATCTTTGTCTCTATTGTAAGCCTCGAGCACATCGATAAAGTTCGTGCCATTGATGGGGTCACCACCAATACCCACGCAGGTGCTTTGACCGATTCCGAGCTGAGTGAGCTGAAAAACAGCTTCGTAGGTCAGCGTGCCGGACCTCGAAACGACTCCGATATTGCCGGGCTTATGGATATGCCCCGGCATGATGCCGATCTTGCACTGCCCCGGGGTAATGATGCCAGGGCAGTTAGGACCAATGAGACGGGATTTTGTAGATTTGAGATAGCGCTTAGCAGCCACCATGTCGCGGACCGGAATGCCTTCGGTGATGCAAATGATGAGCGGAATGCCAGCATCAGCCGCTTCGCAAATCGAGTCAGCAGCAGCTGGAGGAGGCACGAAAATCATCGTGGCGTTCGCGCCAGTCTTAGAGACGGCCTCATCTACTGTGTCGAATACTGGGAAGCCTTCAACGTTTTGACCACCTTTGCCAGGGGTCACGCCGCCTACGACTTGAGTTCCGTATTCACGGCAGCCCTTACCGTGAAAGAGACCCTGAGATCCAGTGATCCCTTGGACGAGGAGCTTGGTATTTTTATCCACCCAAATTGCCATGATTAAGCTCCCTTCGCGGCCGCTACGGCCTTCTTTGCAGCATCAGTCAAACCTTCAGCTGGTGTGATCTTGAGGCCAGAACTCGCTAACAGTTTCTTGCCTTGCTCCACGTTGGTACCTTCGAGGCGCACGACGAGAGGCACTTTGAGCTCAAGTTCCTTTGCCGCGGCAATCACACCCTCAGCGATGACATCGCACTTCATGATGCCGCCAAAGATGTTAACCAAGATCGCTTTGACCTTAGGGTCTTTGAGGATGATCTTAAAAGCGTTGGCGACTTTCTCTTTGTTAGCGCCACCACCAACGTCCAAGAAGTTGGCCGGATCTCCACCATGTAGCTTGATGATGTCCATCGTTGCCATCGCTAGACCTGCACCGTTAACCAGGCAGCCGATGTTGCCGTCGAGCGCGATGAAAGCGAGATCAAACTTGGACGCTTCGACGTCCTGAGGGTTTTCTTCCTGCAAATCGCGCATCTCAACAATGTCTTTGTGGCGAAAGAGTGCGTTGTCATCAAAGTTGAACTTGCCGTCGAGCGCGGCCAGATTGCCTTGCTTCGTGACAATCATTGGATTGATTTCGACCAATGAAGCATCAGTCTCGACAAAACATTTGTAGATGTTACCAAAAAAACCCACGGCTTCTTTGGTCTGCTCAGCGGTGAGGCCCAAAGCCTTAGCAAGCTTACGACCATGGTAAGGTTGAAAGCCCGTCGTCGGATCGATCGATACCTTGATGATCTTCTCAGGCGTCTTATGAGCGACTTCCTCGATTTCCATCCCGCCTTCGGTCGAGGCCATCATAGTGATCTGCGAAACCGCGCGATCAATCACTATCCCAAGATAGAGCTCACGAGCGATATCACTCCCCTCTTCGATCCAAACTTTGTGCACCTTCTTGCCCTGCGCACCCGTTTGAGGAGTCACAAGGGTTTTGCCAATGATCTCTTGAGCCGCCGATTTAACCGCTGCGAGATCCTTACAAACCTTCACGCCGCCCGCTTTGCCGCGACCACCAGCGTGAATTTGGGCTTTGACGACCCACACGCTGTTTTTGCGTTCTTTTTGGAGGTCCTGGGCAGCCTTTTCAGCGCGACCGGCGACGTCCGCGCCTTCTTCGACTAGGCGGCCTTCTGGAACTTTGACTCCGAACTTTTTGAGAAGCTGCTTGGCTTGATACTCGTGGATGTTCATCGGGGTGCCTCTATGAGTTGTCTGAGTTCCCTTATATTTCGGCACAATAAGTGATGCGTCAACTGGAAAGGTACCATTACGGGTGCGTCATAGTAATTTGATACTCCGGATTCGAAATCGCATTCTCATTTTCAGAATGCCAGGGGCCCCAAACCTGGCTCACGTTCTTTTACCGGTCACGCACGCAACGTGCTCGAGGCAATATCACTGCGACCCACCCATGAATGACAAGCAGACTCAGGAGAAGCTCTTCAAGAAGTTTATGGGTCGAGGCCCTGTAGGAGCCGTGTCCGATTTCGTAAAAATCAGAGAAGGGAAAGCCAAACTACTGGTCCCCTACAGTTAGGGCGCCCTCTCTCCCACTGCACTTTGATTACCCAGAACCCTGCATTCACGGTTGAGCACAACAGGTGCGCAAGTAGCGACCCATCCTCACTACCTCTGCACTATCTCAAAGACGATCAAAGCAAACGCTTATTTACGGGCGCTACGCTTCGTTAGAGCTCAAAGCAAGCTCGCCACACCAGCGCGCTCTTCTTCGAGCTCCTTAAGCGTCGCGTTCATCTTCTCCCGAGAGAAAGCATCGATGTCGAGCCCCTGCACAATCTTGTAATCCCCATTCTCTGTCGTGCATGGGAATCCATAAACAACGCCCTGAGGGATCCCGTAGGAACCGTCGCTTGGAACACCCATCGTGACCCACTCACCCTTGGAGCCTAACCACCAATCGCGCATGTGATCAATAGCTGCGTTAGCGGCGCTGGCCGCTGAAGAAAGACCCCGAGCTTCGATGATTGCAGCGCCACGCTTACCAACGGTAGGAATAAAGGTTTCGCGATTCCAAGCGTCGTCGATCATCGGCTTCACAGACTGCCCGTCGGCGGTAGCGAAACGAAAATCTGGATACATCGTAGGACTGTGGTTGCCCCATACGGTCATTTTCTTGAACCCAGCAACGGCCTTACCGGTCTTCTGAGAGAGTTGACCAAGAGCGCGGTTATGATCCAGGCGCAACATCGCGGTGAAGTTGCGAGCCTTCACGCGGCCCTGCTTTTCGGCCGTTTTGTAGGCGATGTACGCGTTGGTGTTGCAGGGATTGCCGACAACCAGAACCTTGACGTTAGGATCGGAGACTTTGCCGATAGACTCGCCTTGAACGGTGAAAATCTTAGCGTTCTCAGTGAGCAGGTCCTTTCGCTCCATTCCTGGTCCGCGAGGTCGCGCACCCACAAGGAGGGCGACGTGCGCATCTTTGAAAGCCTCGTCTGGCTGATCCGTGCCTTTGATCCCAGCAAGGAGCGGAAATGCGCAGTCCTCGAGCTCCATCATCACGCCCTTCAAAGCTTTCTGTCCTTGAGGCAGGTCAAGAAGCTGAAGAATAACCGGCTGGTCCTTGCCAAGCATCTCGCCACTCGCGATGCGAAATAGCAGACTATAACCGATTTGGCCGGCGGCGCCGGTGACTGCGACTCGAACGGGGGATTTGGCCATGATGTGCTCCCAAAGGTGAATAAGTTTGTGACATCAAGTTAACCGGAAAACCCGAGGGAGGAAAAGAAAATAGAATCAGCGCAATGCAATGCAAAACCCGAGGGCACCTAGATCACTTTAGAACCCATGAACAGACTGAGCCGCTGTTCCACAAAACGCATCATCTCGCATTGCACGGCAAATCGCTCGCTCCATCACTTTAAAATCAGGCGACGGCTTGAATGCCATGTCGAAAACACCGTCCATATGGGGCAAGAACTGAAGCTTGTCTTCGTGATCGACAAAGACTCCCTTGAGGGCAGGTAAGGTATCATCGGAGAACATCGAAAATCCTCCTCCCTGACCTAGCGCTCCCCCATTTTGCCGCACACTGTACCAAATGTGCCCAAAATGTCGAAATGTCGTAAACCGCAAACTCGTAGACGGAGGCTGCAAACGACTCAACACCTCCGTGGTGCGGTGGGTAGCCGTATTTTGGGAGGCCACGCGATAGACTAGCGTAAAGAAGCCTTTGCCTTTTTCCATCACTTCGCCACTTCCATTGAGCAGCGGAGTAAATTTAAAACCAATTTTTTGGTTCAATCCAAAATCACTGATTGCTGGAGCTCCAAACGCCGACTGCGTTATGTCAATCCAACTGCCCGAAACGAGATCAAAGCGATAAAGATGCAACAGCGACTGAACATCGTGGAGAACCATGTAGGTTTCCCGCGAAGAAGGATCAGAGGCCTCCCACGAAGCCAGACTGGGTGAGGCCCCTCTCTGCGAAAGAGTCCTCAAACCCGTTGATCCACGACTCAGAAAAACACCAGGTCGATTGGCCGACATCGAGCTCCACCGCACCTCGCCTGTGATGCGATCCACGTAAAAGAGTGCCAACTGATCCGGCGAATCTCCAGCCTGCAAAGAAGAGAGCCTCATGTACTCGAAGCTCATGTCAGACTGCGTGTCACTCCCGGCTATGGTCGTGGTCAAAAACTGGTTCTGCAAAGTCGGTCCGCCCGCAAAATTGAACGTAAATATCCGAACCCCTCCCTGTATCGAATCAGATGCGGCGATGTACAGACTGTTGCCCAAACCGTGAGCCACGACACGCCCTGGAACAATGCCTTGCGCTTCAGCTGAAGGCTGCAGACGTTATTCGAATGGACCCTCGAAATTCATGCAGGTATCACCTACACTGTTCGAAGTGACTTTAAACCCGCCCGTACATCCCCCGGTGAACTTGCTACCGATCAGCGCGGACCGATAGAAAAGCCTGTTGAGAGCACTAGAGGCACCCCGCTTGACATAGAAGACATAGAGGCGATTACCCAAACGCGCAATCGAAGACGCACCAAAATTGGAGCCTCCATCCTCCCTACCCGCAGCTACTATAGGTCCGGAAATCTCCCGTCGATTTTGAGTGTGGGTATCGCAACCTGAATAGGAGTGATTAATCTGCGCACGAACTCGCTGAGCAGCGGTGCATTTTGAGGTCGTCCCGGGCACGACTGAAGTCCCGCCACTGAAGACTCCATCACGATTCCAATCCACTCGTTTGCCGGGCTCATCGACCGGAAATCCATAGATGCTCTGAAGGAAACTAAGATCCGAGACTTGGCCGCCCAAGCCATCCGCCTCACAAAGACTCGATGGGTTGATTCCTTCGGCAGGAAACCCATCCCCGCTCAAAAACGTCCCATGAGGGGTCGCGTAACTCATGATCGAAGGATAGGCTGGCGAGCAGTTCAAGCCACTCACTAGGCTCTCGTGTTGCAAGCCCAGCGTGTGCCCCAACTCGTGCGTGATTGTATCTGGACTAGTCCCTGTCGCGTAAAAGAAACTCCCAAACCCGGCCGAACCTCCGGCTGCGAGCAACAAGACTTGCCTAAAATAAGGGGCTCGAGCCGAGTCAAAAAATCTCGCTTCACGGTGCCTTTGCGCCTGCCAGTCGACAAGAGGGATCATGTTAGAGCCACCCCAGTTTCCGTACAATCCAGAGGCAACATCCTCTGGAGCCTTGGGCGCAATGCCTGCATCGATGTGGACAGAAACCCCGTCCAAAAGATCAGGGTTCACCACGTGTGCGGCAGGAGCGTGCGAGAGATGATACTGAATTCGATGAATCCCCTCTTCATTGAGAGGAGTCTGAGTGAACTCACTCGTAAAATCAGCTTCGATAAAGAGATCCTTATGCCGCGGATTGGATCCCCAAGTCGGAAAATAAAGCCTTCCCGAATCGGCACCAAAGACCTCTAGGCCATCTTCGATCCCATCTCGGTCAGTATCCTTAGGGTTAAACACGTTTCTGCAATAAGCTTCGCCAGGCAATCCACTGCATGTTCTCAGTTCGGCTTCAAGAAGGTCACCCAAGCCATCCGCGTCTCGATCTGTCGCCGGGTCATTGACGTAGAGTACTGCACGCCCCCTTACAGAGGTACTTGTGGTCCCTATGACGACATAAGAGATGCCCGCTGTTTGAGCAATACGTGAAGCCTCGCTCACTCCCATGTTTTGATCATATGCGACAACCCTTAAAGCAGAATCCAATCCCAAAATGAAAGTGGCACTCGCACCACCAGGCAAAAGCGCGGTTTGATAAACAAAAGCTACATTTGAGGCAACTGCCCCAGTCATCCCTCCAAAATCCGCTCCAGCCAATACCGTCCGGCCGTCCACAACCACATCGCATCGACCACTCGTTTCGTTAGTGAGCGAATGAATAAATATTGTGTATGAGCCCGACGAGGGAGCGGTGAAGGTAGATCGAGGAGAAAAACCCATCACTTGCGCAACCGATCTTTTTGCGGTGAGGTCAAAGACATTCAGATTCACGCCTGCACCGACATTTTCGCAGCGCCCCTCGACGTTCACAATCCGCCCTCTAGACTGAGTGAAGGTGTACTGAAGAATCGGGCTAGCATTGCGCGCCCGATGCACTCTTGCTGAGGGGCCGTAGGCAGCAACTGGATTGAAGGGACGCGGGGTTAAACTAGGACGCGGACTATCGGTGGGACGAGGGATTAAAGTAGGACGCTGACTTACGGTGAGAACAAGACTCGGTGAAGGACTAGGACTCGGTGAAGGACTAGGACTCGGTGAAGGACGAGGGCTCGGTGTAGGACTAGGGCTCGGTGAAGGCTCGGAGGAAAGGCTCCTACCAGTCTGCGACGAAAGGGCACTATCGCTAGCCACCTGACACCCACTCAAAACGGCGGAAGCCAATACCAGGACCGCCAATATTGGCCGCGTAGAGCTTGTTTTCATGAAATCCCCCGACAGATCCTTCATTTTATTCGATGCCGTCTTTATCACCTAATGTGTCGCTGGTGACACTTGGAGTGTCCATTGAGACCCGATACTTTTATTCACTAGATGTCGATAAGAACCACTGGAGTCGATGCGAGATGCGGACAACCCTCTTTTTTATCTTTGGACCGTTGATTTTTGGCATTGTCCTTGCGCTAGGATGGCTTGACCCGCTGCTAGGTATCAACAAACCAAGATCAAACACCTATCCCGATCAAGAACCCGAACAACAAACCGTGGCTGCGCTTATAATGACTTCTCCGAAGAAACAAGAGCTCAACACAGCCCTGACTCAGATCGTAGCGGCAAGCAGGCCAGACCACCACTCAACACCCACAACAGAGTCGTTGGCAAACCCCGGAAAATATATCCAAATATTAGATAATAAACCAGAAGAGACCTTCAACCAACTCCTCAAGGAGCTGGAACTTCTCACACTACAGAAGGGCACTGCCCCTCAAAGGGCCGATCTTATCCTAACTATCGGAAAAATCTCATCATCGGTACCCGGGAAAGAGCAGCAAATCAGCGAAGTCGCGGCCAAACAGCTCCAGTCAGACGACGGAGATCGAACCCTCGTTCTCTCCGCACATCAAACCTTCTTAAAGGTCACTCACGACCCCGACACCGCGCTAAATGTCTCGTTCGAAGGCATCAAGCGTCAGTCGGATCCAGCCATCCGAGAACGCATTCTCCTGCAATTCATCTCCCAATTTCCTCAGAAAAAGGACGCACTCCAAGCACGGTTGAAGGAATATCGCATCGACTAGCAAGATCACATACGAGCAATCATCTCGCTGCCAAACTCCGAGCACTTCACTTCGACGACGCCAGGCTGATTCTCCTGCTTCATGAGACGAGCAAAGTCGTAGGTCACTTTCTTCGCAGAAATAGCTCCATCCATCCCCTTAATGATGAGATCCGCTGCTTCCGTCCACCCCATGTACCTGAGCATCATCTCTCCGGAGAGAATAACAGAGCCCGGATTGACCTTATCTTGGTTCGCGTACTTAGGAGCAGTGCCATGAGTGGCTTCGAAGACCGCATGTCCAGTGAGGTAATTGATGTTACCGCCCGGTGCGATACCAATGCCGCCGACTTGCGCTGCAAGCGCGTCGGAAAGGTAGTCGCCATTGAGATTGAGCGTTGCGATGACATCAAACTCTTCGGGGCGGGTGAGCACTTGCTGAAGCGAAATATCAGCAATCGCATCCTTCATGAGGATCTTGCCCTTAGCGAGCTCAGCCTTCATTTCGGCGTTGGCCGCTTCTTCGCCCTTTTCCTTCTTGGTCCACTCCCAGTTTTCCCAGGTATAAACCTGGTCGGCAAAGTCAGAGTGAGCCAGCGAGTACGCCCATCCGCGGAATCCGCCCTCGGTGTACTTCATGATATTGCCCTTGTGCACGATCGTGACCGACTTACGCTTTTCTTTGAGCGCAAACTCGATCGCCGAGCGGACCAGGCGCTGAGTCCCTTCACGAGAGACAGGCTTAATGCCGATGCCGGTCGTTCCTGGAAAACGGATTTTTGCGTAATCTTTTGGAAAGTTCTCTTTGATGAAAGCGATAACCTTCTTGGCAGCTTCGCTATCGCTTTCGTATTCAATGCCAGCGTAGATGTCCTCAGTGTTCTCGCGGAAGATCGTCATGTCGACCTTCTCAGGATGCTTCACGGGTGAAGGCACGCCTTTGAAGTAACGAACCGGGCGCAGGCAGACGTACAAATCCAACATCTGTCTCAGCGCCACGTTGAGGGAGCGCATGCCACCGCCTACAGGCGTGGTCAGTGGACCTTTGATCGAAACCAAGTAATGCCTCAAAGCTGTCAGGGTGTCCTCAGGCAACCAATCTTTATACTTATTGAAAGCCTTCTCACCCGCATAGACTTCAAACCACTCGATCCTGCGCTTGCCTTGATAAGCCTTCTCCACGGCAGCATCCATCACGCGCTGAGAAGCGCGCCAAATGTCGGCGCCAGTACCATCTCCTTCGATAAAAGGAATGATCGGATCGTTAGGAACGGTAAGCTTTCCGTTCTGAATGGTGATGCGATTGCCGCGAGTAGGTGCGCTTAAAGTCTTGAACTCTGGTGCTGTTTGCATGGAACAAACCCTATGCCTTAACGCGTGCGGTCGTCAATCGAGATATGCAGGGGAGGCTGTAATCAAGCCAGTTTGAAGTAGAGGATTGCGGCGGTCAGAAATGGTTTCTGATCCGTATCTGATCAGGGACCAATCACGAGATTCGGATGTGCCTTCAGAAAACGGTTTCAGTTCAATTCAAGCTCGAGAAGGCGTTTCTTGGCGTCTAGCCCGCCGGCGAATCCAACGAGAGCACCCTTCTTGCCCACTACTCGATGACAGGGCACGAAGATCGCGACAGGATTCCTAGAATTTGCCATCCCTACAGCGCGGGCCTTTTTGCGATCCCCTACCTGATGAGCTAGCTCGGCGTAGGTGACAGTGACTCCATAGGGGATACACCTCAAGCTCTTCCAAACTTTTTGCTGAAAAGGGGTACCTCTTGGATCCAGAGGCAGGTCGAACTGCTGACGTCGACCTTCAAAATACTGCTCCAGCTGTCTCTTCGCTCGAGCCAGGACAGGGTGCCTAGGGGATTCAGTGAGACGGGCGAGGCGTTTGCCAAACACCTTGCGGTCACCATCCCAAAGCAACGCATGCAAACCCAAATCAGACGCAACCAAAGTCAACACGCCCACTGGACTTTTAATCGTGGTGAAAACCGACCCATGAGGAATTCGTTCCATCATTTTCGCATCGAGCATGAACCGCCGACGTAGCCCGGATTCAATAAAGGATCAAGCAGAACCTAACCGCCGAAGCTGGCCCTCGACGTGAAGAACCAATTGCCGAGTTCCCACCTCTCGAGCGTCCTCTTCATCATGAGTCACCAGCACGAGAGGTACTGGCCATTGCTGGTGAAGCGCGACGAGCTCCTGCCTGATCGTCGCGCGGAGCCTAAGATCAAGAGCAGAAAAGGGTTCATCTAGAAGCAGGCAGCGAGGCCTCCAAACGATTGCGCGCACAAAGGCGACTCGACTTTTTTCGCCGCCAGAGAGCTTGCTGACCGATGTGTCGGCCAACGCCCGAAGTCCCAATCGCTCGAGCCAAGGAAGGGCCTGGGCTCGTCTCTCTCGTGACCCAAACCCTCTCATTCGCAAGCCAAAGGCCGCGTTTTCTAGCAGCGACAAGGACTCAAACAAAGCAGGCTCCTGGGCCACGTAACCCATCTCTCTGTTTTGCGGTAGCTCCCGAGTGACATCTCGTCCACCCAGAAGGATCTTGCCTTTCTCAGGAGGAGGCTCGAGCCCGGCCAGATGCCTCAGAAGCGTCGTCTTTCCGCAGCCACTTGCCCCCCGAATCACCAATCGCTCTCCGGGCATGACACTAAAATCAGCCTGGAGCCTGAAGTCAGCCACGGGCTGATCAAAATCTCGAACAACAAGACCATCAGCTTCAGCCATGCATCCTCCCAGCTCTCTCAAGACCAGTTGCCAAAATTCTCGCCGCAAAAACCCAGACAACCGCAAGACAAGCAAGCAACCCTGCCACCGCCTGAGCCTGCTCAAACTTGAACTGCCCCATCCATCGAGAAACGATCATCGGCAACGGAACAAGCTCCTCACTGCTGAAAAGGCTAGCAGCCGCGACTTCGCCGATGGCAAGTCCACCCAAAAGCCCAGCCACGCTGAGAAGCGCCGGCCTCCACCGAGGCCAATCCGAATACCTAAAGGCTTGAACTGGCGATGCTCCCAGCATGAGGGCCGCCTCCCAGGCAGCGCGATCGCAGGCCTGACCCACTGGCCAGAGCGCTCTGTAGGCCAACGGAAACAAAACCGCCACTTGCACCCCCACCAAAGCTAGAAAGCTGGCGAGTAGACTTCCGCCAAAGGGGTCGACCCACTGCCCATAGGCCAACCAAACTCCAAGCCCCAGCGCAAGTACCGATACGCCTCCAGGCAACGCCAGCAAAATCCCGATCCCTGGCTTCAATCGTGAAGGCACTAATGATTCTGCCAACAGAGCACAAACCGTGACAAACAACGTTGCGACGCAAACGCAGACCGAAAGAAGGAGAGACACTCCCAAGGGTCGAGCGACTTCTGATCTCAACTCCTCAGAACCCAGCAGATGCGACAGAACAAACCCATCCGCCCCAGGAACAAAGAAAGCCAGGTAGGGCAAAATAAAGACAAAAGCTAGCCCCCCGAGAGCCACATGCGACATACGGTTCAAATCTCTTTCACGACCCCCACCCTGCGCCACCTTAACTCGAGAACCCGGATCGCGACTTCGAAGCGCAAGCACCATTGCCCATGGCAACAGCGTGAGAAGCATTTCCCAAAGCGCGCAGGCGGCAGCCCCTTCTAGATCCAACGTACCGTAGCGCACACGAGCATAGAGCGCTGTTTCAAGCGTTTCGACGGGAGGCCCGCCACCCAGGATCAAAACGAGCGCAAAACTCATAGAGCATACGGCAAACACTTGAGCACTGGCGCTCCCCAGCTCCCAACGCAAATAAGGCCAGATCACCCAGCGAAGCCGCGCGAAAACCCCTGCCCCCAAAAGCTGCGCCCCCTCAAGCTCTCCAGCCGGAACTCCTACGCGCGCACGCCCCACAGCAAGCGCGATCCATGGCACGTTATAAAAGACGTGCGCGAGGATCACTGCTTTGAAGCTATAAGCAATCTCAATCGACGGTAGACCCAGTAAACTCAATGCTTGAGCCAACCATCCTGTTCTCCCCAGCCAAATCACCCATGCCGTACCTGCCACCACCGTCGGTATCACAAAGGGAATCCCAAGAAACGCTTCAGCCCAAACCGCCCGCCCTCGCGCTCGCCCAAGCCAGAGCCCCAGGGGCAATCCCAGACCCACCGAAACCAAAGTACTCAGAAAAGCTTGCTTCGCTGTAAAGCGAACCACCGCAAGTAATGCAGGATCCAAGACGGCGCTCAGTCCCCCTGCTCGCGCCGCAACAGCCCCTATGGGCACGCCAACAGCAACGACCCAAAAAAAGAGAGTCACCCCGAGCGCCAATCGGCCCAAGCCTTTCGGCACGCGAGAGGGAAGCGCGCTTCTCACTGGCCACTCTTTTGGGCGATCACCTTTTCCCATTCAGTGATAGCTCGAGTCACCTTGGCGGGATTCGAGGGCAGACGGACCCATCGCTTAGGTGCCGGCACATTCTCGAAGGCCTGAGAGAGCCGTACTCCGCGCACCACTGGCAACATCCAGTTTCGCTCACTCACTCGAGACTGAACTTCATCGGAGATCAAGAATTCGACAAATGCTATCGCCCGATCACGACTGGCTCTATCCGCAAACGCGCCCTTCACTAAAGCAGCGCCCTCGATCTGAAGGGGCTGTCCTTCTTCTAAAACGATTGCTTCGTACCGCCGCCCGGCGCCTGCGACATCCCCATTCGTCTCATGATAGGCTTGGCTGGTTGCATAGCTCCATACCAGAGGCGCTTCACCACGAGTAAAAAGTCCATACGCAGAATCCCATCCAGGTGCCAATGTCAGCCACTGGGGCTTGAGCTTACGCCAGAAGTCGGCAAATCCTTTTCCGTACACTTCATATGTGAACAAAACAAAATTCAATCCGGGTAGCGACGTCCTCGGATCTTCAAAGATGATCTGCCGACGCAGAGAGGGATCTAGCAAATCAGCCAGCGATCGGGGCGACTTGAGTTTGAGCTCACTCATTCGTTTGCGATCGAGCATAAAGGTTTGTGCGCCCATATCAAAGGGCGTGAAACCCTCAGCGACGGCTGCAGCCTCTGGCTTGAGGCGATCCCAGCCATGGGGCTTGCCGATGGGCTCCAACCACTTTTTTGCACGCTCAAATGTGACTTCGTCTAAGCCGAGCACAATCTGCGCGACACGCTTGCCTCTTTCGGCATCCAGCTGAAGCTTCGAAACCAACTGCCCCCCGTCTCCAGCGGCCACTGCCTTGATCTTGCAGCCACACTTCTTCTCGAAAATCGGGAAAATCTCGGGTCCAAGCCCGTGCTTGGCTACTAAACTATCGTAAGTATAAATGACGAGTTCAGGAGTTGCGGCCTGGGCTACTCCTCCCAGCGCGATCCACAGAGCAACCCAGGACAATTTCGCTTTCACTTAGTCTCCCTCCGCCGGCATTACCCGGATCAGGTTATCTGGGGTCTAATCTCAGCCGGCCTACACCAGCACCCCCGCTATTTACTGAGTTACATTCCCGGATTCTTGTCAGGACCCCGGGAGGGGCCGCCGCTGGGCGGATGATTGTCGCCGTCTTTTCCTTCAGTGGGGCTTTGGATATCGCGCAGTTCAGCTTTAGGCTTGAGCAGGCGCACTTTGTTCGCGCGATCATCGGCGTCGGTTTCAAAGCGCCAAAGAATCTCGCAGTTCTGAAGATGGGTCGTAGTCTCTTCTTGATTGGATCGAATGTGGATAATGCCGTTACGATAGAGCGTCACGTCGGCGTTATCGACGTACGTCCCCTCTTCACCCGGGTAGAAAAAAATCACCCGCATGGCATGACCTTTTTTAAGGATGTCGGATCCCCCCGACACTTCTTGGAAGAATGCTTTTTTGAAAAAGTTCATCATATTGAATGTCCCGGCACCTCTAACCCAACCCCGATGCTCCGGCAAGGCGGTTGAACGAATTCACCAAAGGCGCTAGAAGGGACCTAATGAGTCAAGCGTTGCCAATGGACCTCTTCAAAGAAATCGAGCTCTTAAAAAAAGAGAAGAACGCCGTTATACTGGCCCATTATTATCAGGAACCCGATATTCAAGACATCGCGGACTTCGTGGGCGACAGCTTAGAATTGGCGCGAGCCGCGCAAAAGTCGCAGGCTCGGCTGATCCTTTTTGCTGGTGTTCACTTCATGGCAGAAGGCGCGAAGATTCTGAATCCCGAAACCAAAGTACTGCTGCCTGATCTGCGGGCAGGCTGTTCGCTATCAGACAGCTGCCCACCTGAAGCCTTTGCTCGCTACCGCGCGCAGCACCCCGATCACTTTGTCGTCTCCTACATCAATTGCTCAGCTGCGATCAAAGCGCAAAGCGATGTTATCGTAACGAGCTCAAACGCCGTGAAAATCGTGAACCGCGTGCCGCGCGATCTCCCCATTCTCTTTGCGCCAGATCGCAACTTAGGTGCGTATGTCGCTGAGCAGACCGGGCGAGAGATGCTCCTGTGGCAAGGCACGTGTATCGTTCACGAGACTTTTTCGGAGCGCAAGATCGCTGAGCTCAAAGTTCGACACCCTCAGGCCGAGCTCATCGCGCACCCAGAGTGCGAGCCCACGCTCTTGGCAAAGGCTGATTTTGTTGGCAGCACATCGGCTCTACTCAAGCATGTCATGGAAAGCCCTAAACAAGAATTTATCGTCGCTACCGAAGCGGGCATCCTTCATCAGATGGCCAAAAGGGCGCCCGGCAAGACGCTGATTCCGGCGCCGCCCAATCACGCTTGCGCCTGCAATGACTGTCCTTTTATGAAACTCAATACTTTGGAGAAAGTCTACCTCGCCCTCCGAGACGAAAAGCCTGAGATCACCATGCCCGAAGATCTGCGTATGCGCGCCAAAGCCCCATTGGAGCGCATGCTGGAGTGGTCGACATGAAGGCCTCAATTCTAGCGATTGGAACAGAGCTCACGACAGGGCAGATCACCAACCGAAACGCCTCATGGATTTCTGAGAGGCTAGTCAACTTGGGCATTGAAGTGGTGTTGCACGAAACCGTTGCTGACGATCGTGAGATGATCGCGCGGGCTCTCGATCGATGCAGCGAAGTCGGTGGGTTGGTCTTTGTGACAGGAGGACTCGGCCCTACGACAGATGACTTCACACGCGAGGTTATCGCCAAGTGGCTCAAAAAGTCGCTCGAGTTTTATGAGCCATCCTGGACTAAGATCACAACGAGACTCAGCCGACTAGGCATTCCAGTTGCCGAAAGCAATCGACAGCAGTGCTTTTTTCCTCAAGGTGCGCAAGTCATCGTCAACAGAGAGGGCACAGCGGATGCGTTTAGCGCAGAAAATGGTGCAACTCGACTTTGGGTTTTGCCGGGACCGCCGCGCGAGGTGACCTCAGCCTGGGAAACGATCGAAGCAGAGCTTAAGAATCTCTTTCCGGCGGCAAAACCTCTGAAGCTTTTGACTTGGCAATGCATTGGCAAGAGCGAAGCGGAGTTGGGCGAGCTCACTGAGCGCGCACTCAAGGGGAGCGGGCTCGCCATTGGGTACCGCGCGCATAGACCGTATGTTGAAATAAAAGTTTGGTGCCCCGAAAATGACATCAAAAACCACGCTCAATACTTTGAGACGCTCGAACGAGCTATCGGTCCATGGATTGCCACAAAACAAGGCGCAGACTTAGCAGCTATCCTCCTTGGGCGTTTAGAGCGAGCTCAGGAAGTCGAAATCTTTGATGCGGCAACAGGTGGCATTTTGGCTGAGCGAATCGGAAACTTGCTGAGAAAAACTCTAAACGCTCCTCTGGAAGAGGAATCCGATCGCACGACCGTATCGATGGCCATCGAGTGGAACACACCTTCCGACCCCAAAGCATGGGTCGAAAACACGCTATCGTCTGCCGATCACGAGGCCCTAACCCTTGCGCTGGCAGGATTTAAGCCAAACGGAGAGTGGGAGATTGGAATGCTGGCCGAAGGCAGCGTACGAATCGAAACTCTTCAATCTCCTTACACAGCACCAGAGCTTCTCGACCGATCTCAACGCTATACCGCAGAACTTGCACTCCTCCGATGGAGCGAGTGGTTGCGGGTCAAAGAGCAGTAGGTTAGAAAGTCTCAATGACCAACGAAAATGACATGAAGGCCGAGCTCGAGAGACTGCGTGCAGAAAACCAAGCCCTGAAAAAGACCTCAGCAAAGGGGCTTTCTCTCAAGGTTAGCGAGAAGGGCGCGCTTTCGGTTTATGGCCTAGGGCGTTTTCCAGTGACTCTTTATAAAGAGCAATGGAGCAAGCTTCTCGACATGGCGGATGACATCCGCGCTTTCATCCGTGCAAATGATGCACAACTCAAAGCCAAAGATGCAGTCGCGAAGGAATAGAATCTAGCCGTCTCTCGGAACGCGGATTGCATTGTTCGCGTTCAAGGAGATTTTTTATGGCTAACTCAATGTCTGGTTCTGAGATGAAGGACAACCTTCGTCACAATGTAAACAAAGCAACAGATCGCACCGAAAACAAAGTAGAAGGCATTCGTGACACGGCAGACCGCCTTGTCTCCGACGCCAAACCCCGTATTCAGGAAGCCTTTGATGGGGTCTCTCACCAAGCGAGCGACCTCTACAAAAACGTCAACGACTGGCTCTCCCATGGCCAAAACCGAACCTACGCGATGATCGGCCTGGCCGCCGTGGGAGGCATCCTCGGATTTTTTGTCGGACGCTCCAGCAAATCCTCATCTCTTTTGGAATCCTAAACTCACCGTCCATTTGAGCAAAGACTAGGGGCCGATGATGCGACTGTGCATCATCGGCCGCAGGAATATCGAGAGGACATTGGCTATGGCGCAAATCAACAATCCATTCCCTCATTTTATTGAAGCCACTCATGCTGCTTCAAGACTCTGGAACGCGCAGCGCGACCTGATGATTCTCACCGCAGAGCTGACAGCCAAAAGAGAAGCCAAACGTGGCGCTCTATTGACTTCGACCTTGATCCTGCTCAAGGTGACGACCCTTTTGACGTTGTTTTGGGGGACTTATGCCCTTCGTGAGGCCGGCTGGCCTTCCTGGCTTCTGGCGGTCGTTTCTCTGGTTCTATTTGGAGGAGCTGCGATGACGTGCGGAGTGTTTGCCTTTCGCCTTGGAAAAAAACCGACTCCTATCGAAAAAAGCGAGAAAGCCCCATGAATCGAGTCAAGCCCGCAACAGAAGCCCATCGCCAAGAACTCCAAGCTGAGGTCAGTTTGCAAAAACAAAGGCTCATGAGCGCGAGCCGGTCCGGCCTGGATATTCTGAAAACTGATTTATCACTGGCCACCTGGCTGCGCTCGTATCCCAAAGAATCCGCAGCACTCATTATGATGGGTGGATACATTGCTGCAAAAATTTTGCGCGCCCGCCGGCAAAAGCTAACTCAAGCAGCCTAAAGACTCAGGGGACTTGACTCAGAACAGCATCCTCCATAGGCTGTGCTCCTATGTCTCTCCCCTTTCACTTGGCAGGCACAGAAGCTTCGGGCCTAGCACCGGACGAACCCATCGCCCAGTTCGAGATCGGAGATTATCGAAATTTTGTCTACCTCGTGCTCGATCCCGAGCATCGGGAAGCAGCACTAGTAGACCCTCAACTCGACCTCACTGGGCCTCTCGCCGCTCTCGAGAAAAATAACTTCAAACTCGCCGCAATTCTGCTGACCCACACTCACCATGATCACATCGCTGGCTTGCCGGAGCTCGTACGGACTCACGCCCAAGTTCCAATCTATTTGCATGAATCCGATCTGCATCGGCTGAAACCGGACTTTAGGTCCGCGAAGATCAAAACTCTAACCGATGGCGAATGCTTCTACATTGGCCAAACTCAAGTCGAGGCGATGCATACGCCAGGGCATAGCGCAGGTGAGATTTGCTACTTCATTGCCTCTCGACTGGGACGCCCTCCCTATCTACTCACCGGTGACACCGTTTTTATCCGAGACTGCGGCCGTACCGACCTGCCAACGGGGAGCAACCGAGAGATGTTCGCGTCTCTTCAGCGTATCAAGAAACTCCCTTCAAATACCGTGATCCTTCCAGGGCATCATTACGCGCTTGAATGCGCCTCCACCTTAGAACGAGAGCTGCGCGACAGCGCCCCGCTTCGCTGCGCAAGCATCGCCGAACTCGAAGCACTGCCGTGATCAGAGCCGTCCTCTTTGCACTGAGTGTTCATTTCGCATTGCTGGGAGCAATGCTTTGGCGAGCGCCTCGGGAGACTCAAATGAGCGAATCTTACATCGTTGGGCTTTCCAATAAAAATGAGGCGGAGAATCAACAAGTCTCGTCTGAAGCACCTCTCAAAACGACGCGCCAAAAAGGTTCTGCAGCCAGGCCCACTTCACACGCAGACGGTCAAACAGAAGCTTCAATAAACGACTCTAAAAACATATCTTCCACTCAAAATCGCCCACTTCCGATCGGTGCGGATGACTTCGATCGGATGCGCACCAAGATCGAACGCGTATTGCGATACCCATGGTCCCTTAAGCGGCGCGGAATCAAAGGGCGGGTCGAGCTCAGACTCATGATCACCGCACAGGGACATCTTCTTGAAAGCGGCGTCATGCAAACGAGTGGTTCGAGCGAGCTCGACGATCTCGCGATCGAAGCAGCCAAGAGTGCGGCACCGTTCGATCCCATGACTCGTGCCAACCAACCAGTAGACCAACCCATCGCAGTCCATTTACCCATTGAGTTCAGGTGACTTATGATCAGATCGTTCATCTTCGGCGCAAGCCTCCCTTTCCAAGCCATTAGACTTATCTTTAAGACCCCGGTGCTTCTCTTTTGGAGTGCGTTTCCGGTGGGAATCACACTGACTCTTTATGTTTTCTTGCTCCGCCGCCTAGAGGTCCTCGCCAAAGAAAACGTAAGCCAACGACTCTCGCAATGGGGTCTAGAATTACAGGGAACCTGGGCACAAATCGCGCTTTTGCTTACGGCTATCCTTGTGTTGTTAGTGGGCGCTCTGACCTTCTCGTTTGCAGCAGGCATCATCGCTTCGCCCTTCAATGACATCCTGGCAAAGAAAACAGAGCCGCGGTCCTCTCCCCCTCTCCTCTCTCCTCCGGAGCTCTCGTTTGCCGGCAATATTCGCATCGTGCTGATCGACCTAGCCAAGACCATTGCTGCGAGTTTGATGGGAATTTTCGCGCTTTTGGTGTCGTGGGTGCCCATCCTCAACGTCGTCTCGTTCGCGATCGCTTTCTGCCTCGTGAGTTTTCAGTACCTCAGCTATCCTCAAACGCGCCGAGGAGAAGGCCTACTGCGCGGACTCTCCTTTATCCTCGCTCATCCGCTATCCTGCTTGGGGTTTGGGGCCGTGATGACGTTTTTCTTTGCGATCCCTTTTGTCTCAAGTCTTGCCATGCCGCTGGGAGTAGTTGGCGGCACCCTCCTTTACGCTCGTGCGCAGTCGAAGCAGCCCAGGATTTATTAAAAAAAACCGTGCCGACTCAATAGGCAGCATCTGCCTAACTTGAGCAGAACTGAGTCGGTAGATCATGCCTATCGAGATCCGCGGAGAAACATCCGAAGAGCCAAGTGACGGAGGCTCTTATGCTGTTCGCGCGTTCAAGTTATTTGTATGTTGGGTTGCTTTCTTTTATCGCTTCGTGGGCTATCTCCACAATGACCGGATGCCGATTCGGAAATCACGTGGAGAGCAGCGCCCCGAGCGATACGATCTCGGGCTACTACGACGCTCAAGCTCAATCACTCACTTTCTGTGCGAGCCACGGAACGACGAACTGTCAAGCAGCCGCAACCAACCTGGTTCCCGCGCTCATCGCCGAAGAACTGACCAACCCTACCGTACTGATCGTCACTGACAAAGTCAGCGGCAGTGCCTACTTTACATCCAACGCCCGCACCTCGCTTCCTGTCACAGTCGATATCGCCAACAAGACTTTACGCTTCCTGGGCTACACAGGAGCCGAAACTCTTTGGTTAGACGACGTATGCACGAGTCGAACCTACCTCGAAGAAAGCGGCTCCATCCAACCCGCCCCAGCCAATCCTGTGGCAGGGACCGGGGCTCTAACCCGTGGCAAGATCCAACTCAAAGTCCAAGTCATCACGACTTTCGACGGGACCTGTGGCCCATCGCTTCAACAAATGAGCGACTGCTACCAAGACCGCACGACGTGTGGCGGATCAAATGACGGCGAAAACAGAGTTCTTCAGTCCCACGTTCAGAATATATTCGAAACCTACATCCAAGCCAATGTCATGAGCGCAAACGACATCCCCTCGATGACCAGCGTGGCTTACGAAATCCAGTACGATTGACTCTGGAGACGTGTTAGTCATATTTAGACTATGCGCCTATCGAATCACATCGTTCTAGCTAGCCTCAACCGCGACAAATTCGAAGAGTTTCGCACCTTGTTCTCGGCTTATCCCGATATCGAGCTCGTACCCGCAGCTACGATCATCCGTAACCCAGAAGGCCTGCAATTTGCCGAGCGACACGACACTTACTTAGACAATGCCGTTGCCAAAGCGCGACTCGCGAATCTTGCCTCCCACTACCCCGCGCTTGCTGATGACTCTGGCATTGAAGTCGAAGCTTTGGATGGCAAGCCTGGCGTGCGAAGCCACCGCTACGCGACACCTCGCGCGGGCGTGTCGCAGGACCAGGCCAACATCGATCAATTGCTCGCTGACATAGGTAGCGGCCGGCGAGGTGCCAAGTTTGTGTGCACGCTGGCACTCGTGATCGAAGGCATCATGATCCAAGCCACAGGCACTCTCGAAGGGACAATCATTGATCAGCCTCGAGGGACTGCGGGCTTTGGCTACGATCCAGTTTTTGTCCCTCGCGGCTCTTCTCGCACGTTTGCTGAGATGACCGACTCAGAGAAGAACATGATCTCACATCGCGCCAAAGCGCTACATGAGCTCATGGCCAAAGTAAAAGCCCACGGGATTGTTTTCGCGAAACCTTGAGCAGGCTTTGACTTGAAGTCGCGGCCAGGCGACCAGGCAAGGCACACGCGCGCTACCTATTCGAAGGCAGCTCCGGCAACGGTGCGTCCGGCTTCCAAAACGACTTATAAAAAATCCATTTCACGAACTCTGTCACAGTCACGCGCGCTCCGTGAAAAGATCCTCGCCACTCGCCCGGCTCAAAGGGTTCCTGAAAAATCGAGAGCGTCTCAATACTCATATTGAGGCCCGCCATCTTGGTGTTGGCGTCGAAGATCAATCGCGCCCGCTTCATGTGATAGGGAGAGGTCATCAATAAAATCCGATCCCATCCATGCGATTTTGCGTAACGAGTGAGATACTTTGCGTTCTCATCTGTATTGTCGCTTTCGGTCTCGAGCACTGCATGGTCCGGCTTGATGACCTCAAGCACGCCACGCCTGAGTTGGCGAGTGAATCCTTTCCAAGTCGACTGGTGACCCATTCCGGACATGTAAAGCACAGGAGGATTGCTCGGAAGAGGCGTGCGGCCGGCTCCCACGACTGGACTATGAACAGCCTCCCAATAGCGATACCAAATGTCGCCTGCTGCTGCGATGCGCCCTCTGCCCCCTGCTAGGCAGACGATTGCGTCGACCTCGGGGAGGTGAACCCCATCCACAGTATCTTGATATTCGTAAATATCTCCGGCGAGCAGGTAAGCCAAAGAAAAGGCACCCAAGCAAATCCCGAGAACTAGGGCAATCGAGAGCCGAAACCACCTGCGCACCAGATAGAAGGTCGCTCGAGGGTTTGACGCGTTTTGAGCCATGATTTTGAAGAGACCTCATTTCTACGCATCGTCGTCCAAACCAATTTTTGCCGACCCTGCCACATTTGCGTGGGGTAGCACGGGTTTTCGATCTTGCAAAAGCGAAAGGACTTTAATAGGTTCGTCGACCTAGCTTTAGCAATTGTACGATTGAAAAGGATTTTTCCATGGCTCGTTTCTGTGATTATTGCGAAAAAGGCCCTGTTACCGGTCACAAAGTTTCTCACTCCAACATCAAGACGAAGACCCGTTGGCTTCCTAACCTTCATCGCATGAAGGCTGTAGTGAAGGGCACGACCCAAACCGTTCGCGTTTGCACTCGCTGCATTCGCTCCGGCAAAGTCGTGCGTCCGATGAAGCGCACCTATAAGGCTGCCACGGTATCCGCTTAAGTCTTTGAAATCTTATTGGAACGGCTGCTTTTTGGAAAACCTAAAGCAGCCGTTTCTTTTGGACTCTATAGTTGACAGTTTTAGTCAATATTTGATAGAGTTCGGTCGCTGTGAAAAATCTATTCATCCTCCTTTCAGGACTCCTCTCTTTCGAAACATTCGCTAACCCTGCCGGACCTGCCTTTACTCCCCTAAAGGACCCCACCTACCCTGCCATAGCGATCGTCGGAGCTGGACCCAGCGGACTGACGGCCGCTCATGAACTGTCTCGCATGGGATATACGAACATCACGATTTTTGAAGCCGGTAAGAAAGCTGGCGGCAAAGTCTTCTCCGTCCCCTTTGAGGGCAAGGTCATTGAGTTTGGCGCCATCTGGTCATCTCTCGAATACGAAGTCGTTCGAGAACTCGCCGAAGAAACCGGAGTCAAACTCGCACCCTTTGAGCCCGAAAAAGAAATCATCACGCGCGACCTGGGCAGCCTAGGTTTTCAAGACTACCTCGAAAGGAGATTTTTTAGCGGCAGCTACTTTCCAATGCAGAAAGTGGGCACCGAGTACCGTGCCCTAAGAAAGCTAGTTACTGCCAACACAGGCTTCATTCTCGGCGATTTTTCGCAAGCAGGCAGCGAGCTCTACCAAAGCGCCGAAGACTACTTTGCGCTCCATGAATTGATTGCGCTGCCCAAACTCCTCGGAATTTTCTTGAGCGCTAGCGGATACGGGTATGCGGACGAAGTACCTGCTCTTTATTTCATGAAGGGCATGGACATGCTGCTTGAGATGGCCGTGAGAGACTTTACTTCAGGCATGCTGGGTAGACTCTCATTTCAAGCACCACCCCTTTATATAGCACCTGAGGGTTTTCAGCAGATCTGGACTCAAATTGCGAAGAAATTTGACGTTCGCTACAACACTCCCGTGCGGCTCATCACACGGACTGAGCGCAAAATCCAAGTTACAACCGGGGACGTGACTCGAGAATTCGACCGACTCGTCTTTGCCGCCAATACACAGATCGCACCTCAGATCATCCAAGACCTCACCACCGAGGAGCGCTCTGTACTCAATCGAATCGAAACCTATCCCTACGTCGTAACCGCGTTCAAAGCGAAAGGATTAGCGAAAAACAAGGCCTACTTTATTGAAGAGAACATAGACTCCAAGCGCCGCGGACACGTCCTGGGCTTTGGTAATCGCTGGTCAGATGACGACCTCTTTGTCGCCTATCAATTTGCAGACCCCGAACAGCATCTTCCTGAGCTCGAAAAAAAATTAAGAGAAGACCTCTTACCCTTGGGGGCAAGCAACTTGAAAGTGATCCACCAGGAAAAATGGAACTTCTTCCCGCACTTCAAAACAGAGGCCCTAAAGGATCGAGCCTACGAGAAAATCAACCAGATGCAGGGACGCGGAGGTCTCTACTTTGTAGGTGGGCTCATGGGATTCGAGACCGTTGAGCACTCCGCGCGACAAGCCAAGCATCTCATGAGACACGTGTTTCGATGACAAATACCAAGTATGATTACGCCATCGTAGGCGCGGGAGTCGGCGGGCTTTTTACGGGTGCGTTGCTCGCGAAAGCAGGCAAGCGAGTGTATGTCGCTGAGAAACACTACGCACTTGGTGGCTACGGCCACAGTTTTCTCGAGAAGAAGTACGACTTCTGCGCGCAGCTCCACTATCTCTGGAACTGCCTACCAGGCGAGCCAGGCCACCAGATCTTCAAGAAGCTGGGCCTTGAAGACAAGGTGCGGTTCGTGCGTCTGGATCCTGATGGCTTTGATCACATCCACTTTCCAAGTCAGCGCTACCAAGTGGTCAAAGGCTTTGAACGCAATATTGGCCGATTAGCGGCGCTATTCCCGTCGGAAGAAGCGGCGATCCGAAAATACTTCAAAGTCATTCATGAGATCAACGAAGCGATCTTGGCTTTGCCAATCGATTACGACTGGAAGCATCTCGCCCTGAACCCCGTCGCCAATCGCATCTTGATTCGTTACTACGGATACACGCTGCAAAAGCTTTTTGATGATCTAAATATTCCGCTAGCGCTTCAGAACCTACTCGCTGGCCAGAGTGGCAATCTACTGGCTCCACCGGCAACGGTGTCCCTGTTTATTCACGCAGGAATGGTGGTTGGCTACGATCGCGGAGCCTGTGTGCCTGAGAAAGGTTTTAGACACCTCTTCAAGCAGGTCGCCGAGATCATTCGGACCAACGGAGGCGAAATCCTCACCCGAGCGAACGTAACGGGGCTGATCTTAGAAAAAGGCCGAGCGAGCGGCATTAGGATCAACCGATGTGGGGTTCTCCGCGAAGTCCGTGCCGAGCACGTCATTGTGAATACTGACCCAAAGATCCTAGCCAAATGGCTGCCTCCTCACCTGCTTTCGAAGGAGTTCAGAAGAAAGCTCGACTACAGCTACTCGCCTAGCAATTTTACGATCTACCTGGGACTCAAGGACATCAATCTGGCAAACCATGGGTTTGGCAACTGGAACATCTGGCACTATGCAAAAGACAGCGTGAATCTCGTCTACTCTGATCAACTCGAACGTGACAATCTCGAAACGCCCTCGTTGTTCATATCAACCCCCACTCTTCACGTTCAAAACACCCCGGAAGGAACCAAGGCCCACGCGCCCGAGGGTCGCCACCAGATGGTGATCTGCACGATGTGCAACTACGACCACTTTAAGAAACTCAAGAAGGATCCAGCACTTTACGAAGCCGAGAAGGATCGACTCAAGGATCGGATCTTCGACATCATCGAAAGAGACTTCGTTCCTGGATTCAGAAAATACATCGACGTGTGCTTGACCGGATCGCCAACAACCAACGAGCACTTTGTCAACACACCGTTTGGAAACTCCTACGGGGCCGACCTGATCCCTTCTAACTACCGACTCGGGAGACTCAACTCACGCACCCCGCTGCCCAACCTGCACCTTGTGGGAGCGTCCGCGGGAGTGCCGAGCTTCGCGGGCGGGATTCACTTTGCTCATTTGCTGGCGGAAAAGCTGCTCAAGCCAAGGTTAGCTACACGCAAGGCTCATCTCTCTCGCTGGCCAACGCAAACGATGCTCAAACGCAGCGAAAGCAATAGCTCTGCCGATCTGAATAAATCAACTTAAGGTACTTAATTATGAAAAAAACGATGCTCTTCATTTTCCTTGCCGCGATCTTGAACCCTCTGAGCAGTCACGCAGAGCTAGACACTCTAAAGATCGAGGTGCGCGACCAGAAACCCAAAGCCATGGAAACTCTTGAAGTGCGAATTCAAGTCGAATCCGATGCCTATGAAGGCAAACTAGAGATAGACGGCGACTGCATTGGACCCGAAGACTCCGCCGCTCCACAGACCTTTACAGTTTCTTTTGATAGGCAGTCTCGAGAGCAAGCCATCCTTGTCAAAGCCAAGGCATTTAACTTCACCTCAACAGAGTCGTTTTGTGCCTTGCGAATTCGCTATCTCTTCGACACTCCGCCCGCACCTGAGCTCAATGCTATCGAAAATGCCCAAGCCTTTTATGTTATGCCGGCTTACTCTCAGTCACTTGAGCGCGCCTGCGCTCTGTATCGGACCTGGAGGGACGATTTTAAAAGAGGGACCTCGTCAGCCAAAGGGTTTGCACGCGACACCCATGAGCGCGTTCGACGCGAAGCCGAGTCTATGCTGGCTACCTGGACAGGACCGCATAGCCTCGACGACACTTGCAGTAACAGGCCTGATGAAGGCACCGCTGCTGCTTGGAGAGCTGAAATCGCCTACTGGAATCAGCTGAGCCAGCAACAAAGCGTATCTCTTACCCCTTAACCACCGCCGTGCACTCGACTTCGACGAGAACATCCTTTGGGAGACGCGCGACTTCAACCGTCGAACGCGCAGGAGTGACTC
>JACCDG011538100.1_pt1 | contig 53207 bp, 60 predicted proteins | sample 7442471 | NCBI WGS metagenome assembly JACCDG01 (sample SAMN15323444, study PRJNA562643) | freshwater metagenome | isolation source: river surface water | place: USA:Blue River Watershed | collected 2017-08-17 | reverse complement strand
GCAATTGTCGTATAAATATCATTCATACGTCCCAAGGCTAATGTGCGTACTATCGCAATAAACGCTTGGTTCGGTTCTTTTAATTTAACGACTGTTTTTGTTTTATTAATTTGTTGTGCTAATTTGACTTGAGCGTCGATGGTGGACTTTAATTGTTCTTTGGCAAACGCTAAACCTTCCATCACCTTTGCTTCAGGAACTTGATTTGCTTCCCCTTCGATCATGACAATCCCATCACCCCATCCAGCGACGACTAAATCCATTTGTGCGGTTTCGCGTTGCTTGAATGTTGGATTGGCAATCAATTGACCGTCAATTAAACAAACACGGACAGCACCAATTGGACCATCATAAGGAATATCAGAAACCATTAAAGAGGCAGAAGCCCCGATCATGGCTAAAATATCAGAATCATTTTCGCCATCATGTGATAACACTTGGGCAACAACTTGCACGTCATTTAAAAAACCTTCAGGAAATAGTGGACGGATTGGGCGATCAATCAAACGGGACACTAATACTTCACGTTCAGATAAACGGCCTTCACGCTTAAAGAAACCGCCAGGAATACGTCCTGCGGCATAAGTTTTTTCTAAGTATTCAACGGATAAAGGAAAGAAATCAATGCCTTCACGGGCAGATTTGGACATACAGGAAGTGACTAACACAACGGTGCCACCAGCGCTAACAACCACAGCTCCATTAGCTTGTTTCGCTAATTTCCCTGTTTCAATAATTAATGATGTATTCCCATAAGGGATTTCCACACGGCCTTTGGCCATAATATTCTCCTCTAAAAACAGGCAATCTGTTTAAAGTATGATTAAATTTGAGTACGAAAAAATAAGAGTGACTTACTTACGTAAATCAAGTTTATTAATTGTTTCTTCGTATTTTTTTGGATCAACGGATTGAAGATAATCAAGTAAGCGACGGCGTTTACCGATTAAAACGAGTAAACCACGACGAGAATGATTATCTTTCTTGTGGGATTTAAAATGCGCGTTGAGCATATTGATTTGCTCTGTCAACACGGCAATTTGAACTGGTGCTGAACCAGTATCTTTAGCGTGTGTTTTAAAACGATTGATAACGTCTGTCTTTTTTTCTTTAACCAGTGCCACTTTTACATCCTCCTTAGAAATCCCTTTAAAAACAGGGATGCGCCTATGTTTAGGCAGTTTATTATCCTTTTTTAGAATTCGAAATTATACACAGCACCCTTTATTTAGTCAAGTCTAAACTAAACATGGCCTATTCGAGCTTAATCTCAGCTGGAGAGCTTCCATCAGGGTTTAATCCTAAAATTTTAACGGAATTATGATCGGACACAATAATTTTAGCCGATGTCGACTGTTTGACGGCATCTTTAATGGCATTTTCTAAATATTCTGATTTAATAAGCCGCACCAGTAAGGGAGAATAATTCGACCAGCTTTGAGGGTTACGTAACACTTGCGCGCTATCCGGGGGGTTAATGCTAATTCTTTTTAATTTCTTAATGCCAGCGACCTCTTGGCGATCTATTGCTGGCATTACAATGGTCTTGGCGGGGCTTGCGAGGGAAACAGATGGATCAGACGGCACCTTCTCAGTTCCCACTAATTGCTCTTGCTCTATCTTATTTTCTTGCAATACTTTATATTTCTGCACGGAGTCATATTTTTGACCCTTCACATACACTTCAATAGCCCATCCCGATGGGGCTAGAAGCATGAATACAATCAAACTACATAATAATGGCATAGGCTTAATTATACTTATCTTTAAAGCAAGATCGAGTCATTTAATACATTTCGTTCTTGCCCTGAATACGATTAAATTTTATACTTGTCTTATGAATACCCCTTTACTCATTGTCATTGCTCTTGCGCTCCTTTTAACCGTCGCAGCCTTCTTCGGTTTTATCGGCACTGTGCCTAAAGCCTTTCAACCCCAACAGCAGTCGACCATTAATGGGAAAACCATGCAACGAGCCCAACAAGACTCGACTGAGACAACACAAATCAAACATCGCCAGCTCATGGAAGACATGAAACAGAAAATAGCAGATCAAAAAGCAAAGAATTATTAATGGTCGCGGGATTCTAAAATACGGCGGGTAAATTCGGCATTAAAGAGCTTCACGGTGTGATTCAATTCTTTCTTCCCCAAAAAATGAACAATGGCTGATTCAATCGCTTCTAAACGATGGCACAAGAATAGATACTGCGGATTTAATTCCGTCGATGAATCAGCGGCATACTTAAGTTTCTTTTCATCCGCACGTTTCGCCGCAATATACTGATCAAATTCAGCAAGATACCCCTCGTAGCTACGACGGTCTTTCCCTTTCAACGTTATTTTCTTCTGCCCTATACGTTTTCGAAGATAGTCATCAATGACAAGTTGAGTCGTTTTACGCTCAATGCGCTCGAGACTTTCCCGGGTCGTTTTATAGGCCCAGAGCAAATAACGTCGATAAAGCTCATGTTCTAAATGTTGTGCTGACGACAAAGGCATAATTATTGGGAGTGAAGACCGCTACTTGGTTTTCCATCTAAACCAATTTCGGCATTTAGACGTTTTAAGGAAGCATCGACCGTACCAACTGTTTTCTTTAGCGAGTTTTCCATCGGTCCACGACGGCCTAAAAATACAATGCAGACCATCACAACGAGGGCGACTAAGAGGAGATATTCAACAATGTTTTGTCCGTGTCGATTCATACACCATTACTATAGCATGGATTAAAGGAAAAAACCATGACCCACCAGCCTTACGCTATTTGTAGACCAAATCCCCGATGGCAACGGCCTTATCTAGTTTTAACCCTACCTCTTGCCCTTCCTTGGCTACTTTGACATCTTGGCGGTCAATTTGTAGGGACCAGACTTTCTGAATGAACTTTGTTTTAGGACCAATAATATGAATGCGATCGCCAATTAAGATCGAGCCATTCGTAATCTTAACGACCACCACTTTAATGCGTTCAAAATAATGCGTAATTTCGCCAATTTGAGTCAAATTAGGATCTATGGCAATGGTCTTTACTTTAGGCGCTTTTACAACCGGGGCTTTAATTGCTTTAACTTTAGGCTCTTTGACTGGCTTAACAACCTTTTTCTTCACAACAGGCTTGGCTACTTTAAGAGGCTTCTTTGAGGAAGATTTTGCAACAGGTTTGGCTTTAGAAGGACGTGTGGTCTTTTTTTTCGTAACGGTCGCACGCTTTTTTTTGGACTTCTTAATCCAAAATACTTCTTTAAGCACATCAACAATTTTTTGGAACATAGGGCAAGAACTTCTTACAGCTGGATTTTATCGGCAATGAGATGTGCCAAGGGCAATTGGACTGTTTGTCCTCTTAAGGCCTTGATCATCCCCCAGAATGCAAAACACAGTACGCAAAACATAATAGGGGTTACAATTTTCATGGGAAGAATAATGCTTAAGATAAATAAAGCAACTTGGGCCACGAAAAGAACCAAAGCCTGTTTGCCATGATGCAGGACAAAAGAATTATTTTTCTTAACGATTAACGGGATAATGCAGCAAAACGACAAGTACGACAATACCGCAAACATTTTTCCATCACTGACTTCTTCAACGGAAAATTGTTTGGTCATTAAGCTGTGACCTCGATCACGGAATTGATATCACCGAATGAATTACGTTCAGTATTTTTGTTTTCAGGATCTTCTTGCCATTTACCGTCGACAATGAATTGGTATTTATGTGTTCCTTGTTTTAACGGTAAATTGATTGTCCATAAGCCATTCACGTTTTTCAAACGGCATGTCTCATCTAAAGACCAATCATTAAATGACCCTGTGACATACACGGCTTGGGCTTGTGGGGCTTTGAGGCTAAAGGTATATAAGTTCTTAAATTCTTTGGTTTCTTTTTCAACTAATTCCTGCATACGTGCGGAAGGTTGGTAGACTTCTTGTTCTTGCTCTACATCTTCTGTTTCTAAATTGATGGCCACCAATTCAGGAACAGCTTTAAGTGGTGTTTCTGGCAATTGACGATCTCTTAATAAAATTTCACGGGCCAATGATAAATAATCTTTAGAACCACGGCAGTATTTGTCGTACTTCAATACAGCCTCTCCCATCACCGCAGATTCCTTAAGCTTCACATTGATATGGACAATTGTTCCAAAAAGCATATCACCAAATTTTTCTTTCATTTTTGCCATCATGTTAAATGAATGACGCAAACGAGAATCAAACATCGTTACTAACACGCGTGGTGTAATGTGATGGTTTAAACGGTCACGGATCAAATTTGTAATGTCCATCAAATGATCAACACCTTGCATGGAAAAACGGCTTGTTTCAACAGGGATAACTACATCGTCGCTGGCGCGTAAGGCATTGACGGTTAAAAAGCCTAAGCTCGGTGGGCAATCAATTAAGACATATTCATACTCACCCTTGATATCATTTAATATTTCAAGTAACTTTTGCTCGCGTCCGATTTCATCTGCTAATTCTTGTTCAAGCGTACCCACTAACACATTTGAAGGAACAATATCGAAGTTCTTTTCAGCGCGTTTGATAATATCTTTGATTTTTAATTTCTTCGGGGTGAGTTTGGAGATGACATTGTACAAACTGTAATTATCGTCGATGTTTAACCCTAATGTGGCATGGGCTTGAGGATCTAAATCAATCAACAATGTTTTCTTACCATTAAAACCTAAACAGGATGCCAAATTAATCGCAGTCGTTGTTTTACCACATCCACCTTTTTGGTTCGCTATCGATATAATTTTCATGTCTTCCCTGTCCTTAATTTTATGGTTCTCAATTTGTAAATGCTACATCGTCGATTAAGACGGTCCCTTTACGAAAATCGACATTCCATGCTTCTAAGACAAATGCCACTTCCGTCACACTGGTTAAATCTGTTAAATTCAATTTCTCAAAAGGCACTGCCACTTTTTGCCACGCGGCATCAACATGTTGCACATAGTACGTTGCTTTTTCACGCTTTTGATTTTGCACAATCAATTTGACGACACCAGGATACGCACCATTAAGGCCGCGTATTGAAAAATTTAATTGTGAAAACTTTGACGCATCTTTACTTGGGATCGTAATCGCATATGTTTTTGTCGACGGGAACGGTTCATTAAGATCATAATTCAAACGCACCGGATTATTATTAAGCGCATACATCACTTGTGCGCCTGTCCCATTTTTACGCGTCAAGAATGCGGTGAATCCATACAACACCGTCGAGACAATCACCACGGTGATCACAACATTGATCACCATCCACGAATGATTGACTTGTGGCTTTTTCTTCTCTTCTTTGATAACAACATTCTCACGCTTACCTAAATAAACTTTGGCAAGGTGATCGTATATTTCATCTCTGGTCATGGTACCTAGACAGATTCTTTAAGCTATTGTTAATTCACAGGTTATAACGCTTTTTATATTAACAAATTTTTAATGTAATCAAATGTATATTTAATAAATTTTTTGCTTATTTTTTTATGCTCTCGTCGAGATCATAAAAAATCCCCGCCTTCATCATCAAAGGCGGGGATTTTTATACTTAAATAATTCAAATTAAAATGCAACTGCAACATGCGCAACAGCTTGCGATGCGGTTGAATCATTCAATCCGCTGAATGCTTTTCCTGGAAGGAAATAACCAACAGTCAAACCTAAGGTGACATCTTCCGTGTAAGCATATTCAACATCAACATCAAATTCATGACCCAAAACTTTTTTGCTTGTTGTCACTGGTGTAACGCTTGAACCATCTGGTTGAGCAAAACCAATTGGATTTTCAGCGCTGTATTTCTTTGCAGCCCATACGCCATACCAATTGAAAGCTGTGGTCAAATCCTCGAGAGGATTAACACTTAAACCTGCATTGGCAATTTTCATATTAGTTGCGCTCAAAATATTATCAAAAATACGTCCTGTATTTTGATCCTCCATCATGGCATCCCAACCTGTGTATGTTTCCCCTGAATTTTGGTTAGCATTTGTTGCCGCGATACTCCCATTCTTATCACCTGATAAATAGGTGTAAGATCCAGATGCTACAGGTTTATACTGCGTTAATACAGGCAATTCATAGCTACCCATGAATTGAAGCGCCAACGCATTACGACGTGCTGTATCTTCCGTATCAGCGTCGGTATGCGTTGTCACACGACCTAATTGCCAGGCTGCTTCACCACCTACGGTCAATCCTTTAACTGGACTTGTGCTCACACGCACACCAGGAATATAAAATGTATCGGCACGTGTGATCGTATGAACTGTTTGGCTTTCAATCGCATTATTAACACGACCGAAGAAATAACCTTCAACTGTTGTATTCATCGCATCGCCCAATTGATAATTGGCATTTAACCCATACACATCATCATTATCTTTTGAGGCGACATTCGCTGAAGGATTCACATTACCTGTATTTGTCGTATTTGAACTATTACGGAAATATAATACATCCAATGTTAATGGCTTATAATCAAACACAGCCTTAACACCATCGAAGGCAGAACGCATTGTTAAATCACCAGCAATATTACTGAAATTACCTGCAACAGGCGCGGCCCCGATAATCAAGGCATTGCCATATGTAAAATCTTGACGACCGACGGTAACAGTTAAGGGAGAATATAAAAATTCTTTTAATGTCACGTTAGCATATTGCAATTGAACATTGGTATCGGTGGAACCTTCTGCATCCCATGCCCGTTCATTGTAAACAGAAACTTGAGCCGCAACATTATCACTTAAATCCGCATCAATTTGTACGGTCGCTTGCGTAATCAATGTGCTTTGGTCAGATAAACCCACTTCTAAATTAGACGTCTTCGCCCCTAAATTAAAATGCTGACGATTCACATAACTTGAATCAACACTACCACTGACTTTAACATTTTGCACAGCAGCAAATGAAACTCCGACCATGGATAACATAAAAGTTGTTACAAATAATATCTTTGACTTCATCACATTCTCCTCTACATAATAATTTCTTATTGGGTTGAGCGTAGGACGAATCATTTTTTGCCGTTAGACAAGTTGAGATCCGCCATTTCTTTTGCCATTTAGGCAAAAAAAAGCCTACGCGGTTTTTTAGGCCGCGTAGGGCTCAGTAAAACTTACAACAACTCTCTATTTTAATTAATTAGAAATTAACTAAAACGTGAGCTAATGCTTGGCTAGCTGTTGTATCATTTGCACCTGAGAATAAAGAACCAGGAACAAACCAGCCTAAGTTCAAGCCAAATGTGACATCTTCTGTGTAAGCATAATCCACATTCACGTCATATTCGTTACCGATATGTTTACGTGTATTGATGCTTGGACTAGCTGCAGTAGATACCGCATCTGGAGAACGGAATATTAAGCTATTCTTACCAGATAAATATCTTTGGTTAGCATATAAATTGCTCCAAGATAATTTAGCTGTAACATCTTCAATCGGGCTTGCTTTGATACCAGCATTCCAGATTTGCATGTTAGTTAAATCAAACAAGGTGTTATAAATTGTACCACCACCTTGAGCTTCAAAGAAGGGATCCCAAGCAGAATATGTTTCGCCTGAGTTTTGATTATCATTTGTTGAAGCCACATCACCATTCTTATCACCAGAAACATAGGTATAAGAACCTGATAATACTGGCTTATATTGTTCTAACACTGGTAAGTCATAGCTAGCCATTGCTTGTGCAGCAAAAGCATTACGACGAGCTGTGTCTTCAACAGTAGTAGATGTATGTGTTGTTTTGTTACCTAATTGCCAAGCTACTTCACCACCCACATTCAAACCCTTTACAGGATTTGTGCTAACACGTAAACCAGGTACATAGGTTGTATCAGCACGAACGATGGTATGGAATGTTGTACCAACAGACTTATTCTTACGGGCAAAAACATAACCTTCTACTACAGTATTCATGGAATCACCTAATTGGTAATTCGCATTCAAACCATACACATCATCGTTATCACGTGATGCATTATCAGCAGAAGGATTCACATTCCCGCCGTTTGTTGATTTAGAACTATTGCGGAAATACAATAAGTCCAATGTTAATGGCTTATAATCGAAGACAGCCTTAACACCGTCCCATGTGGTTCTCTTTGTTAAATCAGCTGCAACAGTAGATAAATTACTGCTACCTGCTGTATTGTTTGAACCACCATCACCTAATACTAAACCATTACCATAGGATAAAGCTTGACGACCTACAGTAACTGTTAAAGGTGAATAAAGCAATTCACGTAATGTTGCATACGCTAAATACAATTGAATATTGGTATCTGTAGAACCTTCAGCATCCCAAGCACGTTCATTAATCAAACCAATCGTTGTTGACACATTGTCGCTTAAATCAGCTTCAACGCGTAAACGGGTTTGTGTAATAGCGGTATTTTGGTTGGATAAACCAACTTCTAAATCGCTGGTTTTGGTGCCTAAGTTAAAGTGCTGGCGGTTGATGTATGTTGCATCAATGTCACCAGATACTTTCACGTTTTGAACAGCTGCGAAAGCTGGAGATGCAGCCAAGATGGCTACTAAAACTAATGCTAATAACTTTCTCATTGTGTTCTCCCAAGAATTGCTTATGGTTACATCTCTGATGAAATGCATCAGAGAGATTATGTATATATTCTAGGATCTATCGGCCTAGGAAAGTACAACATAGACCCCTTATTGATGACCTCGTGCCTTGCTAGCTTCATCCCTCCTTTCGTAGGCAATGATTGAAATCATCCGGGTGGAAAAGTATTTTAATTATGCTAAGAGTAGGTATGAATGTCAATGATTTTTCAAAAAAATTTTCTTAGACAGCAAACTTGGCAGGATCATCGTAGGTGAATTGGCAGGTATTCTCGTCGTAATTATAGATTTTTGGCAAAATCAAATCACGCTCACTGGAATCTCTATTTCCAGCTAAATGTGCTTTAAACTCCGCGCTAAAATACTTGATAATGCTAGGGATAAGAATACTTTCTTGTGTTGGCAAGAAACAACGCGTTTGATTAGTGCAACGGCCAGTGATTTCTAAAATAGCATCCATGTCATCTGCAACACCTTCACCACATTCAATTTTCTTAAGCAATTCCGTGATATGCAATGTGCCGCGATTACAGGGAACGCATTGACCGCAAGAACTTTTGGCTAAGAAATTAGAAAACTTTAACGCCGTTTGAACCATGCAGGCACTTTCATCATAAACAATAAAGCCCGCTGACCCTAAACCACCGCCAATTTTACGCATGGATCCAAAATCTAAGGGTGTATCAAAACGTTCGGGAGTAACAACGCCACTTGCGACCCCTGAAAAAACAGCTTTTAAAGGATGTTGGCCAACAGGTCCACCTGCTATATCATAGAGAAGCTGCTTTAAGGTAATTGTTCCTGCTGGAACTTCATAAATACCAGGCCTTTTGACATCACCACAAACAGTAGCCATCACTGTTCCAGGTGTATCTTGAGAACCTACGGACTTAAAATCATCCGCACCCTTCCTTAATATATACGCGGCTTGGCAATAGCTTTCAACATTATTCACACAGGTAGGATTTAATGATTCAGGGGTATAATTAATCCCCTGAATAAAGGGCGGCACTAAACGTGGCATGGGATAACGGCCATCAATGGACTCTAACAACCCTTTTTCTTCCCCAAATAAATATTCATCCGGACCTAAATGAATTTTAATAAGCCCTTTGGGAATTAACCCAGCCGCTTCCATGGCTTTACGTGCTTCAAATAAACGCGCTACTTGAGGTTTATATTTGCGTTTAATACCAATATAACCTTCTTTGGCACCAATCGCATGTAAAGCAATCGCCATGCCTTCAAATAAATGATAAGGATTTTTGAGTATATTGTAACGGTCTTTGTAAGTACCGGGCTCACCTTCGGAGAAATTACAGGCAATGTATTTTGTTGGGCAAGGTTCATTACGCACCCCACCCCATTTAATGGCTGTCGGGAAACCAGCACCCCCACGACCACGCAAATTAGCTGCTTTTAATTCAGCAATGACGTCCGTCGGGGCCATGGTCAAGGCTTTTTTAATGCCAGTACCGCCACCAATAGCCACGTAGTCACTCAAGGTATTGAGTGGTTTTAAATCAATAGGAAGTAAACGGCGATGTTCGAGTGGATGCATGATTGAATTTGATTTTAGCATTAAATCTAATTAAATCTAGAATTAAGCAGAAAAATATTCAGCGTAACGATTAATGACCATCGGAGTGATGATGCTTAATGTCTTGGCCTTCAACAATATAGACAACTTCTTCGGCGATGTTGGTAGCTAAGTCAGCGATGCGCTCGAGATTATGCGCGATACGCATGACGGCAAGGGCTCGGGTGATTGTGTCTTTTTTATGGCGCATGATTTCTGTTAATTCTTTCATAATCTTATCGCCGGCTACGTCGACAATATTATCACGATCGCACACAGCACGCGCTAAATGCACATCTTCATTCACAAAAGCATTGATACTATCCTTCATCATCAAGACTGTATTTTCACCCATCATGCGCACATCATCAAATTCACCTAAAACAGGATTAGCAATTAAATACAAACCGCTTTCGGAAATATTAACGGCATGATCGGCCATGCGTTCCAAATCTTTGTTCATCTTAATAATCATAATGACTAAACGTAAATCACGCGCCATCGGTTCATATTGAGCCAATGTTTGCATACAAAGCTCGTCGATAGAACGATCATATTCATTGACCTTCGGCTCTTCCGTATTGACAACCTCATTTAATAAATGGGCATCACGGTCTAAAAGGCCACGTATGCTTTTGGTGATCATATCTTCCACCAAGTTGGCATCCGTAATAAGGTATTGTTTTAGTTCAATGATTTTATCGCGTAACATAGTTTTCCTTTTAGCCGAATTTTCCTGTTAAGTATTCTTCTGTGCGTTTATCTTTGGGTACAGTAAACATTTTTGACGTCACATCGTATTCAATCAAATCCCCTAAATATAAAAATGCGGTGTGATCGGAAACGCGTGCGGCTTGAGCTGTATTATGGGTCACAATAACCAAAGTGTATGTTTCTTTTAATGTGTGAAATAATTCTTCAATCTTCGCTGTCGCAATCGGATCAAGCGCTGAACAAGGCTCGTCGAATAAAATGACCTGAGGCTTAACCGCCAAGGTACGGGCAATACACAGACGCTGTTGCTGGCCACCGGATAAAGAATACGCTGAATCATTAAGACGATCTTTGACTTCTTCCCACAGTGCTGATTTACGTAAACTATCTTCAACAACTTGATCAATGTAATTACTGTCCTTAATCCCTTGAATCTTTAAACCATAGGCAATATTTTCAAAAATACTTTTAGGGAAAGGATTAGGTCTTTGAAAAACCATGCCGATTTCTCGACGAAGATCGGTCACATCGACGGCATTATCATAGAGGCTTTTATCTTTGTATAACATTTGCCCATCGAATTTAAATGTTTGCACTAAATCATTCATGCGATTTAAACACCGCAATAATGTACTCTTCCCGCACCCCGACGGCCCCATTAAAGCCGTCACACTGCGCGGGTAAATATCCAAAGACACATTGTTAAGAACCTTCTTGGTCCCGTAATATGAATTAAAATTTTTGATCTTAAAAATAGGTTGTTTTGTCGACATATTAATATCTTTTTTGATGTTTGTAGCGCAAGTACACCGCGATTGCATTCATGGTTAATGTAATGAGCAACAATACCACAATGGCTGCAGCGGCACAAGCGATAAAGCCTTTTTGTGGTCGAGAAACCCAGTTAAAGATCTGAATTGGCATGACGGTAAATGCTTCTAAAAATCCATTGGCGCTGAAGCCAATATAAGGAAATTGCTGACTAAAATGCACAGGTGAGCTTGGTAAAAATGGAATATATGTCAATGCCCCAATTGTAATCAGTGGCGCTGTTTCACCAATAGCGCGAGACAAGGCCAAGATGATACCGGTCATGATATTACCAAATGCCATGGGTAATACTTGATACCATATCGTTTGCCATTTTGTAGCACCTAATCCATACGATGCTTCACGGATAGAATAAGGAATCGCACGTAATGCTTCGCGCGTTGACAAAATAATGACGGGAAGAATTAATAAAGCCAAGGTCATGCCGCCTGCCAGCACACTGCGGTCTAAATGCATATAACGTACAAAAATTCCTAATCCTAATAAACCATAAATAATAGAAGGAACCCCGGCGAGGTTAGCTATATTGATTTCGATAAAATCGGTAAGCCAATTCTTCTTTCCATATTCTTCTAAATAAACCCCTGAGGCGATACCAATTGGTACAGCGAGCATGGCTGTCGTAAACATAACCCACACCGTACCTACCCAAGAGGACAAAATCCCGGCTTGCTCTGGTTTTCTCGAGGGATAATTCGTCATAAATTCCCAGCTTAATCGAGGAATACCATCAGAACAAACATCCCATACTAAAATACCAAGCACCACCAATCCACTCATGGCGCAACAGAAACCGATCACATTAAACCATTTATCCCACAGACGTACCATTACTGATAAACCTCACGGAATTTTTTCTTGAGACGAAAACTAACAATGTTTAAGGCAAATGTCATTAAAAACAACATCATACCGCACACGAAAATTGTTTTATATTCCAAACTTCCATGAGGGGTATCCCCTAATGAAATTTGAACAATATAGGCCGTGATTGTTTGCACAGGAACAAGCGGATCAAATGTTAACCGAGCTTGTTGACCAGCTGCAATCGCGACAATCATGGTTTCCCCAATTGCACGGGATATGGCCAAAATAATCGCTGCGGTTATCCCTGATAATGCCGCCGGAAATACAATACTAAATGCCACTTGAATTTTGCGTGCGCCCAAGGCATAAGCCCCTTCCCGTAAATTCATGGGTACTGCATTCATTGCATCTTCACTTAATGACGCAACCAAAGGAATAATCATCACACCCATAACAAGACCGGCTGACAATGCATTAAATCCTGATAATCCTGGGATAAAAGAACGTAACCACGGGGAAATAAAAAGAAGGGCAAAATATCCGTAGACGACAGTTGGCACCGCTGCCAAAATTTCGAGCAAAGGCTTAATAGTATTACGCGTTTTGGGTGTCGCGTACTCACTGATATAAATTGCACTAATTAATCCAATAGGAACGGCAACGAGCAGTGCAATCATCGTGGTCAAAAATGTACCAGCGACTAATGGCCAAATCCCATAATGCTTCTGGGTAAACATGGGCGTCCATTGAGTATCAAAGAAAAACTTTGTCCAATGGACTTGTTGAAAAAATCCAACTGTTTCGGAGAATAAAACGTAGATAATACCGACGGTAGTAAAAATGGATAAGAGGCTGCATAATAAAAGCAGCCTCTCAATCACCCATTCTGTAATTTGTCGTTGTTTCTTACGCATTAATGACTATGTGTGGACCCTGTTGTTTTGGCAGCAAAACGTGCTTTGGCTGTCGCTAAATCCCCTTCATGCAAAGGGACATACCCTACTTCTTTAGCTAATTCTGCGGCATTTGCCAAGTAAAATTCTACAAATTTTGCAACAGAGGGTTTTTCATCCAAAGACTTCTTACTCACATAGATAAATAATGGACGAGATAAAGGCTTATAGGTGTCATTTTGAACTGTGTCAACTGATGGTTCAACTGGACCAGCACCGCCATCGATTGGAACAATTTTAAGTTTACCCATATTTTGTTCATAATACGCCAAACCAAAATACCCTAACCCAGCTTTTTCAGACGCCACACCTTCTACCAAGGTATTATCATCTTCACTGGCGGTATAATCACCACGACTGGCCGTTGCTTTACCATTAATAACTTCAGTAAAGTAATCAAATGTTCCTGAATCAGTACCGGCACCGAATAATTTAATTTCTTCATCCGGAAAACCTGGACGTACTTGGCTCCAAAGGGTAATAACACCTTGCGCGGCAGGTTCCCAAATCTTCTTTAACTCAGCAACTGTTAAATAATCAACCCAGGTATTTTGTGGGTTAATCACAACCGCTAAACCATCATAAGCGATTTCCAATTCAATGAATTCAACACCAGATTCTTTACAAGCAGTGATTTCTTTAGCTTTAATCGGACGTGAGGCATTGCTGACATCAGTCTCACCTCGACAAAAACGCTTAAACCCACCACCAGTTCCAGAAATCCCGACCATAACTTTATCACTCGATACTTTCCCAAATTCTTCAGCCACTGCTTCGGTAATAGGGAATACTGTTGAAGAACCATCGGCTTTAATCATTTCGGCATGGGCCAATGAACCTAAACCAAGTAAGGTCATTGATGCGGCAAGCACTGATAATAATTTTTTCATTAATTAAACCTTTCTTTAAGTTACGCGATATTAAAATTTAACATTGAGATCAGCTTGAATAATTTTTTGTGGGTTTTTTGTCGCTTTAATGCGTTGATCTTGGTAATAATCTAACCCTACCGAAACATTTTTTGATAAACCGTATTGCAATTCCCATTCATGACCTTTGACATCTGTGGCGCCACTTAAACGATCAGAATCTGGGAATGCATCTGGGAATGCATCTTTGCCCAAGTTTGTATATTGATATTTCAATTGCCATTGACGAGGACCAACCACTTTTTCATCCCCAATCTTAGCACCTACAGCCCAACCTCTGATATCATCTTCAACAGCTTTGGTGATATTTTGGATATAGTCACCAAAAATAGCGACACGCTCAATAGGTAAAGCTGGAACTGGCTTGCTGACACCTAACTCTGCCGCAATGCCAAATGAATCATAGTCATATTTTAACACTGAACCATCAAGCGTATTTGAACTTGAAGTTCCATCTAATGCAATGCCTTTAACACCATTGAAACCATAATACACACCTGCTAGTGTGGCATCAAACATATTTTCTTTATATTTTAAACCACCTTGGCCATATAATACGTATGGATCAGTGCGGTCTGCTTTCCCATTCTCATCAATAACCCAAGCCCCAGAATTAATAAAACCTGTTAAAGGTTCAATGAATTTATGGTCCAAATGCACAGAAGCACCCGCGGGATTAATATCAGTATCCCAAAGCATATCGGATGTTGTCCACAAATAATCAGATTTGACATATTTACCAGCTATAATTTTTGACCACGTAGCGGGTTGAAATTCAGCATAAGCATAATCCAAGCGAATGTCTCCACGACGAAAAGAATCATTAAATGTCATATTGGTAGAACGGGCATCATCCGTACCATTACTACCACTTTCAGAACTGGCTAAACCTGCACCAACTTTCCATTGAGGTGCTGGTGTGTTTTCAATACCTAAACGAAAACGCGCACGACCACGTGTACGACTTTCCGTGTCATCAGCACGACGTTCGTATTGATAACGCACACGGACATCACCTTTTAATTTTGTATTTTTGACCCACTCAGGGACCACTGAGTTTGCCGCATCTTCTTGTATCGTTTTAGCATCAGACGCAATTTCTAATTTTAAGTCACGCGCTTCTTTTTTATCCAAAATACCTTTTGATACCAACTTTTCAATCAAAGCATCGACTTGGGTAGCCGCTGCAAATGATACTGAACTTACGCCACAAATGATTGCTATTGTTAATGTTATAATTCTTTTAATCATTATTCCTCCCTGAAATTAAAGCTGTTGGCTCTTTTTTTCTGTTTGGAATGAGTATAGAAGATCTTTATTAAGATCATATTAAGGAATGGTTAAATTTAGAAAATAGTAAAATAATTGATTAATGGGCGAGGAGCATCTTTAAGATGTCAAGGCGGGTGACAATACCGATGGGTCTACGAAAATCATCAATCACAACTAAGCAGCCAACATGAAAACGAATCATATCTTTCACAACTTGAGACACTTGCGTTTGAGGTAAAACAGTATAAACGTCTTTAATCATGACATTAGCTAAAATAAAACTATTTAATAACTCTTTGTCATAATACCATTCACCATCCTCCAACAACCGTGGCGAATGAATCTTATACAAATGGCGTTGTGTGATTAACCCTACTAACTTACCCCCCTCATCCACAACTGGCAGATGACGAATATCATGCGTATCCATTTTTTCTTTGACTTGGTAGAATTCAGTAGTCTGAGGAATGGTAATGGCGGGAGACGCCATGATGTCTTTGACGATTAATGTATCTAAAATTTTTGATAACATGAATTAATTATAAACACCTTTAGAAATATTCGTCAACTATTAAACCCTTATTCTTTTGGTAATTCTGACGAAGATTTTTTAACATCTTCCGTTAATTTTGTAGTTTCCTCTTTAAAACGACGTATCGCTTTGCCTAGACTATGTGCTATCTCAGGAAGCTTCTTTGGTCCAAATAAAATAAAGGCCACAACAAAAATAACAATTAATTCACCCGTCCCTAAACCAAACATAGTATTATCCTCTTAAGTAATCGCCCATGATTTTGCATAACTTTATGAATGTCTTATGTTACAATTGTGCCCATGAATGATCAAGGTAATTTAATCTTTTGGAGCGCCTTAACAGGCATCATTAGCTGCCTGGCCACTGGCCTTGGCGCCATTCCTGTTCATTTTGTCCGCACGAATTCCAATGTCTTGCGTGCTTTCTCTTCCGCTTTTGCCGCAGGCATGATGATTTCTGCGTCGGTATTCTCTTTAGCCTCCGAAGGCATTGCCTTAAAAACAAAATTTCCTTTAGCCCCCTATGAAGTCATACTCGGCTTACTCTTAGGCGCCCTCTTTTTTTGGAAAACAGATAAATTAGTGGCTCAACTTCATTTAGAAAATCATACGCTAGCCAATGGTTTATCAAAAAAAGGTATTTTACTTTTTATCGCCATGTTTATTCATTCTATTCCTGAAGGCTTGGCAATAGGTGTCGGCTTTGCCACAGGTAATTTTCAATTTGGTTTAATCATGGCCATTGCGATTGCTGTACATAATATCCCTGAAGGAATTGCAGTATCTTTGCCTCTGAAGAAAGATGGCGCATCGACGATGAAATGCGCTTGGGCATCAATTTTAACGAGCCTGCCTCAAGCTGTCTTAGCAACACCGGCGGCTTTATTAGCATGGTTCTTTGAACCACTCTTAGCCATTGGTTTAGGTTTTGCGGGTGGGGCCATGATTTATTTAGTGATTACGGAATTATTACCTGAAGCGATTGAAGAAGGCGGCAAATCATTAACAGCGTGGGGCGTGATGATTGGGTTATGTACAATGCTGCTACTCACTAATTTAATTACCTTACTTCCTCTTCCTTAATTGACAATCACAACACCTTGGATAGGGGCTTCATAGACGGGTTTAATGTCTTCTGATTCATTAGTCTGTTGAGGCGTCATCTTTTCTACTGCTTGAACATCATTTGACGAACTTGGCTCGTCGATTATAGGTATCGGATCATACGCCACATTCTGTGCAGCTGGCACGACATCACTACTAACGGGCGTTGAGGCAGACATGGTCGCAACATAGACAATCACTTGCACAATAATTAAACCCGCGATCAGCCCTAATAGGATATAAAAAAATTTCTTCATTAAAATCCCCCCTCTTGCCAGAATTTCTTATCATTAATATCATTAGTAAAAGCAATAAATGTATTCATCGTCGGAAAATAGGGTGGCGTCATCTCTGTCTCAAGGCGACTATCGTAAACGAAATTACGACCATAACCCGTTAACTGCGCTCCCGTGGAGAAATTCGCTGTTCCAAAAGCACCATAATTATTACTAATGACCCCTCCTAATACCGTAGCTCTCCCACGGGCAGCTCCTGTACTATAATTATCAACAGTCACAATACCTTGCTTAGCCATTAATGTTGAATGAACTACAACATCATTAGGTGCTGATGCGCCGATATGCACATTTCCCTGCCAGGTTAATAATCCTAATAAATTATTGGCCCCTTCTGCTGTTGGCGGTACATAATTTGATTGCCCTGGTGTACCTGAAGCTGGTGTATAATCTTCGTACGTTATATTATTTTGAATGGTAATATCATCCCTGCTCGCAATTGTCAGTTGCGTATCTTTTTGCACAGTACCACTAATGCTTGTAATATTGCCCCGTACATACACGACTTGTCCGACATTACTTACCCCATCGGGAACACCCGTATAGGTTGTTGTCACATTACTTTGATTTGTCACTGTTGTTTGATTAGTCGTTTTATTAACTTTAATAATGCGACTGGATGATCCTTGATTAATAGTAATCACCGACGTATCTGTGCCCTGTGTAGATAAAGCGATCGTTGCATCTCCCCGCACATAAATCCCGCCTGTTAATGTCGAACCACTGGCGGGAATATAAATCCCATTTGAACTGTAGGAATTATTTCCTGCTGCTTCATTGGCCATGGATGTTTCTTGACTCGACGTAGGCATTGAAATAGCTGTGGCTGAACGCGTAAACCCATCTTGAAAATTAGGCACATCAAGCGTCCCATTATGATCTGAATTAAGTAATACTGGCGTTCCATTATTATAAAAACGTGCCGTAGCTGCATTTTGTTTAACAGTACCCAAAAAAGTTCCCCCTGGATTCGTTGCAAAATTATAGGTCCCGTTGGTATACATGGGGCCTGCAAAGTTTGTTATCGTCGTAAACCACACATTGGACCCGTCAGGCATGGTTTGAGTATTGGTAAATAGCGCATAGCGGGCAAAATTATCTTTTTGAACACGCACGGTGAAATCACCATTTAAAGTGACTTTACGATTAACAGCTCCCTGCGCCGCTGTTGTTTGAATGCGGTAATAATAAGGAAAATCCCATACCCCTGCGGATTGAGTAACAGGGTTTCCTTTGGCAGCGATGCGAATCGTATAACGATATGTCCCACTATCAAAGGAGGTCAGTGTTCCTGTATAAACAGCTTCGCTGCTATTGGCAGTCAATAAAGCCGTGGTTCCACTTTTCGTATATGCAATTAAAAAACCAACAGAATTATTTGCAGCGACATAACTTGCTGCTTGGGATGACAGGACTGCGGGATCAGTGGCGTTAACGGTATTTAATAAATTCGTATTGATTAATTCATCTAATTTTTTCAAACCCTGATTAGCACCAGATTCAAGTGTATATTCAGCCTTCGCCGTACGTAGCTCAAGATTACTCATGGTTTTTTCATGCACCGCACGAAAGACATAGATCGTTGAGATAACGATAATGACGATGACAATCATCAAGCTGATAGCTAAAGCAGCGCCTTGTTTATTATGTAAGAGATTAGGTCCCATAGTTACTCACCAGTATAGTTTGATTAACACTGACGTTAATGGTTCGCTTCGTTGGGGACACTTTTTGACCAGTTAACGTAATTGTAATTTCTCGGTTATTCGTACCACCTAATGTTAATTGAAAATCACTGATATTTTTAGCAAGTACCGCTGATGAAACAACGGTATTAGAAATATTCAACACCTCGCGCACCAAATCACTGCTCGAATTACGCAAATAGCGAATGGATTTATATTCTAAAATTGTACAGCTATTATTACTGTCCATGCACGATGACGTTGTACACCCCCATGTCAATGGCGCTCCCCAATAGGCAGGATCACCGCTAGAATTAAGAATGGTCGTCATGCTGCTTGTACATAAAACAGGAATAGAAAATGTGAATATATCACTACCGCCTACACCTGTATTATTGCTGATAAAGAATTGCGCAACAGCAGCACTATTATAACCTGTTTGACGTATTTCACTACTCATACGCGCCATGGCTTTGCGAATTTGATTGCGTATATCGATATTCGTATCCCCGTCGAAAAATGCGCCTTGCGAACGGCTTAAGAGCAAAAAGACAACCGCCAGTAAAAATACCATTATCCCGGTGGATAAAAGCATTTCCGGCATCGTATACCCGCGTTGATTACCCAAAAATCTGGGTTTGCACTTGTACATAGCTGTCGATTTGTCCATTTCCGTTTTTATCTTCACCTGTATTTAATACACCATTTAAATTTGTGTCTTCCCCAATCACACGGTTATTGCTTTGACGCCAGCAATACACAACCTTAATGACTAATAAATGAGGGTCAGTATCATCAACATAAATCTTACCCATACCTGTTAAATTGGTATTGGTAAATGTCGTATTATCATACGTGGCGACAATGGTGCTAAAGGGTGTGTTTTTAATGCGGTCAAGTTGAGATTGAATTCCAGCTAAAGCTTGTTGGGAGCGACGACCAAGTTCTTCTAACTCCATCGATTTAAGAACAGCATATAATAAAGCCACCGCAGCTATTAAAAATATGGCTGTGGCCATAATAACCTCAAGCAATGAAGATCCTCTGTGTTTACGTAAACACCTTGTCATATCTTCTCTTTCTTTTACAACACACATACTTCTCTACTTCTAGTATAGCTGACATTTAACGATACGCCGCTATTATTAACTAGTATTGTCGTAACTACCTATATTTACTATAGTTACAATGAATATATTAATGTGTTCTGATTGACAAAAACAAAAAAACGTTTTTTCTACAGAATATTTAAATAAGCGCTTGAGGTTTACAATTTTTAAACATGATGAGTACCTTGGCCTTGGCTGCCGCATGATCGAGCATGGGTTTAGGGTAAACTGTTGGAATTAATTGGGCAGGACTTTGGTCCCAGTGATGAATATCAGAAATCAATACATCTTTTAATTCAGGGATCCAACGCTTAATATAAATGGCCTGTGGGTCAAATTTGACTTGTTGTAGCCATGGATTAAAAATACGAAAGTAAGGCTGACGATCGCATCCTGTCGAAGCCACCCATTGCCAATTACCATTATTAACACAAGGGTCATAGTCGACTAAACGCGACGCAAAATACTGCTCACCACGACGCCAATCGATATGAAGATCTTTGACCAAGAAAGACCCTGTGATCATGCGCACGCGATTGTGCATAAAGCCCGTTGCATTTAATTCACGCATGCCAGCATCGACAATAGGAAAACCTGTTGTTCCTTCACACCACCGTTGAAAAGCCTTCTCATCCGTCGACCAGGAAAGTTTATCATATTCTCCATGAAAAGCTCCCGCAAATACATAGGGAAAATGATAGGCAATATGTGTAAAGAAATCTCGCCAATAGATTTCGCCAATTAAGGCGTGCTGAGACCCTAGTTGTTTGACTAAAGCATGGTAGACTTCACGAATTGAGACGGTGCCAAATTTATGATGCGCAGATAAATGCGTTGTTTTATCTAATGATGGGATATTGCGTTCATTCTCATACTCTTTAAAAGAAATAAGTTTCTTAAGTACGGTCAATGCCTGCTCTCTGCCCCCTTTAATGGGACTTGATAGCGCGCTGGATTGCCTTATACTTTCAGGAAATTCTCTAATAGCCGACTGAATTGGTTTTTCATAAAAATGCGTGTGCGTTAATGGCGCAACAGGGCGCACGGGTATTGTTTGGCTACGTTTGTAAAAAGGTGTGAACACCGTATAAGGCCCGCTTCCGTCGGGCTTACTAATTTCATTAGGCTCATGCAGTAAAGCATCGCCATAGGCATAAAATACTTTACCTGATTCTTCCACAATTTTCTTCATCGCTAAATCACGGCTTGTACTAAAAGGCGTATAGTCACGATTGACCATGACAGCATCAAGAGCGAGATCCTTGAGCAAGGTTTTAATAATATCTTCCGATTTACCATAAAATAAATAAAGCGTTTTGCCTTTTGCCTTCAATTGTGCTTGAAGATCGTCGATGGATTCACGTAGGAAAGGTAAAGCGAACTTACTTCGGTAAGGATGAGCATCACATTGACGGGGATCGAAAATAAAACACGGGATTACGGATTTCGATAATGCCAATGCTTGGTTAAGCCCTGTATTATCATGAATCCGTAAATCCCGTCGAAAAATAAATAAACTTAATTGATGTATTACAGCCACAGTTATTTAGCAACTGGCACTTCAGCGGCGGCTGGTGCAGCAGGTTTCACTGCTGGTACAGCGGGAGCATCAGTGATCGATAATACCTTCACTTTAAAACTCAATGTTTTTCCTGCTAAAGGGTGATTAAAGTCTAACACCACATTATCGCCCTTTACTTCTTTCACAACAGCTGGAAATTCTTCGCCATCTGGGGCTTTGGCTTGTAAGACCATCCCTGGTTTTGGATCAGCACCTTGAGGCATGGATGTTTTAGGAAATTCTTTAATAGCTTGTGGATCAGAGACACCGTAGGCATCAGCAGGGGCTACCGTAATAACTTTTTCTTCGCCTTCATGCATGCCCGTTAATTGAGATTCAAGGCCTGGAATGATCGTATTTGACCCGACCGTAAATTGCAATGGCTCTTTACCGACGGATGTTTCAATTTGTTCATTATCAACGGTCAATGTATAGTCGACCTTAACAGCTTTACCTGGTCCAATAACAGGATCTGCAGCCCAGACTAATGTTGAACTACATACCATTGCCACAATGCTCATCCATACTTTCATCATATTCTCCTTTACATGACCGACGATTATCAATGCTGAATTGTACCATAAACTATAATTAGAAATTTCATAATCTTCGTTTTTATTCTAACACTTTAAGAGGAACGACTCAATACTTTGCAACCCCACGCCATGATAAAAAATAAAGCGCATACGAGCACAATGGCAGCACCCGATGAGAAACCAAAATAATACGAGGCATAAACACCACATAAACCTGCAATTGAGGCAAATACACAGGCTAATATCAACATAATATTAAGACGATCTGTCAATAATCGCGCTGCTGCAACCGGAATCACTAATAACGCATTGGTCAAAATTGTTCCAACCGCTTGAATACCGACGACAACTGTCAACGACAATGCCACTAAGAGCCCATACCTCACTAAATTCACCGGCAAACCAATCGACTTGGCATAATTTGGATCGACACAAAATAACTTTAATTCTTTAAAGAATAATGCCATGCCACCAAAGACCACACAACAAATGCCGCCAATAAGCATTAAATCGTGATTTGTCACACCTAGAATATTTCCAAACAGCATGCCTGATAAATCACGGTAAGATTTACTGGTGCTGATTAATAAAATCCCAATGGCAAACATGATCGTTGGCATCATGCCAATCGATGTATCTTCATAGACATCTTTATTCTTCGATAAAATGCCAATGGCTAATGCGGTCACTAAAGTCGCTACCAATGCCCCCAAGAAAATATTAGCGCCAATCAAATAAGCAATCACTAAACCAGGCAAAGCGCTATGGCTTAAGGCATGGCCTATTAATGACATGCGTCTTAAGACAACAAATACTCCTAATCCTGCACACAATAATCCGACGAGAACAGCGGATAACATGGCGCGCTGAATAAACGCATACTGAAAAGGTTCAATGAGCCATTCAATCAATGGGAACATCCTTTATGTGTTAATGGAACATAGGTTGATTCAACCAATTGACCATCTTTCAAATACACGACCCCATCATAATATTTTTCAGCAGGGTCATAATAATGCGTTGCCATCACCACGGTTTTATGTGCTTTCTTTAAATCCGTTAAGACTCGCGCAATAATGTCGCGCGTTGAAGCATCAACCGCATTTAATGGTTCATCGAGCAGTAAGAGATCTGCATTCTGGGCTAAAGCGCGCGCAATCAACACACGTTGCTGTTGCCCACCGGACAATTGGCTAATTTGCCGCATGGCTAAATCACGTATGCCCAATTCTTCCAAAGATTCCTCGACGATCTGACGATCTTTGATGGAGGGACGACTAAACCAACCTAAATAAACATAACGCCCAGTCATCACTAATTCACTGACATTAATTGGAAATTGCCAATCAATATCACTGCGTTGAGGTAAATACACAACACGGTGATGACAGGCCCCTAAAGGATGCCCAAATACTTTGACAGTCCCTTGCGTGGCTGGCAATAAACCACTAATCACTTTGAATAATGTCGACTTACCTGCCCCATTCGGTCCTACTAAAGCAAAGGTAGAACCCACCGGCACCGTCAAACACACATTGGAAAGCGCCTTATCATCATCTCGCCCATAACTTGCGGTTAATTGGTGAATGGACAAAGCGGCTTCATTGAGATTAGGCGTACTATGATGATGTCCACAATAAGAAATCATTGTAATGCCTCGACGATAACAGTGGTGTTATAACGCATCATCTTAATATAGGTATCACCCGGACTACCTGGCTTACCTAAAGCATCCGTATAAAGACTCGGTGCAATTCTAACATGAGCTTCATTAGAAATGGCCTTGGCTAATTTAGCATTATGCATATTCTCTGTAAAAATTGCTGAGACTCCCGTCGATTTGATCATATCTAAGAGCGCTGCAATTTGTTGGGCTGATGGATCTTCAGCCTCAGTTGTTGATGAAGAAATAACAGCCCCAATGATCTTTAACCCATAGGCATCTGCATAATATCCTAATGAATCATGTGATGTGAGTAATTTACGCTTGGCTTCAGGGATTAACATCATCTGGGCTTTAATCCAAAAATTTAATTCTTCCAATTGAGCCTCATAGGCTGCTGCATTTGCGGCATATTCTGTCGCATGCAATGGATCTCGATCAGACAAAGCTTTTTGAATAGCCTCAGCCATGATAACAACATTCTCAACACTTTGCCAAGCATGCGGATCAGCCTCTTGAAGTCCACCTAAGACATTCACCACACGAGGCTTAATGTCCGCTGTTACAATACTACGTTTTGCTTTTGATCCTGAAGCTTTATAAAGATCGTCGAGAAAGTGCTCAAAATGTAATCCATTTTCAACAATGATATCAGCTTGAGCCAAAGCAATACTTTCCTTAGGCGTTGGCTCAAATGTATGCGCATCCCCATCAGGACCGACTAAGACATTCACATTCACATGCGCCCCACCGACATTCTTGACCACATCCCCTAATATACTAAATGTGGCAATGACATTCACGGGAGCAGACTCTGCCCAGGCTGTAGTTGAAATAAACAATAAACTTAAAATTAATAAACGATGCACACTAATACCTATCTATTCATTTCATGAGCGCAAACCAACACATCTGATTCACATTCTTTACATTCTTTGACCGCATGATGTTTCGTTAATTCATCCCAGTGTTTCTTGCGATGAGGTGTTAAGACACCTGACCCACGGCAAAAAGGGCATACATTATCCATCGCCTGCAAAATCGCCGCCCGGATAAACTCCGAACGATTCTCAATGCCACGCATCAACTTTGCCAAGCTCTGATCGACCTTAAAGGTAATCACTTCAACATCTTTTCCCTTAGCCATATATGCCCTTTCTCTCTAAATCTATGACGATGAATACGTCTTGGTATTATTAAATAATACCAGAGTATAAACGAAAATGTGTAATAGTCAAATGTTTTTAAAGATACGCTTGATAGGCTAATGTCGCGTTCCGGTTGTGTAATATTTTTCCCGCACGGACTATTTTTGCCCCGTTATTTGATTTTAATTTGTTTTGAAATTAAATTAACGGGACGACCAAAAAACGGTCGCCGTGCCCTACGGTTTACGTAAAAAATCGCTTATAGATTGCCCAGGTTATATGGCGATTTTTTACGTAAATCCTTGGTCACTTTTGGCGAAAAAGTCCTGATTGTGCAGGAAAAACATTACACAACCTCCACTTCAACCTTATTAAAGGTATTCTTCTACAAGATTAGATTAAAACCGATTTTGATATTTCAGATAGATCTGGGCTTCACCCTTGTCTTTTTCGGATGCAGCACCACGATCATTAAGCGGGTCATGTGTATTTTGTTGAGGAAGAACTTTCTTGGAGACATTCACACTCACGCGGTCGGTGACATCAACTTCACCTTCCACTTTCTGAGAAAAAATACCTGTTTCCCCTCGCTGGGAAGGCAATTGTTCAATTTCAAAACCTAAACGCACATCTTGAGTTAAACTTGTTTTTAAGCCAATGCGTTTAGAATCCGCATCGCTATATTCCGACAATCCATAACGGGTAGCGAAATTTCCACCTTGCCCACCTAATAATAAATAGTCAACGAAGTCGGCGACCACTTCTCCCGACATATCATTTTGATTCGTTAAACTCGACGATCCCTGCCATGACTTTCCTGTTGCCATCATGACAAGCAGCATATCCCGTGGATAAGGAGGATCCGAAGATAAGACGAGTTCCGGATTTTTTAATGTGCCTCTAAATCCGACATCAATGACCATTTTATCAATCAATGACGTGGCATTGATATTTAATTGAGGGTTTAATGGATCTCCTTTAAAAAATACTTTGCTCGGTGATAAATCCATGGAAATACGACGAGCTTGCACAATCCCTTCTGTCATCGACGCTTCACCAATCATCTGACATTCCGCAAATAATTTAGTAGAACAGCGTATGTCGATGTGAAATTCGCCAGGCCCTTGGGAAACAATCGTTGTTTTGTATTTAATGCGATCGACAAATAATTTTGCATCGAGAGTAAGTTTATCATCGTCCATTTTAATAAATAAATCCACACGATTGGCAAACCCTGATAAACGGGACAAATTCATACGTACAGGCAAGAGCGTTGTGAAACGTCCAATGTCTAAGGTGCGTGCAAAGCAATTTGCTTTCAGTATGCCATTTGTCCAAGAGCCTTGAATCACCACCGGATCACTATTAGGCACAATGAGTCGAGCATTTACTACATCTGCTGTCACTTGATGTCGATCTAATCCATCAATTTTAAGTGAAATGCGCTGAATTAATACTTGAACATCTTGAGGGAAAGAGCGCAATTGCGTTAAGACCACATCATGAAAGACCAATCCTTTTTGAATCGATCCTTCAATGCGCACACTTTCCACATTAAAAGGAAGCCCATAAATAGAGCGCATTAGATTAAATGTAAATGTGGCCCCTGATGTGGTCATGAAAATCCAGCTAACCCCCACGGCTAATAATACCGTAACGGCTAAGGTGATGCGCGTCACACTAAATAGAAATGATTTAAGCTTAAATGTCATGTTAAGAAGGACCGCCTAAAAGAATAGCATTAATGCCTCGACGGATCATCATAACTCCGATGGCGGCAAGCAGCAAGGCCATTACTTTTGATACAGCTTTCGCTCCATCTTTGCCAATAATGGACATCAGTTTAGCACTAGAAAAAAATATCGCTGCCACGATTGCAATATTAATACCAATGGCTGTCATCGTTAACACTAAACCATGTTCACTAACAAGCATTAAGGCCATGGTTAAGACAGCTGGGCCGACAATAAGTGGTGTTCCTAAAGGCACCGCACCAATATCAGTACGCTGAAGTTCTTTAGGTTTATTGCCTACTAATAATTCCATCATGGCTAAACAAAATAAAATGACGCCCCCTGCCACCATGAAATCGCCCATGGTGATGCCTAAAAATTGAAATACAGCTCGTCCTGCCAACATAAACCCATACGCTACTAATGTTGCGGTTATGAGCGATTGCCAAATAATTTTCTTAATTTCCCGAGGATTAAGCCCCTCGGTTAATCCATAGAATATCGGCAATAGCCCTATAGGGTCCATGGCAAAAAATATGGGTATAAAGACAATCCAAAAGGCATCCATGTGACTATCTCCACTTCATGAGGCATCCGTATTTTACTGTGGCCTCTTTTAAGTATATCACTGTTTTTACTGCGTCGCAGCCATTTGCTTCTCGACCTTGCTCACGAATTTTTCAGGATCACTGTTAAATTCTTTTTCACACATACCACAGCATAAGGTATAAATCTTCCCCTTGTATTCAACCTTTGCCCCTTCGCCCATCTTTCCTACTTCTTCACCGGAAATGGGGCAGATTTTATTTCCTACTTCGACCGGTTGAGCCGCTTCAACAGCTGGGGCTTCCTCGGCATAGCTAATACCTGCAATTGCGATCAATATCCCTAACATCATTAATTTAATTTTCATACACTTCCTCCCGTTTATACTGTTGCTGTTAAGATACGGGAGGATACCCGCCTTCGCTGAAATGCTTTCGCGTTCAGCTTCGGCGGGCATGCAAGGTCCTCCCCTACGTAGTATTTATTTTAACTCTTTAATGCCGTTTTAAATTCAACTCTTTCTTTCCATAAATAATACACCACCGGATAAACAATTAACTCGAGTGCAAATGACGTCACGAGGCCTCCGATCATGGGGGCGGCAATGTGACGCATGACATCACTGCCAGCACCGGTGGCCCACATAATGGGTAATAAACCACAAAATGCGGTGACCACGGTCATCATTTTTGGCCTTACCCGACGGACAGCACCATGCACAATGGCTTCCGTCAATTCAACTCGATTATTTAATTGATTACTATCTTTAGCTTTTTTGTAGGCTAAGTCTAAATATAGTAACATCAATACACCCGTCTCCGCATCTAATCCCATTAAAGCGATCATGCCTACCCAAACGGCGATTGACATATTATACCCTAATGCATACAGCAACCACACCGCTCCAATTAATGAAAATGGAACAGCCAATAAAACAATCGCTGTCTTCACCATCGATCCTGTATTCACATACAATAATAATGTGATCAAGACGAGTGTAAGTGGAATAATAATCATCATGCGCTCTTGAACACGCACCATATTTTCATATTGGCCACTAAATGCAATGGCATATCCTTGAGGCAAGACGAGCTCTTGACTTACCAAGGCTTTGGCTTTCTTGACATACCCTCCAATATCGTCGGTATCCACGTCAATATACACATACCCCGCACGCATGCCATTTTCATTGCGAATCATGGCTGGGCCTAAACGGACTTTAATCTCAGCAATATCGCTTAATTGAATCTGCTGGCCTGCGGGTGTCGTGACATACACGCGCTCTAAATCCGTCGATGTGCTACGTAATTCCCGTGGATAACGCACACTCACGCCATACCGTTCAACCCCTTCAATGGTTGTCGTGACATTCTCTCCACCAATCGCTGATGAAATAATCATTTGAGCTTGAGCGACTGTTAACCCAAAGGTAGCTAATTGATCCCGTTTTAAATCAATATCACAAAAATACCCTCCGGCCGCACGTTCTGCAAAGACACTACGCGTCTTCGGCACTCTCTGCATTATCCCCTCGAGCTTTAAGGCAATTGATTCGATCGTCTGAAGATCAGGACCAAGAATTTTGATACCAACTGGTGTCCTAATCCCCGTTGATAACATATCAATGCGATTTTTAATGGGCATGGTCCACGCATTGGTTGTCCCTGGTATTTGCAATGCGTGATCTAATTTAGCAATCAATTCTTGATGGCTAATTTTGGTGGGCCATTGGGATTCTGGTTTCAGAAGAATCACGGTCTCCATCATGGATAAAGGTGCAGGATCTGTTGAGCTTTCCATACGCCCTGCTTTTCCCCACACTTTATCAACTTCCGGGAAACTTTTGATAATCTTGTCTTGGGTTTGCATGAGCTTCGCTGCCTCAGCGACGGATATACCTGGCATTGTGGTAGGCATAAATAATAAATCTCCCTCCCACAATGGTGGCATAAATTCATTGCCCAATTTAAAAAAGACAGGAATAGACGCACAGAAAATAAGAATGGCTGTGGCTAAAGTAACAAGAGGTTTTTTCAATGCAGCGCGGCACACTGGCTCATAGACGGAAAATAACACACGGCTTACGGGATGTTGTGATTCAGGTCGATATGTTCCAATGAATAAACTATTTGCCAAACGCGAACGAAACGGTTTAACGCGTAAAAATAACATGCGTAAGGCAGGATCTAAGGTGAGCACTAAAAGGGCCGCAATGGCCATAACGAATGTCTTCGACCACGCTAACGGTGTAAACAAACGGCCTTCTTGATCGAGTAAAGTAAAAATAGGCAAGAATGACACCGCAATAACAAGCAATGCAAAGAATATCGACGATCCAACTTCTTTCAATGCGCCTTCAACCACATCTTTTTTATCTTCTTTGCGTCCCCCTTGCTCCCATTCTTCCAGCCGCTTGTACACATTTTCCATTTGCACAATAGCTCCATCTACGAGCACACCGACGGATATTGCGATCCCTGCAAGAGACATGATATTACTGGTGAGTTTCATGCCCAACATGGGTAAAAAGGTTAAGATAACAGCAACGGGAATGGTAATGATCGCTAGAATTGCCGAAGGGAAATGCCATAAAAATAAAAGAATAACCACGCTGACAATGATCATTTCTTCAATCAATTGACTACGTAAACTATCAATGGCCCGTGTGATTAATTGCGAACGGTCATACGTCACTTCAATATTTATGCCTTGAGGTAATGAGTGTTTTAGTTCTTCAAGACGATCTTTCACCCGTTGAATCACATTTAACGCATTCTCACCAAAACGCATGACAATGGTGCCCCCAACCGCATCGCCAATACCATCAAGATCGGCAATACCTCGTCGAATATCAGGGCCTATGGCTACCGTTGCAATATCTTTAATTAATACAGACGTGCCTTGGCCTGTTGATTTGATAGCAATATTTTCAATGTCGGCAATGCCCTTAATGTATCCGCGTGCGCGCACCATGTACTCAGCGCCACTAAACTCAATTAAGCGACCACCGGTGTCAGCATTAGATTCTTTTAATACCTGAGCCACATCCGTAATTGATAAATTAAACGCCTTTAATTTAATGGGATCTATTGTGATTTGATATTGCTTCACATGCCCACCAATCGACGCTACTTCCGAAACACCTTCAACGCTTTGCAAATGGTACTTCATATACCAATCTTGCACACTACGTAATTCCTGCAAACTATGCGTTCCTGTTTTATCAACTAAAGCATATTGAAATACCCAACCGACACCCGTGGCATCAGGACCTAATTCCGTCTTAACACCTTGCGGTAATGAGGCCTGTATTTTAGATAAATATTCGGCAACACGGGAACGGGCCCAATAAATATCCGTACCATCTTTAAAGATGACATAGACATACGAGAACCCAAAATCAGAAAATCCTCGAATGGCTTTAACACCAGGAGCTCCTAATAATGATGTCACAATAGGGTAAGTCACTTGATCTTCAATAATATCGGGGCTTTGGTCCCAGCGCGAATACACAATAACTTGTGTGTCTGATAAATCAGGAATCGCATCTAAAGGCACCTGATGCATGGCTTTCACGGCAGCCATTAAAGCAAAGCCCGTTAAAATAATCACAAGCCATTTTTGACGGATGGAAAAACCAATAATGCGTTCAATGAATGAGAGACGTTTAGGATCCATGCGCATGCTCCCCTGTGGCATTTAAACGCACTGCCCTTAAACGGCTTTCCGAATCAAGTAAGAAATTTCCGTCGGTGACAACTTCTTCTCCCTCTGTTAAACCTGATCGTAGTGCCCATACATCATCGGATTGAAATGCGACATCAATGACGCGTGGATCAAATTGACCTTCACCTGTTTTAACAAATACCATGTACTTGTCCCCTAAATCCATCACAGCAGATTGGGGAACTTGCACATACGCATTGAGTTCCACTTTAATATCAACTGACGCTAACATATTGGCTTTTAATTCACCGCGGTAATCCGTTAGTTCAATTAATGCATTAACCGATCGTGTGGTTGGGTCAATAAGTCCACCAACGGAACGGATAATACCCTGACTACTTTCGCGAAATGCCTTGATATGAACAGTGACCTCTTGACCAGCTTCAACAAAACCCAAATCGCGTTCTGCAATTTGAGCAATAACCCAGTAGTGTTGATCTTCCTTAAATAACGCTAATTCAGGTTTCTCCCATACTTGTTTCCATGTCACTTTCTTAAGCTTCTCAATCTGATCGTGGCTTAAGCCTAAAGCCAGCAATTTATTTTGCAATTCAAAGGTTTTAATCACCATGTCGTGATGAAGCTCTGAGGTGCGGCGTTGATCACGAATGCGTTTGTAATCCCGATAGGTCCGCGCGTACTGTGTATACGCGTCGATAAAATCATTTTGAAGTTGATACAATTCCACGACCGTTGAAATATAAGCAGGAGCATGCACTGTTTTAACTAAAGGTGCTTTAACAACTTTAGAAAGACGAATGCCAATCAATTGCTGTTGACGGGTATTTAAATCAACAGGCGCATGATCATTGATAGGATTTGTATTTAAGCGTGTCGATGAATCCTTTTTTTGTAAAACTAAATCCATATGACATATTGGACATTGCCCAGGATGATCACTTGTATAATGTGGATGCATGGGACAATACCATATTTCTACTACAGCATCATGTTGTTGTGGCACATGATTTTGTGAGTTTTTCATTGTCCAACCTACCAGTCCTACACCCACAATAATCATTAAAATAATGACGACTCTTTTCATATCTTTATCCTCATTAATCACTCAATTAAATACAAAAACACACTAAAACTCATGCCTTAGAACAATAAATGATCTTCAGTGGATTAACAACGAATAGAATGAAAAAGAATATAGAGAGGTGTTTCAGTGGATTGATCCGGAGGACCATGGGTGGCCATAAGGACAAGATGCTCAGCTGTGGGAAGAGAAAAACGGTCGTGTTGATCAAAGGCGAAGGATTGAAATGCCGGTGTAACGATGGATACAGCATTAATCTTCTCTGCTTGCAATTTCTTGATAGTACAGCAACTGCAATCTGTTTTAACAGGAGCATCCGCTTTGGCTTTAGACGCATGGCAAGCTGGCACAGATGGTGTTGATTTAGACGGAAAGGCATGGGCCACAGACTGGGTGCAACAGCAGAGAATAACAGCCGTTAAGAAAAACCCTATTGAAAAGAAAGCAATTGAGGATTTTATCACATTTGTTTTCATCACTTTAACTATACCTTACCCTTTAGGGCTTGTCAAATACGCGGGCCAGCGCTAACTAAGGCTTTACCCTGGGGCGTATTAGTAAAGATGGTAAAGTTGGTGATAAACATGCGCGCTAATTTAATGGCTTGCGCATCATACGCGATTTTATCACTCCACAATAAGCGTGGATTTAATTCCTGGGGATCTAAACCTGGTACTGCTCGAGGAATTTGCAGATTAAAAATTCCTAAGGTCTCAAATCCACTCTCCTCTAAACTTCCGTCTAAAATCGCATCAATGCAGCGTCGATTAGACGCCAAAGGAATGCGATGACCAACGCCATAGCTTCCAGCAATCCAGCCTGTATTAATTAAATACGCACGGGCCTGATGCTCTTCCATCTTGCGTGCGAGAATGTCCGCATAGTGTGTAGGATGAACTGTTAAGAATGCTTTGCCAAAACACGCCGAAAATGTGGCTTGTGGTTCTTTGACCCCTAATTCCGTACCAGCTACTTTAGCAGTATAGCCGCTTAAATAATGGTACATGGCTTGTTCTTTGGTCAATTTGGCAACCGGTGGTAAAACCCCATAAGCATCACATGTTAAAAAAATGATCGTCGAGGGATGCTTACCCTTAGAAACGGGCCTGACAATATTGGCAATATGATTTAATGGGTATGATACGCGTGTGTTTTCTGTTTTTGCCGTTGAATTAAAATCAATCTCACCCTTGTCATTAATATCCAGATTTTCTAATAAGGCATTGCGTTTAATGGCGCCAAATACTTCTGGCTCACGTGCGGCAGACAAACCAATGCATTTGGCATAACACCCGCCCTCAAAATTAAAAACCCCTTCATTGTCCCACCCATGCTCATCATCACCGATTAAAGCGCGCTTAGGGTCCGTCGACAATGTGGTCTTTCCTGTTCCAGATAAACCAAAAAATAAAGCTGTATCCCCATTGGCCCCTTGATTCGCTGAACAATGAAAAGCCCCAATCCCTTGTAAGGGGAGAAAATAATTCATGATGGAGAAAATACCTTTTTTAATCTCACCCCCATACCATGTGCCACCAATCACGGTCATACGCTCTTTGATATTAAACGCAATAAAGACTTCACTACGCAACCCCCATGCTGCAAAATCAGCACAGGTAGCTTTGCAGGCATTTAAAATAGTCCAGTCGGGTTTAAAATGAATTAATTCTTCAGCGGTTGGCTGAATAAACATATTCTTAAAGAAATGGGCCATCCAAGCTACTTCAGTAATAAGCCTGACACTTAATCGCGTATTCTTATTGGCCCCGCAAAAACCATCCATCACATACAATGTCTTGCCATTTAATTGATGAACCGCAATATCTTTCAAATGATTCCATGCCGCTACTGACAATGGTTTATTATCAGACCCTGTGGGCGTTCCATCAGCCCACCATACCGTGGACTTAGTCGTATCATCTAAGACAATATACTTATCTTTAGGAGAACGCCCGGTAAAACGCCCTGTATCGACGGAAATTGCGCCTAAGGTGGTGCGCATGCCGCGTTCAAAGCCTGTTAATGCGGCATTGGTTTCTGCGTCATATAAAGAATCGTAAGATAAATTATACTGGATGTTGTGAGGAGATGTGATGCGAAGCTGTGCTAGTTGATCATGAATACTCACGCGCAGTGTTTTCCAATCAACGCAAGGAATTGCTCATTGTTCACTGGTTTTGTTAAATATTCTTTGGCGCCTTCAAATTTAAAAATCTCCGCCATGCCTTCTTTGGCAGTAACAACAATAACAGGAATCTTGTCTGCGCCGGGAATTTTTTTCATTTCAATAAAAAACGTATAGCCATTCATGCGTGGCATATTAATATCTAACACTAATAAATGAGGCCTGTCTTTTTTAATCGCGTCAAGCCCTTCTTCTCCGTTGGCACACGTCACCACGTCATAGCCATTACTGATGAGCAATGATTTAAATATCTTAAGAACCGTTGGATCATCATCAACGATTAAGATTTTAGTTGCAGCCATACCCTCAATACTCCTTAATTCTTATCACTTATTCTTATCGATAACCGACATGATCATTTCAATAACAATGCGCTTTTCACCGTCGATATGAAAACTAATTTCATATTTCTGATTCTGATCACTGGGAAACTCTATCCCATCGGCTGCTGTATTGATAAAACTCTTAAAATAAGACATTTCTAAATCAATATATCCTAATCCAGAAATCTCTTTCTTAAATTGGCCTGCAATTAAATTTAAAATAGCCCCGCATCCATCCTTCACTTCATTATCATCGTCATAATCTACATACGGGTATTTTAAAAGGCGTAATAATTCAGGAACAAATTTCTGCTCAACATAAATAATGATGACGCCACAGGGCCTGCTTTTGTCATTGCCTTCATCAACATAGAAATGCACAGCGGAAAAGACCGACGTTTGATTAAACTTCTCCAACGCATCAATACGCATGCGTTTGACAAATTGAATGATCGGCTTTTTTTCGATGATGGGCTCTTGGGAAAACTTTGTTTCAGAACGCTCAAACAATGTTTTCTTTATCGCGGCTGTTAAAGCCAACGATAAAGTAAATAAATGTTCTGAGGTATCCGTCTTGAGCTTCGGTAATTTTCCCGCGGCTTCTCGAACAATTGCTTTCAACTGATTTAAATCAAGTTCATCCATACAACCGTCATTTGAGAAAGGGTTTAACGGTCGCCAATAATTCTTCCGCTTTATATGGTTTAACTATATATCCAGCAAGATTTGGATTAACTTGATTCGCTTGCTGTTTATTATCGTCGGATCCCGACGCTGTAACCATTACAATTGGAATTGATGCTAATGCAGGTACTTTGACAATGCCAGCCATTAATTCAATGCCGGACATTTTGGGCATTTGCCAGTCTAATAAAATGACGCAAATATCTTTGTAATTGTTGGCTAATATTTCTAAAGCCTGCTCACCATCTTCGGCTTGAAGAATCTCCTGGGTGATTTCAGCCTTCATTAAAATACGCAACATTAACTTACGATCAAGTAAAGAATCATCAACAACTAATATTTTCATATGTCCATTTTAACCTATGTTATTGGGTGTAAGCAACTTGTTTTTAAGCCAAATTATTCACCTGATTGAGTTACAGGAACTACGATAATTTTCTTTTCCCCTGATTTTAAATGAATATTGCCTAATGATGTTTGCCCGTCAATAAAAAGCTCCCAATCGCCAGGGGATAATTTTATTTTAGCAATGCGGATGTCATTGGGCAATGTTTGCCAGCTACGGGTATCTGCCTCTTCCGAAAACATATTGTAAATGCTCCCGATAATGGAAAAAAGATCTGCCTGCCAATCCCCATAACGCCGACGGATTTCTTGCTGGGCCGCATATTCAACTGCTAATTTTCCCGCAGCGCGAACCACCCCTTTGGTTGTAAGCCAGGCCATACGTTGCCTCATCATTTCTTTGGCAATACGTCCAATAGGCTCCACCACATACATCGGGACATTCACGTTTAACCCTTTGCCTTTGGCCATGACCATTGACAAAGATTTCTCAGGGGCCCGATCTTCATAATCCGCTAAACTTAATTTTGTCATTTGCGTTACACTAATAGGCACAATCACCGATTTCGCCACTTTCACCGGTGCATATCCACTATATTGCACGACGTAAATTTCACCTTGATTAACATCCGCCTCATTAACTTTTCCTAAAATCCCCTGCCATTTCATCGTTTCATCGACACCCATATGCTGTGCGGTACGCCATAAATTTTCTTTTAAAAAATCAGGCGCTGAAATTCCATAATTGGTTTGATATTGATTTTGATAAATAGTCCAGGCCCGTTGATAGGCAATGTATGCATCATTGATACTCGTCGATGAGCCTTCGATTTCCCATAAAATACCCATGAGCATCCACGTAAACGCATCGTCTTTATAGACGCGGGGTTGATCATCCTTGTAACGACTACCAATTAATTGCAATTGCTTATCGGCATCACGGGCCTCGACTAAAGCCTCGTCAATATTACCTAATAAATAAAAATTAAGTGCTTGGAAAATATTAATGAGGACATATTCATTGTCGTCACCCCGGTACTGTTTACGGGAATCATTGATAAGCCAGCTGGAGAGTATTTCACGAGAGGATTGACCATACAATTGATCGACGAGGCGACGGGCTTTGATAAATGCCTTGCTACTTGATTCATACTCTTGGGCAAAATGTAAGGTCATCCCTAAATCAAGCCAATACAATAATTCATTACGACTCGCGTAAACCTGCGGGCCTTCTTTGAGTAAAACTGACGCCTGCGCTGGCTGATGCGCAACGACAAGCGCATTCACACGCGGTTGAATATTCTTACCCGTTGCGCATCCGCATAAAAAAAACAAAGCAAGGATAACATATCCTTGCTTTGTCGTTAAATATTGAGTAAAACCCATGGCTATAACCTTTGTAAAAACATTACTCGATACAAATTCGCCTATGGATTAGAGAAATATCTTACTACGTTGAATTGACTTTTTAATTTGCTGTTGAGCCATCCAACGTTTTTGATTGGTCTTTAAATCCACTAACTCCACCGTGACTTGAAAGAAATTGGTCGAACGGCGTTTACCCACCATTAACGTTTGGGTTTCAGCTTCTTCTTCGATTTGATTGACGGAACCTTGCAGCATAAAATCAGCACCCGTTTCATGCCCTTTTTCTGAAATTGTCCCAGGTTCGGTATTGCCTTGCTGTTGATCAAGGCGCTCATCGCGGATTTCTTGACGAGCGGAATTGGAGGCGACAAATTCTACCTTACCAGAATCCAATAATGCTTTTTGCCAAGTATCGACAAATACATCGGTTGAAATATGTTCATTGGTCTTATTTTTAACAGTACCAATAATGACGACGGGTGAACGGCCTTTGGCTTTGCCAAAATCATCGACCCAACGGGCGGCCAAACAATCTTCAATCATGGCTTTCGCCACCAAACGGGCATCCGTATCATTCCATGTACCGGATAAATCGGTATTCTTATTGGCATCAATGCGTTTTGCTGATATCGATGAACATCCACTTGCAATTAAAACTAAACAAATCATGAGATAATACATAACAGGTCCTTTGTTTAAAAGTCTATCTTTTCTCTGGAATGGCGGATGGCTTCACAATAAAACCACTATTGTAATTCAAGCGAATTTTCTCAAGCATGGCTTGAGCTGTGGCATCATCGCTTAAATTACCAATACGCACACGGTACCATGTGCCTTTTTCACCTAAATTACTAATAATCATATACGCATTGGCATAGCCATTATTCTTTAAGGCTTCAAGCGCAATGTCGGCCCGATTTTTATCTTGAAATGAATACACTTGAACAGCAAACCCAGTTTCCTTACCCATATCATTATCGGAAACAATCGCTGGGGAAGCGACGGGATCTTTTTGAACTTCGGGAACTTGGACGGGCTGAGCGTCAGACACGACGGCAGGTGCTTCTTGTTTGAAAATTTCTTTAAGTTCAACTCCTTGTGGCTTTGGTTTTTCTCCTAAAATAGTCAATGAGAAAATTACAACGCCCGCCGCAATGAGTGTAATTACTAACCAAATACCTTTAAACTGATTCGCCATATCTCCTCCAATGTTCAACTTAAGTATGCTGCCAGTAATGGACAATTATACAAGGGACACGTAAATTGTCACCATATTTTGATTACGCTGCTTCTTGCTTGGGATGCTTTCCATTTAAAACATCTTGAATCATATTTTTGATGTCATCTGAAAAATCTTTATCAGTAATCCATTGCAAATACCCTGGGTCTTTTTTAGCAATCGTGCGTAAGGGTTCTTTTTTCGCATATTTTCCAAATGTCATATAAAGCTCACCATTCCACCAACGGAATTTGCGTTCACTATCAAAAAATTCCGAGGTAGGCTTGTAATCAAAATCCAACAATAAGCTAATGTCCTCACGGCCTTGGCCATATAAAGCAACTTGAGCTTCCAAGATTTCTAATGTCGCCCGGGTATCGGCCAATGCGCTATGGGCATTCTGTAACTCTTTATTGCAATAACGTCGATACGCCGTGGTTAAGTCTCTTTTCTCATGATAATGAAATACTTTTTGCGCATCAAAAATACCGCGATTGCCATATTCAAAACCCACACCACAATCAGACATTTCACGGGCCAATAAGGGTAAATCAAATCGGTCGACATTAAATCCACCTAAATCGCAATCACCTAAGAATGCTTTCACCTTCGGCGCAATTTGAGCAAATGTCGGAGAGCTTTTCACATCGTTATCAGAAATACCTGTTAATTCCGTGACCTTAGGAGGAATGGGAATACCTGGATTAACACGTGAAGAATATTCTTCCACCGTCCCATCAGGATGCGTCTTAATCAAAGCAATTTCAATAATCCTATCTTTCTCAATCCAAGTCCCTGTCGTCTCTAAATCCAACACTATCAAAGGTCGTACTAATTTCATGTCATCTCATTTCTGTGTTACTGCTGATGTTGATGCCGCAAAATAGCTAAATCCAAAGTCTTTTGAATCAAATCATCGTAGGACCATTCAGCTTTGCGGGCAGAAAGGGCCATTTCGTCGATTTTGGCAATACATGGATTGGCATTAGGCTCAATGATATACATTTCGCCTTGCTCTGTCACACGAATATCAAAACGCACATAACTGTCCATGTCCATCGCACGGTACGCACGTTTGCAAACGTCTTCAATGTGTTTTAATAATGCATCCGATAAATTCGTTGCGGGACGACTTTTAATACCCCATTTCTTACGATAATTATCATCCCATTTCGCTTTATAGGTGGCAATGCGTGGTTCTCCCTCAGGCATATTGCTAAACAGCAATTCTCGAGGAGGAAGCACGGTGATTTGCTTATGACCCAACACACTCACATACAGTTCGCGGCCTTCAATATATTCTTCGGCAATGGCATCCATTTGCATATTATCTTGAATAAACTTAATGCGCTCAATAAATGCTTGAGGGTTATCGACGATGGATGCCTGGGAAATCCCACGAGATGCTTCTTCGCACAAGGGTTTAATAACAGCTGGTAAATTAAAACGGCTGGGAACCTTAATCGGTTTACCACGATAATATGTTTGAAAACGAGAGACTTTAATGCGGTGAAAAGTAAATATTTTTTTGGAGAGTGCTTTATTATTACATAAGAATAAAACACCAGAACTCGCACCGGTATAAGGAATATCGAGCAATTCAAGAACAGCTGCTGTATTTTTTTCTAAATGGGTTTTATCTGCAAATACTTCCATCATATTAAAAATAACGTCGGGCTTATGCTCTTTGATTTCTTCAAATAAGACGGACATATCATTGTAAACACCTAGCAGTCTTACCTCATGCCCCAATGATTCCAACGATGATTTAACGTCTTTCTCCGTATACATATTATCCGGATCAGCAAATTCTTCCTTGTAATCATAGCCACGAGGCTTTTGATAAGGACTGTAAAATAACATCAATACATTAAGCTTCTTTTTCATAACAATTAACTCCTACGATGGAACCAGCCTGTATGAACATAATTCATGATTAAACTTGTCACATAAACAGACAACTGCAATAAAGCGACCGACGCATCACTTGACACAATCATATGCCGCTGTTTGGTACGCAATTGAATGGCAGAAAGTAATTCATCAATAATGTACTTGCGTTCGCCGCTCGTACGATCGACGCTGTTCACAATATGTTTGCGGTACTTGCGAATCAATTCATCGCCTGTCATTTTTGCCTGACGCGTTTTCTTATCTTTGCAAAATGCCCACCATTCTTCATCGGTTAAAGGCGTGAAAATTTTATTTAATTGTACATCATGAAAGTCAGGAAACTCTTCTTTATCTTGACGTCTTTTCTTCTTATAGAAATTCTCTAATGTCATCGTCATCTGACGACTCTGCCATAATTTACGGCCACGGGCTTTCAGGGGCTTTTGACCTTTCAAAGAAGTCATTAAACTATCGACATACGCTAACTTTTGAAAGGCTTTCCATCCCTTATATTGATTTTGCCAATCACTCTGAGGCGTTAACCACACCGCGAATGTTTCAACAAAGTCTTCATCGGGATGATACTGGGCATAAAAACCGTCGAGGTGTCTGACAAAACTACGGCTATATGGTTTAAATTTATATGTGTCTCCGTATTCAGCCGCAGGAGATCCAAAAATAGCTTGCCAATCTTTGCGTAAATTTAATTGATAGGCATAACACATGGCATGACCGGCTTCATGGCGCAATAGTTGCATGCACCAGGTCTTGCCTTCACCTTCGGCTTCTAACATCATCTTACGTTCTAATTTAATCAAGGCAGGGTGTGCTAAATAAAAAGGGATGCCAATGACTGTTTCTCCCTCGGGAGTTAGCCATTCATCCGCCAAATAACATTCCGGGCGGAACGATAAGCCTTTTTGCTCAAGCTCTGCATACAATTGATCAATGCATTCTTGCAACCACGTCCCATTCATTGAAATGGGTAAGTCACAAATACGTGTCTTAAGCAATTCCGCTTCGCTAATGCCGTTAATGTCAATGGGTTTGGGGGTCATACACCAATCTAACTATATTTTTCTTCAAGCTCAACTAAGAGCTTATCGGCAGCTTCTAAAATATCCGCTTCTAATAATTTCAATGATTCCATGTCTTTCTTAAAAGACTTAATCGCCGTTAAAAACCTTCTCACCGACGTGGTATGACGCATTTCGCGTTCTTCCTCAGGATCGACTTGCTTACGCTCTTTCATGAGCGCGGTTAAATCCTGTTTAATTAAAGTCGGGTCTTTGCCTTTATCAAACACATCTTTGCGCAATTTCATGTAATCATCGCGCGTCAATTCTTTATTGCGGTGAGCTAGTCTTAAAATATCAACACTTTCAATGCCAGGCACGACTAAAGACTCCCGTGATTCACTGAATTCTTTTTTCAAATACACTGGTTCTTCATTTTCAATAAAGGCATAGTTCTTAATTAATTTATTGCCCATCGCCTTGGTTAGACCAAGCTCACGGACTAAATAATCTTCAAATTTATCAAACCCCCAGGCATGAAATAATTTGTCACGGTAAATGGTAAAAAGGCCTTGAGCAAGCGTCACCCACGCTGTCTTAAAGTCCTTCGACGCACGGGCCATATCTTCTCTTAAATGATTCGCCAATGGATCTTCTTTTTTCTTTCGCTCCATACCTTGCTGCGCAAAATTCATTGTCTCGTTCTCCTTGTGTAAATAAACCATATTAAGAAATTAAAAAACCCAAATAAAGCAAATACCCAGCCGGCATTGGATATTAAAATTGTCATCACATCGGTGACAATTTTATTCCCCGTTTCCATTCCGACGGCAAATACAAAAATGACGACGGAGCCAAGCAGACACATGGTAAATAGCATGCTAAAAAAAAGAAAGTTTTTGAGTGTAGTTTTAATCAACTTACGCGTCCATGGGATCAGGATGAATAAAACGGTATTCTAGCATACGTTTGATTTTATCGTTAAGAACAATTTTGCTAGCACTTAAACGGGCAGGCCCATCAAAGGAAGGTTGTTGGACGCGATACTTCGCTGCTAAATGAGTGTACAATTCTTCTCGGCTTGGGTGCTTATCACTGACGGCATTTAATACTTCTCCCCATGCCTTTTTCTCCATCACTGCTTCCATGATCGCAATGGCATCGTCACGGTGAATTAAATTCATACGCCCTTGAGCACTTTTTAATAATCCAGCCTTAAGAAAGAATCGATGTATTTCACGCTCAGGCCCGTACAATCCCCCTAAGCGCACGACTGTTCCCCCGCGTGCCAAGATATCCTTTTCAATCGCCAATAATACTGTTGAACGGGCATTATCTGTAATCACATGATCCTCTTCCGTCCATGTTTCACCATTATTCGGATACACAGCCGTCGAGGAGGTAAATATAATCTTCGGATTCTGTTGAGCGTGCGTTAATTGATTTAAGATACTTGAAATTTGCTGATGATAAAAATGGGGGTCAGCCAACAAACGACGAAAAGGAACCGTGATAATCAATACATCACAGCTAAAAAAATCACCAGGATTGTCATGAAGATCAGGATTAAATGTCAGCACATACGGGGCAATGCCCTGATTCGATAATACTGCTTTTTTATCTGCCTGCGTTGTCGACCCTTTGACCGCATAACCCTTTAAAACTAAACGGCTGGCTAAGGGAAACCCTAGCCAGCCGCATCCTAAAACACTTACCGCTAATGTCACGGTATTACTTCAAATATGCTTTTAATTCATCCCAGGTCTTCTTTCCAACAACACCGTCGGATTTTAACCCATGAGATTTTTGAAATTCTTTGATAGCTAATTTTGTGCCTGCGCCAATCTTACCATCAACTTTTCCTGTATAAAGGCCAGCATTCTTGAGCGCTGTTTGAAGTTTTTCAACACTCACATTCACGCGTAGAATATCATCACCCGTCGTTGATTTAACAGGAGCTGCATCGCTTTCTGTTTCTTCCACAGGTTCTGCCTTAACAGACTCAACCTTACCCGATAAATCTTTGACTTCATATTGAAGATCAACGATTTCAGCATCTTTTTCTTCAAGTTTCTTTTCAAGCTCAACAACACGTGTTTGCAATTGTTCATGCGCGGATTTTGAACCTGTAGTTGCGCAACCGGATAATACTAAAGCGAGAACCGCTACGAGAGGAAAAAAGTAAGTCACCACGTCTCTACTCCTTAAGATATAAAATTATGTTTACCTGTTTAAAACCAAGTTATTCTATCACAAAGCATTACTGACGCTAGATGAAAAGAAAATTTATTTTGTCTGAATGATTTTCTTTAAAATACCACCAGTTTCGCCTAATACATTATTCGTGGTATCGAAGACAAAACCCACACCTTTTTTCAATTGATTTCCTGCCATAAAGGGCATATTCACCAGTGTCGCGACACTTGCCTGAGAACTCACGACCTTAAGCATTAAGTCTCCCACACCATGGATGTTCTTATACGTTTTATTTTTGAGATCTACACTATACGCATTTTTCTTAACTGTCCCCGAAGCATAATTTTTAAACCACACCCCATCTACATTAATTTTCAATACATCAATACTAAAATTCACCGGAGCATCCATCGAAGAAGTTTTCTCCTTGTCTTTGTTGCCGTCATCTTTCGTGGCCGCATGCTTAAATGGTTTTAATTCCTGAACATTGATCTTTTTGTCTTGATTGGCAACCATATTAATTTCACGCACATTAATATCAATCAATTGAAAATGATTTTGTTTATTTAACAGGGAACCAAGATCATATTTCACGTTAACATGCGCAATATCGATAATAGGATCGTCTGGAAAACCTGCTGGCGCACCAATCACAACATCTTTAATCAAAAAATCAGAGCCGATCAAATTCCAACTCAAATACCCTATGCGCACAGGAGCCCCTAATACCGACGAGGCAATAGGAGCTGCCAAGGCCTTAATGATAACATCTTTAACTAAAACCAAAGCAATGAGTGCAATCACACAGACGATGCTTATCTTTTGAATTTTTTTCATATCTTACCCCTTACTAACTGTATTAACAGTAACATCATAATGATTAACCACCCTATCGCCATATACCCTAATACAGATGCCATGCGATCCATGGCTGTGTCAATGAATTCAAATTTAATCAAATGAATGCCTTTTGGCACCGCTATGATTTTATAGGTTAAATTAGCAATTTCAACAGGAACATTCCCTTCATCAACGCTCGCCTCCCATCCTGCATGCCAATGGTCAGTATAACTAAGCCATCCTGACACAGGAGCAGAAATTGAAAAAATCACATGATTTGCCGTATAATCCAACATGTCTATCGGCACATGACGACGGCGATCAGCAGTAATATTGCTGATGCAATCTTGCAATTGGGCAGATGAATCATAAATTAAAGGCACATAACCACGGTAATCCCCATGCATCATAAAAAACTGAATCGCTTCCGTATCTGCGCACCGGGCCCCTTGATCAAAAAATAAAATCTTATCCGCACTCAATGCCGACCATACCCGACGAGACGGATAATTCGTAAACCCTTTCATGTCGTCTTGACTAATCACATCCTGTTTCGCATAACCCTCATTGATCCAAAACGAACGCCCTTTCAAATCTAATTCCTTATGTAAAGCGAGTTGATTTGAATCTAATTTGACTTTATCGAGACGACGCATATCAAAAGACAGCGGTTTAAAATCAAAGGCGTGGGGAAATTGAATAAGTGATACTGTTGACTGTTTCCATCCCTCCACATGCTTACAGCCCAATCCAATAAGCAAGATCACGACGAGCAACATCACCACACCTTCTACACGGTTTGTCCATTGCCATCGGTTAAAAACCTGATCAAGACTCATCGCTACGACAAATGCTGCCATTAACTTCAATGCGATCATTAAAACAGCACTAACAAGCAATGGCCATTGATCAAACAAGGTCATAGCTTGCTTAAACTGCGCCAGGTAATAAAAGGCCCCCATCACCGCACTTCCCATCACAACCACCATCACCCATTGCATAAGCCCAATTGGTCGTCGATGAAGACGGTGAATGCGCCCTCTAAAAAATATTACCATGCCGTACACCACTGTCAGCACAATGCTTACCCTTAATGTCGATGGGCTTTGACCAAAGAACTGAATAAACATCAATGCCAAGCCTAAACTGATATACACACTATGCCGTGTCACCATCCAAAAATGCACCAAGTACATTATCATGGGTAATGCATACAGCGCATTGAATGCCCATGGATTGGCCGATTGTGTCATCACCATATACATCATCACAATGGCACATTTAATCCACGCACGCCCAATCCAGAGGCCAGCTAAAAGCCAACACCCTATGACTAAAATAATCTCCTGGACAAAAATACCCGTATTAAACAAAACATCAAAAGGGATTGATTTTAATAAGAATGCACTCGTCATGAAAACAGCCTGCATCAATGATGTGCTACTATTAAACCAGGCCGAGGCACTTTGACCTTGATCCATCCAAGGAATCCATCGAGGAATTTCACCGCTACTGATCGTGTGATTCAAAAAGAAATACTGAAGATTAAAGTACGTAAATCCTTGTTCATGACGCGGCATGGCATGGGTAAACAGGGCATTCACCCACATGATCAAAGGAAAACTAAATGCGATCCAGAACCAAAACTGTTGACGCTCTAGGCATTTCATCATGATGTGCAGAAAATGAAGACCTTTATGTTTTAGCAGCGATAGAAAATACTGTTGGCACTTTAGTTAACGGTACCCGTGATTGCTCACGCCATTGACGGACAGTCTTTGTACTGATGTGTTCTTGAGGTGTTGTTAAAGCACTGGCAATGGATAGCCGTGTTGTTGGCTGCAATGTGTTGATTAAATCTTCCAATAACGAATCATTATGATGAGGCGCTTCAATGCAAATTTGCGTACGCTGCCATTTTTTGGAATCTTCTTCTAATAGTTTAATAGAATTAATGCGCTCTTGGGATTTACGGGGAAGATAGCCATGAAAAGCAAATTGTTGGCCATTGAGACCTGACGCCGCCAAGGCCATGATAATGGCACACGGCCCAATCAACGGAACAATGCGATACCCCTGACCATGTCCCCATAACACCACTTTGCTACCTGGATCAGCCACACAAGGCATACCAGCCTCGGATAAAATACCAATATCTTTATCCTTATACTGAGATAACCATTCTTGCCATACCCGATCCTCACTATGCTCATTGACTTCAACCATGAGACATTCTTGAATCGTCACATCAGGCAGTACTTTTTTTAAAATGGCTCGCGCTGTTTTGGCATTCTCTACCACAAAATGACGCAAATGCGTAATCAAGGGTGATTGAATACTGTCACTCGTGGCATCAAGCGGTGCTGGGATTAAATAAATAGTGGGCATAGGTGTCATGTCGTATTAAATGTACTCTGTTACGAAACTGTTCTTGCATTATACACATAATTTTGAAGAACAAAACGTTTGTCTTAAGGCAAAAGTGAACCTATAATAGCGCCATGTCTGACAAAATAATTATCTTTGATTTCGACGGCACCTTAGCCGATACACATAAACATACCGTTGAAATCTTTAACAGCTTTGCCGAGGAATTTAAATATAAAACAATTCCATGGGATAACATTGATGATTATAAAAAATTATCAATGGCCCAATTGATACGCAAACTGCATGTTCCTGTATTAAAGATTCCAACACTTGTGAGTCGTGGTAAACGCAAATACAATCAGCTCGTTCCTTTTATGCAGCCTATTGTAGGTATACCTGAGGTATTACTGGCCTTGCGTCAACAGCCCGTTAAATTGGGAATACTTTCCTCTAACTCTAAAGAAAACATCATGCTTTTCTTAGAAAATAATAATTTACTGGTGTTTGATTTTATTCACAGCACCAGTCGTTTAACAAGCAAAAATTCCGCGTTAAATAAATTGATTGCCCAAGAACAACTCGATAAAGCCAGTGTAATTTACGTCGGTGATGAAATTCGTGATGTCTTAGCGGCTCATAAAATTCAAATTCAAATTGCAGCAGTGGGATGGGGCTTTAATTCAGCAAAGTCATTGCAAAAATATAAACCCACTTTCCTGCTTAAAGAACCTGCTGATTTGCTTCAATTGACTCAAGATATACCGCTTAAGAAAAAGCGTGAATGGTTAAAAAAGTTAAAACCACGTTTCGCGTCTAAATTAATTGATAAACTCAAAGCAAGACGGCGCAAACAAAAAAAGACTGACGAATAATTACTATGCCACTTCCAGAAAATTTTATCGGCAATGCAGGCTGGGGACAAGCCGCCGTTGAAATCCCTCAACGCATTAATACCTCTAATTCCATTAATGAAATTCTGGCATTTGCCCGTAGTCATCGTGCTACCGACGTGCATTTATCGTCATTGCGCCAAATTGCGTTTCGTCAGTTTGGGCAATTGCACATTGTATCGCCTGACTCCCTCACCACTGAACGCTTGCGCGCCCTCATGGTTGAAATATTGCCTAATGATGTCATGCAAGAATTTGATAAGACAGGAGACGGCGAATATGTCTATGCCTTAAATGGTTTTGGTCGCTTTCGCATGTCCATGCTTAAACATCACAATGGGATTGATTTAACCATACGCTGTATTCCTCAAGAAATTCCCTCATTTGAGGCTAGCGGCATGCCTTTAGCCTGTGGTCAATTGACCAAATGGTCTCAGGGGATTGTTCTTATTTCTGGTCCAGCAGGTTGCGGGAAGACGACGACATTGAGTATTTTAATTAATATGATTAATCAAACACGTCATGATCATATTGTGACCATTGAACAACCCATTGAAGTTATTTTCCAACCAGATAAATGCCAGATCACTCAACGTGAAATTGATACACATACCCTCACTCAAGACAATGCCTTGCGTGCGGCGTTACGGGAAGATCCTGATGTGCTTGTTATTAGTGAATTACGTGACTTACCGACGATTCAATTGGCTATTAAAGCCGCTGAAACAGGTCACTTGGTGTTTGGTTCCATGAATACGGTGAGTGCGTCTCAAACAATATCGCGCGTCATTGATTCTTTTGCCAGTGAAGAGCAATCCATTGTCCGTAATATGTTATCAGAATCATTGCGTGGGGTTATTTGCCAACAACTCATCCCTCGTGCCGATGGCCAAGGCATGGTGGTTGCTTATGAAGTATTGGTGGTCACCCCTTCTGTTGCTAATTTAATCCGTGAATCTAAATATACTCAAATTAATAATACAATGACAACAGGTAAGAGCTTTGGGATGATTTTAATGGAGAACTCTCTTCATACACTCGTGCTGCGCGGTGATATTACACCGACGCAAGCCATGGAACATAGCTCTAACCCTAATACCATTGCACAACTATTAGCCAATAAGTAAATACTCCTATGCCTATTATTGACGTCTTATTCGATGAATTAATCAAACGCGGTGGATCTGACTTACACTTGGAAGAAAATCAGAACCCTAAAATCCGTTTACATGGCCGCATGACTAAAATCAGCGACGACATATTAACACGGCAGCACATGATTGATTTATTATCTCCTATTGCAGAGAAACACCAGTGGCAAAATTTCCAAAACAATGGTGATTTAGATTTTGCGTATACCTATGGTTCATCCTCACGTTTTCGTGCCAATTATTTCCGTCATTTCTTTGGTTTAGGTGGTGTTTTTCGTCTTATTCCCTCTCATATTAATACTATTGAAGAACTGCAATTGCCTGAGCGTGTTAAAGATTTAACTAAAATGCGTGCGGGATTGGTATTAGTTACTGGACCAACAGGAAGTGGTAAATCAACGACATTGGCTGCGATTATCAATGATATTAATGCGAACATGACACGCAAAATCATTACCATTGAAGAACCCGTAGAGTTTATTCATCCTTTAAAACGGTCTTATATTAGCCATCGTGAAGTTGGACGTGATACCGCTACATTTGCAAGTGGGTTACGCACGGCGATGAAAAGTGATGTGAATATTATTCTCGTTGGGGAAATGCGTGACCGCGAGACAATTGAATTGGCTTTAACAGCCAGTGAAATGGGTATTCTTGTTTTCGGTACATTGCATACCAATTCAGCTACCAAAACCGTAGACCGCATTATTGATGCGTTCCCTGCAGGACGTAAAAATCAAATCCGTAATGTCTTAGCGAATAATCTTAAAGCCATTGTAGCCCAACAACTCCTCCCTAGCGCCGACGGAAAACGCCGTTGGGCCGCCTTTGAAGTGCTCTTGCGTACCCAAGCCTTAGGCAATCTCATTCAAACCGGTGAAACCGTGCGTTTGACCAATGAGATTCAAACTAATCGTGGTAATGGGATGATTTTAATGGATGATTATTTGGCAGATTTAGTGAAAGCCGGAAAAGTCACCAAAGAAGACGCCTATCTTAAAGCCATTGAGAAGACTCGATTCGCCTAGAATCGATTGACGTTCACATCGTCAGCCAAAGGCTTACCATCGACGATCTGTGCTGCAAATTCTAAGGCATACCACGGGGCTAATAAAAATCCTTTTGAACCAAATCCATTGAATATACCAATACAGGGATGTTGGGCATGCCATCCTATGACGGGTTTTTGATCGATCAGCGCCGGTCGAATAGCCGCTTGATGCTGGCTAATTGTTTTCTCTCCCTTTAACATCCCCTCAATTGAACTCATAATTTCACTCAGACCTTGCGGCGTTGCCTCATAGTCTAAGACATCACGGTCATACGTTGCCCCGGCCATAAATACACCATTACCTAAAGGCAAACACCATTTGCCTTGCGTGATAATCGCATCTGGCCAGTGTTGATCTGGGGCATGAAATCGAAGTAATTCACCTTTAACATGATGAAATGGCAAATCTTTAAACCAAGGATTTGCCATCACATGATACCCTTGAGCGAATATCACGGCATCGAATCGCTCCCCTTTCCACTGAACACCATTCGCTATCATTTTTAAATCATCTTGTTGAAACAATTCTTCACGCAAACATCCTTGGTGCTTAAAATCGTCCCTCATAAATTCCAGTAAAGCTGTCGTTAAGCAATATCCTCCCGATGAAATCACCACACTACCCCAGGGATCAATGAGGCCATTGTGATAATACCCAGGCTCATTCACTTGAATAAGATAACGTTCATTATCGGGCTTTGTAAAAAAATGCCGTTGTTCTTCTACATTATTAAAAATTCTAATAATGGGTTTTGAGATAAAAAAAGACTGTTTATATCGACGGGAGAAATTGTCATAACACGTAAGGGCGTTTTGGTAAAACATATCAAACTGAGGCATTACCGCAAAACGTTTGCCCGTAATAGGATTAATAATGCCTGCACTCATCATGGAGGAAGAACAGCGGTGGAAATCATCGACAATAACAACAGCTTGCTGACGCTCAAGCAAAGCATGCGCCAGTAAACTACCCGCAATGCCTTGTCCTACAATCAAAAACTTGCGTGCTGTCATTTGGGCAAACCTTTAAAGGTGCCAATTAGAATATGTTTTTTCGTCCCATACCCCTTGGCTTTGTGAATCGTAAAACCTTTAGACTCCAAACCACGACGAACCCACCCTGCGACGGTAAATGTCGCAAATGTTGTATCCTGTTTAGATAATTTAGCCATGCCGGCAAAGACATTTTCATGCCACATGTCAGGATTCTTGGCTGGTGCAAAACCGTCCAAGAAAAGGGCATCTGCCCCAGGATGGGCCAGTTTTAAGGTATGCATCATATCGAGCGCTTTTAACACATCTTCAAAGATGATCGTTAAACGCACATTGGATTCTTGAAAATAAAATTCTTTAATGCCCTCTGCGGCGGGAACATACTGTGAGGCTAATGCACGACGCTGCTGTTCTAATAAAGGCCATAAACTTAAAGCCCGGCTTAATTGTTCAGTTGAGACGGGATATTTATCGAGGGAAATAAAATTGAGCGTCCATGATTTGGGCGCCATGTCCTGCCAAATTTTAAACGCACAGCAAAAATTTAAACCTGTTCCAAAACCTGCTTCAACAATGGTAAATGTGCCCGACGTATTGGGATTAAGTTTGCTAAATCGCTCTTGCAATCGGTTGCCACCACAGGAAACATACAGCGTTTCCTCATACCCATTTTCTTTGCAAAAATATTTATCGTCGAATAATACCGAGTGGGGTAACCCGTCTTTGTCCCAAGTTAATACTGGTTCCATCATTAATTAAAGACCACGGTTTTGGTGCCATAACATAAGATCTGATGATTCAATTGCCATTGAAGCGCACGGCTTAGAACGACCTTTTCAAGATCAGACCCTTTATGGATTAAATCTTCGACGGTATCTCGATGGCTAATGCGCACCGTGTCTTGCTCGATGATAGGCCCATCATCCAGCACTTCGGTCACATAATGACTGGTTGCCCCAATTAACTTTACCCCTTTTTGAAAGGCTTGAGCATAAGGGCTTTTACCAGCAAAGGCAGGTAAGAATGAATGATGAATATTAATAATGCGGTTGGTATACGCGTCGACAAACTGAGGGGATAAAATTTGATGATAGCGGGCTAACACAATTAAATCAATGTGATGCTTGTGCAGCAATGCCAATTGTTTATGCTCCTGCTCTATTTTATTTTCTTTCATAATAATAAATTCATGGTATTCAATATTCAAATTCCGCGCCAAATCCTTGGCATCAGGATGATTACTAATTATCAATGGGATGTCACATTGCAATTCACCTTGCTTATAGCGATACAGTAAATCATAAAGGCAATGCAAATGCTTGCTGACAAAAATCGCAAGGCGTGGTTTCGTATCACTAAAATGCACCTGCCATGTCATGTTAAATTGTTTGGCAATGGGCTCAAAAATCGCGGCAATCGCATGACGGTCTATATTAAACCCTTGCAATGACCATTCAATGCGCATCAAAAACGTATTGGACTGCTCATCAATATGCTGATCCGCATGAATAATATTCCCATTATGAGAAAAGACAAACGCCGTCACGGCATGTGTGATGCCTTTTCTATCCGGACAGGAAATTAATAAAATGGCATTGGTCATTAGGGCTTATCCACGCGCTTTAACAATTCCGTGCTAATCATTTTCTTACGCGGAATGTCTTCAATAGGAGTTTGGCTAGATGGAGAATTCTGACTAATCTGCTCAATTGAGCTACGCAAAGCAAACGTATCTAATTCGAGTTTCTTTTGCACGGCTTTAATCGTGTTTTGATGCAACTTCATATTTTTTTGCACATCATTAACCACCGAGGTCAATTGAGCGTGATCATTTTTCATCGTATTAACATCCGACTCAAGCTCCGTAAGATTGATGCCATCAAACGCTTCTCTTAATAAATCCACGGTCTTGGTGATCTTATCTAAACTTTGTTTGCTGGAATTCGTCATTTGATCAATGGATTGTTGCAATTGAATGATGCGATTATCTTGCTTATCCAGGCGCGTTTGTTGTGCCCCCACATCACGGCCATAGCTATCAAGCCGCGTACGTAAGGTGTGTATTTCTTGTTTCAATTGTTCGATATCAATCGAATGTCCTTCGGAGAGCTTCACTGTCGCGGAAGTTGAATTCTTATATTTCAAAAATTCCCAACACATATACCCATTTAAGGACAATACAGAGGTGAGAATTAAAATAATAATGATTTTAAGCAACGTTGTAGGTGTAGACGACGGTGTGGACATAGATAAATATTACACAGATTTTAAAAACTTACAATTACCAATACCAAATTAAAACGTTCTTTTCTAATGTAAGCCTACT